>Ga0310811_10014634_pt1 | contig 10238 bp, 14 predicted proteins | sample YCmetagenome_FD_207642 | JGI IMG/M metagenome (GOLD analysis project Ga0310811, IMG submission 207642) | Soil microbial communities from experimental microcosm in Duke University, North Carolina, United States - YC | ecosystem: Engineered > Artificial ecosystem > Soil microcosm > Unclassified ... | reverse complement strand
TTCACGGCGGCCGTAAACTCGTCGAGGCCTTCGACTTTGATCTCCGTTTTCAGTTCGCCCACGTCTTGCACTGGTACGACCGTTCCCCACGGCGTCGCGGCGGTTCCGTACAGCTTCGTGCCGGTTCCGTGGTACAGCACGGCCCGGAGTGTATCACGCCACAGCAGAGATCGATTCGGCCTTCTTCCCCGTGAAGGCTTCCCACCGATCGATCGCGACTTGCAGGATCCCCGGCTTCAACTCCATCCCGAAGCACGGCATCCCGACGATCTCCGCCGCGACCATCGTCGAGCCCGAACCGAGGAACGGATCCGCCACGCTGCACGCCTGCGCCGTGGTGCGCAGCACCGTCTCCAGCAATTCGACGGGCTTCTCGGTGGCGTGGTACTTGTTCCCCGAGCGTTGGCACTGAATGACGTTCCCTTGCGCCAGTTTCGGGTTGAACTTCCCCGGCCCGCGGGATCCGAACATCACGAGTTCGTGCTGAGAGCGCCAGCCCTGCCCCATGCCCGGCGTGCCCTTGTCCCACACGATCATGTTGCGCACGCCGAACCCGGCCGACTCGCACAGATCGAACAGGTTCACCCACATCCGCCAGTCGGTGAACAGGTAGCAGAGCGCCGCGCGATCGAATCGGGCGAGGACGTCCTTCATCATCGCCCGATACCCGCGCGTGCTGATCGTGTCGTTCGCGACCGCCCGGTTCGGCCCTTTGGTGCCCTTGCTGCCCTGCGATTTGCCGGACTCCTGAAACCCGCCCGAGCAGTACGGCGGATCGCTCAGGATCAGATCGACTTCCTGCTTGTTCATGAGCCGCTCGACGTCCTTCTGGTTCGTCGAGTCCCCGCACATCACGCGATGCCGCCCGAGCGCAAACACGTCGCCGCGTTTGATGTCCGTCGGCCGCTCCGGTGGTACGTCGTCCTCGCCGGGGTGCCGCTCGTGGGCGCTCACTTGCACGACTGAGCCGTAGAGCGCCTCCAACTCCGCCGGGCGGTAGAGATCGAACGGCTTCAGCAGATCCGCCGGTAAACCCTCTAGCGCGCCCCTGAGCGCGAGCGGATCGTCGGCCGATAGATCGGTCGCCCGGTTGTCCGTAATCGCCAGGAGGCGCTTCTGTGCCTTCGAGAGGCCACGCCTACGAACGGCGATGATCTCGTCGCCGTCGGTGTCGATGATTCGGAGCTTATGAATCCCCGCTTCCCCGGCCGCCTCGACGACGCCGTTGCCGGCCAGAATGACGTTGTGTTCGTCGATCGCGATCGAGCGCGCCGCGCCTAGCCGTTGCAGGGACTCGACGATGACGCCGTGCCCGCGGGGCGTTCGGCGTCGGATGTTCTCCGGGTCGTGCGTGAGAACTGCAATCGTGGTACCGGCGGCAGGTGCAGCAACCGATGGATGCGGATCAGCGGCCACTCGACGTCCCGGGCTCGAGGATTTCTGGCGTTTGCCCGTTCCGTTCGTCGGTGCTGAAGGTTTGCGCGGAGTAGGTGTAGCACTCACTGGCCCTCCGAATCTCCGAACCGTCGCACGTGGTCGCACGTCGTGCACGCCCACCGATCGCCGCCTGCGAACCGATGCGGCGTGTAGATCAGCCGGCGGATCGCCGCGATCGTCATCGCATCCTCGCCCTTCGTCGGGCGGTGGCGCACGTCGTCGTCGTTCAGCGAGGAGCGCGAGCGGAGCGCCGCGAGCCGTTCGTCGATCGCGGGTAGATGTGGGTTGCAGGCGCCTTCACAGACGAGGACTTTTCGGCCGCCCACGCCCGTCGCAAACGCCAGCGCCGGATCCACCGATGGGGCGCATGCCACCGGATAAGTCCGAACACGGTGTAACGCATCGATCGTCTGCTCCATCACGTCGGCTCCTTTAGGGGTTGGCGCGGGCCGGTTGTGGCCCGCAGTCTAGCACGTCAGTCCTTGACGAACACTTCGAGATGGCACTTGGTGATGCTGTCGATCTGGTGCTCGATCGTGTGGTTGTGGATCGTCCCGAACTCCTCGAACCCCTTCGACGTGAGCACGTAGATCGACGTCGGCCCCATTTCGTTAAACGCGTCGAACATCGCCGTCATCCCGGATCGCCCCGTCACGTGCGGGATCCGTTCCGGGTGCTCGCGAGCGAACTGAAGCAACGCCCGACAAACTGGGCACAGTTCGACCTCCCTGGTGGGATTGAGCGCGCCGCACTTTGCGGCGCACTCCGTCTCGTGCTTCGGGATCAGTGGAGGCGTCAGCCCTGGAATGGTGAACCGCCGCGCCTTGACGACACTCACAGGCTCGCCCTCCGCGTGATCCGATGCGCGCCGCTCGGGCCGCTGAAGTGGCAGCCGTGGCAGAGCAGACGGCAGTTCGTCGGATCGGTCGGATCGCCGCCGCGTGACTTCGGCACGATCTCGTCCACGTGTCCAATCTTCCGATAGTACTCGTGCGCCCGGTAGACGTGAGCTTCGCAGCGTTCATCGCGGAGGACGCCGCCGCCCGGCTGGCAGTGTGGACACCCTCGACACTCACACCAGCCATGAGTCGGTTGATCGGCGCCGGCCGCACGTTGCCACACGGCGTCCGTGCACTCCCGGCGCGCGACCGCGGCATTCCGCTTCGCGCGTGCCTTGACGCGCTTGTGCGGCTCCGGTTTCCAGTTCGGCGCCATCAGTCACTCAGGATGATCCGCCGCTTGCGGGACGGTGGCTTCGACGGCTCGATCGGGATCGCCGGTTCGATCGCCGCGGCCAGTTCGTCGTCCGGGTGCCCGATCATATCGTCGTCGCCAACGATGATTTGATGAAATCCGTCGCCGACGCCGCTTGACGGCAAGCCCTGGACGTACGATTTGTGCGTGTCCCCGAAGGATGTGACCTCGATCTGCTCGAACTTCTTCGGCTTCTTGATCGTTACCGTCGATCCGACCTTCGGCGCCGGCCCCTCGGGGATCACCGCGAACGGGCCGCACAGATCGGGATGGTGGAAGTACTCCGACAGAACCTCGGCGACGCGCTCGCGGACGTTCTGCTGGCCGACGTGCTGCGTGCAGACGTGACACTTCCCGAGCGGTGGGCCGAGTGTGCTGAAGCGATAACAATTCCCGCAGACCGCGCGCAGTTCGCCGGGCTGCCAACCGCGGCGACGCACGATGTCGGCCGCGGCCAGGAGCCGAGCGAAGTTTGGATTCGCGTTGATGTCCTCATATGGGAGCAGCATCTCGCACACGGCGCACGCGTAGCCAGTGAACTTGGCCGTCACCTGATAGAGCGCGCACGAGAGACAATTCGGGCACGTGAGTCGCTTCGTGCCTGGCATCGGCCCGATCGTCTCGGCCGGCTTCGCGCCTGATCCCTTGTACTCCTTCACGAACTTCACCGAGACGCCTGTGGCGTCATACTTCACATTGCAGGCCAACTTCGGATCGAGCTTCGCGACACCGTAGAGGACGTCGAGCTTCATCACGTCTGACAGCGCTGGCACCTTGAACGGTGGCGCCTCGAACTCGAAGCTGTGGCCCTTCAGACTCTGATAGAGATCCCCATCGATCTTGTCGGCCAGATCCTTCGCGGCCTGCTTGATGCCAACCTTCCACCCGTCGGGCACGTCGGGCACGTCTGAGGGTCCGATCGTCCAATCCTTGAGCGTGCCGATTTTCCCTTCGCTGTCGTGGACGGTGCCGCCGTACTGCGCCACTTCCGCGTTCGTTGGCAGCGCGACGATCTCCTCTTTCCCGCTCAGCGCGTCGAGGAACTTCGCCTCCGCCTGGGCATGTTCCGGCCCTTTCAAGTACGCCTTGAACTGCTCGAAGGATTTCCACATCGCGATCACTTGCCCGATAGTTTAGCCTTCCGGCCCTCCAACTTGAATCGCGAAATCAACGTCTCGGCATCGGCGGGATCCTTCGCCTCCACCAGCACCCACACGTGCAGATCCGCGCCCTCCTCGGCTGCCGCCTTCTTCTTTTCGTGGCCCAACTCCCGACGGAGCCGATCGACGCTCCAGTCCTCGGCCTCCGCCTTGTCGAGCCACTTCGTCTGCTGAGCCGGCGTCAGATCGGCCACTTCGCGATGATGCGAGTACGACAGCGCCAGCCGGCGCCGCTCGAACGGCACGCGCTCGCACACCCATCGGTGCTGCATGATCGTTTCGAGTTGGAACCCCGTCGCGTCTACCGCCTGGACGTGATCGTCACCGTAGTACTTCTCGCCGTAAACCATCCAATCGCCGATCCACCACTGGATCCCCCGCTCCATCGCTTCGAGCGTGCCGCCGATGTTCGACCACGTGTCGAACGGCAGCTTGCCCTGCTTGAACCGGAGGCCCAACGGGTGCATGTCGTAGTCTTTCCGGGTGACGACGGCCGCGTGCGAGGGTTTCCGGTGTCGGACGATCTCATCGGGTTCGGCTTTTGACATGGCGGAGTCCTCAGAATCGAACGGGGTTGTTGGGCAGCGGCTCGAACACCGCCACGTCCTGCTTGAGCGGCGAGACTTTCACGTGCGCCCCTGGTGCTTCGCCGCCTACGGTGTAGGCCTTCTCGACGATCAAGACTGCCACTTGGGCGTCGTCCTTGTAGACGATCGTCCTGAGCGCATCTTGCACGGCACGTGCGAGCTTATCGACGTCGGGCTTGGTTTCCGGGTAGGTCGGCGCGATGCGCTTCGACTTTGGGCCAGGGATCGCCCATGCGGGCCGGCGGAGCCGAAACAGGATCGCCAGTTCGACGGCGCCCTCGAACACGGGTTGCCCGGCGGCCTCCATCGCATCCTGCGCGTGGATCCGGATCGACGCCTCCCACTGGCGCAACGATCGATCGGAGTCCTCGATCACGATCGCGCGCCCTGTGGTGCGATGCAGGATCGCCTTCTTACTGCCCTTCGGCCGTGGATCGCTGCGCGCGGTGAACGCGATCACGATCGCGCCGCCTTTCTCTCGGCGAGCGCCACGACGGTCGCCTTGAGCAGATACCGCTCGAACGCCTCCGCTCGGTGTCTTTTGTACGACAGGTGCTCAAGGTCCGGCGCCGCAATACTGATCGCCTCGCATGCGCGCCTCGTCGCCGCATCATAGCCGGCGTCGAACGAGGCGTGCGACATGATGATCGCCGCGTAGGCCCGCGAACTCTTTTTCGAGCGCGCGACGGCAATGCCTCGCCGCGCGGCCTCTTCGAGCGCCGCCCGATCCCGATCTGGCTTACTGCTCCACACTGGCCCCTCCCACCTTCTGATCGCACAGGTTGCACTCGCCATCGTCCACCGACGGATGCGAACAGTACCCGCACTTCTCATGTCGCAACACGCCGAACCCGTCGAGATCGTCCAGCCACTCGCCGCACTTCGGACACTGCGTCTGCGGTGTCTCGGCGAACAGCGGCGCGACGGCCGCGATCCGCCGTTCGGCAATCGTCACGTACTCCGCCTCGCGCTCGATCCCCACGAACGATCGGTGCTCATATCGGCACGCCATGCCCGTCGTGCCCGAGCCAGTGAACGGATCCAGCACCACGCCGTCGAGCGGCGTCACCAGCCGCACGAGCCAGCGCATGAGCGCGATCGGCTTCACGGTTGGGTGAAAGTTTCCGCGATGCTGCAAGCCGCGGTTGCGAGGATTGTCGCCGCCAGGGTTGCCCTCCTTGCGGGATTCGTCGCGGGCTTTCTGCACGAGTCCCTCGCAGCCGAACTCGCGCTCCTCTCTTGACGCCTTCGCTACATAGTAGAAGCGGGACGCGCCACCGGTGTCAGCGCGTCCCATGCCTGACATAGTGCGAATAAACCCGCCGTTATACACATCAGCAACTGAGCTGCCAGGATTCAGTGACTTGTTTGTATTGCCTGGCCTCTCGCCGGTCATCGCGTCGAGCATTTCTGCGGCTTCTTCATCGAGCAGCACGTTGGGCGGCCAGCGGCCGAGCCCGTCATCGACGATCCGGCCTTGCGCCTTCAGCCCCTCGAAAAATCCAGCGGAGCCGCGCGTCGTGTCCGGTTTCTCGCCATCGATCCGGCAGGCGTCGAGATTAAGCGCCGCTGTGCCGTGCGTGCGATGGCACTGGTCGATCGTGCCCTTGAACGGCTTCCACGCCAGGACGATCGGTTCGTGCCCCGGCTTGAGCGCGGTGCCCTTCCCGTCGCCGAGGTTGCGCGACTTCGGGAACCCGCTGCCGAACAGCCACACGAACTTGTCGCGGATCACGAAGCCCGCATCCTCCAACCCGCACGCCATGCGGTGATAGCTCCGCGGTGCGCCGCACACGACCAGATAGGCGCCCGGCTTCAACACGCGGATCACTTCGCGCGCCCACTGCTCCGTCCACACCTGAAAGCCGCGCAGGCCTTCGACCGTCATGTCGTACTCGATTTGGCTCGGCGAGATCGCCGGACTTCGCGATCGGCCCTTCAGGTTCGGGTTCTGTTTGTCGCCGCCGTCCCACTGTGGCACGGTGTGTTGCCCTGGTTTGAACGTGTCCCACTCGCGGCCCATGAACCCGATCCCGTAGGGCGGATCCGTGACGCAGGCGTGGAACGACTCTGGTGCGAGCTTTGTGAGGAGATCGAGACAGTCGCCGTGCAGCAGGATCGAACTCATGCTGGAAACCTGAGCGTGAGCAGGCACCAATCGCGATCGAGTCCGCGGCCTTCCCATCGGTGCGTCACGGTGACGCGGATCCACGGCTTCGTGCTGCGATGCGTCGCGTGCCCAATGTCGAGCGGCCCCGGTATTGGAGCCACACGAATCGGGCACAGCACCCACGGGCGGCCCGCGGCGAGCGCGTTGTAGTCCTCCTCGTACACGAGCAAACGATCGACGACTACGGCCTCAGCCATGCCCCAATCTCCCAACACAGCCGGATCACGCCGGCCACCGTATACACGCGCAAGATCGCGCTCGCCACCGCGCGGCCCAAGCTCGCCGCCTTGTCGTCGGTACTCACCGCGTAGGACAGCAGCGCGAGCGTGAACACGAGCAGCACCGTCACCACGGTCACTGCGCCCGCGCCGATGAACACGCGCAACACTTCGTTCATCAGAACTCCATGCCTGTTTGCCCCTCGGGTTTCTTCCCGCGCTTTTTCTTCTCAGGCTCGGGCTCGGGTTCCGGCTCGGGCTCCGGTTCTGTCTCGGAGAACTTCGTCGCGTGCGCCAGATACTTCAGATCGATCCGGCCCGTCGGCCCTTGCCGGTTCTTCGCGACTTTCATCTTGAGCCGCGGCCCCGCCTTCCCGCGCTCGTCGCGCCACAGCAGCCACACGGCGTCGGCGTCCTGTTCGAGATCGCCCGACTCGCGCAGATCTTTCAAGCTCGGCTCGCGGCGTGACTCGCTCGCCCTGGACAACTGCGCCATCACGAACACGACGATCCCGAGTTCCTTCGCGAGCCGGCGCAGGCCTCGCGCGATGCGCCCCAACTCGCGGTGCCGCTTCTCTTCGCCGCCGCGCTGTTCCTCGGTGTCGTCGCCGAGCAGTTGGACGTAATCGACGAACAGCACGTCGAGCCCGCCCAAGAGCCGCTTGTGTCGCATCGTCCTCGCGCGGACTTCGGTGATCGTGCGGCAGGTGTCATCGGTGGCGATTGGTAAATCCATCGTCGCCACTTCCGCGAACCATGACTCGTGGTGCGCTTCGAGATCACCAGTCGAGAGGCCGAGGATCGGGATCTCCGACAGCACGCCGACGTAGCGCTGGCCGACGCCTACCTTGTCCATTTCCGCGCTGATGTACGACACCTTATAGCCGCGCACGGCGAGGTTCGCCGCGAGCGTGCAGCCGAGCGCGGACTTCCCGACCGACGTTCGCGCGCCAATAATGATCATCGTCTTACGCGCGACGCCTTTCGTGAACGTGTCCAACCGCGTGAAGCCCGTCTGGATCATCGCGCCTGGACCCTCGCGGTACCGTTCCCACACTCGCGCCATCACCGCGTCGAAGCGATCATTCTCAATCGGCTCCTCGGTGTCCTCGGCGAGATCGATCGCGCGGTAGAGTGACGCGCGCACGTCGGCGATGTCCTCGTGCGCGAGCTTCACCGTCGCCGCCTGCATCGCCGCGTGGAGCGCGCGACGGTGTGCCGCATCCCGCACGCGGTGCGCCATCGGTTCCCACGAGACGCCGAGCGACTGGTAGAGCCCGATCAGATCGATGCGCTTCACGTCCGTCACGTTCAGGCGTTCGAGCGCCCGGGCGACGCCATCGACGTCGGCGACTTCCGCTTTCCGATTGCAAGCCTCGATCGCGGTGGCGATGGTGCGCGCGAGGTAGCCGTGGAAGTGCTTCGGCTTCACCGCGGCGACGAACTCGGGCGCCGACTCCGGATGGGCGAGCGCCCAACCCACGAGGGTTTCTTCGAGCCCCTTGTCCCACGCGAGCAGGGAGTCGAGCAAGTGCGGCTCGGGGCCGGGCGGTTCCGGCTGGCGTGCCGTCCTGCTCATGCCAGCAACCCGCGGGCGCGGAGCTTCGCCAGCGTCGCCGGTGGGATGTGCGTCGGGTTCGCCAGCCGGGCATCCCGTGCGGCCAGGGCGCGGTTGTGCTCGGCGACTTGCTCCGCCTTCGCCGCCTCGTTTCTGGCCGCTTGGACGTCGAAGGCCTCCCGCTCGCGTTCGTAGCCCGCTGTGGCCTCTTCGCGAGTGAGCATGGGGGTTGGCCCCTCCGCTGTTTGCTCGGCCTGTAGCGCGTCCACCAGTCGGAGGTAGGCCTCCTCCCGGCAGGCGTACCGGAGGGCGTAGAGCCGATCGGCCAGCCAGTCGTCGTCTTGGGACAGGTAAGCGCGCAGGAACGGCTCCAAGTCGAGCCCGGCCGCTTCGAGGCGCGTCCGGATCGTTTTCAGGTGCCGCCGGTTCTCCAGCACGTGCTGGTTCGTCTGGACCGGCCGAGCGTGCCCGCGGCACTCATGGTAGAGCCGGCAGAACAACACCCAGTCCCGATCGTTCTGGCTCGGTTCACGTCGTCGCACGTCCGACCTCCGGTGGTACTCCGCCGGCTCCGGGGATCCGGCTCTTAAGGGTAGGGATCGTCCGCTAGGACGTTCACTAGGGTTTGTACAACAGGGAGAAAGGATCGAACCCCTCATTTCGCCCCGTTCGAACCCCTCATTTATCCCCCCGACATGGCCGAGCGGGATCGAGATCCGATCCGGTTTTCGTCCACCGCCGCCGATGGGTTGCGACGTGCGGTCGATCATCCGCAGAGACGTCAGCACGGCGTAGGCGCGCTCGACGCTGGCGCGGGATAACCGCCCCGCGACGACGCCGACGTAGTCCTGCCGGCGGGTGCAGCTTCCGCCCTCGCGCTCGGCCAGGGTGCGCAGCGCCTCGAACACGGCGCGCTCGGACTTCCGGAGGGCCACCGGGCTCAACGGACGGCCTCGGCGTTTACACGCGTACGGTTTGAAATTATAGGGGCTGGCGTGCTAGTCTTGCCGCTGTCGGCCATGCTGTAGCGCCCCCTAGAGACGCTGCGGTGTGAGCTTAAGGGACGCCCGCCGGATCTCACAGGTCCGGCGGGCGTTTGTGTTTCGTGGCGTCGGAGACGTTACACCCAGTTCCCGATCGCCTTCAAGCGGAATCCGGATCTACTCGATAACTTCGAGCATCCGGAACGCGCCCGCGCCTTTCACGCGAACGATCGACGCGCCCACGATTCGCCCCTGCTCGGGCGTTTCGACGTCCGCGGCCTCGTGCCACGGGCCGTCCTGCTTCTTCTGGACTTGCACGATGATCGTGCGCTTCTTCGCGGCCTCGCCTGCCTTCTCTGCCATGTCACTCACTCCCTCCGCGCTGAGAACCGTCAGCGCCGCGGCCCGGCCACGCCGGGATAGTGCATCAGATCGCCGCTGCCACAGACGTTGTCGACGGTCACGACGTGCTCGACGTCTTCCGCGCGTACGTGGTACGACAGCCTCTCTGGATCGTGGTACCGGTTCCACGCCCCGAGGGCGGCGTAGACGGACATCGCGAACAGGATCCCGATCGCGAATCCGGTAAACAGTCCTGAGTAGTACCGACGATCGGACTCCGCCGACTCCGCCGACTCCGGTTCCGGTGTGGCATCCTGCACCGGCTTGTGCGGCGGCAAGTACTCCGGGTAGCCCTCACGCAACCGATCGGCGTCGAAGCGATCGATCTCCATTGAAAAGTCGTTCGCGAACAGGCACGCGCCTCCGTTCGCGTACCAGTCGATCCCCTCGACGAGTGCGAGGTTGATCGTTTCCGTCCCGTCGTTGCGGGAGAACGGCAAGAACGTCGGCTCGGTGCTGCTCATCAGTG
>Ga0310811_10014633_pt1 | contig 10238 bp, 5 predicted proteins | sample YCmetagenome_FD_207642 | JGI IMG/M metagenome (GOLD analysis project Ga0310811, IMG submission 207642) | Soil microbial communities from experimental microcosm in Duke University, North Carolina, United States - YC | ecosystem: Engineered > Artificial ecosystem > Soil microcosm > Unclassified ... | reverse complement strand
ATCCTGCCGAATGGCGGGTCGCTGCGCCGACGAGGAGGGTCGCTCGCGGCGGTGAACGGCGTGGCCGGTATCGACCGCGTCGTCGTACTGCCTGGCAAGACCTACCTTCGCGGATGGGCAGGCTATGGCGAGCCGCCGCGTCGTGGTCCACGGCGGCCGACTCCTGCCGACTCGACGCCTCCGGCGCCGACCGGGCCACCACCTAAAGTCACGTGGCGCAAGCGCTCAGGGCCGGGACGCGTCAGCTTCGCCGACGCGGCCGCGCTCACCACCACGGCGACGTTCGGCGCGCCGGGCACCTTCGTGCTCGAGTTGACCGCGAACGACGGCCAGGCGACCGCATCGTCGACACTCACCGTCAGAGTTGAGACGCCACCGCCCGAGCGGCAGCTCGACGTCGTCCACATGCGACGCTGGTCGGTCGATAGTCAACTGTGGAACGATCGATACCGCGCGCTGATCGTCAACTGGATCCCGCACTGCATCGCGCAGCTCGAGCGCACGGACTTGCCGACTGGCGGCTTGGACAACTTCATCGAAGCCGGCAAGAAGTTGCGCGGCGAGCCATTTGGTCAGCACAAGGGCTACGTGTTCGCGAACGCGTACGTGCACAACGCCGTCGAGTCGATGTGCATCGCGCTGATGCTCGATCCCAAAGGCGACGCAGAGATCGCGAACGCGCAGAGTCATATGCGCGAAACGCTCGACCGGTGGATCCCGATCATTCTCGGCGCGCAGGAGCCGGATGGCTACATGCAGACCGCGTTCACGCTTCCCCGCGTGAGCAATGCCGGCGGCGATCGCGACGGCGGGTCATTCAACCACTGGGAGCGCCGTGCCGATCACGAGGGCTACACCGCGGGGTATTTCCTGGAGTCGGCCATTGCGCATTACATAATGAACAACAAGCAGGACGCGCGACTGTACAACGCCGCCAAGAAGCTCGCGGATTGCTGGTACGACAACCTCGGTCCCGCGCCAAAGAAACCGTGGTACGACGGACACGAGGAGATGGAGCAGGCGCTCGTGCGATTCGGCCGCTTCGTGAACGACAACGAGGGCGCGGGGAAGGGGCAGAAGTACATCGACCTCGGCAAGTTCCTGCTGGACTGCCGGTACAACGCCGCGCGCAACGAGCGCGAGCGGTCGGAGTACGACCAGAGCCATCTACCGGTCGTCGAGCAGTACGAAGCCGTGGGCCACGCCGTGCGCGCCGTGTACGCGTACTCCGCCATCGCCGACGTCGCGATGGAGACGCATGACCCGGACTATCGCAGTGCGGCGAGATCGTTGTGGGACAACATCGTGAATCGGAAGTACTACATCACCGGCGGCGTGGGGAGCGGCGAGACCTCGGAGGGGTTCGGTCCCAACTACTCGCTTCGCAACAACGCCTACTGCGAGTCGTGCTCGAGCTGCGGCGAGATCTTCTTCCAGTGGAAGCTGGGGCTCACCTACCACGACGCGTCGTACGCCGATCTCTACGAGGAGACGATGTACAACGCGCTCCTCGGCGGCCTCGCGCTCGACGGCAAGACGTACTACTACCCCAATCCGCTCGACGCTCGGACGTTGCGGACGGCGTGGCATAGCGTGCCGTGCTGTGTGGGCAACATTCCACGGACGCTGCTCTCGATGCCCTCGTGGACGTACTCCAAGGGTCCCGACGGCGTGTACGTGAATCTCTTCGTCGGCAGCACGGTCAAGCTCGACAACATTCGCGGCACGGACGTGGAGCTGGTTCAGAAGACCAACTATCCCTGGGATGGCAAGGTCGCCATCATCGTGAATCCGGCCGCGTCGAAGCAGTTCGCGATGCGCATCCGCGTTCCGAATCGCAACGTAAGCAACTTGTACACGAGCGCGCCGAACGCGAACGGCATCACGTCGATCAAGGTCAACGGCGCCGCCGTGAAGCCGAAGATCGAGCGGGGCTATGCCGTCATCACGCGCACGTGGAAGACCGGCGACCGAATCGAGCTCGACCTTCCAATGAAGGTCCAGCGCGTTCGCGCGGTCGAGGAGATCGCCGCCGACCACGGCAAGGTCGCGCTGCGTTACGGGCCGCTGGTGTACAACATCGAGAAAGTCGACGTGGGTGACGTGAGCAAGACCCTCGCGGCCGACGCGCCGCTCTCGACCGAGTGGCGCGGCGACCTGTTGAACGGAGTTCTCGTAATCAAGGGGCAGTTCAGCGATGGGAGCCCGCTGCTCGCCATCCCGAACTACGCCCGTATGAACCGGGAGCCCGCGCCCGCGTCACCGCCGCAGCCAGCACCGCCTTCGCCGCCGGCGCCAGGCGCACCGCGCGAACGGCCTGCGCCGCCACCGGTCGTGTCGGTAGTTTGGATAAACGAGCGGGCTGTGTGAGCCGGATCGACGCCCGCCTTCGAGTGCAGTCGAAACAGGAGAGTTCTCGTATGGGAATCACGCGACGCGATTTCGTTCAACGCTCTGCTTCCTCCGCCGCCCTGGCCGCGTTGGCTCCGGGCGCCGCGGCGGTGACAGGACTTGTGCCCGAGCCTGCCGCGGCGGCCGACGCTCGAGCGCGCGGCGTCGAGGCCAAGTTCATTCGCGCGCATCCGGTGCCCCTGGAGCGAGTCCGCCTCACCGGCGGACCGCTCAAGCACGCGCAGGAGTCCGACGCCAAGTATCTCCTGTCGCTTGACCCCGATCGCATGATGGCGTACTACCGTGTTCGCGCCGGACTCGCGCAAAAGGCCGCGCCGTACGACAACGGTTGGGACGGCGGCGGTCGCAACCTCACCGGCCACATCGCGGGCCATCACCTGTCGGCGGTCAGTCTCATGTACCGCGCGACTGGCGACGAGCGCTTCAAGCAGCGGGCGAGCTACCTCGTCTCGGAGCTCAAGGTCGTGCAGGACAAGAACGGCGACGGCTACCTGAGCGCGCTGGAGCACGGCCGCGAGGCCTTCGGTGCGTTGTCGAAGGGAGAGATCCGCTCGGCCGCCTTCGACCTGAACGGACTCTGGTCGCCGTGGTACACGCTGCACAAGACCTTCGCCGGTTTGCGCGACGCGTACCGCTACACCGGAAACGCAACCGCGCTCGACGTCGAGGCAAAGTTCGCAGGCTGGGCTGAGCGTGTGCTCGAGCCGCTCGACGCGAAGCAGGTTGCGAGAATGCTCAATACCGAGCATGGCGGTATGAACGAGGTTCTCGCCGATCTCTATGCCGACACCGGCGACAAGCGGTGGCTCGATCTGTCGTACCGGTTCGAGCACCACGAGTTCACCGATGCGCTCAAGCGTGGCCAGGACAACCTGAACGGCAAGCACGGCAACTGTCAGATCCCCAAGCTCATCGGCTCGGCCGCGCGCTACACGTACACGGGCGACCCCGGCGACCTCATGGCGGCGAGCTTCTTCTGGGACCGCGTCACCGAGCATCACAGCTATTCGACCGGCGGCCATGGACTGTCGGAGTACTTCGGACCGCCGGACGTACTGGGATCGCGTGTCGACGGTCGCACGTGCGAATCGTGCAACGTGTACAACATGCTCAAGCTGACGCGGCGGATGTTCTCGATTCGGCCTGACGCGTACTACGCCGACTTCCACGAGCGTGCGCTGTTCAATCACGCGCTCGCGTCGTTCGATCCGGACGACGTCCGAATGTCGTATATGGTGCCGGTGGGCCGAGGTGTGCAGCAGGAGTATCAGGACATGCAGCGGAGCTTCACGTGCTGCGTAGGCACCGGCATGGAGAACCACGCGCTGCACGGCCACGGGATCTACTACGAGTCGCCCGACACGGCATGGGTGAACATCTTTGCTCCGTCCACTGCGCAGCTCACCAATGGGATGCGCCTGCAGATGGACAGCGATTTCCCCGATGGCGATTCGGCGACGATCACGATCTCGTCGGCGCCGTCGCGGCCGTTCACGCTTGCGGTGAGGCGGCCGAGCTGGGCCGGCGACGGTTTCAAGATCTCGGTGAATGGGACGCCCGTGCCGCAGCCACCGATCGCCAGCCTGCGCGCCGGTGGGGCCGGCGGCCGCGACATCGTGCACGACGATCGCTTTCCGCAGCCGAGCACGTTCGTGGAGCTCACACGCGCGTGGAAGAATGGTGACAAGATCGAGCTCTCGATTCCCAAAACCGTGCGGCTCGAGCCCACGCCCGACGACCGCTCGGTGGCAGCGATCATGTGGGGACCGCTCGTTCTCTGGCGCGGTTGGCGATATGAGTCTGACACCGTTCTACCGCACACACGGCCGAACGTACAGTGCGCACTTCGACGTGGTGAGCCAGGAGCAGTTCGATTCGCGCGTCGCGGCGCTCGAGGCTGAAAAGGAGCGTGTGCGCCGGCTGGAAGCGGCGACGATCGGCTTCGTGCAACCCGGAGACACGAATTCGGAGAAGCCCGCGAACTACCAATCCGATCCGGCGAACCGGCTTGTGGTCCGGGCGATCGACAAGTCGAGCCGTGGCGGGCCGGGTTGGTTCTCGTTCGAGCTGCCGGTCGACCCGGCGGCCGACACCGCGGTGGTGGTCACGTACTTGAATGAGCGCGGACTCGCGCCGGCCCGTGGGAACTTCGAGATCCTGGTCGATGGCACGTCCATCGGACGCTTCGAGCCTAACGAGAAGCCCGTCGGCTTCTTCGACGCGACGTACCACGTGCCGGCGAATCTCACGCGAGGCAAGACCAAGGTGACGATCCGGTTCCAGGCGGAAGCTCCGAACGGCCGCATCGCGCCAGTATTTGGCGTACGCACCGCGCGCGCCGACAAGATGTGACTGCAATAGCTCGGCAAGCCGTATCGCTCGTGCTGGTCTGTGTCGCAGCGCCGTCCGCTGTGGCGCAGACCATCACGAGCGACGGCGCGCCCGCGCAGCTCGACATTCGCCAGGCGGGGACGGCAAGCGTTCGTGTGACGCTACGGCGACTGGCAGCGCCGGAATCCCTTCTCTATACGCCGGCCCTCGCCGATCGCGCGTACCCGGCGCCCGCTATCAGCATCCGATCGCTCGGCGCGCCACTCCGGCGCCGTCTCGGCGCGCTTCGTGTCGACGTCAAACCGAACCCGCTCACGGTTACTATAATCAACGCCGCTGGGCAACGCGTTCAAGAACTGGTATTCGAGCCTGATGGCTCTGTCTCGTTCGCGCTCGACGACCAGCCGGTACTCGGCATGGGCGAAGGCGGGCCGCGACCGGAGCAGGGACGGCCCTGGCGCAACGACCCGGTTCAGTTCGATCGCCGCGGCCGGCTCGACGAGATGGAGCCGCGCTGGCAGAGCGGCATGTACGGCTCGCGCAATCCGGTGCCGATGCTCGTCGGTACGTCGGGATGGGCGCTGTTCGCGTCGACGCCGTGGGTCGAGGTCGATCTCAGAAATCCAACGCGCGGTCGATTCATCCCCTGGACGCCGGGCGACTCGGCGCGCGCTCCGCAGACGACGCGCAATCAGGGTCGCAATCTGAACAAAGGCCGTCCGCCAGTCGATCGCATCTACCACGGCTTGTACGATCTCTTCGTGTTCGACGCGCACGACCCGGCTGCGATGATGCGCGACTATGCCGCCATCACGGGGCCGGCGGTGTTGCCGCCCCGGTGGGCGATGGGCTACATGCAGTCGCACCGCACGATCCAGGACGAGACTCAGCTCCTGCGAATCATCGACACGTTCCGCGAGAAGCGTATCCCCGTGGACGCGGTGATCTACCTCGGAACGGGCTTCGCGCCGCGCGGTTGGAACACGACGCAGCCATCGTTCAGCTTCAACCCGGACGTGTTCAAGCGCGATCCGAAAGTCGTGCTCACCGACATGCACGACCGCCACGTGCACGTCGTCGTGCACATCGTGCCGTTCGACCGCGAGCACCTCCCGTCGTTGCACGGCTCGATTCCGCCCAAGGCCGGCGAGACGATCGACGCATCGCACATCGCGGAGTACTGGAAGCAGCACGTCGGCCTGATCGACGCAGGCGTCGACGCATTCTGGCCCGACGAAGGCGATTGGTTCAATCTGTTCGAGCGGTTGGAGCGCCATCGCATGTACTACGAGGGGCCGCTCGCGTCTCGTCCCGGCGTTCGTCCGTGGAGCCTGCACCGTAACGGCTATCCGGGTATCGCGCAGTGGGGCGGGTGGGTGTGGTCGGGCGACACCGAGTCGTCGTGGAAGACGCTCGAGGCGCAGATCGCGGTTGGGCTCAACTACTCGCTCGCCATCGGCCCATTCTGGGGATCGGACCTTGGCGGGTTCTATCCGACCCGCGAGCTGACGGGAGAACTCTACGCACGCTGGTTCGAGTTCGCCGCGTTCACGCCGTCGTTTCGCGCGCACGGTCGTACCTGGTGGATGCGATTGCCCTGGGGCTGGGGGTTGAGCGACATGGGCCCGCGCGAAGGCAATGCGACGAACACGCCGAGTGCGGCGGACGATCGTGGAATCCAGATGTCGTCGTTGAACGACCAACGGATCGAGCCCATTGCCAGGCGCTACGACGAGCTGCGATATCAGTTGCTGCCGTACAACTACACGCTGGCCTGGCAGGCGCGGACGACCGGGTTGCCGCTGATGCGCGCGCTGTGGCTGCACTATCCGCGCGATGCCAACGCGCGCGGACTCGCGACGGAGTACCTGTGGGGGCGCGATCTGCTCGTGGCGCCGGTGTTCCAACAAGGGGCGACATCGCGCGAGGTCTATCTGCCGCAGGACACCTGGTACGACTGGTGGACTGGCGAGCGATTCGCGGGCGGCAAGACAGTGACTCGGACGGTGGACCTGGCGACGATGCCGATCTACGTTCGCGCAGGCGCGATCGTCCCGCTCGATCCCGTGCGTCAGTTCACGTCGGAGGCGGTCACCGAACCGACGCAGGTACGCGTCTATCCCGGGTCCAATGGCGACTTCACGCTCTACGACGACGACGGCATCAGTCAGGCATACCTGAATGGAGCCGCGACGTACACGCGGTTCCTGTGGAACGACCGATCACGCGTCCTCACGATCGCGCCCGACGGTCGATTCCGAACGAGTACGCGCGTCGTGCCGCGCACGTTCGACGTCGTCCTGCAAGCGGGTGGGCGCACCCAACGCGTACATTACGTCGGACGGCAGATTCGGGTTGCGTTCTAGCAGGCAATGGCCGGGACGTGTCGATGGCTCACGAGGAGATCGAGTCGCGGGGTGAACTGCGGCTTGCACAGCCGCGCGAGATTGCGCGCCTGTTTGGCCGGGCGCTGACGCTGCGCTGCCCACACTGCGGCGCGAGGCCGGTGCTGCATCATTGGCTCAAGCTGCGCGAGCGGTGCCCGGGCTGCGGCCTGCGTCTCGAGCGTGGAGAGCACGACTACTTCAGCGGGTCGGTGCTCTTCAACTTCATCTTCTCCGAGCTGCTCTTCGCGTTGGTATTGGCCATCTATCTCGTCGCGAAGCATGGCAACGTGGATTGGGACACGCTGCAGTTCGTGATCGTGGGAATGGTCGCCCTCGCGCCGGTCGCGATGTACTCCATCTCCAAGCTGCTGTGGCTCGCCTTCGACTTGATGCTGCGTCCGGTGACGCCAGAGGAGCTGGAGTGGCACCGTAGCGCGAAGACCGAATTCTCGACTGGCCTACCTGAGCCTCGCGACGCGGAGAAGCGTTAGCGGTTGCTCGATCAACGTCGGATCGTGGTTTACCACCACACGTACGGCGGGTCGTTTGGTCCATCGTAGAAGCTCGGCTCCATCTGCGACTCGGGCGGGAACTGCACGTTGCCACCGCTGCTCGTCGCGTCGGTGACGCCCTGATTCCAGTTGGGCGGCTGCACGCCGAGCAGCCATTGCACGAAAAAGTCGTTGCGCTTGCGCGCGGCGTACTGTCCGCCGGCGCCGTGGCCGCCGTTCGGTACGACGAGCAGGTCGAAGTACTTCCCGGCCTGGATCAGCGCATTCACGACTTGATAGCCGGACGACGGATCGACGTTGGTGTCGAACTCGCCGATCACGAGCATCAGGTGCCCTTGCAGCTTGCTCGCGTTCACCACGTTGGACGACGCTTCGTACTGCGGGCCGAGTGGCCAGCCCATCCACTGCTCGTTCCACCAGATCTTGTCCATCCGGTTGTCGTGACAGCCCGAGTTCGCGTAGGCGACTTTATAGAACTCTGGATGGAACAGCAGCCCGCCCATCGCGTTCTGGCCGCCCGCGGACGTTCCGTACAGACCGACCCGCGTGATGTCGTACCACGGGTACTTGGCCGCGACGGCCTTGTGCCACAGGATCCGGTCCGCGAAGCCGGCGTCGCCGAGATTCTTCCAGGCCACGTCGTGGAACGCCTTGGACCGGTTGTTCGTGCCCATGCCGTCGATCTGCACGAGCACGAAGCCCAGCTCGGCCATCGTCTGCAACCCGGGCAAACCGCCGGCCCACGTTTTCGGCACGAAGCTGCCCTGCGGTCCGGCGTAGATCTGCTCGATGACGGGATACTTCTTCTTCGGATCGAAGTTCAGTGGCCGAACGATGATGCCCCAGATGTCGGTCTTCCCATCACGTCCCTTGGCCACGAACGGTTCCGGCGGTCGCCAGCCGGTGGCGAGCTGCGCCGACATGTCGCCTTTCTCGAGCGGCGTCACGTGCATGTCGCTCACGCGCCGCAGCTCGGCGACCGTCGGCAGGTCGACGCGCGAATACTCGTCGACGAAGTAGCGGTGGTCGGGCGACCAGACGATCGCGTGGTTGCCGTTCGCCTCGGTGTACTTCACGAGGCCCGTGCCGTCGAAGTTGATTCGGTAGTAATGAATGAAGTACGGGTCCTGGCCCGGGATCATGCCGCTGGCGCGGAAGTAGATCTGCCGGTTCACGGCATCCACGCTGTCCACGGCGCGCACGATCCACTCGCCCTTGGTGACCTGATTCTTCACCGTGCCGGTGGCGCCGTCGTACAAATACAGGTGGGCCCACCCGTCGCGTTCCGACAACCAGAGCACTTCTTTCCCGTCGTCGACGTCGTACCGCCAGTTGCTGCCGTGGTCGGTGGCATTGCCGTTCAGCGGACGGTACGAGAAGAACGTCTTTGGCTCTTCAGAGACGAGCGCGCGCGGCGCTCCCGTCGCCGAGTTGACCTCGATCACGCGGTACACCTGGTGACCGCGCTGATTGTACTCGAACGTGAACGCGTGGCCGTCCTTGCGCCACACGGCTTGCGAGATCTGATATGCGTTGGGGAAGAGCGCGTTGTCGACGATGGTGCTCTTGCGCGCCTCGACGTCGACGAGAACCGGTTGAACGAAATCCAAGGCGTCGCCCGGCTTTCGATAGAAGATGGACGTGTCCTTGGGCTGGAGCTGGTCGGCGGGCGAGGAAAGCACGTAGTGGACGAGCCGGTTGTAACCGGGACGCCGTCGATACGCCACGAGCTTCCTCGAGTCGGGCGACCAGCGAATCGACATCAGCTGGTAAGCATCGCCCTCGGAGCCGTCGTAGGTCACCATCGTGTACGCCGGTTCGCCGCCGTTTCCGCCAACGCCCACGCGCGATGCGCCGCCGCCAGTCGCTTCGCGGATCGCCACGTTGAAGTTCTGGACGAACGCCACGGACTTGCCGTCGGGCGAGATGCATCCCGCGAGCGACGAGCCGACGGTGCCGCTCCCGCCGCCTCGACCGCCCCTACCACCACCGCGGCCGTTCGCTGGCTCTGGAGGCGAGACGCATGCAGTGGACGGAGTGGGAGCCGCGCCGGCGCCGCCGCCTGGCTGAATCCCCGCTGCGCCACCGCGCCCAAATCCGCCCGGGTTGAGCGCCGGCCCGGAGCGCGTGCACTGGTAATCCGCGAGCGTGCAGCGCACGCGCGAGTTGCCAACGTCGGCCTCGATCGCCGACCCGTCGCGCTGTAATGAGAAATCACTGAACGGCAGCGTCACGGCCGTGTAGTTGCCGCCTGTGACCGTCGAAAGCGCGGTCGCCAGGCGCGCGTGATCGAACGGCGGGCGCTTCGCGCCTGACGCGGCGTCGACCAGCACGAACTCGTTGCCGCCTTTCACCGATTTGCGATACCAGAAGCGGCTGGTGTCGATCCACGTCGGTATCTGCGCCACGTTGACGGTGAGCCCGGACAGGCGCTGCGTCACCGCCGCGGCCCGCCGATAATCCTCCAGAGTCCCCTGCGCGCGCATCGACGGCGCGGTGAAGCCGACGAACGCGAACAGACCGGCGATACGGGCAACCCGCGCGTGTTGCATGACTGCGATCCTCGTCCTCAGTTGGTTGGCTCTGTGGTCAGCGG
>Ga0310811_10014632_pt1 | contig 10238 bp, 8 predicted proteins | sample YCmetagenome_FD_207642 | JGI IMG/M metagenome (GOLD analysis project Ga0310811, IMG submission 207642) | Soil microbial communities from experimental microcosm in Duke University, North Carolina, United States - YC | ecosystem: Engineered > Artificial ecosystem > Soil microcosm > Unclassified ... | reverse complement strand
GGCGGCGGCTTTGGTGCTCGACGCCGTGGCCGTCGCCCGCGGCCGCCCGCGGCCGGCCGACGCTGAGGGGGTCCGGCTGCTCTGGGAGGAGGTCGGCGTGGCCCCCGACCCGCTGTCCTCGACCGTGCTGGCGCTCGGCCTGTGGCCGGCGGACGCCCATCCGCTCGGCGCCTGGCTCCGGGCCGCCGCCGCGGCCGGGGAGCCCGCCGTACTGACCCTCGCCCAGCTGCGCCGGTGGCCCTTGACCCCCCTCCGCGCCGACTGCCGAGCCTTCGTGGTGGAGAACCCGTCGGTGATGGCCGCCGCAGGCGCTGCGGGGATCGGCGGCGGCGGCGCCCCGCTGGTGTGCAGCTCCGGCCGGCCGACGGTCGCGGTGGTCACGCTGCTCCGCCAGCTCGGTGCGGCCGGTGCGCCGCTGCTCCAGCACGCCGATCTCGATGGTGCCGGCCTCGGGATCACCGCGTGGCTGGCCGAGCGGGCCGGGACGGTGCCGTGGCGGATGGGGGCCGCCGACTACCTGGCCGCCATGGCTGTGGCCCGGGACCGGATGCCCCTTGGCCCGCGCCTGCCGCCGACACCCTGGGATCCTGCCCTGCGCGGCGTCATGGAGGCCCACGGGGTTGCCGTCTACGAGGAGGAGGTGCGGGCCGCGCTGCTGGCCGACGTCGCCGCCATGGCGGGTTGAGCGCGTCAGCCGGCGGCCCGGACCTCGCCCCGGCCTGACAGCGAGGCCAGGTCGGCGGCGGCGGATCCGGCGGCCCACCCGGCGGCGTTGGTCACGCTCACGGTCCGGCTCACGGCACCCGGGAAGGCGGCGTCCCGGGCCGCGTCCACCGCGGAGCGCCGATCGGCCAGGACGGGGAGGAAGGCGTCGCCATAGTCGGCGGCGGCGTCCGACCGGCCCGCGTCCTCTGCGGCCCGAAGGCGGTGGCCGATCCGGGTGGCATAGGCCAGCAGGAAGGACTGCCGGAACGAGCGGGTGCGGGACCGGCCGGCCCGGTCGACCTGGGAGCCGGCGGCGACCATGGCCGCGGTGGCCTGGACCAGCAGCGAGGTGTACAGGATCTCGACGAACTCCAGGTCCGACTCGAAGCCGAAGACCGTGCTGAAGCCCAGGCCCTCGGACCACACGGCGCGACTGCCGTTGGCCCCGGCCACTACCGAGAGCAGGACGGACTTGGCCCGGGCGTAGGGGTCGTCGACGGGCAGCCGCACCGCGCACGGGCCGTCGTTGGCGCCGCCGGCCAGGCCGACCATGGCCTCGTCGATGGCGTGGCGGGCCATTAGGGCCTGGGCCTTGGCCGACAGGGCCTCCGCCTCCTCGGGGAAGGTGGTGGACTCGGCCTTGGCCAGCAGGGCTCGAACCTTCTCCAGCATCCGGGGGTCGTGGCCGGGCCGGGGGGCGCCGGCCCGGCCACGCGTGGGACCGAGCGTGGGCAGGGGCGGGAGGGCGGTCAACATGCCCAGCACGTCGATCGCCGGCCCCACCTCGGGCACTGGCCCTCCGGCCAGAAGGTCTTGCAGTAGCCGGCCGTGCGCCGGGCCGAGGCGGCGCTCGGCCTGGCGGACCAGATCCGGCCCGGTCCAGTTGGCGGCCCGCAGGCCGGCCACGACCTCGGCGACCACCGCGGCGACCTCGGTGGGTACATGGGGCGGCCCGGCGGCCAGGACGCCGACCAGCTCCCGGTACCCGCCTCGGTCGCCCTCCCGGGCGGCCCGAACCGCCAGCCAGATCAACTGGCGCACGGGCGGGCCGCCCGACGCCTGGCCCCGCCGCTGCTTCTTCTCTGCCCGCCGCCGGGCGTTGCTCCCCATGGCCGTCACCCTACGGCGAGGGGTGTGACAGTTACTGGATCCTGGACGTGGTGGTCGTCGAGGGCGGGACGGTGGTGGTGGTCGGCTTCGTCACCGGCACGGCCGTGGTGGTCGGGCGGGGCGTGGTGGCCGGCGGGACGGTCTGGCGGGGGAAGGTCTGGGGCGGCGCGGTGACCTCGGTGGTGGTCGTCGACGGAGGCGGCAGAAGGGTCGTGGTGGTCGAGTCGACCGTCGTGGTCGGGGCGGTGGGCGGGGGGGCCACCTCGGCCGGCTTGAGCCCCAGGTCGGCCACGGTCGCCGTGTACAGGTCCTGGACCGGCACGCCGGCCAGGGCCGCTTTCATGTACCGGCTGAAGATGCGGGCCGGGTAGGTGCCGCCGGTGACGTTGATCCCGTGGACATTGCGCAGGGGGATGTCGCCCTCGGGCCGACCGACCCACACGGCGGTCGCCATCTGGGGGACGTAGCCGACAAACCAAGCGTTGCCGTAGTTCTCACTGGTCCCCGTCTTGCCCGCCAGGGGTCGCCCGATGTCGGCCGCGGTGCCGGTGCCGGACCGGACGACGTTCTCCAGGGCCGCGGTAAGCACGCCGACCTCCTTGTCCCGGAACGCCTGGGTGGTCTTCGGCTTGTGCTCGTAGATCACCTTGCCGGAGCGGTCCTTGATGCGCACGATCGAGTAGGGCTCGGCCTGCACGCCCTTGGCCGCGAAGGTGGCGAACCCCGACGCCTGCTCCAGCGGGCTGACCCCCTGGCGAAGGCCGCCGAGGGCCATGGCGCATTCGGGCGGGGTGATGTCGGCGGCGGCGATGCCCGCCTTCTCGGCCACCTGCTGGACGGCGGAGGGCCCAAGCTTGGTCATGAGCTGGGCGAAGACGACGTTCACCGACCGGGTCAGGGCGTCGTCGACGGTGATCATCCCGCCGCCCTCGCCCTCGAAGTTGTTGACGGTCCAGGGCGCGCCGTTGCACCGCAGCGTCTGGGGGGAGTCGGCGGAGAAGCGGGTGCCCGGGTCGATGCCGGCCTTGAGCATGGCCAGGTACACGTAGGGCTTGAACGACGAGCCGGGCTGGCGCTTGCCCTGGCTGGACGGGTCGAACTCCAGGTTCGGGTCCAGGCCGCCGAACAGGACCCGGATGGCCCCGTCGCCCGGCTGGACCGAGGCGATGGCGGTGGTCGGGTCGCCGGGGGCGCCGAGCACGGCCTTGGCCGACTCGACGGCGGCGTCGCTGGCCTTCAGGTCGACGGTGGTCTCGATCGTGTACCCGCCGGTGAACGCCTGGGTGCGGCGAGCGTCGGGCGTGGAGCCGAGGGCGTCGATGCCGGCCACCTCACGGCCGACGTAGGCCACGAAGTCGGGCGCCTTGCTGCCGGCGCCGACGCCCCGGTCCGTCGCCTTGTTGGCGACGACGCCCAGCGGCGAGGCCACGGCCTGCTCCAACTCGGCGCCCGCGAGCCAGTGGTGGCGGCCCATGTTGCGCAGCACCTGGTCGCGCCGGGCCTGCACCGCGGGCGCGTTCTTGTAGGGGTCGAGCCCGTTCGGGGAGCGGATCTTGCCGGCCAGGGTGGCGGCCTGGGCCGCGGTCAGCTTCTCGGGGGGCACCCCGAAGAAGGTCTGCGACGCCAGGCCGATCCCGTACGCCCCGCCGCCGAAGTAGACCTGGTTGAGGTAGCGCTCCAGCAGCTGGTCCTTGGAGTACTTGTCCTCCAGCTTGCTGGCGTAGAGGACCTCCTTGAACTTGCGGAACAGCGAGTGGTTCGAGCCCACGTAGTTGATCTTGGCCAGCTGCTGGGTGATGGTGCTCCCGCCCTGGGACTGGCCCTTGGCCGTGTTGACCATGGCCCGGAAGACGGCCGACGGGTCGATTCCCGAGTGCGAGTAGAAGTCGGCATCCTCGGCGGCGAGGACGGCGTGGGTGACCTGGGGCGGCAGCTGCGACAGGCGGACGGGGTCGCGCTGCTCGGTCCCCAGCAGCCCGACCTGGGTCCCGTCCTTGGCCACCACCTTGCTGGCGTCGGGCAGCTCGTCGAACCCCTTGATGTTGGGGGCGAAGGGCGACGCCGCCACCAGGATCACCCGGCTGGCCACGTTGGCCACGGCCCGCCGCACGGGCGCGACCAGGACGACCAGCAGCACCACGCCGGCGAACGTGCCGCCGATGGGCAGCCAGGGCAGCGTCTTTACCCGTTCCCACACTATTCGTGATCGTTCCATCGCTGTAAGTGTTGAGCAGCCGAGAATCTGCCAAACCTCTTACACTCGGACCCATGGTCCGCAGCCTGCGCTACATGGAGACGGGGGTCTGCGCCCTGTGCGGCGCCGGCGTCCACCTGGACGACAAAGAGGGCCGTGTCGTCTGCGACGGCTGCGACAAGGCCACCGACAACTGCACCTGCATCAAGGACGACCTGGAGACCCGGCACGAGTCGTCGACCAAGATCGGCTCCATGCGCCCGGGCACATCGGGCCAGTGGATCGCCGACCCCCAGCCCGACGACGACGACGAGGTCGAGGTCGACGACGAGGACGACGAGGACGGCTGATCCGGGCCGTCGACGTTGGCGGAGAGGGAGGGATTTGAACCCTCGAAGAGGCTTTACACCCCTTAATCGCTTAGCAGGCGATCACCTTCGGCCGCTCGGTCACCTCTCCAACGCGTGACGAGTCTGGCACGTCGCCCACGGGCCAGGGGCGCGATACCGTGAGGGCTTCGAGCGTCGGGGGGCGCCGGAGGAGGTAGGGAACATGCGTCGGAGGATCTTCCGTCCGTTCGTGGCCGTCGTCGCCCTCGGGCTGGGCCTGGCCGCGGCCCCGGCCGGGGCGCAGCTGGCGCCCACGGCCGCGGTGCAGGTGACCAACGACCCGGCCGCGCTGCGGTCGCACTCGTCGCCGCAGATCGCCGTCAACCCCAAGAACGGCGAGCTGGTCACGGTGGAGAGCGACGTGCGGGGCAACCGGGCCTGCGCCGTCCACCTGTCGACGGACGGCGGCCGGAGCTGGTTCGCGGGTGGCGACCCCATGGTCAAGCCGTTCAACGACTGCGGGTTCTACGCCGAGTACGGCCCCCTCGCCACGGAGGCGTTCTCCAAGGACGGCACGCTGTACGTGGCCTTCGTGGCCAGCGACTTCCTCAACCGGGTGCGCAACGACACCCCGCGGCATGTCTTCCTGGCCCGCTCCACCGACGGCGGCCGGAGCTTCACCACCGTCAAGGTGTACGAGGCGCCCGACGGGAACCCGGACAAGGGCCTGAACAAGGGCCCCATGCTGGCCATCGACCCGACCAACCCGCAGAACGTCTACGTCGGGTGGCGGCAGGGGGTCAACGCCGCCGACGCCAAGGAGAAGCTGAAGAGCAACGTCGCCGCGTCGAGCGACGGGGGCCGCACGTTCGGGCCGCCGGTCGACCTCACCGACGAACGGGGCGCCGACTTCCCGGCGCTGGCGGTCGACAAGAACGGCACCGTCCACGCCGTGTTCTGGGTGCGGGCCGTCCCCGGGCCGGCCCCGACCCCCGTGCCGGTCCGGCCCATCGTCTACCGGCAGTCGACGGACCACGGCAAGACGTGGTCGGCGCCGTTCGACGTCGACCCGGGCAACGTCTCCGCAGGCCACCCGCCGCTGCTCGCCGCCGACCCCAAGACGGCGGACGTCTACATGGTGTGGAACGCCAACGTCGAGGTCCAGAACACCGTGCAGGGGTTCAGCGGCGACCTCGACGCCTTCGTGCGGGTCTCTCACGACGGCGGGAAGACCTGGGCCGACCGGATCACCCTGAGCGACGAGACGGTGAAGGCCAACCAGTTCGAGCCGGGGATCGCCATCGCCCCCAACGGCCAGGTCCACGTGGCCTGGTACGACTTCAAGAACAGCCCGACCAACATGTTCGTGACCACCGGCCACAGCGGCGACACCGGGATCTCCGACGTCTACTACGCCACCTCCCGGGACCACGGCAGCACGTGGTCCAAGCCGCTGCGGGTCAACGACCGGGGGATCGACCGGTCCAAGGGCGTGTGGTCGAACAACATCGACAGCAAGTTCAACGTCGGCGTGGCCGCCACCAACGACGACGTGTTCTTCGCCTGGCAGGACACCCGCAACGCCATCGGCGAGACCGGGTCGGAGGACATCTACACCTCGTCGCTGCCCCTGGACCCGGTCAAGGTGGCGGACAGCGGCAGCGGGATCCCGGGTTGGACCCTGATCCTGACCGGCCTGTTCGGCCTGGGCGCAGGGGTGGCCCTGACCGCAGCGATGATGCGCCGCCGGCCGGCGGAGGCCACGTTGGCCGGGACGACGGCGAGGGTGCCGGTCAGCCGCCCATAGGGGGCAGCACGCCGATCTGGCCGAGGAAGGCGAACATGCCCTGCTCGGACCAGTGCTCGGCGGCCATGCCGTCGCGGAAGCGGCCGATGTTGGCGCTCACCGTCTCGAAGGACTTGCCGGTGGGCGGGAACGGGAAGCCCTCGCCGGTGTGCGTGCCGGTCGTGCGCACGAGCCAGCCGCACATGTCGCCCTCGCTGAACACGTCCGAGACCACGCAGTGCACGTCGGGCACCGCCGCCCGCCACTGCTGCACGAGGGCCTTGAACGTCTCCCGGCCGTGCATGTCGCCCAGCGGCCCGTGGTCGACGAAGTCCTCGGCGAACAGCTCGTCCGCCACCTCCAACCGCCCCTGGTTGATGACCTCCTCGAACATGCGCTCCAGCGTCGCTCGGACGTCCATCCGGTCCTCCCCTCCCCGGGCCGGGTCGATCACCCGGCCGACGACCGCAAGATACGCCGCCCGCGGAGGGAGTGGGATTTGAACCCACGGGACTCTCGTCCAAGGCTTTTCAAGAGCCTCGCATTCGGCCGCTCTGCCATCCCTCCGGACGAGTGCGACGCTAGCGGCCCACCTGGCTGCGCAGGGCGGTGATCCATTCGTCGGCTGCCTTCCATGCCACCTCGGCGTCGCGCCGTAGGGCGGGGCCGTGCTCGCCGGCGGCCGGGTAGGAGCCGAGGAACTTCACGTCGGCCAGCTGGACCTTCAGGTCCCGGAGGCAGTCGGCCACCACCTCGTCGTCGACGTGGCCTTCGAGGTCGATGATGAAGCAGTAGTCGCCCAGGCTGTGCTTGGTCGGGCGGGACTCCAGCTTGGTCAGGTTGATGTTGCGGGCGGTGAACTGGCCGAGGATGGCGTGCAGGCTGCCGGGCCGGTCGTCGCGCTGGAAGCAGACGATGCTGGTCTTGTCGTGCCCGGTGGGGGCGGGGATGCCGGCCCGAGCGACGAGGACGAAGCGGGTCTGGTTGGCGCCCGGGGTGTCCTCGATGTCCGGGGCGATGACGTCGAGCCCGTAGAGCTTGGCGGCCAGGGCGGCGCCCACCGCCGCCGTTCCCGGCGGGCGGTTCTCGGCCACCTCCCGGGCCGCGCCGGCGGTGGAGTTGGCGGCCACGATCTCGGCGTCGGGCAGGGACTCGGCGAAGAACCGCCGGCATTGGGCCATGGCGTCCGGGAACGAGACCACCCGCTTCACGTCGGCGAGGGTCATGCCGGCGGGCCCGATCAGGTTCTGGTGGACGGTGAGGACGGCCTCGCGCTGGATGCGCAGGTCGTAGTCGAACACCAGCCGGTCGAGGACGAGCAGGACGCTCCCCTCGATCGAGTTCTCCAGGGCGACGAACCCCAGGTCGACGTCGCCCGCCGCCGTCGCCGCCAACACCTCGGGCATGGACCGCATGGCCACCAGGTCGCCCTCGGCCAGGTCGGCCTGGGCCAGCAAGGCCTCCTCGGTGAAGGTGCCCGGAGGGCCCAGGAACGCGACACGGGGTACGGAGGGCATTGGCGGAGGATACTTAGGGGCGTGGACGAAGCCGCAGTCCGGAGGCTGCTCGACGACGTGCGCTCGGGCGCGCTCTCGGCCGACGATGCCGTCGCCCGGTTGCGGCGCCTGCCGTTCGCCGATCTGGGCTTCGCCAAGGTCGACCACCACCGGGCCCTGCGCCAGGGCCTGCCCGAGGCGGTCTACGCCCCGGGCAAGACGGCGGAGCAGTGCGCGGCCATCGTGTCCGAGCTGCTGGCCGCCGAGGGGAGCGGGCCGATCCTGCTGACCCGGGCGTCGCAGGACCAGGCCGCCGCCGCCCTCGAACAGAACCCGGGGGCGGTGGTGACGGGGTCGACCCTGGCCTGGCGCAGCCGGTTGCCCCGGCCCGGCCGGGTGGTGGTGCTCACCGCGGGGACGTCGGACCTGCCGGTGGCGGAGGAATGCGTGGCCACCCTGACCGCCCACGGGCTGCGGCCGCTGCTCAACCCGGACGTGGGCGTGGCCGGCGTCCACCGCCTGCTGGCGACCGCCGACGACCTGGCCGCGGCCGACGCCGTGGTCGTGATCGCCGGGATGGAGGGGGCCCTGGCCAGCCTGGTGGGCGGGATCACGGGGGCGCCGGTCGTGGCCGTGCCCACCAGCACCGGGTACGGGGCCGCGTTCGAGGGGGTCACCGCCCTGCTGGCCATGCTGTCGTCCTGCGCGTCCGGGCTGAGCGTGGTCGGGATCGACAACGGCTTCGGCGCCGCCTGCGCGGTGCTGCGGATGCTGCCCGCATGACGACGACCAGCGAGGACCGAAGCGCAGCGGAGGCCCGCAGCGCATGAACATCGCGTGGTTCCACTGCTTCGCCGGGATCGCCGGGGACATGGCCCTCGGGAGCCTGATCGACGCCGGCGCCGACGTGGCCGAGGTCCGGGCCCTGCTCGACCGGCTGCCCATGGCCGGGTGGTCGATGGAGGTCGAGCCGGTCATGCGGGGCGGGATCGGGGCGACGAAGGTCAACGTGGTGGTGGCCGAGAGCGCCGTGGTTCGCACCTACGCCCACATCATCGGGCTGGTCGACGAGGCCCGCCTGCCCGAGCGGGTGCGCAACCGGGCCCACGCCACCTTCGCCGCCCTGGCCGATGCCGAGGGCCACCTCCACCGTCGCCCGGCGGCCCAGGTCCACTTCCACGAGGTCGGGGGTGTGGACGCGGTGATCGACGTGGTCGGCACCTGTGCGGCCCTGGAGGTGCTGGGGATCGACGAGGTGTGGTCGAGCCCGGTAGCCAACGGGACAGGAATGGTCCGTTCCGCCCACGGGATGCTGCCCGTGCCCGCCCCCGCGGTGATCGAGCTCCTCCGGGGGGCGCCGACGTACAGCCGCGACCTGCCGTACGAGCTGACCACCCCGACCGGCGCCGCCCTGCTGGCCGGCACCGTTTCCGGCTGGGGCGGTATGCCGCTCATGCAGGTGTCGGCCGCCGGCTACGGAGCGGGGACCCGGGAGATCGAGGGCCTGCCCAACCTGGTCCAGGTGGTCCTGGGCGACGCCCGCCCGGTCGAGCCCGCCCGCCCCGTCCCGGGGCAGCCTGTGGTCCTGCTCGAGGTCAACGTCGACGACGCCACCGGCGAGACGCTCGCCCACGCCATCGCCGCCCTGCTCGACGCCGGCGCCCACGACGCCTGGGTCACCCCCATCGTGATGAAGAAGGGCCGTCCCGCCCATACGGTCAGCGTGCTCGCCGACCCGTCGCTGGCCGACCAGGTGGCGGCCGTGCTGGTGGCCGAGACCGGATCACTGGGTGTGCGGGGCGAGACGCTGGAGCGGTGGCCGGCGGCCCGGCTGAACGGGCAGGTCGAGGTCGAAGGCGTGCCCGTCCGGGTCAAGGTGGGCGCCGGGCGGGTGAAGGTCGAGCACGACGACGCGGCGCGCGCCGCCCGTCGCACCGGGCTGCCGCTACGGGAGGTCGTGTCGCGGGCCGAGGAGGCCTGGCGCCGCCGGACCCAGCCGGACGGCGAGGCCGGCTGAGCGGAGCGTTTGGCAGATCGGCCGCGCCCTGGCGCGCCGGATCTGCCAAACGCCCGGCGGCTAGGCCTCCTCGAACAGGTCGTCGCCCCGGCGGAGGCGGGCGGCGATGCGCACGACGTGGGGAAGCTCGCGGCGGGTCGGCGTGTGGGCGGCCAGGAACCGGGCCGCGCCGGCCAGGAGCAGGGCGCCCTCCTCGGAGCCGGGCGGCCAGGCCGCGTACTGCCGGACCGCGGCCTCCACGATCTGGAACCAGTGGAAGCCGGCGTCCTCGGAGAGCAGGGCGTGGCCGAGGGCGGCGATGAGCCGTCCGGGGTCGCCACCCGACTGCAGCCAGCCGTAGGCGATGGCCCCGGCCCGGTCGACCCCGCCCTGGCCGTCCCAGCACGCCTGCAGGTCGGCCAGGTCGGCGGGCCCGTCGAGCGACGGGAGCCGGGCGGCGGGGACGTTGAGGAACCGGTCGAGGTAGACGCGTACGGCGCCGTGGACCACGCCCCGCAGCAGCAGGGGCGACGGGTGGCGGACCAGGCACTGGTGCAGGGCGTTGGCGTAGGTGAAGGCGTGGTGGACCGAGTCCCAGTCGCCGAAGTCGTTCTGGGTGTGG
>Ga0310811_10014631_pt1 | contig 10238 bp, 4 predicted proteins | sample YCmetagenome_FD_207642 | JGI IMG/M metagenome (GOLD analysis project Ga0310811, IMG submission 207642) | Soil microbial communities from experimental microcosm in Duke University, North Carolina, United States - YC | ecosystem: Engineered > Artificial ecosystem > Soil microcosm > Unclassified ... | reverse complement strand
CGACCACATGGCGCATGCGAAACAGGCGCAGCTCAACCATTGGGCCGTAATCGTCAACGGTGAGTTCAGCGACGAATACGTGACGTCGGTGACGAGGATCGGTGAGACCCACAACAAGCTCGGCTTGGAGCCTCGCTGGTATATCGGCGCTTACAGTTTCCTCATGAGCGGCGTGCTCGCGGCGATTGAAGCCGACGGCTCGCGCGGATGGTCGAAGAATGCGCAGAAGAAGGCGAACATGATGCGCGCCTTCACCACGGCCGCGATGATCGACATGGACTTCGCCATCTCGGTCTATCTCGACGCCGGGAAGCGCGACAAGCGGGAGGCGCTCGAGAAATTGGCCAGTTCATTCGACGAGACGGTCGGCGGGATTATCGAAGCTGTCGCGTCCTCGGCCACCGAAATGGAGGCGACGGCCGCCACGATGACGAAGACCGCCGAGCTCACTCAGGAGCTTTCGCAGTCCGCGGCGGCTGCGTCCGAGCAGACGTCCGCCAACGTGCAGTCGGTCGCGTCGGCTACCGAGGAGCTTGCCGGATCCGTCAGCGAGATCGGGCGGCAGGTGCATCGTTCCAGCGAGATCGCGGGCGATGCCGTCAATCAAGCCAGCAGAGCCGATAGCCGCATCGGGCAGCTGTCGAAGGCGGCGGATCGCATCGGCGACGTCGTGAGCCTTATCACCGCGATTGCCGATCGGACGAACCTTCTGGCGCTGAACGCCACGATCGAGGCGGCGCGCGCGGGCGACGCAGGCAAGGGGTTTGCCGTCGTGGCCCATGAGGTCAAGGAACTGGCCGCACAGACCGCAAAAGCTACCGGCGACATCGTCGCGCAGGTGGATGAGATGCGCAGTGTGACGCGGGATGCTGTCACCGCGATCAAGGAGATCAGCGGGACGATCGCCGCGATGTCGGAAATCGCCACCGGCATTGCTTCGGCAGTCGAGCAGCAGGGCGCGGCGACTCAAGAGATCTCGCGCAACGTCCATGATGCGGCGACAGGCACATCGCATGTTGCCTCTCGCATCACCGAGGTCGGCCGTGGCGCGTCCGAAACGGGTGTGGCGTCCGAACAGGTGCACTCCGCGGCCCAGTCGCTATCGAGCCAGAGCAACGGCCTCAAAAGCGCGGTCCACCAATTCCTTTCGACGATCCGCAGCGCCTAGTCCGGACGGGCGGTCGTACGCGGTTCCAATCCGGCACGCAGGGCACGCCGGTTTCATCGATTGGCTCGAATCGTGGACGCTTACTTCTCGCGGAAGGCCTTGGCGATCTGGTCGCGCAACGGCTTCACCAGATAGGACATCGCCGTTCGCGTACGCGTCTCGACAAAGACCTCGACCGGCATGCCGGGAACGAGCTTGTTCTTGTTGCCGAGCCGCGCGACCTCGTCGGCCGGCAGCCGTACACGAATCTGGTAATAGCTCGTGCCGGTCTTCTCGTCCTTCGAAGTGTCGGCGGCGATGGTCGCCACTGTGCCGTTGATCTCCGGTGTCGTCCGCGCATCGAAGGCGGAGAATCGCAGCCGCGCCTTCTGGCCGATGGTGAGTTGGTCAATATCGCGTGGATCGACTTTCGCCTCCACCATCAACGCGTCGTGGTCGGGGACGATCAGCATGATCTTGTCCCCCGGCGAAATGACCTCGCCGGCGGTGTGCACGGAGAGCTCGTGGACGTAGCCATCTTGCGGCGCGCGGATATCGATATGCTTGAGCTGATCCTCGGCCGCGACCTTGCGCTCTTCGAGCTCGGCGATCTTGCCCTGGACGTCGCGTAGCTCTTTGGCGACGTCGCTGCGCAGATCCTGATCGATCTGGATGATCTTAAGCTGGGTTTCGGAAATCTTGCCTTTCGCCTCTGCGATGGAAGCGACGAGTTGGTTGCCTTCGCCGTCCAGGCGTGCGGCCTCGCGCTCGAGCGAGGTGATGCGCGACAGCGGCACCAGACCCTTTTGCCAGAGATCCTGCACGCTGTTGCGCTCGGTGTGCACGAGGTCGAGCTGACGCTTGGTGGCGTCGGCCTGGCCGAGATAGCCCTGAATCTGCTCTTTGAGCTGGGCGACCTGTTCGCGAAGCTGGTCTTTCTGCCCCTGACGAGAGGTCTTGCGCAGATCGAAGAGGCGGAGTTCCCCGGTCATCAACCGCGCGATTTCGGGGTCGTCGGCACGGGTCATCAAACTTTGCGGAAAGACCGGCTTGTCGGCGCCATCGCGTTCCGCCTCGAGCCGCGCCTCGCGCGCAACAAGTTCGTCGAGGCTTCTCACGACGATCGCAAGATTGGCGCGCGTCACCGTATCATCGAGCCGCACGACGATCTGACCCGCCTTTACGGCGTCGCCGTCGCGCACGCGGAGCTCGCCGACAACGCCGCCGGTTGGATGCTGCACTTTCTTGACGTCGGTATCGACGGACACGACGCCCTGGGCGATCACCGCCCCGGCGATCTGGGTCAGCGCCGCCCAGCCGCCAAACCCACCGACGAGTGCGAGAAGAATGATCGCTCCGGTCAAAGCGTGATGACGCGCCGAGCGCAGCGGAGAGATAGACGCGGGGACGGTTATCACGCTCATGACGAGGTCAACTTTGCTTCGGCGACGACGTTCAATCTGTTCGTGGGCTGCGGCGGCCGCAGGACTTTCCGTAAGACTTCGTCCTTGGAGCCGAAGGCGTGGATTTCGCCGTTAGCCATCGCCGCCACGCAATCGACCGCCGTCAATGCCGATGGCCGATGCGCGACCACGACGACGATGCCGCCGCGCGCCCGGACCCCGACGATGGCGGCGGTCAGCGCCCGCTCACCGTCCGCGTCGAGATTGGAATTGGGCTCATCGAGCACCACCAGGAACGGGTCGCGATAGAGCGCGCGCGCGAGCGCCACGCGCTGGCGCTGTCCGGCGGACAGAACCTGGCCAGCCTCGCCGATACGGGTGCCGTAGCCGTCCGGCAATGTGAGGATCATCTCATGCACGTCGGCTGCCCGGGCCGCGGCGATCACCGCGCCCGGATCCGGTTCAGGCTCAAACCGCCCAATGTTCTCGGCCACCGTGCCGTCGAACAGCTCGACATCCTGCGGCAGAAAGCCGACGTGACGCCCAAGAGCGTCGGCCGACCATTGGTCGAGCGCGGCTCCGTCGAGGCGCACGGTGCCGCGCGCGGGCAGCCATACGCCAACCAGCGCGCGCGCGAGCGACGATTTGCCCGACGCGCTCGGCCCAATGATGCCGAGGGCCTGGCCGGCATTGAGCGCGAAGGTCGCACTCCGCACGGAGAGCGACGGTGAACCCGGCGGGGCAATGCTGATCGCATCGACTGAAAGGCTTCCACAGGGCGCGGGCAGGGGCATCGGTTTCTGTCCGGCGGCCTGCTTGGCGAGCAGATCAGCCAACCGGTGCCAGCTCTGGCGGGCCGCAAGGAAGTTCTTCCAATGTGCAATCGCCAGTTCGACCGGCGCCAGCGCGCGCGAGGTCAGGATCGAGCTGGCAATGATGATGCCTGCGGTCGCTTGCTGCTGGATGACGAGATAGGCGCCGACTGCGAGAACTGTCGATTGCAGCAACATGCGCAGCACCTTGGAGAACGCGCCGAGCGTCACCGATACATCGGCAGCGCGCTGCTGTACGCTCATGTAACGCGCATTGGCCTCCCCCCAACGCGCACCGAGCGGCTGTGTCATGCCCATGGCCGCCAGCACCTCGGCATTGCGGCGGCTTGCCTCGGCGAGCGCCAGGCGCGCCATGCTGTGCGCGGAAACCTCCTTGGCGGGCTTTCGCACCAGGACTTCAGTCAACAATGCCAGCGCGACCAAAATCAGTGCACCGGCCGAAGCCGTCACGCCGATCCAGACGTGGAATGCAAAGCACAGAGCGAGATAGAGCGGCATCCACGGCAGATCGAACAGCGCGGTCGGGCCGGTGCTGGACAGGAATGCGCGCAACTGGTCGAGGTCGCGTAGCGGCTGCAGGCCGCCGGTGCCGCCGCGCCCCTGCAACGGTAACCGTGCGACGATCTGAAAGACGCTTCCGCTCAGCCCTTCGTCGAGCGAGCGTCCGATGCGCACCATGATGCGAGCGCGGATCATGTCGAGCACGCCTTGTGCCGCGTAGAGCACAACGACAATGATCAAAAGCCCGATCAGCGTCGGCACGCTGTGGCTCGGCAGCACCCGGTCATAGACCTGGAGCATGAACAGCGACCCGGTGAGCATCAGGATGTTGATCGCACCGCTATAGATTGCCACCGCGGCGAAGGCGCCGCGGCAGGCCTTGAGACATGTGGCGGGCGTCGTCACAGCCCGCCCCGCGCCAGCGTCCACGTTACAGGCAAGCATATCCTTGTCCCGCCATTACAGGACAAAGTCGCCGTGCTGCAGACTTGCGACATTGACATGAATGCGAAAGTCGGCGGTTCCGTCGCCATTGACATCCCCTTCGAGAAAGTGGTCGGCGTAGCGCAGTTGGCCCGCGACGTCGCTGAATGCGGCGCTGCCGATGTAACCAAAGGCCTCATCGCCAGCGACGTTCGTGTTGGCATCGATGCCCGAGAGATCGATGTGGTCGCCTTGGGCACTCGAGAAGTCGATGATCTGGTCTTCGTGCCCGGGCGCGCTGTCCTGGACCGATTTGAAGGCGAAGGTGTCGGCGCCGTCGCCCCCTGTGAGCGTATCCTTTCCCGACCCGCCGACCAGGAAATCGTTGCCGGCGCCGCCATCAAGGTGATCGTTCCCGGCGGCGCCGCTAAGCGTGTCATTGCCTGCGCCGCCGGTAAGCTGGTTCGCAATCGCATTGCCGGTGAGCTGATCGTTGAAAGCGCTTCCCGTCACATTCTCGATCGACGACAGCTTGTCGCCCTGAGCGTCGCCGCCGCTTCCTGTGCCGAGCGAAAGGTTAACCGTGACTGCACTCAATGAAGCACTGTAATCGGCGGTATCGATGCCATTGCCGCCCGAAAGCACGTCGGCGCCGTGACCTCCGATGAGGATATCGTTGCCGTCGCCGCCCCAGATCAGGTCGTCGCCGGAACTGCCGTCGAGGCGGTTCGCGCCTGCGTCTCCGGTGAGCGAGTCGTCGTGCGTGCTTCCGATGACATTTTCGATCGAGTTGAGGCTGTCTCCCGTCGCGTCCCCGCCGCTAACGGCGCCGGTCGCGAGGTTGATGGCCACGCCGGCATCGGAGCTTTCGTAAGTGACGGTATCGTTGCCGCTGCCGCCGGCGAAGCTGTCGATTCCTGAACCGCCGAGGAACGTGTCGTCGCCAGCATTGCCCCAAAGCACGTTGTGTCCAGTGCCGCCGGACAGGACATCGTTGCCGGCGCCACCCGTCAGACTGTCGTTTCCACCCGCCCCATAAATGTCATCGGCTCCGGCGCTGCCAACGAGAACATCATTTCCCGGCGTTCCACTGATCGTGTGGTCGAGTGTCAGCAGCCGGCCATGGATGTCGTAGCCGTCGTCTGAACCGCTGCCATCGGGATTCGCGGCCCACGAAGCCCACGTCACAAAGATCTCGCCATTGGGAAGTTCCGTTACGTGCGGGAAGGCTTCTGCGGCGTTGGTCGCCGTGTTGACGAAAAAAGCCGGGTCCATGCTTCCATCGGCATTGATGACGCGCGCCTCAATGCCGCCGTCCCCTTCCCAAGCGACAAAGGCGCGCCCGTCGGCGAGCGCGGTTACGGATTCAGAGTTTCCGATGACCTCATAGCCCGAATTTCCGATCAGGAAGTCCGGTCCAGCTGCCCCGCTGTCTGGATCGACGATTTGGCCGTGAAGCTCGGGACCGGAATCCGCCAAGACAACCGACGTCATCAGCTCGTTGCCGTTGCTGAGAGCGATCGTGTCCGGAGGAAACGCATTGGCGGGCGGCGTCACCTCAGGTCCGACGTGGCCATCCGCATCGATGACCCACCCACTCGACCCAAAGGCCACCAACCCATCGCCACTCGGCAAGGTCTTTATCGCGAGAGAACCATCTATTGACAGGTCCGTGTTGAGCGCGAACTCGGGTGTCTTGATGGTTCCATCGGGGTTCAGAATACGCGCATCGATCTCGTTGGCTGGGTGTTCATCGGTACGCTCTGCTGTTTCCCACGCAACGAGAATGTCTCCGTTCCCAAGGACCGTCTGGGTCGGGTCGATTTGGTGTATTTCGTCCACATCGTGATATTCGTGTGTGGTTGTGGGATCATTGACGAGAAACTCCTGGCCTTGGAACGTTGGCACTGACGGCATGGCGCATGTCCTCGTTTGTCCCGATGTCGTTCATTCGACATATCGGGCAATGATGCGACCACTCGTTAACAAGGCAGCGCCGGGCTTGCTCCGCAGTCGCCGGAACCGGAGGAGCCAGGAACAGAGTCTTCGTAAGACGCGTCGGATTTGGGTAGGTTTGTCGCTCCTCGCGACAACGATGAGGCGCCACTCAGACAAATGTTTGTCTCGGGTTGTCATTGCACACAACTTTGCGGGCCAGAATACTGCGAAAGTTGCTGTCAATTTTGACGCGGGAACGGTGGCCGCGGCGAGAAGGCCGCGGCACACCTTGAGGCACTTAGTGTGCGCTGTCACGAAGCGCCCCGAAGCAGCATAGTCGTCCATGCGATTACAGGACGAAGTCGCTGTGCTGCAGGCTGGCAGCATTGACATGAACCTGGAAGTCGGCGACCCCGTCGCCGTTGACGTCGCCTTGCAGCTCATGGTCGGCGTAGCGCAGTTGGCCCGCGACGTCGCTGAAGGCGGCGCTGCCGATAAAGCCAAAGGCCTGGTCACCGGCGACGTGCGTGTTGGCGTCGATGCCGGCGAGATTGATCTGGTCGAGCTCCAGGTTCGAGAAGTCGGTGATGTGGTCCTCGTGTCCAGGCAGGCTGTCCTGGATCGATTTGAAGACGAACGTGTCATTGCCATCGCCGCCGGTTAGGATGTCCGCTCCGGTGCCGCCGATGAGGATGTCGCTGCCGCCGTTGCCGCCGCCGATAAGATGGTCGTCGCCGGCGCCGCCATTGAGCGTGTCGTCCCCGCTGCCGCCCGAGAGCTGGTTCGCGCCAGCATCGCCGGTGATGTGATCGTTGAAGGCGCTGCCCGTGACATTCTCGATCGACACCAGTTTATCTCCCTGAGCATCGCCGCCGCTTCCTCTCCCGGGCAAAAGATTGACCGTGACCCCACTCAGCGAGCCGCTGTAATCGGCTGTATCGATTCCCTTGCCGCCCGAGAGCACGTCGGCGCCCTGGCCGCCAACAAGGGTGTCGCTGCCGTCACCGCCCGATATCCGGTCGTCGCCTGCGCCGCCGTCGAGGTGGTTACTACCTGCGTTTCCGGTGAGCGTATCGTTGTGCGCGCTCCCCGTGAGATTCTCGATCGAATTGAGATGATCTCCGGCGGCGTCGCCGCCGCTTCCGACGCCTTTCGCAAGGTTGACTGTCACACCCGCATCAGATTGCTCGTAGCTGAGGGTGTCGATGCCGGCGCCACCGGCAAATACGTCGGTTCCTGATCCGCCGAGGAACGTGTCGTTGCCATGATTGCCCCAGAGAAGGTTGTGTCCGGAGCCGCCGGACAGCACGTCGTCGCCGGCGCCGGCCGTGAGATTGTCGTTCCCATCTCCGCCAAAAATCTCATCGTTTCCGGCGCTGCCGTTGAGAACGTCGTTCCCCGGCGTACCCTGGACGGTATGGTCGAGTGTCAACAGCCGGCCATGAATGTCCTCATCGAGGAACTCGCCCGTGGACGTCCACGTCACGAAGATCTCGCCATTGGGCAACTCCGTCACGTGCGGAGTGCCTTCGCCCCGGTCGGTTGCGGAGTTTACGACAAACTCCGGATTGGTCATGGTCCCGTCAGCATTGATGACGCGCGCATAGATGCCGTCGAAGGTCGTCCCTTCGGGTGACGAACCATGGCCCTCTTCCCAAACGGCAACGGCGCGTCCGTCGGAAAGTGCAGTCACCGATACGTCTGATGGCTCGGTGCCCGGGGCGCTGATCGGGAAGGCGGATCCGCTCGCCGCGCCGTGGGGATCGACGATCTGTCCGTTAATCTCGCTACCGTCGTTCCAGGTAACCAGCACGTTGCCATTGCTGAGGGCCGTCGGCGTCACGCCAAAGCCGCTCGTGGGGCTGATCTGGAAATCCGGCGCGGCCGCACTTCCGTCCGGATTGAGAATTTCGCCAAAAGTCGCCGAATGTCCGACGGACCCCGTCTCCCAGGTCACAAAGGCATTGCCGTCGGGCAGTGCGGTGACCGCCGGGTTGAACTGGTCGCCGGGAGCGTCGATGGTGAATGCGGAGCCGGTCGGCGTCCCGTCGGCGCCGAGGAGATGGCCGGCGATTTCGCTCCCGCCGGCGATGGGGTCGAGAAGGACGGACGACAGGAGCATAACCTCGCCGTCGGCCAATGTGGCTGCGGATACGCTGGTCTCGGAATCTCCGGAATTGAGAACGAACTCGGGCCCAATATGCCCCTCTGCATCCACGACACGCGCGAAAATATCGCTTTGCCCGGTGGGGGAGGTCAGATTGACGGAAGACCAGGTTATGAGCGCGTCGCCGTTGATCAGCGTCGTCGTCGACACATCATTCTGCGCACCGGGCGTCGTGTTGAGTATGAAGTCAGGCGCTTTGACCGTTCCGTCGGGGCTCAGGATGCGCGCGCGGATTTCATTAGGAACGTCGAAATTCTCTTCGGATTGCCATGCAACGAGAATGTCCCCGTTGCCGAGCACGGTCTGCGTCGGCTGGCTTTGATTGCCGTCTGTAGTGGAATTGATGAGATACTCGTCGCCCTCGAATGGCATTTCCGCATTTCCTCGTTTGTCTGGAAGTCGTTGATTTGACTTGCCGAGAAGTGATGACGCCGCACATCCAGTAAACGCAGCGCCGGGGAAGCTTCGCTGTTGCCGGAACGAGTGCTGTCCGCAACAGAGTGGTCGGCGGGCATTCTCACGGCCCGCCGCAGATCAGCGCTGTGGCGTCACAGGACGAAGTCGCCGTGTGCCAGGCTGGCGACGTTGACATGAACCTGGAAGTCGGCGGTCCCGTCGCCGTTGACATCGCCTTGCAGTTCATGGTCCGCATACCGCAGTTGGCCGGCGACATCGCTGAACGCGGCGCTGCCGATGTAGCCAAAGGCCTGGTCACCTGCGACGTGTGTGTTGGCATCGATAGCCGACAGGTCGATCTGATCGCCTTGGGCGCTCGAGAAATCGGCGATTTGCGCCTCGTGTCCAGGCGTGCTGTCCGTGGTCGCCTTGAAAACGAAGGTGTCGGCGCCGTCGCCGCCGGTGAGCATGTCCTGTCCGCCGCCGCCGGCAAGGCTGTCATTGCCGGCGCCGCCAACAAGCTGGTTCGCACCAGCGTTGCCGATGAGATGGTCGTCGAACGCGCTTCCCGTCAGATTCTGGATCGAGGACAACTGGTCGCCTTGCGCGTCACCGCCGGTTCCCGTTCCCGATGCCAGATTGACCGTCACGGCGCTCAGTGAACTGCTGTAATCCGCCGTGTTGGTTCCGGCGCCGCCGGACATCACGTCGGCGCCGGCACCGCCGATCAGGGTGTCGTTGCCGTCGCCGCCCCAGATATGATCATTGCCGGCGCCGCCAGCGAGCACATCATCGCCGCCGAGGCCGCTGAGGTTGTCGTTCCCCGCGCCGCCGTCGAGATGATTGACGCCGGCGTCTCCAGTGAGCGTGTCGTTGAGGGCACTGCCGGTCACGTTCTGGATCATGCTGAACGTATCGCCGGCCGCGTCGCCGCCGCTGGCCGTATTGGCCGCCAGGTCGACGACCACGCCGGCGTGGGACAGGTCATAAGTGACCGTGTTGCTGCCGGCGCCGCCGGCGAAGCTGTCGGTTCCGGCGCCGCCAAGAAAGGTATCGTCGCCGTTGCCGCCCCAGAGAAGGTTGTGGCCGGTGCCGCCGGAGAGGATGTCGTTGCCGTCACCTCCGGTAATGGAATCATTTCCGGCCGCCCCGTAAATCTCGTCGGCGCCGGCGCTGCCGTGGAGAACGTCGTTGCCGGCGGTTCCCGCAATGGTGTTATCGAGCGTCAGCACGCGGCCGTGAATGTCTTCGTCCGAGTTGGCGCCGGTCGAGGTCCACGAGACAAAGATCTCGCCGTTGGGAAGCTCCGTGACGTGCGGGTTGGTGTCGCTCCGGTCCGTCGCCGAGTTAACGAGAAACTCCGGATTGCTCATTGTCCCGTCATCATTGATGACTCGCGCATAAATGTCGTCGCCGGCTGAACCTGCCTG
>Ga0310811_10014630_pt1 | contig 10239 bp, 8 predicted proteins | sample YCmetagenome_FD_207642 | JGI IMG/M metagenome (GOLD analysis project Ga0310811, IMG submission 207642) | Soil microbial communities from experimental microcosm in Duke University, North Carolina, United States - YC | ecosystem: Engineered > Artificial ecosystem > Soil microcosm > Unclassified ... | reverse complement strand
ATTTTTTGATAAGGTGGATGACGAGTAGGAGGAGACTGCGACTAAGAAGAAAAAGCGTACGATTCACTAGGCGAGACTTGCTATCCAGGGAGGGAAATATGTTAAATCCCAGATCGAAGCGATTTCATCGCATCAAAACCGATCGGGATACCGCGCTCAAAATTTTGGTGAAATATCTCGGTCCCCAGGATAACGATATATCTTGGCAAAGAGCTATGACGAACTCAGCTCAGACGACAAATTCCCGCCTAAACAGTATCCGACATTGGAGGGGATCAGAAACATTTTAGAACCGCTGGCGCAAACTGATTCCAAGGCAAAAGCCGCCAAGCCAGAAGACTTTGTCGATATGCGATTCGTTAAAGAACTGGACGACAGCGGGTTATTACGGGCTTATACAAGGATCGAAAGCGCTAGTGCGCGGCTCTTCGTTTGACCGAGATGGCGCAATGTACGGGCGAACGTTAGGGCATGAATAAAGTTTTGGTCTGTCCTGAAATTCGGTCTATGCACAGACTCGTTGCGATTTTAATGATCTCCACGGTGTTTGCCGCGCCCACCCAAGCGGCCGACAAAATCCGCATATCCATGACCGGCTTTGCCGGGCAGTTTATGACTTATCCTCTCGCGCAGAAGCGCGGCTTTCTGAAAGAAGAAGGATTCGAAGCGGAAGTTCTGCGCATCGCCGCGGCGGCGGGTCGCGCTGCCCTGACCAACGGCGATATCGATTATTCCACCGGCATCGGCGGCACGGCGATCGGCGGCGCGCTCTCGGGAATCCCGATCAAAGTCGTCGCTTGTTTCGTACCTTCGCCGGTGCTGGCACTGGTGGCGCGATCTGAGTTCAAAACCATTCAGTCGCTCAAAGGTAAGACAGTTGCCATTCTGATCGCCGGTGGCGTGGCCCATTTTGCCGCGCGCGCGATTGTCCGTTACGGCGGCCTCGATTCCGAGAAAGATCTCAAGTATCTTGCCGTCGGCCCCCCGGACGCGCGTTATGCGGCCCTGAGCCAAGGTTTGGTCGAGGCCGCAGTACTCGGGCCGCCTTTTGATTTCGAAGCGCGCAAGCAAGGCTACAATATTCTCGCGCGCGCCGATGAAGTGATTGTCTTTCCGGAGACGGGATTGGTCACCAGCACAAAAAAGATTCAGCAAGCGCCCGATCAGATCAAGCGAGTCATTCGCGCGGGCATCAAAGCGAATCGCTATATCCGCAGCAATCGCGACGGAACGGTACAGTTTTTGGGCGAGTGGCTCAAGCTAAATCGTGAAGCCGCCAGTGCAACTTACGATAGTGTCGTGAGAGTCTACGATGAAGACGCCAACACCTGTGAGAACGGGTTGCGGTTGGTCATTGACGAGACAAAGAAAACGATGAAAATAGGCCGAGAGGTTTCGCTTGATGAGATCGCCGATCTCTCTTTGTTCCGGGAAGCGCAGAAGCAAACGGTGCTCAGATAGTCGCGAAGAGTCCTAATGCGAAGGAGGTTTTTATGAGCAAGTTTCGCATAGAGCCACATGGGAGACTTCAGGAATGGGTTGCTGAAGAGAAAGGTTATTTTAAGGACGAGGGATTAGATTACGAGTTCGTCAACTCTTACGTGGCTGGCGAGTCAGGTTACGCGGCCGCTCAGTCCACAGAAGCTGCGGCGCCGGAGATAAAGCGCGGCGCTTTCGAAAATATGGAACGGGGCCGCGCCGCCGATGTGAGCTGCGCATGCCACTGGGCGGTTAACATGGCCTCTTCCTCGGGGCACGGCCGAATGTGGGGACATGCCTATTCGGTTACGCCCTCCGCGATTGTTGTTGCGCCGGAATCGTCGGTCACCAAGCCACGTGACCTGGCCAATGTCGAGGTCGGAGTAGGCTATCATTCGGGCAGCTATTTCTCCGCGATCCAAGCTCTGGAAAAAGTGTTAAACGCCGATGAAGTAAAGCTACGTTATATCGGCCAGCCGCGTGATCGACTGGCGGCGCTGCTGGACCGGAAAATCGCGTCCGTGAATTTGTTCGGTGCGCCGTTATATCTGGCGGAGCAGCAGGGCTTTCGCAAGGTTCTCGATACGACTTTCATGATCGGCTTTCTCTTGCACAAGGACGCCGACTCGGAAGATGTAAAACGTTACTTCCGAGCGCTGCAACGCGCTCAACGCGACATTGATCTGGAACCAGAACGCTACAAGCACTATTTTTTGAAAGAACTGCCAGCGAAATATCATGACACGATCGAGGTCATGGGCTTTGGGCCCGGAGAGCGGCTTATTTTCGAACCGTATACGCGGGAAATGTTTGAGCGCACGCATCGGTGGATGGAGGATTCCAAACTATTTCCGGAGGGGCAGAGCGGAACCGCCGACTATGGTCTGGCGGTCTCTGTGTGAGTCCTTCACCGGGACCCGAGAGAAATCAAAGCGTAACCGCGGGATTCAAACTTCTCGCGCGGACGCAACAGCAATCAGTAGAAAAACAATAGTCTGTGAGGATTGGTGATGCCTAAGAATGGCTTTCGTGCTTTCGACAGCGACATGCATGTGTTCGAACCGGCGGATCTTTATCAGAAGTATATGAATCCTAAATGGGGCGAGCGGATTCCCGTCGGCAAGCCGCGGATCAAGCATGGCATGACGCGCTACTTTCTCGGCAACGGCCAGCCGATTCGGGCGCCGAGCGATGTGGTCAATTTTCATGAAAAACGCATGGCGGAGCGTTTCAATGATTCGCTGGCGCGAGATTACGACAATGTCTCTCAACTCTCGGCGATGGATAAGGAAGGCCTCGACGTCGCCGTTCTGTTTCGCACTTCACCGCTCCACACCAATGAAGACTTCGAGCCGGAGTATGCCAACGATTTATGCAAGGCGTGGAACGATTGGATGGCGGATTTCTGTAAGGCGGCTCCCAAGCGACTTAAAGCTTCCGCATTGATTACGTTGCACAACGTTCAATTAGCCGTGGCAGAGGCCAAACGCGCGGTCAACAATGGCGCGGTCGGATTGTCGCTCTGCCCGGAGCCGATCAACGGCCGGCAAATTCATGACCGTTGTTTCGATCCGCTCTGGCAGGAAGCCCAAGAAATGAACATCCCGATTTGTTTCCATCCGCCCGCGCGACCTCAACAACCCCAGGTATCGAAGGATCGTTTCGAAGGCCATCCGAATCAGGCGCTATTGGTGAATCCCTTACGCAATCCCATCGAGCAGATTCTCGCTGTCAGCGCCATCACCGCCGGTGGTGTGTTGGAACGATTTCCCAATTTGAAAGTTGCGTTTCTCGAAGGCAACTGCGCCTGGCTACCGTGGTTGCTTTACCGTCTCGACGAATATTGGGAGATGCAGGGCGCCATGGCCGATATTCCGCTCCGACAAAAGCCGAGTGAGTACTTCAAGCAGCAATGCTTCATCTCTGTGGATGTGGACGAGGCGCTGGTCAAGAACGTCATCGAGTACCTCGGCGACGACAACATCGTAATCTCGACCGACTATCCGCACATCGATTGCCGCTGGCCGCATGCGCTCGATGAATTTTTATCTATTCCAATTGCGGAGGAATCAAAGAAAAAGATTCTTTGGGACAATTGCGCTCGCTTGTACGGCGCGAGTTGACGCGGCTTAAACCGTGAGCTCAGGCATGGGACGGTTTATCTACGGTTTTATCATGCTCGCGCTGGCGCTACCCGTTATGGCTGCGGCGCAAAACATCAAGGCATCCTACGGCTCACCAAGCCTCACCCAGGTGATATTCCCGCTGGGTGTGCAGGCCGGCATATTTCAACGCAACGGTCTCGCCACCGAAGCTGTTTACATCGCGGGTCGATCGATTTCAGCGCTGCTGGGCGGTGATGTGCAATTCGGCTTCGTAGGCGGGCCGCAAACGGTTCAAGCGCGGGTTTCCGGCGCAGATCTGATTGTGATTGGCGGACTCAATCGCCTCGGCCAAATGATCGTCGTTCATCCGTCAATCAAGACGCCCGCGGATCTGATCGGCAAGAGAGTGGGAATCGGCGTCTTCGGCACCACGTCGGATTACGGCATGCGTCTGGGCCTCAAACAATTCAATCTTCGGCCTAACAAAGACGTCACTTTTATTCAGGTGGGGGACGTTCCGGCGCGTCTGGGCGCGATCACTTCCGGCGCCATTCACGCGACTGTGCTGAATAGCACCGATAAACTGTACGTGGAGCGGTTTGGTCTACGCATCCTTACCGAAGCGGAAAATATCGATTTTCTCGGCAGCGGCATCGTTACGACCGAATCCTACGCACGTAGCCATCGCGATACGGTGATAAGATTTCTTCGCAGCGTGGTCGATACGATTCGGTTCGTTAAAAATGAGCCGAAGACAACCACCGAAATTCTGGCCAAGTACTATCGCGACAAAGACGAAGCCGGGTCAAGGCGGCGTTATGATGCTCTGAACGGCCTCCATCCGGCATATCCGTACGTGGTGCCTGGGGCCATTCAATCGATTATCGAGGTGCTCAAGGAAGATGGAAAACTCAAGGACGCGCCGCCCGCGCAAACGTTTTTGGACATGAACTACCTGCAGGCGATCGAACGTGAACGGCAGTCTGGCGGAAAATAACGCGTTCGCAGTAGCTCAAGCAGATCAAACCTGAGCCAGTCAAACGGAGCTTCGGAAACGCAATTTCGGCGTCGCGCGCCGGGAGCGATATTTTTTTAGACGCAGTGCGGGTCCTTCCTGCGCCAACAGGCTGCTCCAGCGATTCAATCCGCGACGAAGAATGCTCGGATCGACGTTGCACTCAAATTAATTCGTTGGTGATGCAAGATATAGAATCGCAAAAGATGGCCACCTGTAATTGACTCATGGTTACCCGTACTCGACAAAAGCAGCATGAAGATATGCGGTTCTCGACATACCAAGTAAAATCGACGATCCGCTAAAGCGATCGATATATCACACGCCAGCTACAAGTGTGAATGAGGTGGCGGATTTCTCGGGCTCTCAGAGAAGCGCAGGGGGAGTTAAGGATCAAATGATTTCGGTTTAGCACCGTGGTCTGCAGCAAACATCCCACTGCATCCTCGATGGCCAGTGGGGTGGGGAAAAGTTTCAATGAAGCAACTAGATGATGAGCGTACGTGCTAATAATCATTCAGGAGTAGGTAGATATGAGGCGACATAAATGAAAATCGGTAGGTGCCGCGATCGCATAATTCTGTTCACCGGTGTTTTGCTGGCGTTTTCTGGTTGCACCAGCCAAACCGTGAAAATGATCCAGCCACAGAGCGGCGCGACCGCCAACTGCAGCGGGTCGAGTTATGGTTTTGGACAGCTTTTTACCGAAAGTTTTGTCGATAGTTGTGCGCGAGCTTATCAGGATCGCGGTTTTGTGCCGCTGGAGCGGTTGACTCCGGAAGCGCGCGCCGACTTAGAAAAACGCGGATTGCTGCCTAAGGATTGACAGCGGCGGCTCACCCACCGAGTGAAATCATTTCGATCTTACGATGACTGGCGGGATCGTAGTTGGCGGAGTTTAACGCTTCGAGGCGCTCCATCGAATATCGATCACTGCGCTTTTGCCAAAGCGCGCTCAAAAACGTTCTGAGCTCAGCGTCGGTGGCTCCCCCCCGCAGCAAAGCTTTAATATCATGGCCCTGCTGGGAAAATAGACATGTCACCAACTTGCCGTCTGCGGTGAGACGAAGCCGAGTACAACTGCCACAGAAGGGCTCGGTTACCGAGGCGATAACACCGATATCACCCGCTCCATCGACGAACTCGTAATCCACCGCGGGTGCGCTCCCTTGCTGGCGTCCGATTTCTCTCAACGGATAGCGCGCGTTGATTTTTTCGAGGATTTCCTTTTTCGCCACTAGCTTGGCCGATGTCCAACAGTTGGAGTTGCCGACATCCATGTATTCGATGAAACGCATCCCAAAGCCTTGCTGGCGCGCGAATTCCACGAGCGGAATAATGTCATCCTCGTTGACGCCGCGCTCGACGACCGCGTTGAGCTTGATCGGCGCGAGGCCAGCTTTCTTAGCAGCAAAGATTCCTTCAAGAACTTTGTCGAGATCGCCGCGTTTGGTCATGCTTCTAAATTTCTCGGCATCCAACGTGTCGACGCTAATGTTCACTCGCCGCAGTCCGGCGTTCTTGAGGGCGTCAACCCGCTCGGCCAAGAGAGCGCCATTAGTAGTCAGACAAAGGTCTTTCAAGCCGGAGATTGAAGCGAGGTTTTGGACGAGGCTCGGCAGATCCTGACGCACCAACGGTTCACCGCCAGTGAGACGGATCTTCTCGACACCGAGCTCAACGGCGAGTCTGGCCAAGCGCGAAATTTCCTCGAACGTAAGGATTTCCTTTTTATTGATCCATTCATAGTGATCGAGGGGCATACAATAAGTGCAGCGAAAATTACACCGATCGGTCACCGAGATCCGTAAATCTTTGAGGGGTCTTTTAAAGCTGTCGGTCAGCATCCAATTCACTATGCAATAAAGGGTCTGACCGCGCAAGCCGGCGATTTTGCGCAAGAAGCGACCTTCCGGCTAATTGGCCGATCTGCTATTCTAGCGCCCGCCATGAGTCTGCGCCAACAACAGGTGACCGTCTTCATCGGCACGGTCGTTGTGATATTCGGTATTTTCGGCGGCGGCATCTGGTGGATTAACCAGCGGCTCACGACCGAAACGACCTTGCAAACCGCCCTGCTTATGGCGCGGCAGGTCGAAATCGCCCTCGCCGATAGCTTGCGAGAACGCTCCGTGGTCGTCGAGTCGCGCCGGGCAGAACGGACGCAGTCCTCTTTTTGGGACTTTCTCGGCAATCTTCTGCCGGGTCGAAGCCCAGGCAGATCGACGACCACCACGACTCGCTACGCGGGGCCGCGCCATGCGCAAGTGACCGGGTTGATGCAGGCATTTGTCGATCGCAGCGCCAGCATCGAAGCGATGTGGGTCGTCAACGGCGACGGGGGTTTGCTTTACAGCTCGGTGGAGGGAGAGAAAAATAAGCCTCCCGCCGCAGATAGTCTGATGGAAAAATTGCGCAATGGTGAACCGATCATCGCTGCGAAACGTCAGGGAAGCATCGACTACTACGATGTTTGGGTGCCGCTGCAAATGCCGCCGGGCGTGCGCGGTCCGGGCGGCTTGAGGCTGTGGATTAACCCCGCGGACTGGACGGGCTTATTGTCGGGACTTTGGCATCAGGTAATTTTGCTGTTTGTGCTCGGTGGCGGCGTCGCGTTGGTCAGCGCTTTTTTAACCACAGCGTTGTATACGCGCCGGTTTCGCTTGATCAGCGATACCTTGCGCCAGGCTGAAGCGGGAACCTATGCGCACCGGCCTCAATATGCCAGTCATGACGAGGTCGGCGCGAGCTTGGATCTGATCGATCGTTTAGTCATGAAACAAAGGAAAAATGTCGGCGTACCTGCGCCAGTCCAGCGCCTCGCCATTGCGGCCCGTACGCTCGCCCATGAAGTAAAGACGCCGTTGAACGCTTTGGCGATTCATTTGGAAGTATTACGAAGCAAACTTGCCGTCGACGAGAGCGACGGCGCGCAGTCATTGCGTTCCATCACGGCACTCGATTCGAGCCTGCGTCAAGTCGATCGCTTGGTGCGTGATTTTACCGACTACTCGGCGCCCGTCACCATGGAAAAAAAGTCCGTGGATGTGGCGGAAGTGCTGGCGATGAGCCTGGAAAGCGTCAGAGCCGATTGTGCCGCCAAAAAGATCACTTTGGCGGCTGAGGTGCTGCGCGAGCCTTGGCCGATACAAGGCGATGCGACGCGCCTCCGGCAAACCTTCGATAATCTTCTGCGCAATGCGATCGAAGCCCAACCGAATGGGGGAGACATTAAAGTCGAGGCTAAAACAAACGGCGATCAACTAATCGTCGATATTAGCGATCACGGTCCCGGCGTGCCGCCGGAGCGGCGCTCGGAAATTTTCGAGTTCGGCAAAACCAGCAAAGTGGGCGGCAGCGGGATCGGCTTGCCGCTGAGCCAACTCATCGTGGAAGCCCACGGTGGTTCCCTCAGTTACCAAGACCGGAATAACGATGGGAACGGCGCGACGTTTCGCATTTCCTTGCCAATGGAGTCGATTTCCTAATGGCCCGCCCGCGACCGACTGTTTTGATCGTGGATGATGACGGCGCGACGCGCGCCGGTCTGGCTGTTCTCGTCGAAAATTGGGGCTATCAGCCGATCGAAGCGGCCGATGGTAAATCGGCTGTGAAAATCTGTAACCACGAGCTACCGCGCGCGATCGTGACGGATCTGATGATGCCGGGCATGAACGGATTGGAGTTCGTGACAACGCTCGGCGATCGCGTACGTCAGATCGCTATCATTTTTGTCACCGGGCAAGCGAGCATCGATTCTGCGGTGCAGGCGATCAAGCTCGGCGCTTACGATTATTTGCCCAAGCCGCTCGAGCCCGAGCGGCTGCGTGACACCCTGGAAAAGGGTTTGAAGCAGGTTTCGCTGGCGCGGGAGGCGGGCGCGCTGCGTGAGCGATTGGAGTCGCCGCTCGGGTCCTACGGAGCTCTGATCGGAAAATCTGCTCCGATGCGACGGCTGTATCAACAGATCGGCCAGATCGCGCCCACTGACGCCGCCGTGCTGGTAAGCGGCGAGAGCGGCACTGGTAAGGAGCTAGTGGCGCAAACGCTGCATGATTTGTCGGCGCAGCGGGAGGGAAATTTTCTTGCGCTCAACTGTGCGGCGATCTCGCCCACGTTAATGGAAAGCGAGTTGTTCGGTCACGAAAAAGGTGCGTTCACAAGCGCCGTCGATCGCCACATGGGTTGCTTCGAGCAAGCCGATGGCGGAACGCTTTTTCTCGATGAGATCACTGAGATGGCGCTGGAAATCCAGCCGAAATTTCTGCGCGTCTTGGAGGAAGGTCAAGTTCGGCGCATCGGCGGGAACAAGAATATTCCTGTGTCAGTTCGCGTGATCGCGGCAACCAACCGACAACCGGCCACGGCGGTCAAAGAAGGCAAGCTGCGTCAGGATCTGTTTTATCGGCTCAATGTGTTCCACCTCGAGCTGCCGCCGCTGCGCGAGCGCGGTGAAGACATCGAACTGCTGGCTGGATATTTTATGGAAACATTCGCAAAGAAATATAGCCGTTCAACCCTGCCTTGGCAGAGCGATTTTGCGCCAGCGCTCCGAGGCCACAGCTGGCCGGGTAACGTACGCGAGCTCCGCAATGCCATGGAGCGCCTGACGGTATTAGCGAGCGGCAGCCATTTGACGGCGAAAGATTTTCAGCAGTATTGTTTGACGATGCCTGTCGAGGAACAGTCCGAGTTTGCGCCGTTGTCGCTCGCCGAGGCTGAACGCCAAGCGATCGAACGCGCTCTTGGCGCCACCAGCGGAAACAAAACCCAAGCTGCTCAGCTTCTAGGGATTACGCCAAAGACTCTAAACGCCAAGCTAGCCTTGTACTCAAAAGAGTAATAATTTCTTCGCCCGCGAAAAATTTTCCAGTTTGGAGCGGTAAACCCCATAGAGTAAGCCCCGTTACGTTTGGCACGGCCGTTGCCCGCGGCTATTTGTTAACCGATGAGCTCGACATTCGTCTAAGTGGTAGCCGGGTTGAGGAGCATGGCCATGGGGAAATATAGCGCAAGAACATTTTCGGCCGGGTTACTCGCACTCCTTCTCATAGCGCCACCCGCGTATGGCTTTCGGACCGATCGTGGGTCCAAACAGAGCTATAGTCCGAGACTGGAACAGCAGATGGACCGGGTTCGGGGTGTCATGCTGCCGCTATTGAAGGTTACAAATCACCGCCTGCCGCTCGATGACATTCGTATTTCTGTTGTAGACAACCCGGAGATCAATGCCGCCAGCGCCGGCAACGGCCAATATTACGTGACCCAGGGCTTACTGAGTCAAGCCAATGACGAGGAATTACGCGGCGTTTTGGCCCATGAAATCGCGCACGAAGACCTCGGCCATCCAGCGAGAGCGCAACTGGTTGGCACAGGTGTTGGCATCGGCGTCGCGCTTCTGGAACAATTTTTTCCGGGCAGCAACGCGCTGGCGCCACTTGCAGGCTCGCTAATCACCAACAACTACACTCGCCCAATGGAACTTGAAGCCGACCGGCACGCTGTGACGTTGCTCGAGCGCGCCGGCTATCCTAAACAGACTATGATCGATACCCTTTCTTGGCTCGCGCGCCACAACGGCGACAGCGGCGGCGGGTTCTTATCCAGCCACCCGGCAACATCAGAACGGATCCAAGCGCT
>Ga0310811_10014629_pt1 | contig 10239 bp, 10 predicted proteins | sample YCmetagenome_FD_207642 | JGI IMG/M metagenome (GOLD analysis project Ga0310811, IMG submission 207642) | Soil microbial communities from experimental microcosm in Duke University, North Carolina, United States - YC | ecosystem: Engineered > Artificial ecosystem > Soil microcosm > Unclassified ... | reverse complement strand
TGCACGCCGCCAGCAATGCGAGGGCCACGACCAGGGTTAGTTCCTGTTTCATAGTGCTTCAATCCTTTTGGTGAAGTGAGCGCGCGATACTGCGCGCGCGAGAAAGATCTTGCGCATCAGAAATCTTTTTTCTGAAATGCGCGCATACCGGCAAAGAGTGGGGCGAATACCCAGACCGCGAGCGCCAGCGAAGTTACCGTAACGCCGATCGCTCTACCGAAAAACTTCTGCATGACGGCGCCGGTGTAACCGAGCAGCGCTGCGACATCAAACTGCAGAAGCAGGGCCACCCTCGCCAAGTCCATGGGGTTTGCGAGCATGAGGCCGATGAGTGGCCGCTCAATGGGATAGTCGGCCATGATCGAAATGACCAGCAGAACGAGACCGTCGTAGAGAACCGCCAGGAATAGCCACACAGCTACGGCTAATCCCAATCCCTTGATCCTGTCCTCGGTGCGAGCGACGATCAGGAACGCCAGGGCCGTAAAGATGAGAGTCAGCGCAATTCCAGCCAGAAGTAGCGCCGCGAATGTGCCGGGCTGCGCGCTCGCGATGCCCCGGTGCAGTATGAATGGAATGCAGACCGCCGCCACGAAGCTCAGCGAGAGCGGGAGCGCGAGCCCGACGTAAAGTCCTGCGAATACCTGTCGCCGCTTGATCGGCTGTGCGAGGAGAAGCTCGATGAATTCGCGCGCAGCGTACAGATAAACCGTGGAAAACACAATCGACACGAGCGGAATGAGAATGAGCACGACGTTGACGAGACTCAGCAGTGCTTTCTCTCCGCCGCCCCCGAACCGAAACAGCGCATCGGTGACGAGGAGGAAGAAGAGCGTGTAGCCGATGAGCCAGCGGCTCCGGATCACGTCGCGAATCTCGTAGCGCGCAACCTTGGCTGTCACCTTCATGCTGCCGCTCCGCGTTTCATCATCTCCGCGATCGCGCGCTCGAGATTCGACTGCCTCGTGACTCGCTTGATCTCCGCCAGGGCTCCCACGAATGCGACCTTGCCTTCATTGATGAATGCGATATCATCGGCGAGCTCGTCGAGCTCGCTCATGATGTGTGATGTCAGGAGAAATGTCGTTCCGGCCGCTTTTTCGGCGAAGATCTTGTCCTTGAGGATACCGCTGGAAACAGGATCGAGACCGGCAGTCGGCTCGTCCAGAATGAGCAGATCTGGGCGGAACAGGAACGCGATGACGGCATTCACCTTCTGACGAGTCCCGCCGGAGAGTGTGCGGATGGGCTTATCGAGCGCCCCGGCGAAGTTGAAGCGTTCGACCAGCTCCTCATCCACTGGCGGTGTTGGACGTCGGAGATCGGTCAGCATCTCGAACAGCTCCCGCGCGGAAAGATTCTCCGGGAAGCGCGCCATTTGAGGCATGTAACCAATGCGCGAGCGGTAGGCATCGTCCGCGCCGATCCGAGCGCCGTCGATTTCCAGCGTACCGGAGTCCGCCTTCGTGAGACCGAGAATGATCTTCGCGAGCGTTGTCTTCCCTGCGGCATTGGGTCCGACGAGGCCCGTGATTCGGCGTGGTCCGATGCTGAGGGACAGGTCGTCCAGAACACGGAGTGTCCCGAACGTTTTCGTGATGTGCCGCGCCTCGATCACTTTACCCTCTTCATCACCGGCTCGCGGTCCGTGAGAGCTTCCGGCGTCAGCGCCGGAATGATGCTCTCCGCCGAGTCGAGCAGACGCACAAACGTACTGCGGAGGAGTATGATCGACGGGCCATTCTGAGCAACTACCATCGAGAAGAGTCGCACGGGATGATGTGGCACGTCTCCAACGCCGTCGTGATCCAGATCGTAGCCTCGGTAGTCGTCCCAGTAATTTCGCGCAAAGGTCGTCGTAGTCTCGCTGTTATTCGCTGAGACATCGAACGTGTTGCCGATGAAGTTGTTGCCTGTGAACCTGCCGTCCTGCGTGCTCGACTGGAGCTTTACGGCCCAGCCGTTGTCGATGAAATCGTTCCGGATCGCTTTGAGTCGGGTAGCGCCGTCGGCAAGAAGGGCGGTGGTATTCCGATAGAAGGTGTTTCCCTCGAGCTTGCTGTCTCCAATCTCCTTCAGAAGGAGCCCGTAAGCGGCGCCCCCCCAGTTTTCCTCGAATCGGTTGCCTGTCATCTCGATGCGGTTGGTGAACATCACCGCCACACCGGAGCCGTTTCTCCTGAACGTGTTGTTCAGATACCTGCAGTCGTCCGAATACATGAAGTGCAATCCGTAGCGCAGGTTCAACTCGCTGACGTTGCCGCTAATGACGCTGTTGTGGACGAACTCGAAGTAGATGCCGTCGCGGTGGCCCGAGATGCGATTGTTCGCGATGGTGATCCCGTTCGAACCCCAGAGATGAATGCCGTTTCCGGAATTCATCTCGCGTCCCCGCCCCGAGTGGAGGACGTTTCCGCGAATCGTGCAATCGTTGACTTTGGCGAGGTAGATCCCGAAGAACGCGTCGTCGAACCGATTGTCTTCGATGACGCAGCCGCGGACGGTCTGAAACCGCACCGCTGCCCAATCTTCCGTGAAGCTGGTCCCCACGTGCTCGAAGTGCAGGCCGCGAATTGTCACGCTATCGGCGGTCACAGTCATGATCTGACGGGCGCTCGCGCCGTCGAGAACCGGCCATCCCTTGCCGCTGATCTCGACCGGCTTATCGACGATGATGGTCGGCTCACGATAGACGCCGGGCATCACGACGATTTGAGCGTGAGGAGAGGCTGCCGCGATCGCAGCGGTAAGCGTCCGGATGGGGCCATGAGGCGACACCGTGATCGTCGCCTGGCTTCCCGCGGTACCTGCGCTAACTGACGCAAATACAAACAGTGCGATGCGGACCCGCGCAGCTGATATCATGGAAATTATGCCCGTGGCGCGTGGATCCGCGGGGTCAGCTACGCGCCATCGCAAACTTTTGCTCGCGCCACGCCAGCACCACGGCGGCCACGGCAAGGGCGAGTGCCACTCCGGCCAGAATTCCGCCCACGGATGGCAACGATACCGCGCGGAAGTTTAGTAGCTGCTTCGCGCCGATCAGCGGGGGCTGATATGTCATTCCAGGGATCTTGAGAATGGCGTGCTCGTTGTCGAGGTGGTGGCCATAGTCGTATTCCCACTTCCAGAAATCGATCAGGCCGACGATCGCGATCGCGAGAAAGCCCACAGTCCACGCATAAATCAGCTTGCGCCTGGCGAGCGCGGCCGTCGCCACCCCGGTCACTATGATCGCCGCCACGATCCATGGCATGATGCGAAGCTCCGGAATTGCGTCCGGCTCGATTCTCTTCATGCCGATGTAATGATTGAGATTGTTGATGTTGTTGAGATCGTTTTCGGTTGCGCCCTCGACGGTATTGATGCGGATCTGCATTCCCAGGCCTTCCGGGTACTGCGGTGCGGTCAGGCGCACGCTCCACAATGGAAAGACGTACACCCCGATCATCAGCACCGACGCGAGCAGGATGAGGATACGCGGGACCTTCGACGCAGTCGCGCGCGCCACACGGACGCGTATCCCGTCTGGCTTCTCCGCACCAATTGCCGGGAAGAGCGCGCTCGCCGCTTCGTGCCCCGGCACTATCGAGACGTCAGCGACTGCCACTGGCCATCTCCATCCCTTTGTGATCCTGATTCGGGAGCGCCTGTGCCCGCATCGCCTGTGACCGCGCCTTGGCGCTAATGTTGGCCGTTAACGCCACGTTGGATCCCGGTGCCGAGACGCGAACGTAACCCTGCATCTCCTGGTGCAGCGCCGAGCAGAAGTCCGTGCAGTAGAAGGGATAGATGCCCGTCGTTTTGGGAATCCATCTCAGTGTTCGGGTCTCGCCTGGTGCGACGATCACCTCGGCGTTCTCAGCGCCAAGGACGGCAAAGCCGTGAACGATATCCCAGTCCTGCTCGATGTTGGTGAGGTGGAAGTAAACCGTGTCCCCGACCTGCACGCCCTCGAGATTGTCAGGCGCGAAGTGACTACGGATTGCAATTAACTTGATGTGAACGTTCTTGCCCTGACGCGTAATCCCGCCATCGGCCTCGGCCCTGGTGACGAATGGGTGGGTGTTCTCAGAAAGTTTGTAGAATTTCAGGCTGTTGCCCTTGATCAGATCCGCGGGAATCGCTTGCGCGTAGTGCGGCTCGCCGATTGTCGGGAAATCGAGCAGCATCTTCATCTTGTCGCCGCTGATGTCGATCAACTGCGCCGACTGGGCCAGCTCGGGACCGGTGGGCAGGTAGCGGTCCTTGGTGATCTTGTTGAGTGAAACCAGGTACTTGCCCCACGGTTTCTTGCTGTCGCCGCCGGGGATCATGAGGTGGCCGGGGGAATAGTAGACCGGCATCCGGTCGAGCACTTCCCACGTGCCCAGCTTCCACTTCACGATCTCGGACGAGATGAACATCGTGGTGTAGGCGTTGCCCTTTCCGTCGAATTCGGTATGCAGCGGACCAAGGCCGGGCTTCTGAACTTCTCCAGCCAGCGTGGCGCTGTACTTGAGCACTGGGATGCCCTGTACCTCGCTTTCGAACTGCTTGTCGGCGATGGCCCGCAGCATTTTGGTGAAAGAGTGAACGGGGATGACGGTGGCCAGCTTGCCGCCGGCAACTATGTATTCTCCTGTCGGATCGATGTCGACGCCGTGGGGCGACTTGGGTGTCGGGAGATAGTAGACGAGGCCGGGGCAGTCCTTCGGCGAAAGCATCTTCACACTGCTCTTCCTTTCCGAGTGCGCAATGCGCGACTTCTCGTCCATGACGTTGTGGAAGTAGTCGGCGGGCGCATTTTTCGCCTTGCCGTTCGCCACGCACTGCTCCGCCAGACGATAGTTCACCGCGGTGATGAAATCCTTATCGTTCTGAGAAGCGTTCAGCTCCAGCTTCTCATACGCCTGCTCGGTGTTGTAGGTGGTGAAGAAGAACCAGCCGTCAGAAGGTCCCTTGCCCGCGTGGCCAAGGTCGTAGTTGAAGCCGGGCATCAGGATCTGGAACGCGATGTCCATCTTGCCGGGCTGATCGGCGGTGATGAAGGACAGCGTGCCCTTGAAGTTCTGCTTGTAGCTGTCGATCGGCACATCGGTGTTGGGAATCGGCACACTGAAGCGCGTCGCCGAAACGATGTACTTGGTATTCGGCGTGGTGAAGGGAGACGCGTGTCCGCCGGCGGCGTTTGGGATCTGGAGAATCTCGGTGGTCTCGAAGGTTTTCAGATCGACCCGCGCCACGCGTGGAGTGTTGTTTCCGTTGATGAAGAGCCAGCGCCCGTCTGGTACTCCGTCGGTCTGCGATAGCTCGGTATGGTGAGCGTCGTCCCACGGCGTGAACCCGTAAGTCGTCTGCAGCATTGCCTTCGTCTCTTCGTTGTAGCCGTATCCGGTTTCCGGATTCTGCGAAAAGACAGGGACGAATTTCAGGAGGCGGCCCGAGGGGAGGCCGTAAACCATTATCTGGCCGTTGTATCCGCCCGAGAAGAATGCGTAGAACTCGTCGTATTTTCCCGGCGCGACGTAGACTTTTGACGCGGCATCTCCAACCAACACATTTTCGCTTCGAGCCGAACCAGTCGTGCACGAGTAAAAAGAGCCGACAGCTACGACGGCCGCTGTTGCACTGAGCAACAGCGCTTTTGGCGATAGGGGATTTTTCATTGGAGTATTGGAGGAGGACGCGGTGACATACCACCACAATCTCCGACACGGTTGCCATTGGAGAAATCAGCGCATCTCCCCGACTTGTTTCCTGATTCTCGCACCCTTTATCAGGGAATACCTTACGAGTCGTTGCTCACCCCTTGGGCAGCGAGTAGACGGAGCTGATCCGAGTCATGAAGGCTTTTATCCGAGTCATGAAGGCTTTTGATGATGCTCGCGATGCGTGCTTCGTATTTACGGCTGGCAGAGTCGCCGGCGCTCCGACATACTGTCCATCATCAAGAGGTGGAGAGCACGATGGATATCAGATTCACTACTGGAGCGAGCCCGCTCGGAAGCGTGCTCGTGGCCGCGAGCGACAAAGGAGTGTGTGCTGTCAGCCTTCGGGAGTCCGACGCCGGAACGGAGGAGCATCTGCGCGCGCGCTTTCCAAATGCGGAAATAACGCGCGACGATGTCGGACTGCGGTCGGCGCTAGATACCGTCCAGGAAAGAATCGCGGGGCGCAGTCTCGACCGCGCGCTGCCGCTGGATTTGCGCGGTACGGATTTCCAACGCGAAGTCTGGAACCAGCTTCTTGCGATTCCAGCTGGATCTACCCGGACGTACCTCGATGTCGCGCAGGCGATCAACCGGCCGAAGGCGACGCGGGCCGTTGCCGCGGCGTGCGGAGCAAATCCAGTCGCCGTCGTGGTGCCATGTCATCGAGTGGTGATGAGCGACGGCTCGATCGGAGGTTACAGCGGGCTTCCGGGAGTGAAGAAAGCGCTACTGTCGGTTGAAGGTGCGGTGGTTGCTGACACGAGGTAAAGTCCCTACGAGCGGGCTTACTTCTTCCTGGCGCAAATCGTCGCGGTGTTCGTCGAATCCGACGGGACATAAATCGCCAGCGCATTTCCCTTCCGCTGACTCCCGGTCTTCGCGACCTCTCCGATCACCTTCGTGAGAGCGCTCGGCTCGTCGATCTTGCTTAGTATGATGGCGTTGGCGCCGACCTCCGCCGCCTTGTCGCGCATCGATGAGATCATGTCGCCTTCGTCCGACCAGTTGGATTCGCCCTTGGCGTTGAGCAGCGCGATTTCACGATAGGGGTGTCCGACTTTGTCGGGAGTCGTAAAGAGCTTTATCGCGTCCGGACAGGTTCGGGCGAGTTGCACGCTGGGATCGATCAGCGCTGCGTTGGTCCGCACGCATGCACAAAAGAGAACCGCGGCACCTGCATTGATAGTCAGAAACGGCTTCATTGGGATCACCCGACGGGGAGGATGTCGGAGGCACCCGGCGCAACTACCGCGCCGTGTTGTTAAGCTCAGAATCGCGCAAACCGAAAGGAGCCGTGTCACTTTTGGGGGACGCGGTTGTCGCGAATTTTGGACGCATCACGCGGTGCGATATCTCACAACTACAGGCTGAACGTGATCCGATATCACAACTACAAACTGAACGTGATCCGAGATCTCAGCAGCATGGATACCAGGGCTTAGTAACTACGCTGCGACATATCTGAGTGGCGTTAAGGCACAGGCGGTCGGTTGTAACAGGATACGCGCGAGATACGGTCAGAGCGCGGTGACTACCTCCTGAGATCTTTGCCTCTCAGATCTCGGATCCCGTTCAGTTCAGTTCAGTTCTCAGATATCGGATCCCGTTCAGTTCAGTTTCAGTTCAGATCCCATTTAATTCGGCTTATCTCGCCTTGAGGTTGCTGCGGTACGGCCTCTCAGCCGGTCCGACGTAAAGCTGCCTCGGTCGCGCGATCTTCTGCTCCTTGTCGAGCAGCATCTCCTCCCACTGCGCCAGCCAGCCCGGCATGCGGCCGATCGCGAACAGCACCGTGAAGAAGTCGGTCGGAAAAGCCATCGAGCGATAAATCAATCCCGTGTAGAAGTCGACGTTCGGGTACAGCTTGCGCGACGTGAAGTAATCATCGGACAGCGCGATCCGCTCCAGCTCGAGAGCGATCTCGAGATCCTTGTCGACACCCACGATCTTGAACACATCGTCGGCCAGCTTCTTCACGATCTTCGCGCGGGGATCGTAGCTCTTGTAGACGCGGTGACCGAATCCCATCAGCCGCCCGCCCTCACCGCTCTTCACCGTCTCGATGAACTTGGGGACGTTCTTGACGTTTCCGATCTCGCTGATCATCCGCAGGACCTGTTCGTTCGCTCCCCCATGGAGCGGACCGAACAGGGCGGCCACACCAGCCGATACCGCGGAGAACGGATCGACGTGCGAAGATCCTACAGCCCGCACCGCGCTCGTCGAACAGTTCTGCTCGTGATCGGCGTGGAGAATGAACAGGATCTCGAGCGCACGCGCGAACACCGGGTTCGCTTCGTACTTCGACTCACTCATCCGTGCGATCATCGACAGGAAGTTCTCGACGTACGACAGGCGATTGTCGGGGTACACGAAGGGCAGACCCTTGACGTGCCGGTACGAGAACGCCGCGAGTGTCGGCGTCTTCGCGAGCAGCCGGACGATCGAGATGTTCCGCTCCGTCTCGTCGAAGATGTTGCGGGCCGACGGATAGAACGCTGCCAGGCCGGCGACGGAGCTGTTCAGCATCGCCATCGGATGCGCATCGTAGCGGAAGCCCTCGAGGAACTTCCGCATGTTCTCGTGCACATAGGTATGGAACGTGATGTCGTGCACGAACTGGTCGTACTCCTGCTGGGTCGGGAGCTCGCCGTGGCGAAGCAGCCACGCAACCTCGAGGAACGTCGCGGTTTCCGCGAGCTGCTCGATGGGATAACCACGGTACCTGAGTATTCCCTTGTCGCCGTCGATGAAAGTGATGGCGCTGCGACACGCCGCGGTGTTGAGAAACGCCGGATCGTAGCTCATGAGCCCCGTGTCACCGGGGTCGTTCGTCCTGATTTTCTTCAGCTCAGGCGCGCGAATAGCGCCGTCGGAGATCGGAACGCTGTACGTCTTGCTCGTTCGGGTGTCTTTTATCTCCAGCGAACTGCCTGACGAAGCAGCGGCGGGTGGCTTGGCGGAGTCTTTGGTCGGAGCGCTAGCGACTGGCTTCTTGCCGTCTCTCGCGGGCGTCGTTGCAAGCGGCTTGTTGTTGTTTTTCTTGGCGGCGGGTCGGGCGGTAGAACCAGTCTTCGGCATCTGTTCTCCAGTTGATACATCAAATTTAGCGCAACGCCACCGAGGGTGATAATCGTATGAGAGCACAAAGGAGAGACTGATGCCGTTCAATCGCAGAGTTACTGGGCCGTTGCCGGATCCGGCGATCATGATGAAACCGATCCCGCCGTGGCGAGACTTCGTCAGCCGTATGGTCCACAACGCCGCGATCGCCGCCGGCCTCGTCGGCGGTGGGCTCCTCATCGGCATAAGCGGCTATCACCGACTCGGCGGACTCGGCTGGATAGATTCGTTCTACTACGCGTCGATGATCCTCTCGGGAGAGGGACCACCGGCGGACCCGGTCGCGCTTACCGGCGAGCGGATACTGAATCTGCACCTCTTTGCCGGCTTCTACGCGCTCTTCAGTGGCGTGACGTTCATCACGACGGTGGGCGTGCTATTCGCGCCGGCGCTGGCGCGCTTCCTTCATCGGTTCCATCTCGAGATCGCTGTGCACGACGAGGCAGACAAAGGGACCTGAGTCCGACCGTGGACTCAGGCGCCTCGACTTACAGCCGTTTCACGCGCGTAACCTTCCAGGTGCCGCCAGTAACGCTGCGGCCCGGCTGCGACGGCACGGTGCTGAACGTTCCCTCGATCGTGCGCGCATCCCTGAACGTTCCCTGAAACGTCGTTGTGACGGGGCAACCGCAATCCGGATCAGTGTATGGATCGAGCGTCCCGCTGAGATTGCCGCCTTCCTTTCTCAGGAAATGGATCTTGAGAACCGTCCTCCCGGGCGCCGAGATGTTGGTCACCAATTGCTCGTCGGCGGAAGTCAACATCGAGTCGGGGCGGGGGATCATCACGACATTTCCCGACGCGGACGACTCGCCCGCCCGCAACGTGAAGGCGATCGTACCGGTTCGCCCGGTTTCGGCACTGCTGTAATTCCCGCGCCATTCACCAACGAGCGGGTTGAGATCGAAATCGCTGGCGGTTACCTGCGTCGATGGAGGGTTCGACGCGCAATCCATGATCGACGCGGCAACCCCAAGGGCGCAGATACAGGCGAGGCGTTTCATTATATCCTCCAGATTTCCGGGGAACGCGGCCACCAGCCGCGAGGACGACCTGCCTTCGCCAAGATTATGCACCCCCGGACGACTGCGCCATTATCTAAACGAATTACTCGCCAGGACTCTCCTTGGCGAGGCGCAGCACGGCGTTCCACTCCGCGGCGCCGACTTTCTGAACCGAGAGCCGATTGCCCTTCTGAAGAAGGGGCATTCCTTCGAGCTCGGGCTTCGTCCGGAGCTCGGCCAGGGACACGTGCCGCGGGAGGCGCTCGACTGCGCGGATATCCACCATCGACCAGTACGACTCCCCGCTCTTGCTCCTCGGATCGTAATGCGGGTCCTTGGGGTCCAGAGCGGTATGGTCAGGATATCCCTCCTTCACGATCTCGACGACTCCCACTATCCCGGGATCGGCGCCACCGGAG
>Ga0310811_10014628_pt1 | contig 10239 bp, 9 predicted proteins | sample YCmetagenome_FD_207642 | JGI IMG/M metagenome (GOLD analysis project Ga0310811, IMG submission 207642) | Soil microbial communities from experimental microcosm in Duke University, North Carolina, United States - YC | ecosystem: Engineered > Artificial ecosystem > Soil microcosm > Unclassified ... | reverse complement strand
ATCCCGATTTCCCCTATACTCTCGACCTGCGTCGAAGCGATGGGCGATTGGGGGCCTGATTTTTGTCGGATGTTGCTGAACCGATAGCCGGCAGGCTGCCCTTCGACGAACTGCGCGAGGCGTCCGGCGAGGTGCGGCCCCACTGGCGGGCCTTTGCCCGCGCCCTGACCAGCCTGTCGCCGGGCGAGTTCGACCGGCGCCAACGCGCCGCCCGCGCCACCGTCCAGGACAATGGCGTTACCTATAACGTCTACGACGATCGCGGCGGCCAGGCGCGCCCCTGGCAGCTCGATATCGTGCCCCTGATCCTGTCGGCGGCGGACTGGGCGAAGATCGAGGCCGCCGTGATCCAGCGGGCGATGCTGGCCGATCTGCTGCTGCGCGATGTTTATGGCCCGCAGAAGCTGGTGCGCGAAGGCATTCTGCCGCCGCACCTGATCACCGGCCATCCCCAGTTTCTGCGGCCGCTATGCGGCAGCCATCCGGTGCACGACGTGCATGTGCATCTGTACTCCGCCGATCTGGCGCGCGCGCCCGATGGTTCCTGGAAGGTGATGGCCTCGCGCGCCGACGCGCCCAGCGGCCTGGGCTATGCTTTGGAAAACCGGCTGGTGGTGGCCCAGACCTTTCCGGAAAGCTTTGGCGACATGCGTGTGGCGCGGCTGGCCGCCTTCTTCAACGCCTACAAGGAAAACGTGCTGAGCATGGGCGCCTCGCGCCGCGACCGGGCCGTGCTGCTGACACCGGGACCCTACAACGAAGCCTATTTCGAGCATGTCTATCTGGCGCATTATCTGGGCCTGACCCTGGTGCAGGGCGATGACCTGGCGGTGCGCGACGGCCAGGTCTTCATCAAGACGTTGACGGGGCTGGAACGGGTCGCCGCCATTTTCCGCCGGGTGGATTCCGATTACTGCGATCCCCTGGAATTTCGCGGTGACAGTGCGCTTGGCGTGCCCGGACTGGTGGAAGCGGTGCGCGCCGGTGGCGTGGTGCTGGCCAACGCCCTGGGCGGCGGGGTGGTCGAGTCGCCCGTGATGGATGCCTATCTGCCCAATGTGGCCCGTGCGCTATTGGGCGAAGACCTCAAGATTCCCGACATCCCCACCATCTGGTGCGGCACCGAATGGGGCCGCAAGGAAGCGCTGGCACGGCTGGACAAGGCCATCCTGCGCGATGCCTTCGACGCCCGGCCGATGTTCTCGCGCCGCTCCAGCGCCAGGCTGGGCGCGGACATGCGTGCGGACGAACGCGAGCATGCCATCGCGCGGATCAACCGCCGCGGCGAGACATTGGTACTGCAGGAAGTCTCACCGCTGGGGCTGGCGCCGGTGTTCGAGGATGGGCGTTTCGGCACCAAACCCGTTTCGTTGCGCGTCTTCGCCGCCTGGACGCCCAAGGGATGGATGGTGATGCCGGGCGGGCTGACACGCGTTGCCGCCGACGACACGGTGCGCGCGCTTTCCATGCAGTCGGGCGCTTCGTCCAAGGATGCCTGGGTGATCTCTGACGCGCCGGTCGACAGTTTCAGCCTGCTGGGTCAGGGCGCGCGCACCCTGGAGGTGAAACGCCAGGGCGAAGCCGCGCCTAGCCGCGCCATGGACAATCTGTTCTGGCTGGGCCGCTATGCCGAGCGCACCGAGGCCTTTGTCCGCATCCTGCGCGCCGTGACATCGCGGCTGACCGACGAGCCGGCCAGCGCGCTGGAAGTGGCGCGCAAGCTGCTGATCCCCTTCAGCCATGCCAGCGACAATCCCATCGAGGAGATTGCCAGCGAGCAGGCGCTGGCCCAGGAGCTGCAGCTTCTGGTGTTCGGCCCGTATAATTCTCGCGGCCTGCAGCGCCTGCTGACACGGGTGGAACAGACCGGCTGGTCGGTGCGCGATCGCCTGTCGCTCGACACCTGGCGCAGCATCCATGCCATGGCCGCCCGCGAAGTCCTGCCGGCCCAGGACACGCCGTTCGATGCCGCAGCCGCGCGTCTTTATCTGGACGGGCTGGTGGCGCGGGCCGCCGCGCTTGCGGGCCTGTCGGCGGAAAACATGACGCGCGGCCCCAACTATCTGTTCCTGGATCTGGGTCGGCGTCTGGAACGCGCCCTGCATCTGGCCTGGCTGCTGCGCCAGACCGTGGCATCCGCCGATGCGCGCGAGACCGAGCATATGCGCATCCTGCTGGAGATCGACGACAGCGCGATGACCTATCGCTCGCGCTATTTCAATGTCTTCCAACTGGTGCCGTTCATCGATCTGCTGATGCTGGATGAGCACAATCCCCGCTCCTGCGCCTTCCAGCTCGCTGCCATCGAGAGCCATCTCAAGGAACTGCCGCGCATCACCCTGGCCCAGCGCAGCGATACGCCGCGCCGGATCGTGCAGGAAATGCGCAAGGCCCTGGGCGATGCCAATCCCGCGCGCCTGTCTTTCTGCGAGGGGGCTTCGCGCCCCGGCGTGATCGAGCTGGCGGACGCCATCATCTCCAGCACCGCGGAATTGTCGGACGCCATCGCCGATGCCTATTTCCAGCATGCCAGCCGCAGCCGTACCGGTTCGGGCCCGGCGGCACAGGAGCTCTGATGGATTATCTGGTCCGCCATCGCACCACCTACCGCTATGTGCAGGATGTTTCCCATTCCTGGCATCTGGCACATCTGAAACCGCGCTCCACGCCGCACCAGACCGTGCATGACAGCAATATCAGCCTGAGCCTGGCGCCGGCCACGCGCGTCGGCCGCGAGGATTATTTCAACAACCCCTGCGAATGGTTTTCCATCGACCAGGCACATACCAGGCTGGAAGTGGTGGCCGAAAGCAGCGTTTCGGTCGAGCCGGCGCCGGAGCGTGCCTCACGCGACAGCCTTTCCTGGGAAGAGGTGCGCAAGCTGCTGGAGCATGCGGCCGATGATGAGGCGCGCGATGCCGTGCAGTTCATGTTCGATTCCCCGCTGATTTCTTTCGGCGAGGATGTCGTCGCTTATGGCGCCATGAGCTTTCCGCCCGGCCGTCCCATCCTGGCCGGCGCGATGGAGCTGATGAACCGCATCCACAAGGATTTCCGCTACGACACCACCGTCACCGACGTCACCACGCCGGTGGACCGGGTGTTCGAGATCCGCGCCGGCGTCTGTCAGGACCTGGCGCATGCCGCGATCGCATCGCTGCGCGCCATCGGCCTGCCGGCCCGCTATGTCTCCGGTTATCTGATGACCCGGCCGCCGCCGGGACGCCAGCGGCTCCTGGGCGCCGATGCCAGCCATGCCTGGTTCAGCGTCTGGGCCCCGCCCTTCGGCTGGGTGGACCTTGATCCCACCAACGATCTGGTGGTCAGCGAAAGCCATGTCACCGCCGCCTGGGGCCGCGATTACAGCGATGTGGCGCCGGTCTCGGGCATCATTCTGGGCGGCCATGATCATGTGGTGGATGTGGGCGTAGATGTGATCCCGGAAGAAAAGCCCTAAGCCTTGCCGGTTGTCGGCGGCTTGGCCTTTCGCTAAAGCCTGCCCATGAACGTCCTGCTGATCCTTGGCATCGCGCTGGGCGCCTTCACCGCCACCATGACCGGCGGCCTGATGGCGTTGAAGCTGGCCGGCAAGCTGCCCCTGGTGATGGGCTTTTCCGCCGGCGCGGTGATCGGCGTGGCCTTCTTCGATCTGGCACCCGAAGCCCTGGAAGCCGGCGCCGGTCTTTATGCGCCGCGCACCTTGCTGGCCGTGGCGGCGCTGGGTTTCTTTCTCTATGTGGTGCTGGATCGGCTGGTGGCGCGCCACGACTGCGAGGGTCAGGCCAATCCGGCCCGCGGCATGCTGGGCGCCGCCAGCTTCTCCGCTCATAGCGTGCTTGACGGCTTTGCCATGGGCGTGGCGTTCCAGGCCAGCCGCGAGATCGGGCTGATCGTGGCAGCGGCAGTATTGGCGCACGACTTCGCCGACGGTCTCAACACCGTGAATGTGGTGATGAAGAATGGCGGCAGCCGCGGCTTTGCCTTGCGCTGGCTGGCAATGGATGCGGTGGCGCCGGTGATCGGCGCCTCCTTCAGCCTGTTGCTCGCGCCCGGCACCGGTGTCCTGTCGCTGCTGCTGGCGCTGTTCTGCGGCTTCTTCCTGCATATCGGCGCCAGCGGTCTTCTGCCGGAAAGCCACCGCGCCTTCCCACGCCCCAGCACCACACTCTCTACTGTGCTGGGCGCGGCGTTTCTTTATGGCGTGACCGCGCTGGTGCGCTGACGCCGCAATGAGCAAGGCTTGAGCCGCGTTCGGCCGGCGAAAGGTCCACCGGCCCTTTCGCGGATCGGCCTTACTTCGCGCGGCGGCCATCCGCTAAGGCCATGACCTGCCTCCCCTTCGTGCGCGTAGCGCCTGCGAGGGAGAGGTGGCCGTAGCATCGCGAGCGCGTTAGCGCGAAGCAAAGATGCGAAGGCCGGAGGGGTTATTTAATTTCGGTCAAAAGCGGCTTGCCCGCGAAGTGCGCGTCGAGATTGTCCAGCACCAGCTGGCTCATCGCCCGGCGCGTCTCATGCGTCGCGCTGCCGACATGCGGCTGCAGCACCACATTGTCCATGCCGAACAGGACTTCCGGCACCTGCGGTTCATTGGCGAAAACATCCAAGCCCGCACCGCCCAGCTTGCCGGAGACCAGCGCCGCGACCAGCGCGTCTTCATCCACCACCGCGCCGCGCGCCACATTGACCAGGATGCCGTTCGGCCCCAGCGCCTCGATCACATCCTTGTTGACGATCTTCTGCGTCTCGGGCGTCGCCGGGATGATCACGATCAGGAAATCGCTGTTCTTCGCCAGCTCCACCAGGCTCGGATAATGCTTCCAGGCCACATCCGCCACCGGCCGACGGCTGTGATAGGCAATTTTGTTGTTCATCGCCTCGGCGCGCTTGCCGATTTCCTTGCCGATGCGGCCCATGCCCAGAATGCCGACGCGCTTGCCGCTGGCGCGCGATGCCAGCGGATATTCGCCTTCCTTCGGCCATCGGCCAGAGCGGACATAGCGGTCCGTCACCACCAGCTTGCGCGCCGTCATGATCATTAGTGCAATCGCAAGATCGGCCACATCGTCGTTCAGCACTTCCGGCGTGTTGGTGACGGGAATGCCTTTTGAGCGGGCATATTCCACCGGAATGCCGTCATAGCCCACGCTGGCCGAGCCGATGATCTCCAGCTTGGGCATGCGATCGATCATCTCGGGCGGCGGGCCGGAATGGCCGTTGGTGACACAGCCGCGCACGATACCGGCGACCTTTTCGAAATCTGCCTTCTTGTGGATGCGATAACGCGCCTCCAGCTCTTTCTGGACTTCGGGACGCAAGGGAACAAGCTGCAGGATGTCGATCATGTCTGACTCTTTTCCAAACCTTTGATATTTGCGCTTTCCGATAGCAGTTACGGCGTTTCCGCCATCTGCTTCATGGCATCCAGCGCCTCGCTGAAGCGCTTGGTGCGCTGGGCGCGATTTTCCGCCATCTGCTTCATGGCATCCAGCGCCTCGCTGAAGCGCTTGGTGCGCTGGGCGCGATTTTCCGCCTTGGCCTGATCGGTCCCCAGCGGCGCCTGGTCATAGAACAAGGTGTAGACGATCTTGCTGTGCTGACCGCGGTCGATCGGTTCGACCGCCAGGGTACCGTGATAAAGGATGGTCGAAGTCGGTTGGGTATAGCTGTAGGAATACGGCGTCGCCGCCACCATGATCTCGTTGTTGTTGCCGTTGAGCAGCCGGTTGGTACCGACGCTGACGCCATTGCCCGCCGTGACCACACAGGTGACCTTCAGCCAGGTGGCGATGGCACAATAAGGTCCGATCTTGGCCCAGGTCTGATCCGGCGTGCGATTGACGGTCTTCTCCAGGAGGATGGTGGTATATTCCGCCGCGCTTGCCGGCGCCGCCGCCAGCATCGCCAAACCCATTGCTGCGGCTGCGAAAACAGTCTTTTTCATCGCCATCCCCTTCGCTTTGCGCGTCCCTTGATCCCTGATAAAACGCCCACGGCCCCCGCGCAACATGAGAGGCGCGGGTCCTAGTGTCGTGGTTTCGAAGTTCGCTATATTTCGATATCAGTCGCAGGGCGAATTTCGGAATCGGGATACTAGGGGAAGGCATGCTTCGTATCATTGTTCCGGCGCTCTGCCTGCTGGCCGGGACCGCGTCCGCCAAAGACCTGAAAGTGCTGACCGGCGCGGGCATGTCCATGCCGGTGAAGGCCCTGGCAGCCGATTTCGGCACCCGGACCGGCGACAATGTCACAGTGGTCAGCGACACAGCCGGCGGCGTGCAAAAGCGCATGGAGGCGGGCGAGAAATTCGATCTGGTCATCGGCACTGAGGCGGTGATGGACGCCCTGGCCAAGGACGGGAAGGTCACCGGGCCGCACAGCCGGCTGGCGCAGATGGTCGCGGGCATCGGCGCGCACGCCGGCAGCGCCAAGCCAGCCATTGCCGACGCCGATCAGGTGAAGGCCACCCTGCTGGCGGCCAAGACCATCACCTATGTCGATCCCGCCGCCGGCGGCATCACCGGCGTCTTTTTCCTCTCCCAGGCCGACAAGCTGGGTATCGGCGGACAGGTGCGGGCCAAGGCGGTGCTGAAACCCAATGGGACCGGCGTGGCCGCGGCTGTCGCCTCCGGCGAAGCACAGTATGGCGTCACCCTGGTCAGCGAGATGCTGCCCAACAAGGGTGTGACGGTGTGGCCGCTGCCCGATGCGCTGCAGATGACCACGATCTATGCCGCCGCTCTTTCCAGCGATGCCGAGAACGCAGTGGACGCCAAAAGCCTGCTGGATGACCTTCGCGGCCAGCGGGGACGTGAGGCCAGCCTTAAGGCCGGGCTCAAACCCATGACAAATTGAACAACCCCATCGATTTCTTTTAGGGAGACGCATATGGACCGGCGCAAATTCTTTTCCGTTACGGGGGCCGGCGCCGCAGCCGCCGCCGCGGGCGGCATGGCGGAAACGGCATCGGCCCAGGGCCGGCGCTATCCGGCCGCGCCCGGCGAGGCCTGTGCCAGTGCCAAGCTGCCGCCGCTCAAGGCCCGGCTGGGTCACCAGTTCGGCACCCTGACCGACCGCACAGCCGCCTGGGTGTCGCGTTTCGGCGTCGATGCAGTCTGCACCAGCCCGGTGGTCGCCGATCCGGCGCGCCTCTATCCCACCGTGGAAGAGATGAACAAGATGCTGGACATCGCCCACAAGTGGAAAGTGAAGGTAGAGCTGGTGGACAGCGTGCTGCTCACCTCGTCCCTCATCGACCGCGAGAAGAATCCCGGCATCATGCTGGCCCAGGAGCCGGAACGGGGCCGCGAGATCGAGGCCTTCCAGAACCATATCCGCACCTGCGCCAAGGCCGGCATCCGCACCCTGAAATACAACATGTCCATCCTGGGCGTGGTGCGTTCGGGAACGGTGCCCGGGCGCGGCGACACGGTTTACAACAAGTGGAATTTCAAGGAAGCCCAGGCCAAAAACCCGCCGCTAACCAAGGCCGGTGTGGTAAACGAGGACGCGTTCTGGGAACGCATCCATTATTTCCTGGATCATGTCGTTCCGGTCGCCACCGAGAACAAGGTGCGCATCGCCTGTCATCCGAACGATCCGGGCATGCCGCCGGAAGGCTATCGCGGCATCCACACCGTGCTGGGCACCATCGACGGGCTGAAGAAGTTCGTCAGCTACAAGGAAAGCCCCTATCACGGCCTGAATTTCTGCCAGGGCACGGTCTCGGAAGACCTGGAGAATCCGAACGCGGAGATCGGCGACGTCATCCGCTGGTTCGGCAGCCGCAAGAAGATCTTCAACGTGCATTTCCGCAACATCCGCGGCCATCGCAGCGACTTCGTCGCCGAGATGTTCCCGGACGAAGGCGATGTGGATTTCGTCAAGGCGCTGAAGGTCTATCGCGAGGTGGGCTATGAAGATTTGCTGATGCCCGACCATGCGCCCAAGGTGGTGGGCGAGAATGCCGAATGGGGCACCAACGAGAATTTCGCCTTTGAATTCGGCTATATCCGCGGCCTGATCCAGTCCGAGCAGCACATCGTCTGATTTTTTCGCATGACCCGGAAAAGCGCCGCGCCAAACACGCGGCGCTTTTTCTTTTGGCGCGCGATGTCCGGCGCGTTTTCGTTCATCTACATGAACCTTGGATGAACGGCGGGAAACTCCGCCACGAAGATGAACCGCAGATGAATGGCGAGATGAAAAGAGAGTGCCAATTAGCACCGATAAAATGGGCGTTTCTCGCGATCGTTCTCTTTTCTGCGAGTCTGTAAACCAATCCTTTGCCGCACTGTTCGCGCGCTATGGCAAACGCCAAAAATTGAGCGCAGCTTGAGCGTAAGAGAACAGCAATGGGGCTGGGCTCCCTTCGTTCAGAGCAAACGCATGTCGTGGACCGCGAAGGCCGCGCTGGCCGCCGCATTGCTGAACTGCGGCTTGTTAACTGCTTCGGCAGACAGTTCCAACACTCCCAACAACCAGACCGGAACATGGCTGAAGGACGGGGCTTGCGCCCTGTTCAGCGCCGGCGCGACCGCTGGCGACAGCGTGACCTGGACCGGCAGTTGCGCCGATGGCTATGCCGAGGGGCTGGGCACCGCCACCTTCACCCATGAGGGCCAGAGCCAGAGCTTCACCGCCAATTTCGTGCACGGGGTGATTCCCGACGGCCATATCATCACCCGCTGGGGCCAGGGCTGGAGCTATGACGGCGAAGCGATAGGCGGGCGTTTCAACGGCGCGGGCATCCTGACCACCAACACCGCCGACCGCTTCGAAGGCGAATGGATTGACGGCCGGATGAACGGCTTTGGCGTGCTGCGCCGGGCCAATGGCGATCGCTATGCCGGCGACTGGAAAGACGACAAGCCCAATGGCAAGGGCGAACTGCGCCATGCCGATGGAACCCTGGTGGCGGGGTCCTTCGTAGACGGCAAGCTGGCCGATGGCGCCAGCGCCACCAATGCCGTGCTTTCCCCCAAAGGTGACAAGCCCGCCGAGACCGGCAAGGGATTGACGTCGTCCAGCGCGCCTTTCGGCAGCGTATCCGGCAAGACGCTGATCGGGGTGGACGGCTCCTCCATCGCCCTGACCTTGATCGAAGGCGGCATGGAGCTGCAGGTGGTGCCGGCCGACGGCACAGCCAAGAAGACCACCTTCACCTTCATGACCGACCGCATGGGCACGGTGGTGGAAGACAGCGGCAGTCCCAGCATGGGCTCGTCCGTCACCGGCTTCTTCCGCCTGACCGGCAAGGGGGTGGAGATCCGCTATGCCGATGGCCGCTCGGCCATGCTGTCCTCCGGACCCGAAGGCGGCGTGCAGATGGCGCTGGATGGCGACAATGGCTCGGCCTGCCGCGCCTGGTATCCGCCCGGGCACAGCTTCAGCGACGCCGAAAAGAAAATGGCGCTCGACGCCTATGCCACCCGGCTTGGCCTGCCGGTGACGGCGAGCGAGGTGAGCAATGGCTGCACGGCTTCGGCCCAACCCGCGAGCCTGGCACCTGCGAGCCCGTCCGTCGCCAGTCCGCCTGCCGCCGCCGCACCATCCGTTGCGGCGCCTGCAGCCAAGACCAAGCTGGAACGCCGCAGCCAGATCAAGGCGCCGGTGAAGGTGAAAGCTGCCTATCGCATCGGTGACTATCAGCCGGCGGCCTCGCCCAAGGTGGAACTGGAATCGGTCACAGTCCGGCCATCGGATGTTCACACCGTCGATGGCGCCATCGCCGTGCCGCCGCTGAGCGGTGTCCTGGCCATGACCCGTCCGGCCGCGGCGCCATTATCCGACCGCAACGATGCCAGCCGCTGCCTGAAGGTGGATAGCGACGGCAATCATTGGGGCTTCCGCAACGCTTGCGACTTCGCCGTGCAGTTCGCCTATTGCATGGCGGGCGGCGACAACAATCTTTCAGCCTGTGGTGACAGCGACGCCGTCACCACCAGCGTCGCCGGCAGCGTGGCGGCGATCGGTTTCGGCGCCCTGATGACCGACAACAGCCTGAAGGAACAGGACGGCGCACACAATTTCCGTTGGGTTGCCTGCGCGGGCGGCGCAGGTGAGGTGGTGGCCCATCTGGATCGTTCCAATCCGCCCAGCGGCCGCTGCGAGCGTCCGCATACCGCATCCAACTGACAAGGGCCGGCCAGAAGGCCGGGAAGGGATAACTGCCATGCTCAAATACGCGTCCGCCTCCATCGCCTTGCTTGCCTTATGCAACCCCGCCCTGATGGACTCCGC
>Ga0310811_10014627_pt1 | contig 10239 bp, 11 predicted proteins | sample YCmetagenome_FD_207642 | JGI IMG/M metagenome (GOLD analysis project Ga0310811, IMG submission 207642) | Soil microbial communities from experimental microcosm in Duke University, North Carolina, United States - YC | ecosystem: Engineered > Artificial ecosystem > Soil microcosm > Unclassified ... | reverse complement strand
TTCCTGGCCGATCCCGATCTACGCGAAGCCGTGGAACTCGAATCCGTCGTCACCGTGGTCGACGCACTGCATCTGCGCCGCCAGCTCGGCGACGACATTGCTCGCGAACAAGTGGCCTTTGCCGACGCCATCCTGATCAACAAGCTCGACCTGATCACGGAGGACGCGTTGATCGACGTCGAGCGAACGATCCGTTCATTGAATCCGACAGCGGCCATCGTGACCTCGACCCGTTCGCGAGTCCGCGCGGACGCTCTGCTCGGCATGCGCCGCTTCTCGCTTCCCACGCTGCTTGCGCTCGAACCCGATCTGCTCGACGAAGGACCTCACGACCACGAACACGACGCGTCGATTCAATCGTGCGCGCTGGTCGAAAAGGGCGATCTCGATGCGACGCGCTTTAGCCGCTGGATCAACGAACTCGTGCAGCAGCAAGGTCAGCAATTGATGCGAATGAAGGGCGTTCTCAATTTCCACGCCGAAGCGCGGCAGTTTCATTTCCATAGCGTGCACATGCTGCTGGAAGCCGAACCCGGACGCGCCTGGCTAAAGGACGAGCCGCGCGAGAACAGGTTCGTGTTCATCGGCCGCGATCTGAATTTTTCGCAACTGCGTGAATCGTTTCTCAGCTGTATCCGCTAGCCCAACTCATCTCGAGGAGTCTGCAATGAAAAAGACTGAAGCGCTTACCGTCAGTATCGGCGTGCTCGCTGTCGTCGACACGTACGTCACGGCAACTGTGTTTCCAGTCCCGGTTTGGGTCACCTTTATCGCATGGGCTTCGTTCTTCGTGGTCGGCGGCGGTCCGCGCGGCTTCGTGAAGAGCGTCGCGTCGAACCTGACCGGCCTCGTCATCGCGTCGCTCTCGCTGCTGGCGATCGCCAATGCCGGTCCGACGCCGCTCGTCGCGGCGGTTTGCGTGGGTATCGGGAGTGCGGCAATGGTGCAGGTATCGAAACTGAAGCTGCTGAACGTGTTGCCGGCCGTCGTGTGGGGCTTCGCGTCGACGGTCGGCACCAGCGTCGCGACCGGCATGGCGATTACCACACCCGGCATTCAGAACCCCGCATTGGTGGCTGGCGCCGCGCTCGTCACCGGCGCCGTATTCGGCATCGTCTCCGAAATGTTCGCCGAAGCACTGAGCCACAAGGCTCAGCATCAACTCAACTGATCTCCTACTTTACGAATCGCACACCATGAAACTACAGCACAGCCTTGGGGGGCTGGAGAACCTTGGCCCCGTCAATGTCGAGACACGAGTTTTCGTCGAGCCGTGGGAGAAGCGCATCTTCGGCATTCATACGGTGATGATGGCGGAAAGCACGCATTTATCGAACGCGCTGCCCAGCTACCCGATCGCGACGCTGCCTACCACGTTCAGCAATACGTGGACCTGGGCGTCGCTGCGCACCGGCGCCGAAGGCATGCAGCCGTTCGAATATTTCAAATACCGGTACTACGAAAAATGGCTGATGGGAATTTCGCAGTTCTTCATCGATCAGGGTTATGTTTCAGCCGAAGACCTGGCGCGCAAGACCGCGCACTACCGCGCCCATCCGGATGCACCGCTGCCGGAGCAGCCGAATGCGGCCGTTGCCTCGCAGATCAGCGACTACCTGGCAAATGGTGATTCGGGCCTGAACGCGCTGAAGCAGGCACCGCGTTTCGAAGCCGGCGCCGAGGTGTGCATCGCCGATCCGGCCGCCGTCGATCACACGCGTTTGCCCGGCTACCTGCGCAACAAGCGCGGTGTGATCGACGCCATCTATCCAGGCGCCTACTCCTACTTCGTTTCGACCGGACCCGACGGCATCGGCGAGCCGATGCCCGTCTATCGCGTTGCGTTCAAAGCCGAGGACATCTGGGGCAAGGAGAGGAGCGAACCGAACACGACGATTTACGCCGACCTGTATGAAGCGTATCTGGACGCATCGAACTGAATCTCGACACCTCTCATCCGACATGGAACCCACATGAACGAACTTTTCAAATACGACGACGAACGCGAGGCCGCGAGCGCGGCCAAGGTACGGGCGCTCGAAGCGCTTCTGATCGAGAAAGGCGTGCTGGGCAGCGACTCCGTCGATACCGTGCTCAGTCATTTCGAAACGATGGCCGGTCCGTTCAATGGCGCGAAAATCGTGGCACGCGCGTGGACCGACCCGGCGTTCAAGGCACGTCTTATCGAAGACACCCCAACGGCGATTGCGGAAATGGACTTCCCGGCAGGAATGGCAGGCGCGGAAGGCGAACACATGGCCGCGGTCGCCAACGGCGACGGCGTTCACAACCTGATCATCTGCACGCTGTGCTCCTGCTATCCCTGGCCGGTGCTGGGCCTGCCGCCCTACTGGTATAAAGACCCCGTGTTCCGTGCACGCGGCGTGCGCGAACCGCGCGCCGTGCTGAAGGAATTTGGCGTGCCGGTTCCGGCCGATACGGAAGTCAAGGTATGGGACAGCAGCGCGCAAATCCGCTGGTTCGTCATCCCGGAGCGGCCCGCCGGCACCGAAGGCCTGAGCGAAGCTGAACTGGCCGCACTCGTTACGCCCGAAGCGATGATGGGTGTGGCGCTGGTACCCTCGCCTTGCGCCTCGCCACGGCAGGCGGTCTGATCATGTTTACCCGGTTCGAGGAATATGCCGCTTCCAGCATGCTAGGCGCTCCGGACTCTCCGCCGCGCATGCAAGGCAAGCTGGTGTTCGACAAGCCATGGGAACGGCAGGTATTCGGACTCGCGCTTTCGTTGTCGAAGGCGGGACACTTCGAGTGGGAAGACTTCCGTCAGCATCTCATCGCATCGATCGCCGAATGGGAAGACGGCTACTGCGCGGGGCAGCCACCGTGGGATTACTACGAGCGCTTTCTGCTTGCGCTCGAAAGGACCGTGACAGAGGCAGGCGTGCTGTCGGCCACGGAGATCGCATCGCTCGATCTGCGCGCAATGCGTCCGTGCGACAACTGAGCGGTGCCCTTGCTCGCGGCGTTTCAGGCAGGGGCGCCGGAACGCTCGCCGTATCGCGTAACGCAATTCATCAGGATATCCATCATGCTCAAGCAACTGTCCAATGTACTCAGCGGATCCGATCCGCGCGTCCGGCGCAAGCTCTTCGGCATCTACGGTCTGCTCCTCGCGACTAATGCCGCCGCGTGGATCTGGGCGTTCGTAGCGTTCCGGAATCACCCGATCCTGCTGGGCACTGCGCTGATCGCGTACGGACTCGGCCTGCGCCACGCGGTCGATGCCGATCACATTGCCGCGATCGACAACGTGACCCGCAAGTTAATGCAGGATAAAAGACGTCCTGTCGCCGTGGGTTTTTTCTTTTCGCTCGGTCACTCGAGCATCGTCGTCGTCGCCTCGCTCGCGGTCGCGACAGTCGCAAGCGCATTGGGCACGCGCTTTGCCCACTACAAGGAATTGGGTGGACTGGTCAGCACGTCGGTATCGACCCTCTTCATGTTCGCAATCGCTTTCCTGAACCTGCTGATTCTGAAATCGATCTTCGAGGCGTGGCGTCGCGTACGCGCAGGCGGCGCCCACATCGACGACGACTTCGACATGTTGCTCGCCGATCGCGGCTTGCTCGCGCGGATCTTTCGTCCGATGTTTCGGCTCGTCGGACACAGCTGGCACATGTTTCCGCTCGGTTTTCTGTTCGGACTCGGCTTCGATACCGCGACCGAGGTGAGTCTGCTCGGCATGTCGGCGACCCAAGCCGCGCACGGCATTTCGCCCTGGGCGGTGACGGTGTTCCCGGCGCTCTTCAGCGCGGGGATGTCTCTGGTCGATACGCTCGACGGTCATCTGATGCTCGGCGCCTATGGGTGGGCGTATCTGAAGCCGATTCGCAAAATCTACTACAACATGACGATCACGCTGGTGTCGGTTGCGGTTGCGCTTCTGGTCGGTACGATCGAGGCACTGGGCCTGATTTCTGATCACTTGAAGCTCGAAGGCAAGCTGTGGGATGCTATCGGTACGTTGAACGGCAACTTCGGTACGCTCGGCTACGTCATCATCGGTGTCTTCGCCGCGAGCTGGATCGTGTCGCTGGTCGTGTACCGTACCCGGCGCTTCGACGAACCCGAAACAAGCTGCGCGGTCCGCTTTGACTGACACCCATGCGCAAGATCACCGTCGGAATGGTCCTGTTCCCAGGATTCCAGCTGCTCGATATCGCGGGCCCTAGAGACGCATTTGCGGAGGTCCGCATTCTCAGCCAGGGGACATGCGAATACGAAATGCTGAGCGTCGGCACGACGCGAGGCGGCGTGCTGTCTTCCAGCGGTTTGACGGTGATGCCCGACCGGACCATCTTCGACCCCTGTCCACATTTCGATACCGTGATCGTGCCCGGCGGCCTCGGGGTATTCGAAGTGCTCGAAGACTCGACGCTTAGCGAATGGCTCGTGAAGCAGCACAAGAGTACGAGGCGGATCGCCGCGATCTGCAACGGCGTGTTTGCGTTCGGCGCCGCCGGCATGATCGATAACCGCACGGTCACGACACACTGGATGGACGCCACGCGTCTTTCGGCGATGTTTCCGAAGGTGAGAGTCGAACCCGACCAGATCTACGTAAAAGACCGCAGTATCTACACGACCGCCGGCGTGACCGCCGGTATCGATCTCGCACTGGTCATGATCGAAGAGGATTTCGGCAGGAAAATGGCGCTCGACGTCGCCAAATATCTGATCGTGTACGTGCGACGCGCGGGCGGCCAATCGCAGTTCAGCCCGCTACTGGAAACCCAGGCAGCCAGCGATTCCCAGATCCAGGCGATTCAGGAGTACCTGCTCGACAATCTTCATCTGAACCATACGACTGCGTCGCTTGCACGCCGGTTAAAAATGAGTCCGCGCAATCTGTCGCGCATCTTCACGAGGGAATGCGGCGTCAGTCTGATCGCATTTCTCAACGACGCGCGCATCGATGCGGCGCGCCGTTACCTCGAAAGCACCCGCCATCCGATCGGCGAAATCGCAAAACGTTGCGGCTTCGAGAGCGCGGATACGCTTCGACGTACGTTCAGCCGCCGGCTTCAGATCAGTCCCGCCGAATACCGGCAGCGCTTTCTCTCCGGCGATTCGCTGAACGACGGGCCTGCTGCGCTCCAGCAGCGATGACGCCGGCGAGCGCGCATCGCGAGAAGCGCAGCGTGCATATGCGCGTGCATCCACCGGTCGCCGTCCCCGCCCTGCCGAAGCTGATGCCCCGCCGCCCTTAATCGATCTGGAACGGATCACCGTCGAATTCGACGAGGCAGCCGAAGCCGCCATGAAATAGCGCCTCGCGCGCGTCTTCAACCTTTCCCGATGCCGCGATGTCAGCCGCGTGCAGTTCGGCATCGTCTTCCGGAACGAACCCGAGATAACGCACGTTGGCGTTGTCCCAGCGATTGCGCGCGTTATTGGATATGCCATACACGACCGCGAAGTGAAACTCCGGATAGTCGATACAGCGGCGCGCGACCTGCACCATGTCACGATGGCTGATCCATGTGAAGAGGTGGCGCGGTACCGTCGGACGGTCGTCGGGACGGAACGAGCCGATGCGAATGCATGCGACCGACATGCCGTGCTTGTCGGCGTACATGCGGCCAAGCGCCTCGCCGAACACCTTCGAGACGCCGTAGCGGCTGTCAGGGCGCGGCTCGACGCTGTTGTCGATCATCCGGTCCCGACGATGAAAGCCCACTGCGTGGTTCGAACTCGCGAACACCACGCGCTTGACGCCTGCCTGCCGCGCCGCTTCGAACACGTTGTAGCAACCCTCGATGTTCATATCGCGGATGCGTTCCCAGCGGTCCTCGTCAGGAACGCCGGCAAGATGCACGACGACATCGACACCCTCCATGGCCGCCAGAAGCTGGTCGAGCCGCGTGATGTCCACGGTCACGATTTCCTCGCCTGGCTGAGCCGGCGCCTGCGGCGCGATATCGGCGAGGCGCAGTGCATAGTGGCCTTGAAAACCGGCACGCAGCACACGTCCAATGTGACCGGCCGCGCCGGTGATCAGTACGCGAGTCATTGATACCCCCTCCTTGATTCAGCAAATTCGATTAATCGGTGGTGCCTTTCTGTGCCGGGTAGCTCGCAGAGCGGCGATGATGTGCTTCGAGATACGCGTCGCGCGACGGCACCAGGTGCTCGCGGCAAAGCCTGATCAACGATTCCCGGTCGCCGGTGCGTAGCGCCTCGATCATCTGATGGTGCTCGGCACGCGCCTTCTCCAGATACTGAGGAAACACGATGGATACCGAACGGATCGCGTGCGTGCGGCGTTCATATTCGCGAATCGCCTCGGTCAGGACCCGGCTTTCCGACAACGCGAAGAACGCATGATGAAAAGCCATGTTCGCGCGGAACACGCGCCGCAGATCGCCTCCGATGGCGGCTTCGTCGTGTTCAGCCTGGATTGCCGCCAACGCATCGAGCGTCTCGGTACCGACCGGAAAAACAATGCGCCTCGCCGCGTCCGCTTCCAGGAGTTCGCGCAGTGCATACAGTTCGGTGACCTCACGAGGCGTAAATGACTTGACCACCGCGCCTACGTTCTTGCGGCGCTCGACCAGTCCGCGGCGCTCCAACTCCGCCAGCACCTGACGGGCAACGTGCCGTTTCAGATCGAAGCGCTCGCGCAGTTCGTCTTCCACGAGCCGCTCGCGTGGATGCAGAACGCCCAGAACGACCTGTTCCTCCAGTTCGTCAGCGACGCTGCGCAGCGTCTCGTCGACATTGCGGTCGCGTCCGACCGTCCCGGCCGTGGGGGCATTGGAGCGTTTGGGCGTGGCAACGTTGCTCATGGAAGGTTCCGAAAATTATCCAAGCCGCGAGCCTATATGAAAAAGTGACCTCATTCCTTGTTTCTGTTGCCGGGAACGGTCGCGGTCATCTGGGCCGCTTGCAGAAAGTCAAAGTCGCACCCCTGGTCGGCCTGAGTGATCGTCGTCAGGAACAGCTTGCGATAACCGCGCTCGTTGGGATTCATCTCGTGGGTCGGCAATGCGGCAAGACGAGTCGCAATTTCCTCGTCACTGATGCCAAGCTCGATCGACCGCGCCGCCACGCTCAGGCGAATCCGGTCGCCAGTCCGGACGATCGCGAGAGGACCGCCGATAGCCGCCTCGGGCGTGACGTGCAAGATCACGGTGCCGGACGCCGTTCCGCTCATGCGGCCGTCCGAAATGCGCACCATGTCTTTCACGCCCAAACGGCCAAGCTTGCGCGGGATCGGAATATAGCCGGCCTCCGGCATTCCGGGTGCGCCGACAGGACCGATTCGCTTGAGCACGAGCACGTCGTCCGCTTCGACATCCAGTTCCGGATCGTCGATACGGAGAGCCAGATCCTCCGCGTCCTCGAAGACGACGGCGCGCCCTTCATGCTCCATCAGGCCGGCACTGGCCGCGGACTGCTTGATGATCGCGCCGCCGGGCGCGAGGTTGCCACGCAGCACCGCAATACCGCCTTGCGGAAAGATCGGGCGGTCAAACGGGCGAACGACGTCTTGCGGAAAGCTCGGCGCGGCAGCATCCAGCTCCTCGCCGAGCGTACGACCGGTCACGGTGAGCGCATCGAGATGCAGCAGGCCTCGGATTTCGCGCATCACCGTGGTCAGGCCGCCGGCGCGATGCAGGTCTTCCATGTAGTGCTGCCCGGACGGCTTCAGATCGACGAGCACGGGCGTTTCACGCGCCATCCGGTCGAGCTGCTCCAGGTCGATGCGAATCCCGAGCCGGCCGGCGATCGCCGTCAGGTGAATGATGCCGTTGGTCGAGCCGCCGATTGCGAGCAGCACCCGCAATGCATTCTCGAACGCCTTGGGTGTCAGGATGGCGGACGGACTCAGGTTCCGGCCGATCATGGCCACCGCCTGCGCGCCGGTACGCTCCGCAATGCGGATACGATCGGCGGTCACGGCGGGCGCGGACGCGCCGCCCGGGAGCATGATCCCCAAGGCTTCCGCGATGCAGGCCATCGTGCTCGCCGTGCCCATCACCGAACAGGTTCCGACCGTGGCCACGAGCTGATTGTTGACGGCTTCGATCTCGGCTTCGTCGATCTGGTCACCGCGGAAACTCGCCCAGAAGCGACGGCAGTCCGTACATGCCCCCACTCGTTCACCGCGATGCGAGCCCGTGAGCATGGCCCCCGTCACCAGTTGAATGGCGGGAACGCCGGCCGCCGCCGCACCCATCAACTGGGCCGGAACGGTCTTGTCGCAGCCGCCGATCAGCACCACCGCATCCATCGGCTGGGCGCGGATCATTTCCTCCGTGTCCATCGACATCAGGTTGCGCAGGTACATGCTGGTCGGATGCGAAAAGCTCTCCGCGATCGAAATCGTCGGAAATTCGACTGGCAGACCGCCAGCCAGCATCACGCCGCGCTTGACCGCCTCGATCAATTGGGGCGCGTTGCCGTGACACGGGTTGTAGGCGCTGCCCGTGTTTGCGATGGCGACGATCGGACGCGACAGCGCATCGTCGGTATAGCCCGCGCCCTTGATGAACGCCTTGCGTAGAAAAAGCGAGAAACCTTCGTCGCCATAGTTCGTCAGGCCCTGTTTCAAGCCGCTCTTCTTCTCGCTCATTGCCGCTCCTGAATTTTCGATGCGATTATCAATAATCTTGACGAGAATGTTACCGATACTTATAGTCTGTCGGCAAGCGATTCTTTTCGGGCGTGCCCGACGCCGCCCGTCAGCTCTTTCCAACCCGTATTTGCCGAGGTTTTCATGAAGCATGTCGTGGCCTATCGTTCGTTGCCTGCTGCCGCACTGGAGCTGCTTCATGAGCACTGCTCCGTCGAAATGGTCGACGTATCGTCGGGTGACCTCGCGCCGTTCAGGCGTGCTCTGGGCAATGCTCATGGCATGGTCGGCAACAATCTGAAGATCACGCCGGAGATTCTCGATGCAGCGCCTTTGCTCGAAGTCACGTCGACTATTTCGGCCGGTTCCGATGCGTTCGACGTCCCCGAACTCTCGCGCCGCGGCATCGTTCTGACCAACACCCCGGAAGAAGTCACGGAAACCACAGCCGATCTCGTATTCAGCCTGATCCTCGCGACCGCCCGACGCATTGCCGAACTCGCCGACTGGACCCGGCGCGGCGAGTGGACTCGTACTATCGGCGAGGCGCAATTCGGGGTGGACGTGCATCACAAAACGCTGGGCATCGTGGGGCTTGGGCGCATCGGCAGCGCGGTGGCGAGGCGTGCCGCCCTCGGCTTCGGCATGGACGTGATCTACTCAAACCGCTCCCGCAACCGCGAAGCGGAGGAGCGCTACGGCGCCCAATGGCGTACGTTGCCCGAGCTGCTCGCGACCGCGGATTTCGTCTGTGTGCTGGTGCCGCTATCACCGGCCACCACGCGTCTGATCGGCAGCGCCGAACTCGCGGCCATGAAGCCGTCGGCGATTCTCATCAACTGCGCTCGCGGACAGGTCGTCGATGAAGCCGCCCTCATCGCGCATCTGCGCGAGGGTCGCATTCTCGGCGCCGGTCTCGATGTGTTCGAGCGCGAGCCGGTGGCGCCGGACTCGCCGCTGCTTCAGTTGCCGAACGTGGTAGCGGTGCCCCACATCGGGTCCGCTACGCGACAAACGCGCGAGAACATGGCCCTGCGCGCGGTGCGCAATCTCATCGAAGCACTCGATGGCCGGCTCTCGCCGACCTGTGTCAATCCCGAAGCGCTCCACGCCCGCTCCTCCGCGCAACGAAGCGCCGGCTGACTGGCGCGAGACGCTTCACTTCAATCAAAGGAACACGCGATGAGCTCAGTCAACCGGCCCCGCGGCGTCTACTCGCCCGTGGTCACGCCGTTCACCAAAGACCTCCTGCCCGATCACGGGCGCTACGTCCGTCATTGCCGATGGCTCATCGAACAGGACGTCGGACTCGCTATTTTCGGCACTAACTCCGAAGCCAATTCGATGGCGGTCAGCGAGAAAATGAAACTGCTCGAAACGTTGGTCGACGCAGGCATTCCGCTCGATCGCCTGATGCCCGGCACCGGTTGCTCGGCACTGACCGACTCAATCGAACTGACACGCCATGCTCTGTCGCTCGGCGTGAACCATGTGCTGATGCTGCCGCCGTTCTACTACAAGGGCGTCACCGACGAGGGTCTGTTTCGCAGCTACGCGCAGATTATCGAGCGGGTCGGCTCCGACGCGTTGCGCATCTACCTGTATCACATCCCGCCTGTATCCCAGGTGCCGCTCAGCCT
>Ga0310811_10014626_pt1 | contig 10240 bp, 12 predicted proteins | sample YCmetagenome_FD_207642 | JGI IMG/M metagenome (GOLD analysis project Ga0310811, IMG submission 207642) | Soil microbial communities from experimental microcosm in Duke University, North Carolina, United States - YC | ecosystem: Engineered > Artificial ecosystem > Soil microcosm > Unclassified ... | reverse complement strand
CCGATCATCGTCGAAGTCGTCGAGACGGAGGAGGCGATCCAGGCCGTCCTCCCCGACCTCGACGACATGATTGGCGGCGGGTTGATCACCCTCGAGCGCGCGCGCGTGATCATGTATCGGCCCGGCAACGTACGCCCCAGCCAGGAGGAGCTGCACCGCATCGAAGGGCTCGAGCCGTCTTGAAGCTCAGCGTAGGACCGCTAAGCGTCTGCGCCGCTTCGTCCCTGCCTGCGCGTCTGTCCCCTCAAGTATGTCGCGCTGATGACGTAGGCCGCCGCCATCACTCCCACCGAAATCGCGACTACTCCCGGCTGCGCGACGGCGGTTCCGACGAACAGGGCACCGTATACCCCCACGAACGCCACGGGCAGCAGCGGGTACAGCGGCGTTCGGAATGGGGCTTCCGGCTTCCTGCGTCGCGCCACTACGAGTGACAGCACGGCGATCGAGTCGATAATGAGAATCAGCGTGATCGTGAGCGCCAGCAGCTGATCGAACGTTCCGGTGAGCGCCAGGAGCGTTGCCGCGGCGCCCACCCACGCCATCGCCGCCCACGGCGTTCCTCCCTTGTTCACCTGCGCCAGGTCCGGTGGTCCGAGGCCCTCCCGCGCCAGGCCAAAGAGCACCCGCGGCGTAACGAAGATGTTGCCGTTGAGAGATGCGATTACCACGAGAAGAGAAAGCGCGACGAAGACCACTCCCGCCGCCGCGCCGAACAAGGCCGTCATCACGTCGGCGGCGACGAGCTTCGACGCGGCCACCTGGTCGAGCGGCAAAACGTGGATGTACGCCGCGTTGAGCAGCAGATACAGCGTCGTCACGAGGGTGATGCCGCCGAGATAGATCCGCGGCAGGCTCTTCGTGGGGTCCACGACTTCTTCGGCGATCTTTCCGCCATCGAGATAGCCGTAGTAGGACCACACCACCGCTTGAAATGCGACCGCCATCGCGCCGAACAGCGCCGTGCCGTGGGGAGCGGAGGGGAGGGACGAGGTCCAACCGACACCTGAGCCGCGGGCGAAGGCAGCGAAAACCACGACGACGAGGCCGGCGATCTTCAGCGTGGTCGCGATGTTCTGTACCCAGCGACCCGACGCCACGCCCGTGAGGTTGATCGCCGTAAAGAGGACGAGCACGGCAACGCCCAGCCATTGCGCGGCGCTATCCGGCGTTCCGACCAGGCGGCCGAGATACTCGCCGCATACCACCGCGATCGCGGCGATCGCCGCGATGTAGACAACCGCTTCGACCCACCCCACGACGAAGCCGATGCGTGGCCCGAAGGCCTCGCGCGCGTAGACATACTTCCCGCCGGCCCGCGGATATCGCGTCGCCAGCTCGGCGAATATCACGCTGCCCATGAAGGCGACCACTCCGCCGAGCAGCCACGCGAAGAGGGTGAGCCCGGGGCGGCCGAGCTGGGATGCGACGCCGCCGGGCGTCCGGAAGATTCCCGAGCCGACCATGATCCCGACGACCATGGCCAGGCCGTCCCGAACGCGAAGCGACCGTTTGAGCTCGATCATGCGAGCCCAAACGGTCGCCTCGTCGTTCAGAGGGCGCTAGTACTTAGTGACGCCGCCCGCCCCCGCCATTCGACGGACGCGAGCCGCCGGACGAGCGGCTCGGCGCTGGCGCCGACCGGCCGCCACCACCACCGGATGACCTGCCGGCCGAACTCCGGCCGCCGCCACCGGACGAAGAGCTGCCTGAGCTCCGCCGTCCGCCGCCGTTGTCGCCACCGCTCGATGCGCTACCGCCGTTCGATCGCGGACGCGCCTCGGAAGGCGGCGGGGGGTCGCGGCGCGAGCTGCCGCGGTCATCCGACGGAGTGGCCGCGCGCCGCCGTGGATCGACTTGCGGCTGATCGCGCCCGCCGAACCCTGAATTGACCGGCGGTGGGTCGCTCCAGCGGACCCGTGTGCCGACCGAGGGGACGCGCTGGCGCGGCAGTACGAGCGGCGGCGGCGCTATCGGGCGCTTGAACGCGAACCCGGTGTTTGGCCGCCCGCCCCCGTAGTACCCCCGGCGGTAGCCGGAGCAGAAGGGATTGCCGAAGCAGCCGTACCCGTATCCGTACCCATATCCGAACGGCCGGTAGGGCCGGAAGAACGGATCGTAATAAAGGGAATCGCAGAAGAACGGATCGTACAGGAATGGATCGCAGTAGCGCCGGTAGTAGGGCGACCCGAAGTAGAAGCCGACGGACAATCCGGGACCGTAGTAATCAGGGCCGTAATACCCGTCGTAGTAGCCGGAGTAGTACGGGCGAGACGACCCACCACCGACGGTGTAGCTCGTCACGTCGTAATCGTAGTGCGCTGAGTCTGCCATCTGGTCGACGAGGTCCAGCAGTCCCGCCTCGGCGTCATCGCGCATCCGGTCGCTGGACAGCACCCGATAATCCCAGTGATCGCCGCGTACGAATCGATCGTATCGGAATGGGGTTGCTGAGCGGGCCGCCAGGACGGTACCCGTGCCGCGCACGTCGTCGACAAAAAAGGTTTCGCGATCCCCGCGCCCGCGCAGCTCGAAGTCATGCCCGCCGCGCACGAAGTCGTCGTCACCCGGGTCGAGTGGAAACAGCACACGGACACGCCCGTCGGCGTCGGCCCGCAGCACCAGCAGGTAGCCGTCCTCGGCCACCCGAACGCGCACCTTGGCGCGATCGCCCTGGTAGTAGTAGCCGCTGGAATTGAGCGAGATGCGGACCGGTGGGTCATCCGCCTCCACCGTCGTCCGTGGGGCGACGGCGGGTGAAATAGCCGACCCGGTCGATGCGACCAGGACTCCGAAGAGCGCGGATATCATGCTGCCTCCCATGTCCAAACTACATCTCTGAAGCGGGATACGTCATTACTCACCTGGTCAAGAATCGCGCCGGGAGGCCTGAGCGCGTCGGGAGGCTCGCTGCGTCTCACCTGGTGGACAGTATGTTCCTTTTTCGAGGTCGACAGGTCACCGGCCCTTGGAATGCCACCTCCCGTCTCGCAGGTCCGCCCAGCCACGCACCTTGCCGCGCTGTTCCTCAGTGAGAACGGCCCGGGCTTTGAGTGACGCGCTGACGCGCGCCCAGTGCGCCTTCCCTGCTGCCGTCTGCAGTGCCTCGTAGCGCCGTTTCAATTGAACCGTGTCGGGGGCAGCGGCGTTCAGCCCGGCGGCGATCGCAGCCCGTTCGGTCTTGATCTGCCGCACGGCGGCCGTCATCCCCGGCTTGGCGTCGTTCTCCAGGGCGTTCAACTGCGCAACCTGTTGAGCCGACAAGCCAAGGGCGTCCTTGTGGGCGAGCAGGCGGGCGGGGTCGAACGGCATCCGCCGGCGACCACCCATTCTATTGTAATGACCGTGATGGCCTTCATGCCTGTGGCGACTGATTGCGGAATCCCGAGGGGCAAGATTCGCCGAATCCGGCTGCTGGGCGGCGACCGATGCGGCGGGAGCCGCGACGGCCAGCACTAGCACTAAGGAAAAGGGGTTCATGGCCGTTAGACGTTCGAAGGGGAGGATGTTAAGTATTGCAGCCGTGAGTGCACTGTTCGATGCCATCGCCGGGGTGCCCAATGCCAGCGAGCCCGTTCCGGGCCTCGTGACGGGCGGCCAGCCCTCGCCCCAGCATCTCGCCGCCTTGAAGCAGGCGGGTTGCGAGCTGATCCTGGACTGCCGCGATCCGATGGAGCCCCGCCCGCTTTCGGAGCCGGACGAAGTGGCGCGGGCTGGAATGGATTACGTCGTCATTCCGGTCGGGCATACGCGTGGAGAGGACGAGACGCTGCGGCGCATCCAGGAGGTGCTGTCGGCGAACGTGGGCAAACGGAAGGTGTTTTATCACTGCGCGAGCGGGAACAGGGTCGGAGCGACGCTGATACCCTACCTCATGCTGGAGCAGGAATTCACGGAAGAGGATGCAGTGAACGCTGCCATGAGGGCGGGGGCGCGCAACGCCGAGCTGATCGAATGGTCCTTGGAGTTCGTGAAAAACAAACTAGATGGGTAGCTAGGGCTTAGGTTCCTCTCTGCCACCGGCGTATCTGTGCCAGTACATTCTCATCTCACTGATCTTCCCATCTTTTGTCTCACAGAAAATCGCGCCGCGGGCGTCGACCCATTCTCCACTGCGGCGCCGCCGGAAGGTGCAGCGAAACTCGGTAGCGAACCAAGGCCCGACTTCGAATATTTCACCGGAGCGGAACGACACCTCTGCCTGCGTCGTAGGAAGATCCTGCCAATAGGCGCGGATGGCGCCGATGCCGACGTCCTTGCGGCTGAACGGGGTCTCGACGAACACCGCGTCTGGCGTGAAAACCGAAACCAGGCCGTCGATGTCGGCCGCCTGCCACGCGTTGCCGAAGCTGTCGATGAGCTCGCGATACAGCGGGGTGGCCGTCATGGGCGGCAAATATACAGACATCCGGAACCCGTCGCGGCGACGTACGTAGAACGGAGTGTCCCGTTGGGGGACGCTCATCACGCCATGAGGAGGAACTCGACCATGTTGAAGCGTATGCTGGCCTCGACTGCCGTGCTGGCGCTCTTCGCCCTGCCGCTCCGGGCACAGGCCGCCGCCGGCGGCGGTGGTGACCAGGTGACCCTCACGGGTCAGGTCATCGACGTCAACTGCTACACGACGCATCAGCTCTCCGGCGAGAAGCACAAGAACTGCGCGACCGCCTGCGCGAACAAGGGCGTCTCGCTGGCGATTCTCACGACGGACGGCACGATTTACATGCCGGTGAGCTCCAAGCCCGGCGACCCGCAGAATTCGCGTCTGCTCTCGTTCGTCGAAGGAAAGGTGAAGGTGACCGGCACGCATCGTATGGCGAGCGGTCTTCACACCATCGAGATCGCGACGATCGAGGCCGCGAGCTGAGGTCGATGCGTCACGCGCTGGGCGCCGCGCTCGGGGTCTTGGCGGCGGCGTCCGCCTGCCGCAGCGACGGCGGGGCGCCCGGCGGCTTCACTCTCCTCTTCTTCAATCATTCTCCCGCAGCCGTGGTCGGCGGCCGCTCGTGGGCCCCCGATCCCGATAACAGCCGCCTCCTGGCGTTCGACCGCGCGTTGCGACCGGTCCGAACGCTCGAGGGTCCGGCGATCGCGCTCCCGATGAGCGTCGCGCCGTTGGGCGGCGACTTGCTCGTCAGCGAGGAGGCCGGCGACGGCGTCGTGCTCGACACCGCCGGAAACCAGCTGCGCGAATGGGCGAGCCCCGCACCGTTCGCCGTCGCGCAGTACAGCGCGGCCGGTGGGCACATCGTGGCGACCCGTTCTCCCTACCGCATACCGTCGCTCGCCACGGAGCCCTCCGATGCGCCGCTCGTCCAGCTGCTCGACTCCCTGGGGCGGCCGGTCGATCGCCTGGCGACGATTCACGTGCCCGCCACACCGTTTCTGACCGGGATCACGAACGCCGGGCCGGCGGTGCTCGACAGGAGTGGCGCGGTCTATTACGCCCCGCTGGTGCGGGATGAGATCGTGAAGTATGACCGGAGTGGGATGCGTCGCTGGGTCACGCGTCGCGGGCTGTACCCCAAGGAAACAGATCCCGTCTATCTCCCGGCGCGGGGACGCGAGCTGAAGGTCGACGAGGCGATCGTCAACGTCGCCCTCGTTCTCGGACCCGACGGCCGGCTCTACGTGCTGGGCGCCGATGACTCGGCGGCCACGAAACTGCGAGTCGACGTGCTCGACACGGCGAGCGGGACGATCGTCGAGACCCGCCACCTCGGCGCGCGCGAGACCGCGGTGGCACTGGACGAGCGGGGCCGGCTCGCGACGTTCGATGCGGACACGATCTCCGCGCGAGCGCGGAGCGGTGGGCGGGAGCCGTTCGCGCCCGCCTTCGCGCTGCCGGACACCGGTGGGGACACCGTTACCCTCGCCCGCTTCGCCGGGCGGGTCACACTCGTCGATTTCTGGGCCAGCTGGTGCGATCCGTGCCGCGAGGAATTCCCGCACATGGCCGACTTGTATGTCCGATACCAACGCGGCGATTTCGACATCGTGGCGATCTCGGACGACGTCGATCGTGCCAAGATGCTCGCCTTCGTGCGACAGTACCGGCCACCGTTCACCGTACTCGCCGGCCGTGGCCGGATGAAACAGACGTATCACTACCGGGGGCTGCCGTACTCCGTGCTGTTGGATCGGAGCGGCCGAGTGATCGACCGCTACTTCGGCTTCGGAGGGCAGGCGGAATTCGAGCGACTCGCCGTCACCATATCCAAGGAGATCGCGGCGGCGACGGCAGGCGAGGCCGGGCCCGCAGAGGGTTCGTCGGTCGAGCTCGTCGGCGCGGGCGACATCGCCGACTGCGACTCGACGGGTGACGAGCAGACGGCAGCGCTGCTCGACCGTATCCCCGGGACCGTGTTCACGGCCGGGGACAACGCGTACAGTGCCGGTGCGGACTCGGATTTCACCCGTTGTTACGAGCCGAGCTGGGGCCGGCACCGGTCGCGCACCCGCCCATCGCCGGGGAACCACGATTTTCGCACCTCCCGCGCGGCACCCTATTACCGCTACTTCGGCGCATTGGCGGGTGAGGCGGGTCGCGGCTACTACAGCTATGAGGTTGGCTCCTGGCACGTGATTTCGCTCAACAGCAACATCAGCATGCGCTCCGGCTCACTGCAGGAGCAGTGGCTGCGGCATGACCTGGCCGCACACCCGGCGAGCTGCGTACTCGCCTACTGGCACCAGCCGCGGTTCAGCTCCGGCACCGAGCATGGCAGCGATCAGCGCACCCAGCCGCTCTGGCAGGCGCTGTACGATTTCAACGCGGAGGTAGTGCTCGCCGGGCATGAACACAACTACGAACGATTCGGGCCGCAGACACCGACGGGGGCCGCGGATCCGGCTCGTGGCATTCGGGAGTTCGTGGTAGGGACGGGCGGCGCGGAGCACTACTCCTTCGGTCCGCCACTTCCCAATAGCGAGGCGCGCAACGGCGACACGTGGGGCGTGTTGAAGCTGACGCTCCAGCCCGAGGGTTATCAGTGGCAGTTCATCCCCGTCGCCGGGATGACTTACAGCGACTCCGGCAGCGGCCGTTGCCACTAGGCTTCACTCGCTCGGCCGCCCCTCGAGATCGAAGGTCAGGAATCGCGCGCGACCGTTGAGACGCATCTGGACTTCGAACAGGATGACGTCACCACGGGTCACCCGCTCGGCTCCCACCAATTTGCCGCCCGCCACCTGGCGCTCCGCCGCGGCGCGCACCGCCCCGGGGACCGAGTCCACGGGTACGACCTCCTCGATTTCCTGCACACTACCGGCCGCGCTGTAGATCAGGTCGCGTCGCGTCGGGCCATCACGACTCTCGATTTCGTAGACCACCTTGCCCTGCCGGCGCTCTTTGCTGGCGTTGAGAATCACGGCGCGGGGGTACGCCTGTCGGAACGCGCTCACGACCGGCTGTGGCAGCGAGTCCTGCCCTGCCAGCGGGACGACGGGGCCGGCCGTCACGAGCCCGGCCCAGACCACCAGCCGAAGACACCGCACGCGAACCTCCCGCAATCAGAACGCGAACATCACGCCCACTTCGGGCGCAATGTCCGTCGCATTGGGGGTGAATCCCCACCCATTGTTCATCTTCAGCGTCGCGTTGCGAGCAAAGTGCCACTGGATCTCGGTAAGCAGTGATATTTCATCGATCTGTGTGCCCTCGATGGCCGTGATGACCCGCCATGCCGGCGACAGCTGCCGCATGTACTCGATCGCGTATTCCCCGGCGTCGATCTGCCGCGCCTCACGGGCGTATTCTGCGCTGGCGCGTAACGTGATCGTCCCCCAGCGATAGCCGCGGGTCAACCCGACTCCGGCGCTGAACTCCCAGTCCTGGGTTCCGATGATGTGCTTCGTCCGTTGCAAGGGGAGGACGGTCTCGAAGAACGTGTAGAGCTCCGGCCGGGATTCCGTCTCGCGCTGGAAGCGCCAGCGAATCTGCCCCTCGACGTCCCCAAGGCCCGATTCCCGGAACCGCGTCGGCACCGTCGCCGAATCCGCCGCGGACTTGCGCAGCTCCGCAGTGATCACCGCCGATTCGAACTCGACGGCAAGATCCTGGGAGATGCCGTACGCGAAAAACAGGATGCCCTCGGATGCCCGGAAGCGTCCCCGGTAGTCCTGGTTGAGACCATACCCCAGCTCGCTCGGCTTGTATTCGAGGTTGTGGTCGGCGTACCACTCGAAAAAAGGATACACGAGCAGCTCGCCATCCCGGACGTACGTGCCGAGCATGGACATACGAACGCCGGTTCCGCGGTCGCGCAGGTATGGCGGGAGGTCTTGGGCTTGTATCGGGGCGAGGAAGGGAACCACAGCGAGCGCAACGACGAGTCCAGCGAACAGCCGGGTCTCGTGGCCGGCCCGTGTCATATCAGTCTCCTCCCTTCCTGAGGAGCTTCTGAACCGCACCGACGATGAAGGTACCTGCACCAACCAGAGTCCCGTCGACCGTGTTGGCAGGCGTGTCGAATCGGCCGGCGTCGTACAGCTCCTTGAGCTGCAGCACCACGAAGGCGATGACAGCGATCTTCAGGGCGTTCAGTGCTACCTGCTTCCAGCTCATCGGGGCCTCGCTCAGAAGGTGATGGTGGCGTTCAGGCGCAGGCGATGCTGGAACTCCCGCGGGGCGCCCGCCTGGGCGACGTGAGGCCGGTACAGATACCAGGTGGCGTTCAGTAACAGCCCATTGATCGGCAACGCGTCCACCGCCAGCGTGTGCGTTTCGGTGTTCGTGGCGATCGTCGTATTGTCGTGAGAGAACGCGGCGAGCACCGCGTCGGTCTCGACGACGGCATACCCATAGCGCCAACGCCAGTCGCGCGGGCGTTGCGCCCGACCGACGTACAAGTCCGCCTGCCAGCCCGCGTCGAGATCGGCGGCGCCGCGGTTCTTGACGTAGTCGCCGACGAGGCGGAGCGGCCAGCGCTCGCCCAATCCGAGATGCTCGACCGTGGCGACCATGTCGACGAGGTCGAAATCGGAGAAATAACGCGCGCCGCCGGGAGCGAGCCGATTCGTCCGGATGTCACCCGCGTCGGCGCTCACGAGACTCCGCAACCGATAGTCGTAGTACGCGGCCGCGGCGGCGAGACGCCAGATGCTGTCGGGCGCGGCCCGCAGCGTGAGCTGCGCGCCGCCCATGTCGCTGCCGAGGCCGCCGGTCTGCTGGTCCACGATGAAGTAGAGCCCGGTGAGCGTCCCGGTAATGCCGCTCGGCTTGCCCACCATGACACGCGCGCCGGCCCCCTGGGGGTTCACGTCGCCGTCCCACACCAGCTCGGTGGGCGCGAAGAACGGGTTCGTGAACTTGCCCCCAACGGCACCCCAGTGGCGGCGGCTCACCTCCACCGCGGCGATGTCGAGGCTCATCTCCAGGTCGTTGACGAAATTGCTCAGGGCGACATCGGTGGAATTCGGATCGTTTCCGGAGCCGGTCGCGAGCCTCGCCCGCACCATGACATCCTGGTGCACTGCGTACGTGATGCCGGCCCGCAGCCGGACAACTTCTTTGCTGGTCGACAGCGCGCCGTTCCCCTGGCTCGTGTTCTCGTAGCGAACCCGGAAGTCCCCCGAGAATCGCAGCCCGGACGTGGTCTGCGCCACCGCCGCACCGGCCGCGTTGAACAGGATAGCGAGGACGAGCCAGCTACTCCTCATGGCTATCTACTGTGCCGTCGATCGCGTTGACCCACACTTCGGTGATACCCCGTTTTCCCTTGACCTTGACGTCCCAGATCCAGACCAGAGCACCGTTCTCACGTTTCAGCTCCACTGCTTCGATGCCGCCAGGGATCTTGGCGAGCGCCAACCCGCGAGCCGAGTCTTCGCCGATCTTGACCTGCGCGAGCAGCGCCGCCGGGATCTCGCGCTCGTAGCTCGGACGCTGGGCCTGTTGCTGCGCGGCGGCCACTCCGGGTCCGAGCCCAAGTGAGACGGCCAGCGCCAGCATCGTAGTGGTCTTCATCAGAGCCTCCTCCGTCTATGGGATACTTCACGCGTCGAACAGGATGCTCTACGCCCCGCCCCCGGCGTCGATTTCGCGGTGCCGGCGGCGATAGACGGCGAAGATGATCGCTCCCAGCACGACCGGCCCGCCGATGGCGTACGGCAGTACGCCGCCCGGGTTGAGCCGAGTGTATTTCGTCACGATCAGGTGGATCCCGGGACTGGTCACCGGATGGCTCGTCGCTTCATTACCGGCCGGCGCCGGAATGCCGACGGTGTATACCATGAAGTT
>Ga0310811_10014624_pt1 | contig 10240 bp, 11 predicted proteins | sample YCmetagenome_FD_207642 | JGI IMG/M metagenome (GOLD analysis project Ga0310811, IMG submission 207642) | Soil microbial communities from experimental microcosm in Duke University, North Carolina, United States - YC | ecosystem: Engineered > Artificial ecosystem > Soil microcosm > Unclassified ... | reverse complement strand
TCTGTCAAAGACCTCAAAACATATCTACAGAGAGATAAACAAGAAGGGGACAATTAAGTAAACCCTCCCAAGAACTCACACGTTATCTACCACGAAGTAGAAAAGTCATAGACTGTGAACTTAAGGACTGGCAAGAAGTCTTATCCCATATAATTGTGTTGTCATTATACGTGCGTCGTACATAAGACCCTTAAGTAACAAGACACAGTGCACGGTCGTTGTGACGAGATCCTTGCTGCGAAGCACACTGTGCACAAGAAATGTGACAACAATAGCTCCAAACCCACTAGTAACAAGGTGCCCGCTTTGTCTGTGCCAAAACCACCATCAGCCCATTGCACTGACTCTTCCAGTTGAGCATACCTCCTGGATAGCTCCACTGGGGAAGCCTTTTACATTGCGACACCCACTCCAGCACCCACTCCACATTCTGAGGAGTTTGCTGGGCTTGCACACAACACCATCACACCCAGTTTCATCCAGGAACTGTCCGAGTCCGATCTTGCAGAATGGGATGCTATGTTTATTGACTGGGAGAACCTACAGACGACTGTTGACTGGCATACTCACAGCTGCAACACCGAGTTTGCTGGCATTGCCAACAATGCCCTACACTGTCCATATCTCTCATGAGCTCTCTGACTTCTTTGCGCTCCATCGCCTGCCCCCTTGTCCTGTTCGAGGCATTGGTGGCTCTCAGGTCAGTGCCATTGGGATCAGCTCTATCAAGCTTCGCATTGGTCGTGGACTCCACATCACCCTTCATCATGTCCTCTTCGTACCTTCTGCTGCTGTCTGCTTGGTCTCTGTTTCTAGCCTCTGCAGTGCTGACACCTATACTACCCACTTTGATGCTAAGTCCTGCTGGGTATCCACCAAAGCTGGTGTTTGTGTGCTCACTGGGAACCTCACTTCATGCTGTCTGTACCGTGTCTCAGGCACAAACCTACAAGCTAGGCACCAATGCACATCTTCCATTACCGAAACTGTCCCTGATGGCTTGCATGATGTGCTCTATTCTACGCCTGTCCCCACGCTTGGTGTATGGCACCGTCGCCTCACTCATGCCAACATTCGCTCTGTTTCGATATGGCACGTGCTGGTCACATCACCGGTATGCATGCTGACCTCTCTACCCTGCCTCCCAAATGTGACCATTGTCTTCTCGGCAAACAGACTAAATCATCTGTTCCAAAGGTCAGAGAGGGTTCACGTGCCACACAGAAGTTGGGCATTGTACATGTAGATTTGATGGAACATCCAGAGACTGTATTCGCCACAGGCAATCATTATGTTATGGACATTATAGATGATTTCTCATTGTTCATGTGGGCAATTCCCCTAGCCTCAAAAGGTGCTGCTTTCCCTGCTCTCCAAGCCTGGGAACGTGCTCATGAACTCGAGACTGGGCTCCACATTGGCATCTACCACTTGGACAACGGTGAGTTGAAATCTTCTGCGATGAAAGAATGGCTCCTTTGTCACGGGACTCAACACCAATTCACAGCACCATATACCTCTGCCCATAATGGTTGTGTGGAGCGTGTCCATCGGACCCTCATGAGTTGTGCTTGCACCATGCATCTAGCATCTAACCTTCCTCCCAACTGCTGGGATGAGTTCGTGGTTATGTCCTGCTATCTCTCTAACCGCATTTCTGTTAAGTCCCAACAGGGCCTTACACCTTTTGAACGCTGGTCTGGCCACAATCCCAAGGTTAATGCTCACTCAGTTGAATGTGTGCTGATCAGATACTCAGCCGACTCCAAGGCTTATCATTGCTACCATTGTCCTACCAACAAAGTCTTTGTATCTTTTCATGTATCATTTATTGAATCTCATGAGACTATCCCCCACCCATTCCGTGCGACCACTGATCCTTCCAACACTGACAACACAGCGCCTGCAACACCCCCACCCCTACCCCCCACGCCACTTGCCCCCTCCGACATATTCCCACAACGTTCAACACGTGTCATCCAACCATCTGAATGCCTCTGTGCCTTGACTGGTATCCCATATGTCCCTCCCGCAAACGTCGTCACCTGCAGCCATCAGTGACTGAAGTGCCTGATGTCGATGCGCCTCCAACTGTGTGCATAGACCTCTCTGAGGACAACCTGGCATCACTTGTCGATGCCTTTGCTGCATTGGTCCCTGAAGACTTTGAACGCAAATTCTCCGATGACCCGGTCACCTATGCTGAAGCCATGGCCTCCCCCCATGCTGCACAATGGCGTGCTGCACTTCAGGAGGAGTTTGACTCCCTCAAATACACTGGCACTTATTCTCTTATCCCCCGTTCAGATGTGCCACGAGGACATTGTATCATGCAGGGTAGACCTGTCTTCAAGCTTAAACATGATGAGAAGGGACACCCTGCATGTTTTAAAGCATGATACGTATGTCGGGGTTTCACTGCCATGTATGGTCAAGACTATACTAAAACCTCCTCACCTACCGCATGCCTGGAATTGTTTCAGGTCCTGGCCCACCTTGGAGCAACCCTTGACTGGGATATCGAACAGCTCGACATCAAAACCACTTTATTGAATGGTCTCCTCAATCCTGATGAAGTCTGCTACATGGAGCAACCAGAGGGTTTCACCGAGCCAGGGAAGGAAACATGGGTCTGGCGACTTGAGCGGGGGCTCTATGGCATGAAACAAGGCGGCCATGTATGGAACTGGACAATGCATGCTGCCCTGCTATCCTGGGGCTTCAAATGGCTGGAATGCGAGCACTGCGTGTATTTTCGTCAGGACCAATTCAGCACGATTCTCACTGCCATTCACATCGATGATTTTTTCAATGTAGGTAGCACCAAACAGGCACTTGCCCATTTCAAAACTCAGTTATGAAGTCATTGGGAAATCTCTGACCTTGGTGATGCACACTTCTGTGTGGGTATCGCTATCGAACGTGACCAGACCAGATGCACGATCGCCCTGTCCCAAACAGCTCTAATCAACCAAATCATCACTCAATTTGGCTTGCAGGACGCATACCCAGTCTCAATCCCTATGGAACCAGGACTCCACCTTTTACGCAAAGAGCACTCCCCTATGACAGATGATGATCGCAAACGACTTGTTAAAACACCATACCACTAACTCGTTGGGAAACTCATGTATATTGCTATTGGTACTCGCCCAGACATCACCTTTGCAGTTCAACAGCTATGCAAATTTCTCGACAACTACAGTGACGCTCATTGGGAGGCTGCCAAACGTGTAGTCTGCTACCTGAAAGGTTCTCGTGAACTTAAACTCATCCTTGGTGGACCACACCCAACATGCCTAGTCAGCTACACCGATAGCAATTTTGCCAACTGCATAGATACACGTCGATCCATTGGCGGCTACTGTTTCAACCTCGGCTCTGGGTCCATATCATGGTGCACTCGTCAACAGAAAACTGTCTCTCTGTCAACAAGTGAAGCCGATGTAGAAACTACAACACAGCGAGGCGCGAACAAAGCTCCTGGCTGTATCTATAATTGTTGTAGGTCGCGCGTTGCCTAGTCTGCTATACCTGAGATGACAAGTGCGTTCGACCCTAAAGGGGAAGCGAGTGCAGCAGGGATCTAGTTGTATGCGCTGAAGGCGCTACTGGTTGGCCAATGCAGGGCACGAGAAAGCGCAGGTGCGTGCAAGGCATAAAGGCACGGGAACGCACGCGTGTGCTGCGCGAAGCGCAGGAAAGTGCGTGCATATATGCACAAATGAGGGAGTGTAAAACGAATGGATTTCAACTATATTCTGCTAGGTAAATAGTGGGTGGATCGTTCTGTCAACCGAAAAGTTCCCCCAATAGTAAGTACTGCTGGCGCTTATATATGGTGCCTAAGCGCTGTCATGCGGAGCTGAAGTGCTACCGAGTAAGGTATGTAAAGTAAGGGTCCATGATAAAAATAAAAGTGGAACGATATGCAAATAAGGGAAATAGGAATATATGCACTTAGAGAGCTTGGTGGACAGTGGATGGATGCTTCTGGATGGCTGGCGCTATAGGGCGCTTCAAGCGCAGGAAAGCGCGGGAAGTGTGCGCGCATGGCGTGGGAAAGCTGCGCCTCATATAGGAATAGCTGCAGATAGCACCCAGAGTGGTGCTGCAAGTTCATGCCATGTATTCCCTAGTGAAAAGCGCCATATCACATGATGAGAGGCATTATTCCTTACAGCGGTAGGCCAAGCAGCGTATGTGGCCCAACTTGCGCAGTGGAATGCAAAATGGGGAGAGAGCACACGAGTCACACAGGAGACAGGATACCCGTTGAAACCAGGGACAGCAATGATTGCGTCGAGCGAATGTTTCGCATGCAGAACCCATGGGCATAATGGAGGAAATTGCCCATTACCGTCAGACCATATGGAAAGGCTAACACATAAAGAGTCAGCATGGAGAGCAATCGTGAGTAGAGCACTAGGTGCCTACAATAGAGCAGCAGCTATTCCCATCTCCCTTGTCATGAGCAACAACTATGAAACGCAAGGAGCATGGATCAAGGAAATAATGGAGCAACAGGGAAAAGTGGACGGGTCAGCGTAGAACAAGACAATACATCAACCCAGAGTCTTAAAGATACCCAAGCTGGAGTCAGGGTCCTCGCACGCAAGGAGGCAGTGAGCGAGGACAAGGACAGGATCTATAGCCCCAAAGTTTCTGCTGGAAATGTAGCTAGGAATGTCGCATGTACCATTGAATCTCGCAATGCAATTGAGATAACTGATCTGTACTCAGTCGGACACCTGCACATCAAAAAACCCCAGCTAGAAAATGGAGAGGCAATCCCATTCATTCATCGGATAGAACTAGAAGGACCAAAAGGAGAATTAGTTCGAGTCCGAGCGCTATTCAACGACAGAGCCATGGTTAGTGTGATGTGCATATCAATCTTCAAAAAAATCAAACATAGACTGCATAATTGGAGTCCATCAGACAGACACCTACGAATGGCGAATGGGAGCATTGTGAAAGCAGTAGCAAAGTGGACAGGAGTCACTAGAGTTGAAGGAGTCAAAGCACGGAGCACATTTGAAGTATTTGACAGTGGGGGAAGTTGGGGCTTCCTCTTTGGTAAACCAATGCTCAAGGAATTCACAGCAATCCACGAATATATGACAGACACCATCATGATAACAGACGACTGCAAAACAACTCGATTAGACAATCAAGTCATGGATAAACGAATGCTACAATGAGAAGAAGCAGTCCATTTGACAATAGATGAGAAACAGCAAGGAACAGAAGAAGCAAGATCCAATGCAAAGGATAGGGAAAGACTATTAGACCTCCCAATGGGCCAATGGAAACCCACAGGAGTATACACCAGATGAGAAGGGACAGTCAGGGTGCAGGAAAGCATAAGGGGGAGAGAGAAACTCCCCACAAGTACCAGCATGAACGTTTTGATGTCTCAAGAAGAAGAGAACCCATTGCTGGGAGAGTTGCCAGTGTGAAAAGAATAATTTAGCTAGACTGAATAGACTAGTTCCACTTATCCTTAAATGCAAGGGAAGCTGAAACTTAAGGACTTAGTGACCTATAGCGACCTTATGGCAACCTGACAGCGATAGCGCACTGAGTAAGTCTGTAATTAAGTAGTGCGTTGGCGGGTGATTTTGAGAACTGCAGTGGGCAAGGATATGGTAGATAACCCGCTGGTACAAGGCGCGGTGATATGAGTGGAGTGAGTATTGGCAGGCAATGCGTTGATGCAAGATACCGCTTATAGGGTGGAGCGGATATTGGCAAGCAATGCGCTGGCGCTGGACGCAACTACAGGGAGGAGCGGGTATTGGCAAGCAATGAGCTGGCGCTAGACACAACTTCAGGGAGGAGCGGGTATTGGCAAGCAATGCGCTGGTGCTGGACGCAACTACAGGGAGGAGCGGGTATTGGCAAGCAATGAGCTGGCGCTAGACACAACTTATCGGGTTATAAGTGCAACTTTGCGAGAGTGAGGGCCTGAGTAGTAGCGCGCGACTGCGGGAACTTAATAGTGCACGCAGACACAGAAGAACAATAGATTTTGAAGATTGCACAAGCTATGAAAACTACTAGGTGACTCCGCTATACAACAGTTGCCCGTGGGAAGGGGAAGTAAGTAAGAACTATCTGCTGCTGGTCCTTATATTGTAGTGCGTGAATATATGGAAGGTGTAGGCAAAACTTGTAGCGATGTAAACGCGGCGCGTCGTATCTGTAGGTAAAACAGAGGATTGGCATTGTGCGACATGGGGATACATGTAACAAGGCCTGCGCCAGTAGCTTTAGCGATGATAATCAATGGGAATTGACACACCAGTGGAGGTAAGCGGGCATGGGCAGGGCGTGGGGGGGCGCGGTACCAACATTGGACCGGATTCTACATAGGTGCGTGACAAGTGAGGCCAGTCATGGGAATTTATTCAATATCCGCCCAGCACTAATGTGTTTGTCACACCAGAAATCAAGCCAAGGGTAGACAATCCATTGATATACATGAGGCAAACAAACCCATTCAACCCAGCAAGAATCAAAGAAATCCTATGACAAATCAAGTTCAGGGACAATCTATCAGAAGATGAAAGGAAAGAGTTAGAGCAATTGGTAGCAGACAATGCAGATATTTTCACACTAGCATTAAAGGAAGTAGTCCCAATCCCAGGAGCAGCACTAAACTTGAATGTTCCAGAAAATGCAGTGTTCAATCTGCGAATGCATCAGTGTCTGCTAACACCAGAGCAATTGAAATTTTATAATGAATGAGCTAATGACATGCTAACAGCAGGCATTATAGAACGAGCACCTCCCGAGCTGATTCGGTGCACAGCAACCACAGTCATAGCGCAGAGAGCACATGAAACAGGCGGACTACCCTGGGAGGAACTGAAACAAAGAATTAATGATCAGCACTGAACAGCAGGATTGCGCCCAGCATATGAACTACCACCCAGAGAAGTACCTCCCCTGCCCAATAATGAAACAGTGGAAACAGGACCAAAGAAATGGCAGATCTGTCAGAACTTTGCACAGCTCAACAAAGTAACAGAAGTAGTATCAATGCCACAGGGAGACATACTAGCGAAACAACAAAGGTTAAGTGGTCAGCGATATATTTCAATCTTTGACTTCGCAGCTGGGTACTATGCAATAGAAGTACCAGAAAAATGGAGACCATACCTAGCGTTTTACATTGAAGGAAGAGGGTATTTTTGGTACAAGAGGATGCCAATGGGAATAACGGGAGCACCAACAGCATTTTGTGATGCACTAGCGGAAAGGTTGCATGATTTCCTAATAATGCACTACATGGAATTATTCATGGATGATGGTGGCTGCGCAACAAGTACGTTCAAAGAAATGATAAATAAGCTAACAAATTTGTTTCAGCGTTTTAGAGAATGTAAATTTTCAATCACACCAAGTAAAACAAAACTATGCATGTCAGAAACCAAATTTGCAGGAGGGATGATTGGACGAGATGGGGTAAAACCAGACTTAACGAAGCTTACAGCAACTGTAGACTGGAAACAGCCGCAAGACACTCAAAACCTAGCTTCATTTTTAGGTCTAACAGGCTTCTATTGTACACTGATAAATGTGTATGCAAAATGAGAAGGACCATTAAGAAACTTACTGTTAAAAGTATTGGTGGATAATACAATGTTGAAAGCAGCATATCGTCGAGCAATGAGCAACTTCAAGCTGGGTGCAATTTGGACACAGGAACATACTAAAGCATTTTTAGACCTCAAAACTGCAATAACGTCAAGACCAGTACTTCAAGCACCGAGATATGATGGCTCACATTTTGTAATAACCTCAGATGGATGTATTGAAGGGTTTGCAGCTGTACTAGCGCAAAGAATCAGAATGCAAACACCAGCAGGTAAATGGACAGAGCGCTTACATCCATTAGGTTTCACATCAAAACAAACATCATCAATGGAGAAGAAGTACAAATCATACCTATTGGAGTTCACAGTGCTCAAATTCGGCTTAGACAAATTTTTGAACATCATATGGGGCTTCCCAGTCAAAATTGAAACAGATTGCAGTGCGATGAAGGATACACTACTCAACCCACACCTAAACGTACCACATGCAAGGTGGAGAGAAGGAATATTAGCATACCATATAGTGGACATAAGGCATGTACCAGGAAAGCTGAATGTCATAGCTGATGGCCTCAGTCGAAAGTGGGAGAACACACAACCAGTGCCAGGAGACGGAAGCAAATGGATGGTAAGTGAAGATTGGGAAGCGAGGATGGGATTGATCAATGACATTATGAATGTGATGACTATAAACGAATCAGTGGATGAGCTCAGCACAAGATTCGCAAACAAACCAGTATTCAGAGAAGTCATTGAAGCAATTTGCAACCTCAATCAAGACAAGGATATCCAACAGAAACGCCAAGCAAGACACAGAGCAGAACAATACATAATAGAAGACGGAAAACTCTGGAAATTGAGAGGAGGTACATCAGCAAGAGCACAAGCCAGAGTAGAGTGCATATCAAGGGAAGAAGCAAAGGTATTAGCAGCAAAAACTCATGCGGAAGGAGGCCATTGGGGGAGGGATGCAGTCAAGATAGCGCTCATAGACCAAATATGCAGCCCAAAGCTCAATGTATCGATCCTAGACGCTATAAGGGAATGTGCTAAGTGTAAAAATTTTGGTCCAACACACATACACTCACTGTTTGAACCCATTACCAGGCGACACCCATTCGAAATGCTAGTTGGGGACTACCTCTCATCACTGAAAGGAAAAAACGGATATAGCACAATTGGGGTCTACTTAGACATGTTTTCACAACATACTTGGGTATTCAAGTATAAGGACTCTGGCACCACAAAAACGACGATCGACAGCCTCAAAACAATATTCAATGCCTTCACACTGTTGGAAATGTTTATGGCAGATGGAGGCAAACACTTCAACAATGATGCTGTAAGAGCGTTTTGTGAAGCAAGAAGATGCAAGCTACATACCATCGCAGCATATTCGCCTTGGATCAACAGTCTAGTAGAAGGAACGAATAAGCTCTTATTACATGTCTTGAAATGATTATGCGCACCAGAAGTAGGAGAAGATCAAGATCAAGAAACGACATGGGAAAACATGCCTAAGTCATGGCTGGATCATTTAGATGATGTGGTTCATGCTCTCAATTATCAATTATTGCCAGCACTGAAATTTTCTCCCAAAGAACTGCTTTTAGGACTCATAAGTAACACACCAACAATGAACATAGAGGAGAGCACAACAACATTACGAACCTCAGAAGTATTGGCTCAAATCGCGTACATCAAGCAACAATGATTAGACAGATATGACGAAGTGGTGTGACACGCAATTAGGAGAAAAGCAGGATTTGACAAGAAATTACTACAGTGAGCACTGGGTGAGGTTATATTCAAAATCGGTCAATTGGTTCAAGTCTATCGCAATATTAGATTATACATTCAAGACAGGATGCAAACTCTTACCAAAATGGTCAATACCCCGTCGAATAAGTGCAAAAATGCTGAACTCGTACAAACTCGAAACGCTCAATGGAATCCCACTCCAGGGAGAGTTTAGTGCAAGACAGATAAGAGCATTTACCCCAAGAACAGGAACTCAATTAGCAAAAGATCAAGAAGCATATGAGAATGGAACAAGAAGAGAAAGCGTAAATGAAGAGAATGAAGAAGAAAGTAGGAGAGAAGAACAACAAGAACAAGAAGAAAATGGTGAAGAAAACGACGAAAGAGATGACGAAGCAGATGACGAAGACATTAGAACAGAGGAAAGAGCAGAATAGTCAGAGAGAGTCGAGGAGAGTGGCGTCGAGGGCGGCGCCAGTTGTTTTTTAGGGGGGTACATGGACCAGGGGTTCCAAGGCAGCAGTTAGAGACCTAGGTCATGTGATGAAAACAACGGGCCGCTTCCTTCCAGGACTAGCGGACCTCGAATGTATGATGACTATGAGCTCGTTTACGGTTTTGATCTTTGTTTTCATTCTTATCTGTTCTACCGTCGCAGTAATATCTATTTGGTTTATCCTATCTGGAACTCTGCCAAAGCCTTCAGATTTATTTAGGGCGTTGCTGACATTAGAACGAAAACACAATCTTAACACCAGAATTATTCTATGCGTCGACCCCTATCATGTCATCTACCACCAATTCACTTGATACCGACCAAAACATGGCCTCTCCCAGTAATGGAGACACATCGGCCTTGTTTCAACTCCTTGCAC
>Ga0310811_10014623_pt1 | contig 10241 bp, 8 predicted proteins | sample YCmetagenome_FD_207642 | JGI IMG/M metagenome (GOLD analysis project Ga0310811, IMG submission 207642) | Soil microbial communities from experimental microcosm in Duke University, North Carolina, United States - YC | ecosystem: Engineered > Artificial ecosystem > Soil microcosm > Unclassified ... | reverse complement strand
TTTGTGCTCGTCGATCAGCTACGGCGGCGCCGGAAGCCTGCGCGAGCTGCGCGAGCGCGTCTGGTCGAATCCGTCCGCCTACCTGATCAAACTCTCGGCGTCCGCCCGGCGGGAATCGTACGAGCGGTGAGACGACCGCGCGAGTACCAGCCGCACGCGGCGCTCGATCTTCTTTGCGACGGCCGTTCGAAGTGATCGTCGCGACTCACAACTGCGCGTCGAAACGGAATGGGGACGAACGTTCAGCGGCGGGTGCTTACAAGGGTGCGGAGATCCGCGGGCTTGTCAACGACGAGCTCATCTCCGCGAACCAGGAGGCCCTCGCGGTAACCAAACCCGTAGCGGGCTAAACACATGACGCAGCCTGCGGCGTGCGCTGTCGCGAGGTCGATTCCCGAGTCGCCGACCATGATCGTGTCCTCGCGCGCGACACCGGCGTTCGCCACGATCTGCAGCAAGCCCTCGGGATCGGGTTTCCGGGGATGCGGTCCGTCGCCGCCGAGTACCCATCGGAACGCGCGCAGTATTCCGAGTCCCTCCAGAATCCGCCGCGTCGCACCGAGCGGCTTGTTCGTCAGCACTGCGAGCGCTGCACAGTCGGACAGATCGCGCAGCACTCCGTCGATGCCCTCGTAGAGGTGCGTGTGCGCGAGCAGCCGGTCGTCGTACAGCTGCAGAAACCGTTCGAGCGCACCGTCGATGTGGCCTTCGTGGATGTGCGCTGCCGTCAAGGCACGTCTGACCAGCGTGGCGGCGCCTTCGCCGACCATTGTCGTAATGGCATCGACGGACAGCGGATCGCCGCCGCGCTCGACGATCAGAGCGTTGGCCGCATCGGCGAGGTCGCGCCGCGAATCGATGAGCGTACCGTCCAGGTCGAATACGACGAGCACGGATCGATCTTAATCAGTCGGCTCTGAGCGCGACCAGCGGATCGACGCGGGTCGCCCGCCATGCGGGCACGAATGCCGCGGCCATCGAGACAGCGAGGAGCGCGATCGGGACCGCGATCATTGTCAGCGTGTCGTGCGGCGAAACGCCGTACAACTCGGACGCGAGCACGGGTCCCAGGACGGTCGACCCGGCTGCCCCCGCCACGACGCCGACGCCGGTGAGCCACAACGCGTGCCGCAGCACCAGGCGCGTCACCGTCCGCCGGGTCGCGCCGAGAGCCATCCGCACGCCGATTTCCCGTGTCCGCTGCACCACGAGGTACGCGAGCACGCCATACACGCCGATCACGGCGAGCAGCAGCGCGAGCCCCGCAAATCCCGCGACGAGCCAGGCGGTCGTCTGCGGCTGCGACGCGTCGTCGGCCAGCGCGTCCTGCATGCGCTGCACGTTGAAGACCGCCAGCTGCGGATCGAGCGCCGCCACAGTGCGGCGGATCGTCTGCGCGACCGGGATCTCGTCTGCCGAGCGGACGACGATCGTCATCGCCGGCCAGAGGAACTCGCCGGTCGAGAAGTACATCGTCGGCCGGGGCGCCGTCGCGAGTCCGATGTTGCGCACGTCGCCCACGACGCCGATGACGGTGAAGACGCGCTTGTTGCCGAGCCTCACCTGTCGGCCGAGCGGGTCACCCGTGAACAGCGCGCGCGCGAGCGTCTGACTCAGGACGACGCTGAGCAGACCGTTGTCGCCGAATTCCCGGCGATCGAACGTGCGGCCGTGCACGACGGGAATGGCCAGCGCCGCGAAGTAGTTTCCGCTGACGAACCGCCAGTCCGCCTGCATGTCCGCGCTGCCGAGCGGCGACGAACCGATGGCGCGGACGGGCATACCCGTGTTGGCTCCCGTGAGCGGCGGACCGCTGCTCAGTGCGGCCGCCTCGACACCCGGGACCGCGCCGAGCGAAGACGTCAGCCGATCGTAAAAGCCCAGGGCCGCCGCGCCGGTGGAATACCGTTCGTCCGGCAGACCGATCATCGCGGTCGTGACGCGTTCGGGGGTAAAGCCGAGATCGACGTGCTGCAGGCGCGAGTAACTCTGCACCAGCAGCGCGCCAGCCGACACGAGGACCGTCGCCAGGGCGACTTCGGAGATCACGAGCACGCGGCGCGCGAAGCCCTGCTGCGGTGCCATTCCGCGTCCCCCGCTGTTCAATGCGGCCGCCACATCGCCGGACTTGCTCATCGCAGCCGGCAGCACGCCGAAGAGCACGCCCGCCGCGACGCTGATCGCGAACGAGAAGAAGAGCACCGACGCGTTCAGCGACACGTGGCCGCCCGGCGGCAGCAACCCTGCGGCGATCCGCCGCACCAGCGGAATCGACTGCCAGGCCAGCGCGACTCCCGCGGCACCGCCGGCGAGCGCGAGAAAGAGGCTTTCGGTCAGCACCTGCCTCACGATCCGCGCGCGGCTGGCGCCCAGCGCGAGCCGGACGGCGAGTTCGCGCGACCGCGCCGAGGCACGGGCCAGCATGAGATTCGCCAGATTCGCGCAGACGACGAGCAGCACGAGCGCGACAGACGCCAGCATGATGTAGAGCGTCGTGCGCGTTGCCGGTGGAACCAGCCAGTCATAGAAGGAGGCGACGGCCGTGCTCCACTGCGCGTCGTCGGTGAACTCCGCGGAGAGCTGCTGCGCGACACGATCCATGTCCTGCCGGGCCTGCGCTACCGTCACACCCGGACGCAGCCGCGCGACGGTGCTGAGCGTGTGGTTCCCGCGCGATTCCTGAGCGGGATCGATCACGAGTGGCGTGACGATCTCCACCGGTGTCGTCAGCCCGCGATCGGGCACGACGCCGACGACCGTATGGGCCACGCCATCGAGAACGATCGTCCGGCCGACGACGGACGGATCGCCGCCGAAGCGTTCTCGCCAGAACGCTTCGACGAGCAGCGCGGCCTTCGGGCCTCCGACCCGCACTTCCTCATCGGCGAAGTTCCGGCCGGCCAGCGGCGTGGTGCGCAGCACCGGCAGCAGCGTCTTCGTCGCTTCGATTCGGCGCACCCGGACCGGTTCGTTTCCGGTCGCGACCGTCACGCTGCCGAAGCGCCAGGCGGCCAGATCTTCGAAGACGCGCGAACGTTCGCGCCACGACAGGTAATTCAATGCCGACGTCGAGAACTGCGCGATCCCGAGGACGTCGTTCTTCTCCCAGATCCGTACCAGGTCGCTGGACTTGCTGAAGGGGAGAGGGCGGATCGCGACGGCGTCGACGATGGTGTACATCGCGGTATTGGCGCCGATACCAATCGCCAGCGTGACGAACGCAACGAGCGTGAACACCGGAGCGGCGCGGAGACTGCGCAGTGCGAAACGGAGGTCGGCAGCGGTCAGCATGAGGTGTTCTCCAGGGGCGCGCAGCGCCGCGTCGAGCGCGACCGACGTCCAGAACGCAGGCAGCGCGGCTCGGCCGCGGTGGGCCGCGTCGTCCCGGGCTTCGCGGTATGCGGCCGCCATGTCGGCGCCGAAATGGTCGCGGAATTCGCGCGGATACAGCTTCAGGACGAACGCAAAGAGACGATCGCGGAGCCGCACGTCACGCCTTTCGAGGAACGAGGCCCGTCGCCCGCGCATCCTGGAGGAGCGCGGCGAGCCGATCGGTTTCCGCGGCCGCGACGGCGCGGCCGAACCGCGTGACCCGGTAGTAGCGCCGCCGCTCGTCGTCGTGGGCGGGCCGCCGTGTGAGTTCCTCGATCAGCCCGTCGTCCAGCATCCGGCGGATCGATCCATACAGGGTGCCGGGGCTCATGCGGACGCGGCCGGCTGTGCGGTCCGCCACCTCCTGCATGATGGCGTAGCCATGACGTTCGCCGTCCCCGATGGCAATCAGGATGTGCAGAAATGCCGGCGGCAGCGGAAGGTGTCGATCGATCGTGTCGGGTTTCATGTAACGGAATCCGTTATATCCAACTTCGTTAGACGATGCAAGCCGCCGCTCGGTTCGCGGCGTTCATCGCGATCTGCGCCCGCGCGGGCCTATGCGGCGCTCGGTGCCTGGTACAACGCGCACACCGCGCCGGCCGGGTCCTGGATAACGCAGTAGCGCCCGCCGCCGTAACTGCGCACCGGGGTCAGCGCGTGTCCGCCAAGGCGTTCGCATTCGGCGAGGCTCGCGTCGATATCGGCGACCGTGATGTAGAGCAGCCACTGCGGGGGAAGGTCCGCATTCGCGCCGCGCGCGTGGCAGACGCCCGCCACGTCCTCGTCGCCGGCCCGCATGAGGAAATCGGTGTACTCGCCCATCCCGAGCGGCTGCGGAGCCCAGCCGACGACTGCCTGGTAGAAATCGCGCAGCTGCGCCGCATCGGCGACCGTCAGATCGTGCCAGGTGATGGTACCCGGCCGCGGGGTGCTGCTCATGCGCAGCATGGTAGTCGATTCGCGTTCGATCGGCTGCCGCTCCGCGCGGCCGTTCATCTTGACAATCTAGATAAGTGCCGATAGGCTGCCGTTGCGGTGGTCATGACGGACAAATCCGATTCTCCTTCCGGCCTCGTGCAGGGCACGCTCGATATGCTCGTGCTGCGCGTACTCGCGCTCGAACCGCTGCACGGATACGGCATCAGCGTTCGTATCCAGCAGGTGAGCAAGGGCGTCTTCGACGTCAATCCCGGTTCGCTGTTTCCGGCGTTCCGCCGGCTGGAGCGCGCCGGCTACATCCGTCCGCAGTGGCGCGTCACCGAGCACAACCGCCGCGCGAAGTACTATGCGCTCACCCCGTCAGGCGCGCGCCATCTCGAACGCGAGACCAACGAGTGGCGGCGGCAGACGGCCGCCATCGCGGCGATTCTCGGACAGGCATGACGCTCATCGCCCGCGTCCGCTCCGCCGCCGCGGGACTGCGCGCCCTCTGGCGATCACGCGCCGACGAGCAGGCGCTCCACGATGAATTGACGGCGTTCGTCGATGCCGCAGCCGACGACCTGATCGCGAAAGGCGTCGATCCCGAAACCGCCAGACGCCATGCACGTCGAACGCTCGGTAACCCGGCCGTCATCAAGGAAGACACTCGCGCAGCCGGCTGGGACCACACGCTGGAGATGCTCTGGCAGGATGCGCGATACGGCGCGCGTGCCATGCGCCGCACTCCGGGCTTCACATCCATCATCGTGTTGACCCTCGGTCTCGGCATCGGCGGCAACGCCGCCATTCTCGGGGTCGTCGACACGCTGTACTTTCAGGCGCTCCCGTTTCCCCGTCCGGATCGCCTGCTCAGGCTGCAGGACTCGGCGCCGGGTCCCGCAGGCGATCGCCGTCTCTTCGGCATGCACAGCCAGAACGTCGCGGAGGCTGCGGGCCGCTCCGACCTGTTCGCGTCTACGGTCGCGATGTTCGAAGAGGATTTGACGATCACAGGTGGCGCCGATGCCGAACGCGTGACCGTCATCTCGCGCACCGCCGGATGGCACGACACACTCGGCATCGAACCGGCGGCCGGCCGCGACTTCACGACGGACGAGGAACGGCGCGGACGAGCGAGCGGTGTGGCTCTCGTGAGCGACGCATTGTGGCGGCGGCGATTCGGCGGCGCGCGCGTCGGCACCGCAGTGCTTCACCTCGACGGACGGCCATTCGTCATCGTCGGCATCATGCCGTCGGGCTTCCGCTTTCCGTACGAGGCCGACGTCTGGATACCGCATGTCGTGAATCCCGCTGAACACGGCAGGGACTACGCGGTCTTCGCCCGGATGGTCGACGGGCGCACGCTTCCGCAGGTGAGAACGGCAATGGACCTGCTTTCCGCCCGCCTGCGTGCCGAGTACGCCGACGAGCTCCCGGGCTACGCCATCGCGGCGAACATGCTTCGCAAAAGCCTCGTCGGGTCCGAGGCCGACACGTCGCTCGCGCTCATTCCTGTCGTCGCGTTCCTTCTGCTGCTCGCCTGCGTGAATGTGGCCACGCTGCTTCTCGCGCGCTCCGTCGCCCGCCGGAAAGAATCGGCCGTTCGCGCGGCTTTGGGCGCGACGCGTTTGCGCCAGGTGCGGCAGTCGCTGGCCGAGGCGGTGCTGTTGGCGGGATGCGGCGGCATCGTCGGCGTACTGCTCGCGGGCTGGATTGCCCCCGCGCTCGTGACACTCGTGCCGGCGAACCTCGTCCGGCAGCTCGGCATGCGTCCGCCGGGAATCGGCTGGCCAGTCATCGGCATTTCGGCAGTTCTGTCGGTTGCCGCCGGTGTCGCCTGCGCGGTGCTTCCGCTGGTCGGCGGACGAGCCGGTAGCGCGCCGTCACTGCGTGAAGGCGGCCGAGGGAGCGCGATGGACTCTCCGCGCAGCCGCCGCACGCTCGATGGTCTCGCGGCCGCACAGCTCGTGCTCGCGATCCTCCTCCTATCGGGCGCGGCGGCGATGGTCGAGAACCTGCTCGCGCTGCAGCGGCGAAATCTCGGCGTTGCCGCTACCGGACTGCTCTCGCTGGTCGTGACGCCATCGATCGACGCGTACCCGGACGGCACGACTCGCGCCGTCCTGGCACGGCGCATCGTCGATCGGATGTCAGATATTCCCGGCGTGACCGCCGCCGGTATCACCACCGTCAACCCGTTCGGCGGTTCGAGCTGGGGAGCCTCCGTCATTCGCGAGGGGCACGACACTGGCTCGCGCGACGCGATTCAGGTCAACCACCGGTTGGTGACGCCCGTCACGTTCCGGGCCATGGGAATTCCGCTTCTCCAGGGCCGGGATTTCACATGGGACGACGCCGCGGGAGGGGAGCCGGTGGCGATCGTCAGCGAGCGCATGTCGCACCAGTTGTGGCCCGGCGAAGACGCGCTCGGCAGGCGCCTTCGCATCGCCCGCCCCGGGCAGCCCTGGCTGACCGTGGTTGGTGTCGTTGGCGACGTGGCCGACGCGCGGGACCGCGGCGATCCGGACATCACGTGGTATCTGCCGCTGCTGCAGTTCGCAGGCACGCCCGCCGCGGCCGATCTGCACCTGATGCTTCGTGCGCCCTCCGGCGTGATGGCTGACGTCCGCGGGCAGCTGGCCGGCATCGATCCGACGCTCGCGGCCTATGACGTGTCGGAGATGGACGACTTCTACGCTCGCACGCTCGATCGCAATCGCGTCGGTGCGGTCACGATCACGGTCATCGGTGCGTTCGGCCTCCTGCTCGCTGCGCTGGGTGTTTACGGCGTGATGTCGTTCGGCGTTGCGGAGCGCACCGGAGAGATCGGCGTGCGGATGGCGCTTGGGGCTACACGCCACGCGATCATGTCGTTCGTGTTTGCCCGGGCTGCGCGGCTTGCGGCCGCTGGGCTCGTCGTCGGCTCTGCCGGTGCGCTTATCGTGCGCCGTGTCGTCGCCTCGTTTCTTCCGGCTGTGCCCCAGAGCGGCCTCGGGCCCTCCGTTCTTGCTGCGGCAGCCCTCGTCGTCGTCATCGCTTGCGCCTGTTATGTGCCGGCGCGTCGTGCCACCCGCGTGGACCCGCTCATCGCACTGCGCCGCTGAGATCGGACAAGTCTGCCGGGAGCCATATCAAATGGCCGCCCCGGTCGGATGGGAGCCGGCATCCAGCGCCCCGGGGTATGCAAAAGCCCTTGAAAACAGACGTTTCGCTGGGGCCCAGTGTCCGGACGGCGGGCGCGGCGTTTGCTCCCCGGCACGATGCCATGAAGCTCTCGGTCGTCATACCTGTGTACAACGAGGCCGCCACGATCCGGTCGCTCATCGACCGCGTCCGTCAGGCACACACACCAATCACAAAAGAGATCGTCGTCGTCGACGATTGCTCGCGAGACGGCACGGCGGCCGTGCTCGCATCGCTCGCCGGCACCCCTGACCTGCACGTCCTCTTTCATCACGTCAACCGCGGCAAGGGCGCGGCGCTTCGGACCGGTTTCTCGGCGGCGACGGGAGATATCGTCATCATTCAGGACGCCGACCTCGAATACGATCCGGCGGAGTACTCGAAGCTCCTGCAGCCGATCCTCGATGGAAAAGCCGACGTCGTCTACGGTTCCCGCTTCGCGGGCGGGGAGTGCCATCGCGTGCTGTACTTCTGGCATTCGCTCGGCAACCGATTTCTCACGCTCCTCTCGAATGCGTTCACGAACCTGAATCTCACGGACATGGAGACGTGCTACAAGGTGTTCCGCCGCGAGGTGATCAAATCCATCCGGATTGAGGAGGATCGCTTCGGATTCGAGCCGGAGATTACGGGAAAGATCGCCGCGGGACGCTATCGGGTGTACGAAGTCGGCATCTCGTACTCGGGCCGCACCTACGAAGAGGGGAAGAAGATCGGCTGGCGAGACGGCGTACGAGCGATCTGGTGCATCGTGAAATATCGGCCCCGCCGCCGTTTCGCGTCCTCCCTCGGCGTCGCCGACGAGACAGGCCTTGCAAGCGCACAGCGTCAGGAATCACTGCTCCCTCATCACTGATCCGACCACCGAGCACCGAGCACCGAGCACCGAGCACCCCTCTGCATGGGGGATGTATGATGCGCTTCATGTATTCGGCCACGCTGCTCGTTCACTCGTGGTTGCGCTGGGCGGTGATCCTTGCGGGCCTCGCAGCCGTCATCTCGAGTGGTCCCCGGGATGTTGCGGCCTCGCGGAGCGCGCGCGCCGGGCTGTGGTTCACGATCCTGCTGGACGTCCAGTTCCTCATCGGGTTGGCGCTTTATCTGTTCATCAGTCCGAATACGACCGCCGCGTTTCGCGACATGGGAGCTGCAATGCATGTCGCGGCGACGCGGTTCTTCCTCGTCGAGCACCCCTTTGCGATGGTCGTTGCCATCGCGCTGGCGCACATCGCCCGGGTCCGGGCGGAGCGGCGCGGGCGCAGTCCTAGAATGCTCTATGCGGCGTCGCTGATCATCCTTCTGGTGGCACAGCCGTGGCCCGGCCTGCCGTTCGGCCGGCCGCTGTTCCGTCTCTGATTGGAGGCCCGAACGATGTCTTTGACACGCGGCGTGGTGGCCGGGGTTGGCATCGCCGCGGCCGTCTCGATGGCGGGCCGGCCGATGACGATTCGTGACCTGATCACAGCCGTTCGCGTCGCGGATCCGCGGCTCTCCCCCGACGGGCGTGCCGTCGCGTACGTGCGGACGACGACGAATGCGGACAGCGGCAAGCGGAACGCCGACATCTGGGTCGTTCGGAGCGACGGGTCGAGTTCCCCGCGCGCGCTCGTCGACGGCGAATCGATGGACAACACTCCGCGGTGGTCCCCCGACGGCCGCCGCCTCGCTTTCCTCTCTACGCGGGACGGTGGCGATCCGCAGGTCTTCATCGCGAACGCCGACGGGTCGGGCGTCCAGAAGATCACGAGCATCTCAGGCGGCGCGCAGCCTCCGCTCGTGTGGGCCCCCGACTCGCGGTCGCTCGTATTTGTCGCCGACGTCTATCCCGATTGCAGGGATGATGCGTGCAACGCGAAACGGCGGGAGGATGCGGACAAGGATCCCGTCAAGGTGCACCATTTGACGGCGCTGCTGTATCGGCATTGGGACGAGTGGCGCGGTGACCTTCGGCACCACATTTTCTCGGTGCCGGCCGATGGCGGCGTCGCGCGAGATCTCACGCCCGGCGAGTTCGACAGCCCGCCGACGCAGGCCGAGGACAACGCCGTCGCGTTCTCGGCGGACAGCCGCCAGGTCGCGTTCGTGTCCAACCGCGAGCCGCGTGACCGCCAGGCGGCCGGAACGAACCTCGACGTCTGGATCGTCAGCGCGTCGGGCGGCGAGGCGCGCAAGATTACGGGCGGCAATCCTGCGGCGGATGCTGAGCCGGTCTTCACTCCTGACGGACGCTCGCTCATCGTTCGTGCGCAGCGGCGCGCCGGATTCGAGTCCGATCGTTGGTACCTCGATGTGTACGACGTCGGCAGCGGTGCGCGACGAACGGTTTTCGATACACCAGACCTGACCGTCCAGGACTTCACGCTCTCGCACGACGGCAGGTCGATCTTCTTCACCACGCCGGACCATGCGGTCGACAACGAGTACGTCGTGCCTCTGGCCGGCGGCACCCCGCGGCTCGTCGCACGAGGCGGGTCGGTCAGCGCCGTGTCCGCCGGCGACGGCTTCATCGTGTTCTCGAAGTCGACGCTGACGTCGCCCGCCGAGTTGTATCGCGCGTCGATGTCCGGCGGCGACGCGACGCCGCTGACGCACGAAAACGACGCGTGGGTGAAGGACGTGGCTGCTCCGGCTCCGGAAAGCCTGACCGTCAAATCCGGTGACGTGACGGTGCAGTACTGGCTGCTCAAGCCCCCGAATTTCGACCCGTCCCGGAAGTATCCAGTCGTATTCATGATCCACGGCGGGCCGCAGGGTGAGTGGGG
>Ga0310811_10014622_pt1 | contig 10241 bp, 9 predicted proteins | sample YCmetagenome_FD_207642 | JGI IMG/M metagenome (GOLD analysis project Ga0310811, IMG submission 207642) | Soil microbial communities from experimental microcosm in Duke University, North Carolina, United States - YC | ecosystem: Engineered > Artificial ecosystem > Soil microcosm > Unclassified ... | reverse complement strand
GCGGAGGTTGGACTGGGAGTTTTCGAGTGCGAGCCAAATCAAAGATTGGTGAGGTTGATTGCTATGGCGAACAGTTTGTTGCCGAAGAAACGCTAAATCGATATTCTTGGGCCGCGTTTGAGTCGGAGTTTGAAGATGAATCGAAATCATCGAGTTTTCATGGGGGTTGTCGCCCTTGCAGTTCTGGCTGGAAGCAATTGCATCGGCGCGCAAGTAAGAGCCGGTGCGGGCTCTGGAGCGAATACAGGTAAGCAAGCTCCGGCGAACCCGCCACGATTTGCGCCGACTCCGGAACAGCTTGCGATTCAGGCTGCGTCGGAGAAGGATCACCAGCGGGTGATGGAGGAACTGGGGATTAAAGAGCTTCGGCCGCCTGTCGACAACGACATTCACAGTTCGCACCCGGTGAACTACGACGAATCGAAAGCGAACGTGTACTCCAACGTGCCGGATGCGCTAGTGATGGCCAACGGTGAACGCGTGACCACACCGGAGATGTGGTGGAAGCAGCGGCGTCCGGAAATTGCGGAGCTGTTCGATCGAGAGGTTTACGGACGCACGCCGGCGCAGTTGCCAAAGGTGAAGTGGGAGGTGGTGAAGGTCGAGCACGAGAAAAAGGGCGACGTGGAGGTGACTACGAAGACGCTTGCCGGGCACGTGGACAACTCGGCTTATCCAAAGATCAATGTGAAGCTGGAACTGACGCTGAGCACGCCTGCGGATGCTAAGGGGCCAGTGCCGGTGATTATGGAGCTGGGATTCAGCAAGGAATTTCTTGCGCAGTTGATGAAGCGGTTCCCTCAGTTTGCACAGCAGAACCAAGGTCCGACTTGGCAGCAGCAGGCGTTGGCGAGGGGATGGGGTTATGCGGAGTATGTACCGGTAAGCGCGCAGCCGGATAACGGCGCGGGGCTGACAGACGGGATCATCGGGCTGGTAAACAAGGGTCGGCCACGCAAGCTTGAGGACTGGGGTGTGCTGAAGGCGTGGGCGTGGGGTGCGAGCCGATGCCTGGATTACTTCGAGAGCGACAAGGCGGTGGATGCAAAACAAGTGGGGATCGCGGGGCACTCGCGGTATGGGAAGGCATCGCTGGTGGCGATGGCGTGGGATCCGAGATTTGCGATTGGGTTTATCAGCTCTTCGGGATCGGCAGGGGCAAAGCTGTACCGGCATGTGTTTGGCGAGGAGGTTGAGAACACTGCGGGTCGCGATGCCTACCACTGGATGGGCGAGAACTTTCTGAAGTATGCGGGTCCGCTGATTACAGCCGATCTGCCGGTGGATGCGAATGAGCTGATCGCGCTGGTTGCGCCGAAGCCGGTGTTTATCGGTGCTGGAGCGATCGATGGCGATGGGTGGGTGGATCCGAAGGGAAGTTTTCTGGCGGCGGTGGGTGCGAGTCCGGTGTACAAGCTGCTCGGAAAGCAGGGGCTGACGAGCACGGAGTTTCCTGCAGTGGAGACGTCTCTGCTTGCGGGCGATATCGGGTTCAGGCAGCACATGGCGGGGCATACACCGGGGCCGAACTGGCCATACTTTTTGGCGTTTGCAGCGAAGTACTTTCATGAAGATTCGCAAGGTGCAGAGAATCGGGCTGCGAATCTGGATCGAGTAACCGCGGAGGAAGACCGGGCGCGGCTGCTGCGGCTGGTGGGGCTGAAGGAAGCGAACATGCGTCCAAGGCCAGAGGGCGATGCGCGGTCGCCGCACTCGACAAACTACGATCTCGCGAAAGCAAATCAATTTCCGAAGCTGCCGGATCCCCTGGTGTTTAAAGATGGTCGGCGGGTGAAGAGTGCCGCAGATTGGGCTGAGCGGTCCAACGAGATTCGCGCAGATTTTGATAAGGAGATTCTGGGGCGAACGCCGGAGTCGCTGCCGCCGGTGAAGTGGCATGTGCTGGTGGAGAGGAAGGAGACGTACGGCGGAGTCGATGTCGTGACGAAGCTGCTGTCTGGAGAGGTGGGACCATGGCAGGGCTCGGGCTCGCAGATCCACATTGAACTGCTACTTACTACTCCGGCGAATGCGAAGGGGCCGGTGCCGGTGATGATGGAGCTCGCGTTCGACAACGATTTCAAGAAAGCAACCAGCGTGCCTCTGGACAGCTATGCTCCGCTACCGTGGGGAGTCGACGGGAAGCCGGTGGTGCGGCGCGGTTGGGGATTCGCGATTCTAAATCCGGCGAGCTTCCAGAAGGATGACGGGTCGGGTCTGACGAGCGGGATTATCGGGCTTGTGAATCGTGCGAAGCCGCGTGGTGCGGAAGACTGGGGCGCGCTAAAGGCATGGGCGTGGGGCGCTCACGAGGCATTGCGGTATTTCGAAACGGACAAAGCTGTGGATGCGAAGCAGGTCGGGCTGGCGGGGCATTCTCGGTTCGGCAAGGCGGTGCTGGTGACGATGGCGTACTATCCGGAGTTTGCGATCGGATATTCGAGTTCCTCAGGCGAGGGTGGGGCGAAGTTGTACCGGCACATTTACGGTGAGACGATTCCGAACCTTGCAGGGCCCTCGCTGTATCACTGGTTCGATGGAGAGTTCCTGCGTTATGCAGGTCCGCTTAATGCTGGTGATTTGCCTGTGGACAATCATGAGCTAATCGCGCTGAGCACGCCACGGCCGCTGTTCATTACGGGTGGCTCGGATGCTGGCGATGGATATGCGAATCCCAGGGGCGACGCGTGGGCGGATACACATGGGATGTTTCTGGCGGAGGTAGCGGCAGGTCCGGTGTACCGATTGATGGGAGCGAAGGACCTGGGAACTACTGAGTTTCCGGCGACCGGAACTGCGGTGAGTTCCGGAGCCTTGGGATTCCGGCAGCATGATGGCGGGCACCTCGCGGAACCGAACTGGCCGCACTTTCTGGAGTTCGCGAGCAGGTATTTACATGTGACGACGGAATAGAGCGAGTCAGTCCGCCTGTTCCCACCCTAAACGCAAAAGACGCGTTTAGGATGGGAACCCCGGATCTTATTTCAAAGAGGTTTCGACATTTTGATGCAGTGGCACTCCTGATTGTCTTTGATCGTACGGGACATGTGAAACTCTTCGGTACCCGTTTCGACAAAGCCTAAGCGCTTATAGATGGGAAGCAACTCGGGGCGAAGGCTGAGGACAGTGATGTCGATGGCCTTGCAGCCGCGTGCGCGGAAGTGGTCCTCGGAGGCTGCGAGCATTTGTCTCCCAACGCCGGAGCCCTGATCGGCGGGGTCGACTGCGAGCTGCCCAAGATAGCCCCGAGAACCGTGGGTTTCCGCATAAATGCAGGCGAGTATCTGGCCGGAAGAGTCTTCGGCGAGAAGGATTTCGCCTTTCTGCATCATGGCGGAGAGACGTTCGTCGTCGGTTCGGGTGCCTTCGAGAAAGGTTTCGATGGCGAATGCTGCGTTGATGATGGGGATGAGGCGCGGGCGGTCGGCGGCTGTAGCGAGGCGAATGTTGAGATTGGGCGAAGTCGTAGTCATGACTTGTCTGCCGTGTTCCAACCAGATTAGCTGAATCCCAGGTCTCAGAAGCGAGACCTGGGGCACCCATTTCGTTGAATGACATTAGATCCGCTGGGATTCAGGCTTGCAGGATTCCGCGGTCGCGGAGAATCTGCATGATGTCCTGGTGGGGAAGGTAGAGAAGAATCTTGAAGTCGGATTCGTTGGTGCCGGGGAGTCCGGTGTCGATGAGGAACGTGGAGTCGGTATCGAATCGCTCGGCGGGAGAGTTATCGCGCAAGAAGGAGAAGCGCCAGGTTGTCTTGACGAGGACGTAGCGGGAATCGAGAGGTATTTCGTGGATGGCGGTGAGCTCCGTAGGTTGCGAACCGAGCCCGTCGAAAAGGGCTTTGCGTTTGGGGAGGGCATTGGCGAAGTCGCAGGCACGAACGGATTGCGCTCCGGAAGGGCCTGCGAAGAGAAACGTATCGGCAAAGTGAGAGACCACTGCGGGCATATTGTCGTCGCCGGTTTCGCGGGCGTAGAGGGCGAAGAAGCATGATACGGGAGTTTCAGATTTGAGCACGGTAATCTCCTTAAGCTATGCGCATCAAGTGCTGTTCAGCTTGGACCACACCGTCACACCGCGAGGTCGATCTACGGCGCGGACCGGAGCCGAAGGCACTTTAGTATTATATCAAACTTTGGCGTATAAGTCAACCGGATTGAGTCGTTTATCCCGGTGCCTTCTCCATCGCGAACCCAAAGAACGGTCCGTTTCGAGAGGATGCATCTGGGCCCGCAAACTGAGTCGACTGCCGGATCGAAACGGCTGATTTTTGACCCGACTTGCGGGCATAAGGGGAAAGTCTCGAGCAGTGGCGGATCGCGTCGCTTACTATCAGCGTTCTTCGTCTCGCGCGAGAACGAGACTTGCTGCGGATGCCAGGGTCTCGATGCACTGCACTTCTTCCTGCGTGGGAGTGCGATTGTCGCGAAAGTATGTGCCCAGCGTACCGAGGACTTGCCCATCGGAATTTTTGATGGGCATGCTCCATGCTCCCACGAACCCGAGAGCCATGGGGAGGTGACGAAGCTCGGCCCACTTATCGTCCGCTCTGAAGTCGCAGGTCACGACCACGGATCCGGTGGCCGCAGCAGCCGAACAAGTTCCGACGCGCGGGTTGGGTTTCAATTTATCGATCGCGGCGAGGTAGTCGGCGGGCAGATTGGGGGAGGCGGCATTCCTCAGCAGCCCATCATTGTCGAGAACGAGGATCGAGCAAACGCTGGCTTGTCCGGCTATAGTCTCGGCTGCGTTTACAAGAATGCCGAGGATCTCTGGTTTAGGAACTCCTGCGGCGAGCATCTCCCTGGCCTTGCCGGCCGCCTGCGCAGCCAATTCGGTTGATTCGGTCATATTCTTTCACGCCCAGCAATTTGTCCCCGGGTACATTTCGTCCTTATACCGTTGGAGTATAGAAGGTCAGATCAAGATGCTCGGCGAAGGCTAAAGCCTATCGTGACGTACTGAATTGACGCAGGGTGCGAGCAGCCGTAGGCTGAACGATATGGAATTCAAAGTAAGTGAACTCGAGAAGGAGCCGATCGAGTTCGATCTCGCGATGCCGTCGGGACACATCAATTTCGGCGAGGAAGCGGAGCAGGAAGGGAATCTGGAGACCTCTGGGCTGGCTGAGGTCATTCACGAGCATCGGGGGCCTCGGGACATCATTGCCGACATCCGGCTGCGGGGAAAGTTCGCTGGAAGATTTCAGGTGCCGTGTGCGCGATGCGTTGAGCCTGTTGATGTTCCGCTGAATGGGGAGTTCGATCTGATCTTCAGGCCGATTGGGGTGGACGCGGGGGCTTCGGAGCGGTCGATAACGGCGCCGGAGACGGAAATCGGTTATTATCAAAGGGACAGTCTTTTGCTGGAGGATGTGCTGCGCGAGCAGGTGCTTTTGTCTCTGCCGGTCAGGACGCTGTGCAAGGATGACTGCAAAGGACTTTGTCCGCGCTGCGGCCAGAACCGCAACAACCAGGATTGCTCCTGCGAGGAGGGTCAGACGGATCCTCGATGGGAGGCGCTTTCAGGGTTGCGCAGCAGGATAAAGTCTACAAAACATTGAGAAAAGCTGTCAGCCATCAGCTCTCAGCCGTGAGAAGCAGCCGGCTTCTGCGGCTCGACGAGTTGATAGCCGAGAGTTTGAAAGGAAAAGCATCATGCCGAATCCGAAAAGGCGCCATTCTTCGCGCCGCAGCGCCAATCGCCGTGCCCACGACTTTCTGACCCAGACCGGTGTTTCGGAGTGCCCGAATTGCCATGAGAAGAAGCTCCCCCATCGCGCCTGCCCGAAGTGTGGCGAATACAAGGGCCGTGCGGTGCTGGATACGAAGGAATCCGCAAAGTAAATCAGACAAGTCCGCACAGCGCGCTCGAATATGCCATTATGCAAAGTGGTCGAAGACGGGGTCGTCGTGAACGGCCCCGTCTGTATTTCCGGCAGTTCCCGATTCATAACATGGCCGCCACGGTGACGCAGCATGCTTTGTGACATCGTCCTTGATGCAGTTGGTTCCGATAAAGCCCCTGAGCCCGAGATCAAGGGCGCAATCATGGCAGCGCGAGAGTTCCCGGTGCGTGTGCACCTGGTGGGGCCGTCGTCTGAGCTTCGCGATCTGCTGGACGAACACCTCGAAGACGAAGAGTTGCCGATCGTGGTTCACCATGCGTCCGAGAGGATCGGCATGGACGAGAAGGCTGCGCACGCGGTTCGCACGAAGAAGGACAGCTCGATGCGCGTGGGGCTGAAGCTGGTACGCGATGGCAAGGCGAAGGGGTTTGTGACCGCAGGCAATACGGGCGCGGCGATGGCGACGGCGAAGATGGTCCTGGGCGCGCTCCCGGGAGTAGATCGCCCCGCTCTGGCGACGCCGATGCCGAGTGCGAGTGGCAATGCGTGCGTGCTGCTGGATGTGGGCGCGAATGTGGATTGCAAGGCGCACAACCTTGAGCAGTTCGCGGTGATGGGAGAGATGTATGCGCGCAGCGTGCTCAAGATCCAACATCCGCGAGTTGGGCTGTTGTCGATTGGCGAGGAAGAGACGAAGGGAAACGATCTCACGCGCGAAGCTTTTCCGTTGTTGAAGGCGCTGCCGATCAAATTCATTGGAAACGTGGAAGGTCGCGATATCTTCAGCGGGCTGGCGGACGTGATTGTCTGCGACGGGTTCGTGGGCAATGTGGCGCTGAAGACGAGCGAGGGCGTGGGGCGGTTTGTGCGTGATGCGCTGCGCGAGTCGCTGACGCGCACGGTGACGGCCAAGGTCGGTGCGCTGCTGTCGAGACAGGCGTTCAATGATTTTCGGCGGCGACTGGATTATCGCGAGTACGGCGGTGCCCAGTTGCTGGGGGTGCGCGGTGTTTGCGTCATCGGGCACGGGTCGTCGAACGATCGAGCGATCTTCAACGGAATTCGCGTGGCGTATGAGTTCGCCCATGCGGGGACGAACGAGCGGATCGAGCAGGAGTTCCTGAAACGGCCGGTGAAGCGGAACGGACATGGGGACGATGCGGGGGCGGACGCGACGATCCACTAGAACCAGTAGCGCAACGGATTGAGATCTACGAAATGGCTGATAGAGGAAAAGGCACCGAACTGGGTAAGTGGGTCGACGACCTGGTGTGCCCGGTGTGTTTCGGCGAGCTTCGGTTTCCTGAAGCGTCGGTGGTGTGCGCGGGATGCGGACGGAGTTATCCGATTGTGGATGGGATTCCTGTGCTGATTGCGGACAGGGCGACCACTCGCTCATCGCGATAAAGCTGCGATGAACGGGGCACAGCCCGAGCTTGCATTCAAAAATATTAAATATGCCAAATATTGCCGGGCCGCATGGCTTGGGCGCGGATTGGTGTGCCCTGATGATCGCGGAGAGAGTCATCGAGTAGGCGTGGTGGTTCGTCCCAGGGCTCGTCGGTGAGGGGGAAGGTTCCCCAGTGAATGCCGAGGAGATGCTGGGCGCCGACGTCGGTTGCGATCTGGAGGGCTTCGGCCGGATCAGTGTGCTGGGTGCTCATGAACCAGCGGGGTGCGTAGGCTCCGATTGGGAGAATGGCGACGAGCGGGGTGCCGCAACGACTGCGAATATCTGAAAAGGTTTTGCCGTCCTGGTAGGCGGTGTCTCCGGCGCAGTAGACGCGACCTGAAGGTGTGTCGAGAATGAAGCCGCACCAAAGGGCCTCTCGGCGGTCGGCGAACTTGCGGGCGGACCAGTGATACGCGGGGACGATGGTGGCGCGGATGTCTGGTGAGAGCGGGAAGGATTGCCACCAGTCTCCGGTATGTACGGGGACGTGTGGCGCGTCCTTGTGGATCACGGTGTCGTTGCCAAGCGCCGAGATGATGACGGGCTGGTGTTTTGCGTGGAGCGCGGCGATGGTTGCGGTGTCCATGTGATCGTAATGGTTGTGGGTGATGAGGACGGCTTGGATCGGCGGTAGATCGGCGAGGGCGACGGATGGCGCGTTGCGGCGGCGTGGGCCGAGGTCTTTGAAAGGGCTCACGCGATCGGACCAGACGGGGTCGATGAGGATATTGATGCCGGCGGTCTGGATGAGGAGCGAGGCGTGGCCGATGCAGGTGATGGAGAGGCCGTGGACGTGAGCTTCAGGTTTGATACCACTGCGCGCGGGGATCGAGTCCGGCCATTTTGCGTGCCTGCCGAGAATCTGCCAGCGAAGAAGATCAAAGAAGCTCTTGTCTGTGGGCGGAAGCTCGGCGTGATAGAACTGCTTGCCGTCGAAGTGGTCGGAGATGGGGCCGGTGTAGTAGCTCATGAGAAAAGCAGCCTCTAGCTTCTAGCTCCTGGCTTTTAGCTTTGCAATTGAAGAGATCACTCGAAGGAGCGAAGTTACATAGTCAGCGCTTCGGTTTCTTTGCTCATTCTGGCGGTGCGTTCAAGTTTGTCCCAGTTGAAGGGCTTGCCGTCGATGGCGCGCTTCAGAGTCTTGGCGAGGACGATGGAGAAGACCTGGCGATAGGCGAAGCGCTGCAGCCAGATGTGGAAGAGCAGCCAGCCATCGCCCTTGTTGGCGGGGTGGCGGCGTTCGAGGCTGAAGGCGATGACGGAGGTGACGAAGTCGATGAGCAGGAAGGCTCCGAAGTATGCGAGGAGTTTCTCTAGACTGGCTGCGGAGGCGGCTTCAGGGTGGTAGTGGCGATCGATGAAGTAGTGGACCAGGCCTGCGACGAACATGAGGTCGATGAAGGGCGAGACGAGCGGAAGGAACATCTGAAAGATGAGGATGTTCGGCAGGGCAAAGAGGCCCATGGCCTTGTTGCGAACGAAAGCCATTTTGTGTTTGAAGACGGCTTGAAGAATTCCGAATGACCAGCGAAAACGCTGACGCATGAGGCCGCTGGCATCGATGGGAGCCTCGGTGAAGGCGAGCGCGCGATCCTCGTAGACGACTTTGTACTGCTGCTCGAGTATGTTCATGGTGAGGTCGGCGTCTTCGGCGACGGTGTTGATGGGATAGCCGCCGGCGGCCTTGGCTGCGGCGGTGCGCCAGGCACCGATGGCGCCCGGAACTACCGTGACGACGTTGAAGAGATCGAGAGCGCGACGCTCGAAGTTCTGGCTGGTTATGTATTCGAGCGCCTGCCAGCGGGTCCAGAGATTGACGCGGTTGCCGACTTTGGCGTTGCCCGCGACGGCGCCTACCCTCGGGTCTTCGAAGTGCGGGATGAGCTTCGAGATCGCATCCATGGCGATGACGGTGTCGGCGTCAATGCCCACGTAGAACTCTTCTTGAATGTGTTCGAGAGCGTAGTTGAGAGCCGCTGCTTTGCCGCCGTTGGCTTTCGTGAGAACTTGCACGCGGCCTTCAGCGATGTCTTTGGCGTAGGCCTCGCGTGCAACTTCGAAGGTGCGATCACTTGAGCCATCGTCGACGACGATCACACGCAAGTTGGCGTAGTCGGAGTTGAGTACCGATCTGACGGTGCGCACAATGACTTTCTCTTCGTTATAAGCAGGGACGAATACGGCTACGCGAGGATTGAATCCGGGCGAAGCGGCGCGGTGCGGCTTGCGAAGCCGGTCGATGATGGCGAAGATGCCGACGAGCATGAGGCGAGCGCTCATAAGAACATCGCCAAGGAAGAAGACGAGGACGATAAAGCGGCCGATGACTGAAAGCGCGGAGAATGCGATGGAATCGGGGATAGCACGGATATATTGGCGCGTGGTCAGAGGCGGCATTACCTGGGCGGTTGTCATGCCCATTAGAGCTGACGTGGGGACTATCTTGTAGCCGTGGCTGCGAAGAGCCTCGATGAGCATGGGTAAAGCCGCAATAGTAGCGGCGCGATCGCCACCTCCATCGTGGAGAAGAATGATGGAACCTCGAAACTGCGGCTTGACTTTCATCGTTTCGAGCTGATCCAGAACTAATTTCGTCATCTCGGCGGGGCTTTTTCTCACCGGCTCCCAGTCGTGGGTGTCGATTTTGTTTCCGACGATGGTGAGGCCGAGCTGCTGGATGCGCACGACAGGAGCGGCCTGATCGTCAGTGTCGGGCTCTTCGTCGATGTCGTATGGCGGCCGGAAGTAGAGTGGCTGCACGCCGAGCTTACTGGCAAAGAGCCGCTCGGTGAGCTTGACCTCCAGATCAAGCTGATTGGTCGAAATCTCGCTGATGTCGGGGTGGAAGTAAGTGTGATTGCCGATCTCGTGACCCTCGCGCTTAACTCGCTGCATGAGCCCGATGTTCTCCTGAGCCTCGGCGCCGATCATCATGAA
>Ga0310811_10014621_pt1 | contig 10242 bp, 21 predicted proteins | sample YCmetagenome_FD_207642 | JGI IMG/M metagenome (GOLD analysis project Ga0310811, IMG submission 207642) | Soil microbial communities from experimental microcosm in Duke University, North Carolina, United States - YC | ecosystem: Engineered > Artificial ecosystem > Soil microcosm > Unclassified ... | reverse complement strand
GACGCCGCCGGCAAGCCTCGGCCCGAGGCGTACTTTCACCTCACGATCGTGGACGGCGGGCCGTTGCAGTACGGCGACAACCAGGATCGCGACGTGTCCAAGCAGCGGCCGAACACGCACGAGATCGCCACGCCGTGCCGCTTCGCCAACATCAACTCATACTCGTTCGGTTTCGTGCAGGTGGTGCGCGACTGCCTCGCCAACGGCGAGCCCGGCCGGGTCGGCGTCGTGCAGCAGGGCACGCAGGGCAACCGCCCGTGGCTGATCACCAAGACGAGCACGGACGTGCACGGCAACGAGCGCCGCGACGGGCAGGCCCGATTCGACGCCGCGATGGCGATCTTCGGCCAGTTGTGGGCGGACAAGCACGCCGCGCCGGGCGCACCGCGTCAGTTCAGCAACCCGACCGCGCGCAGCCTCGTCGCGCCGGCCGCGTACCCGAGCGCGCCGCAGGTCAACTACGGTCAGCCGCAGCCGTCGCCGCAGCAGCAGTACGCCGCCGCGGCGACGCAGGGATACCCGACGTACGGCCCGCCCGCCCCGCAGCAGTACGCGGCGCCGGCGCAGCCGTACAGCGCGCCGCCCGCGTACGGACAGGCGCCGCAGTACGGCGCCGCGCCGGTCGTCGGCGCCATGCCGCAGGGCGCACCCTCGGCGTTCGCCGCCGCGGCGGCGCCGGAGCTGGCGGCGATGGCCGCACAGATCCCGCCGCACGTCGAGGCGTGGCTTGCCTCCCTCGACCCGGCTACGGCCGCGCAGCAGCGCGCGGCGTTCCTGGCCAACGCCGGTCAGCCGCAGGGCGGCGCGCCGGTCTACGGCCCCGGCCCGGGCATCTAGGACGTTCCACAGCGCAGCCCCGAATAGGCGCGGGGGAGCAACCCGTTGGCACCGTACGGGGCGCGGCACGGTGCACATAGAGAACGGCCCGAGGCGCAGGGGGGTACGCCTCGGGCCGTTCGCTGTCTCGGGTGATACCCGCGATCACATCGCCTCACGCGCCGCGCGGATCAGCCGCTCGGCGAATTCGAGCGCCTCGGCCGGCGTGAGGGTCACGTACGTGCCCTCGTCGCCGTCCTCGACGCCGAGCTCGACCACCCTCACGTTGCCCTCGCCGCTGCACACCTGCGCGCTGATCTGCGGTCCGCTCTGCGTCTGCATCATCTCGTCCATGTGCTCAGTGTGCGATGCATCGCAGACTTACGCCATGGCCCCGTGACCTGCGCAAACGCGCAGCCCGAGCGCCGGGTGCCCATCCCGGCGCCACGATCGGCGGCCGCGAAATCCGGACATATCGGGCAGTGATCACGCTGTGTCGAACTGTCCACGGTGGACCGTCCACAGTGGAATGGGACAGGTCCGGCGCGGCGGTACGCGCGGCGCCGGATTCCGCCCGTTCGGCCGACCCGCGATGTCCGGATATGCCGGAATCGGCCTGAGAATGGCACGATTCCGGCATGCGTAGTCTCGCTACACCGGAGCAATTCGGGCGCCACGCTGCGTAGCCCGGCGCCCGGCCGTGGTGCTCTACCAGCTGCGCATCCCGGCGCCGCCGATGCTCCCACCAGGAGGAATGCGCGGCGCCGCCGTGTCGCCCGCGGCCCACTTCGGCACGAGCGGGTTGCCGGCGTCGTCGCGCGGCCTGGCGAGGGCCGTCACGTTGTTGTGCACGAGTTTGCCGAGGACGGCCGTCAGTACGGCGATGGCGCCGAGCAGGTACGGCGACCACGACGCCGGCAGGAAGTGCAGCGCCTCGTTGGCCGCTTCGAGCGCGCCGAGCACGGTCAGGAGCGTGGTCATCCACGCGACCGGATTGAACTTGATCGTCTTGAGGTTCATGCGATCAGTGTGCGCCATGGCGGGAATGTTGCCAACGCTCTGCGATGCATGGTAGAGTCATGGCATGAGTAAGCGAGTGGGTGTGGGTGACCTGATCACCGTGCGCGGCCGGGAGTGGATCGTGGACGCGATCGACGGCGACGCGATCCATGTGGCGAGAGAGTTCGAGGGTCACGTGTTCTTCGGCACCGTGACCCTCGACGAAATCGACTCGTGCGAGCACGAAGGCCGACTCCTGGCCGCACTGGAAGAGCTTGCAGCTTTGCGCAAAATGATCGAGGTGCCCCGGCAGTCATCGTCAAAGCTTTATCACCGGGTTGAGCGGATCGAGGCAATTTTGCGCGGTGAGACGCGCTAGGCGGCCGGGCAGCGCAGCAGCGCGGCGAGGTCGAGCCAACCTTGCCGCGCGTCGCGGCCGACCTGGCTCGTCGCATCCTTGAACGCCTCGGCCTGCGTGAGGGCGACCCGGCAGAAGATCAGTCGAGCCTGCTCGCTCTGCGCCGTGCGATCGTCGGCCGCCCTGCGCTCGGCCGCAGCCCGGCGCTGATCGACGCCGTTGGTATAGAGCACGTTGCCGTAGACCGCCCCGCCGAGTCCGACGATCAGCGTCAGGACGAGCAACAGCCAGCGTGTACGCTCCGTCATTCGGCCATCCTCCCGCAGCCCGGCCGCCGGCGCCATGCGTCGTACGTGCCCGAACGCTTGCCGTCCGGCAACTACCCGGCCGCTTGACATGTCTGCGATGCATGGTAGAGTGGCAGCATGGCGGACCGCGAAATCATTATTGATCTGTACAGCTGCTCCGGCGGCGCGGCGATGGGGTACTACCGGGCCGGCTTCGCTCCGTACTGCGTGGACATCGTCGACCGGCCGAACAACCCCTTTCCGACGATGAGGGCGAACGCGCTCGACGTGCTCGGCGAAATGGCCGCCAATGACGGCATGTGCACCTTCAACGGGTGCCTGATCCGTCCGGTGCTGGCGCACGCATCCCCCCCGTGCCAGGCGGACAACCCGCAGACCAAGGGCACCAACCGCGCCAACGGGTGGGGGCGCGAGCACGTGAGTCTGACGGCGCCGACGCGTGAGCTGCTGGACGCCACCGGCCTGCCGTACGTGATCGAGCAGCCTACCGGTTCCGGCGAGGTCCGGCGCGATCTCATGCTCTGCATGGGGATGTTCGACATCTACACCGGCAAGCCTCCGCCGTGGGTGCAGCGGCACCGTGAGTTCGAACTCAAGGGCTTCACCGTGCCGCAGCCGTGGCACCCGAAGCACCAGGGGTACGTACGCGGCATGCGGCACGGAGTCCTGCGCGATGGGCCGTACGTGGCCGCCTACGGCAAGGGTGGCGGTAAGGCCACGGTGCCCGAAATGCAGCACGCGCTTGGCATCGACTGGACGGACGTGCACGAGGAACTGACCGAAGCGATTCCGCCGGACTATACGCAGTACATCGGAGAGCACGCGATGAAGGGGATCAGCAATGGCTGAGGTCGAGTACAAGATCCTGAGGGCGAAATGGGAGCTCGAAGCCTACGTCGGCGTGACCGGCGTCGAGCGGTACGAGGACATCCGACCGGACGACGTACGAGTGGTGATCGTCGAAGGGAGCGCGATCGGCACCTACGTGAACGGGCCGCGCATCCTGAAGGGCGGACGCCTGTCCGACCTGATCACCACGCGCGCGGTGTGGGGCAGGTGGCAGGACGCGCCGGCGTGGATCGTGGACGCCGTCACCGAGGCGTGCAAGGTGTGGGCGGCCGGCAACGGCGCCGACGCCAACCGCCTTTAGCCGAGGTGCGCGGCGAGCAGGTAGGCCGCGACGAGCACGAACAGCAGGCCCCCGATCATCGCGGCAGCAGCGCGGTACCGGGGGCTTGCGCCGTGTCCGGCGAGCCCGGTGAGGATGGCACCCGTAGCAGCGCCAGTGCGTGTGACGCGGGGATCAGGCCGAGGATCACGACGTACGTCAGCAGTAGCCACGGATTCACCTTTCCCGTGTGCTCCTGGTGCCATACGCCCCAGAGCGCCAGGCCCGTCATGCCGACGTCGCGCAGGGCTGTGAACGCCGCCCGCCAACGGGAACCGTGCAGCTGTGCCGTGCTCACCCATGCACCTCGGTCCCTCCACTGTGCGCGGCCGTGCGCCGTCGCCCGCTGGCAGACAGCGTAACGGCGGCCGTCCTCTGCGGCCATCCTCCCGCCTGCCGGGCGCGTGTCGCGGCGGCGCCGGCCGGGCGCTCGACGCAGTACGCGACGCATGGTAGACTCAGGGCCATGGATCAGAAACCGAAGTGGACGCCGCCGCGCAGCACGGTGCGCACCGACCCGAACGGCCCGCGGCCGGCCGATCAGATCGTTTGCCCCGGGTGCGGCGTGATGCACTCGCGCTCGCTGATCGGGTGCCCGTCGTGCTGGCGCCGCGTGCCCGGCGAACTCAAGGCGAAGCTCGCCGCGACGACGGCCGGCACGATCGGCCGCGCCCGCGTCGTCGGCGAGATGCGCACGTGGCTCAAGAGCAACCCGCCCCGCCCGGGCGCCCCGGACGAGTCGTGAGTGCGGGTGACTCGCTCCTGCCGTTCGCCGGGCAGTTGTTCTGCCGGGTCGACCTCGACGGCGAATACGGCGAGGGCGACAACGAACGCGTGATCACGAGCAGTGTCGACGGCGCCACGCTGGTCACGTCGTATGTCGACGCGCCCGGCGAGCAGCTGCACCGCCCGATCGTCGATCTCGACCTGCCCGCGGCGCTCGTGCCCTCCTCGACGCCGGGGCACTTTCACCTGTACATCGACAAGCCGATGTCGTGGGCGAAGTACGCTGCACTGCTCGAAGCGTTCGAGGCTGCCGGCCTGATCGAGACCGGCTACCTCTTTGCGTCGCTGGAACGTGGACACACAGCCGTGCGCCTGCCGTGGATCAAGAAAGAGATAACGCCGTGATCCTCGTCAACGCGTTTGTGGCCGGCCTGCCGCGCACCAAGGGATCTATGCAGGTGCGCAACCGCGCGAGCGGCGCACTCGTCGAGAGCGTCATCGACAGCGGCCGGTGGCGCGCCCTCATGGCCGGCGCCGTGCGCGACGCGTACCAGGGCGCGACGGCGCATGTGCACCAGGGCCGGCGCCCGCCCTACGCCGGCGCCGTGCACGTCGCCGGGCACTTCGTGCTGCCCGTCGAGCCGCTCACGGTGCGGGCGGGCGACCTCGACAAGTTGCTGCGTAACTGCCTCGACGCGCTCGGCACGCACTCGAAGAATCCGCGCTACAACGGCGGCGTGATCGTCGATGACAATCAGGTCGTCATGATCCACGCGAGCAAGTCGGGGCCGAGCCTGCGCCCCGGCGCCTACATCACGGTGCAGAGCTTCGAGCCGACCCGCAATGCGCCGCAGGCGCTCGACTTGAGTCGGCTCGAAACGTTCGACACGTAGCCACTGCTTGCTACTCGGCAAACACTATCCGTTACTCATCTTTGCGCACACACCGTGCCCGTTGCTTGACCCGTACAAATTGATCATAGACGATGCGCGCGACATCCGACCCATATCACGGGGGTATCGCGCACATGCGCAAGATCATTGCTGTTCTCGCCGTCCTCGCCGCCCTGTCCGTCGTCGCCGCCTGCGCGAAACCGGCCGACAGGGTGGACCGGGGCGACAACCCGCCGCAGCAGAACGTCACGCCGGTGCCGATCGCGCCGCCGACGCCGGTTCGGCCAGGCCCGAAGCGCTTCGCCGTTGGCGAGCATGCGCGGCTGACGCTGAGCGACGGGTCGACCGCTGACATCGTAGTCTCGGCGATCAAGGTGCAGGGCAGGTCGATCGTCGCCACCGTCACCTATCAGTGCACGGCCGGCGTCGTCAGTTACAACGGTCTCGACTGGTCGGCGAGGGCGGCCGATGGCACGGAACTCGACCAGGCGTTTGACATGGGCGTCAAGAATCAACTGAGTACCGGCGAACTCGCCGCGGGGCAGAAGGTGACCGGAACGATCCCGTTTACAGGCAGCAGCGCGACGGGGGTCACCGTGACGTTCTCGCCGACAGTCAGCCCCCTTGCCTATTGGGTCAATCCCTAGCCCGCCCGCGCGGCACGGCGCCCCGGTCATTCGGCCGGGGCGTTGCCGTAGTACTCGACGCATGGTAGACTGTCGGCATGGATGACATGACGGACACCGAGGCCACGCTTGACATCGTCGAGCTCACCGCGCGCCTCGGTCAGCCGGCGAACAGGCGGGGCGCCGTGCTCGCGTGGACCGGCGAGGACGGCGCGCACGAGTGGACCGAGCGCGAGGCCGAGGAACTCGCCGGCCTCTGGGCAGCTGACGCGATGCGCATCGATTGGGAGCGTGATCGGTGATGGCGTACACCGGACCGAAGCACCTCTTCGAGGCGTTCCGCCCCGGCGGCGTCGTGTGCGTCTACCGGCGCACGCTCGTCGCCGAGCGCGACGGCACAAGCGTTACCGTCGAGGAGTACTGCGGCTACCCGGCCGGGCACCCGATCCACGAAACGCCGGAGGAGTACGACGCGCGGCGCGAGGCCGAGCAGCCGAACCCCGTCAACGTGCTGCGCGGCATCGTGGCCGGCATGATTCCGCGGGCCGAAGAGTCGTACGACATCGCGATGCGCTGCCTCGACGAGATCGCAAAGCAGTTGCAGCGCATCGCCGCAACCGAGGAGTGGAAGTGACGGCCGCGCAGCCGCCCGTCGTCGCCGTAGGCGATCGCGTCGTGATGACCAGTGGCAACCACGCCCGGCGCCTCTCGGCCAAGCACGGCACGGTTGTGAAGGTCGGCCGGGTGTGGATCAACGTCCAGCCGGACGGCGTACTCGGCGACTTCACCTACAGGTATCGGCTCGACACGCAGACGGACGGTTCGCCGTACACCTCCGCTGCGCGCTTTTACACCCTCGACCAGTGGGAGCAGAAGCAGCGGCGCGACGACGCGGTGCAGTACCTGCACGACCAGGGGATCAGCATCGGATTTGACTCGCCGTGGCGCGGGCGCGAGATCGAGTTGGCCGACCTGCTACGCGCCCACCTGGCCGGCATCGCCGGGGGCGGCGCGTGATGCTCGTGCAGCGCTACAGCGTGTTCTGTGACGCCGACCTGTGTAGCCGGTGGGTGGCTGACGAGGTCGAGGCACGCGAGGCACGCAAGATCGCTCGGCGGCACGGATGGAAGCGCATTCCGAGGCCAGGTGGACCGGACGGCAAGGGGGCCGACCTGTGCCCCGTGCACGCAAAGGAGAAATGATCATGGAACCGCTCATCACCCTGATCGAGCGCTGGCACGCGCACGAGCGCGACGGCGATCCGGAGGCGGACAGGGCACTACGCGACCTTGAGATACGCCTCGCGGCGATCGCCGCGTACGCGACGGCGCTCGTCGACACCGGCGTGAACTGCGTTGCGCTCGTGCAGTACATCGACGGCGATAAGTGAAATATTTCTATGCCCCTGGTTCGGCGGCTGCGCACGATCGCGCAGTCGCCGAACTGTCGTCGCCGCCGGCGCCGGCCGCCGCGGCGTTCACCGTGCTGCGCCGCGCGCAGCCCTACGACCTCGCCACGCCAGGCACACCCTCGGGCATTCTCGACGTGGCCAGGGCCGCGGCCGAGGGCGGCGTATGGCGCTGCGCGGCGCAACTCGCCCTCGCGGTCGACGAGCGTTCCGGCGCCGTCGTGGCCTCCCTCGGGCTGCGCTGCCAGGCCGACGAGCCCGGCCGCCGGCGCCGGGCATGGGTGGTCTACGTGCGCTCGCAGGGGGAGGACGGCACATCGTCGTGGCGGCCGACCGGCCCGCTCAGCACGGGCGGCGCGGCGCTGCTCGACGACGCCGACACCGAGCGCCCGATGCGCCCGATCGGCGTGCTCGAACTGAAAGCCATCCTCAAGGGCGTGCCGTGGGTGCCGCCGGCGCCGCGCCAGGGTCCCCCGCGCATGCGCTGCTACACCTGCGACAAAGTGACCCCGTTCTCTACCTCGGCGTGGCGCCCATACGCCCGGCACAAGTGCTCGACGCAACAGGAAGGAAGATCATGAGGAAGCCGATTCGCGACCAGTGGGAGATCAAGCGATGTCCGGTATGCGACGCCGAGCGAGGCGGGCCGCGCGGCGTGCACTCTCACAGTAAAACCGTCTGGTGCATGCGGTGCGGATGGGCGCAGAACATAGAGGGGAGATCATGACCGAACCTGCCGGCGATCGGTTCCGGTGCATCTGCGACCCGAACGACGTGTTCGAGCCACCCGACCCGACGCCCCGCGCGGTCGAGGGCTGCCCGGCGCACCGAGCCCGGCGGGCATATCAGCGATGGGCCGAGCGCCTGGCCGAGGAATGCGGCGCCGAGCGGCCCGAGCAGGCTTGACGTCCCTGCGATGCATGGTAGACTAATGGCATGACGACGATGACGGCGCAGGCCAAGCAGGACACCCGGAACGCGATGTACGCCACCCTCGCCAAGGGCGGCACCTACACCCACACCGACGAGGCGACCGGCATCACGGTGTCGGTGTTCTACGTCGCCGGGGGCGGCTTCGCCCGCCTCGACACGCGCGGCCCGAACGGCGTGCTCATGCCGGAGCGTTCGGGGACGTACCAGTGGGACTATCAGGCGATCGGCGCCGCGGCGGCCGTCATCGAGTGGCTGGCGCAGTGAGCGCCGAGCAGCTCGACACGGAAGAGGGCGGCGCGACGGACACGCCGGCCGCCCTCCCAGCGCTCGACCACATCCGCGGATACGTCGCCGCGGCCGAACTCTCGGCGCCGATCACCGACCCGCGGGTGTGGGTGTGGCTCGGCGCGCTGGTCGAGGAGGTCGAGTTGCTGCGCCGGATTACCGAGACGATGAACCTGCCGGCGTTGTCCGAGGCACAGCAGCGCGTCTATCACTACCTGCGCAACGCTACGACGATGACGCTCGGCGAGATCGGTTCGGCGCTGTACGTCAGTGAGAACACCGTCAAGTCACATGCCAAGGTCATCTACGCCAAGCTTGGCGTGACCCGGCGGCGCGACTTGCAGCGCTACCCGGCACGGTGGCGTTGACGGGGAGGCAGTTGACCCCCGCGCCGGGTAGCGCTGGTCTCAGGCGCTGGCCTCGAAGCGCAGCGCGCCGAGCTTCGCCGCGACCCCCGCGGCGAGCGTGTCGAGCTGCTCGCCGGTCACGGTCACCTCGACCGGCGAGGGCTCGTGCTCGACGGCGCCGAATGCGCCCTCAGTCCAGCCCTTGCGGATCCAGCCGTCGCCTTCCCAATCGACATTGTTCCCACCGGTGTTGTGGGCGAGCGCGTACGCGCCCTGCCCGGCGAGATACCTGATGTTCGGGACGTCGGCCGCGGTGATCTTGCGCGACACCATCCCGTCGCACAGGTAGAGCTGCCCGCTCGCCGGGTCCTTTGCAATGATCATTTCGTCGTCTCCGATCGTGATGGGCGCGACAGCGCCGATCGTCCGCCATGGCGCCTCGCCGTCCGCCCGCGCGTCGCCGACGACGCTCAGGTGCGCATGCGTGTCGTGCCGGTCGCGGTTGGGGTCGTTCGGGTTGTACGGTCCCCATGTCCACGCGGCGCGCGTGCTCGTCGGGTAGCTCGAACAGATCTGATCCTGCGAGATCATGTACTTGACGCGCGGGTCACGCGAGCGCCGGATGTCCTCACAGACCTGCCGCGAGTCCAGCCCCAGCGCCGGCGCGTGCGGGAAGTCGGCCGCCGTGACGATCTGCGTGCCCCACCCGGGAAAGTCATGCGGCGTATGGTCACTGGTCGAACTGTGCGCCGTGTCGCCGACCAGACCCCATGCGTCGGCCGGGGTCGCCGGGGGCGCCGCCCGTGGCGCACCGGCTTTGAGTTGCCGCTGCAACTGCAACAGTGAGCGCGCTGCTCTCCACGTCATGCCCCTGAGGGTAGCGCACAGATCACGTCGACTGGAGGAAGAGACATGCGCGGCACACGATGGGCCCTGACCTTGGATCTGACCACCCGGCCCGCACGCCTGGCGCTGGCGGCGACGCGGGCAGGGCTGTGCGTCGCCGCCGCGGCGGCAGCGTGGGATGTGAACGCGGGGGCGCTCGGCGCGCTGCTCGCCGGGGCGCTCGTCGCGTGGCTGACCGGCGCCCTGGCGGACGCGCTGTTAGATCACCTGCTCACGAATGGTCATCGACACCGTGTCCTGCGTGTCGATCGTCACGGTGCCGGCGCCCGAGACGCGCAGCGCCCGCAGCTGCACGGTGTACGCGCCGGCCGCCAGGCCGGTGATTCGGGCGATGCCGTCCGGCGACGTCGTGTGCACGCTGGCAGTGTTGAACGGGAACGTGATCGCGTCGGTGTCGGCGCTGTTGACGTTCACGCCGATCTTGATAATGGTCGCGGTTGCCGATGACCATGCGCTGAGACTGGCCTGC
>Ga0310811_10014619_pt1 | contig 10242 bp, 10 predicted proteins | sample YCmetagenome_FD_207642 | JGI IMG/M metagenome (GOLD analysis project Ga0310811, IMG submission 207642) | Soil microbial communities from experimental microcosm in Duke University, North Carolina, United States - YC | ecosystem: Engineered > Artificial ecosystem > Soil microcosm > Unclassified ... | reverse complement strand
GGCCGCCTTCGGCGGCAACGCCAGTCCGGTGAGCCGAAGGCGTACTTCTGCCGCGGCGCCCGGCTTGCGCGCGTCGCTGCCATTGAAGATGACGTCTTCCATCTTGTCGCCGCGGAGACTCTTGGCGCTCTGTTCGCCAAGCACCCACGTGATGGCATCGGCCACGTTGCTCTTGCCGCATCCATTGGGACCGACGATGGCGGTGACGCCCTCGTCGAAGGCTAGCTCCGAGCGATCGGAGAAAGACTTAAATCCGGCTATTTCGAGGCGTTCGAGGCGCATTCCCGTCCCCTGATACCTGAAAGCTGATGACCTAGGAAACTGACTCTGCAAACTGAAGAGGCGAACAGACTAGCAATGCCTAGCCATTGTGGCAAGGCCGATCTGACACCACAATATTTTGGGCTGGGAACCCAAAGGCAGGGTTGCGGTGTGGCGCTGCCGTGGGCCGGCCGAAGCCGGCCCCTACGTACCTCGTTTCGCGCGCGACTATCGAGCCGCGCGCTGCGTCGTCGAAATCTTGCTCATGTCGAGCAGCCGCTGCGCCTCGGGGAAAAGTGTCACCGCAAACTGCAGCTGCGGATCGTTCTTCACCAGATTCTTGCGCGCTGCCTCGATGCCGAACAGATCGAGATCGATCTCGTAGCGGATCATTGCCTTGATGAACGAGAGATCCTTCTGCCAGTCCGCGTCCTCGATTCTGATCTTCGACTTCTCGACAAGCTCGCGGAACTCGGCAACCATCGCGTCGGTCACCTCGAAGTCGGGTGTCAGCTCTCTCGGCGTCGCCGTCGGCGCCTGCGTGATACGCGTATCACCCTTGCGCGTGAACCGCTGCGCATAGATGTCGAAGATGTTCCGCGCGTAAAGCGTGCGGCCAAATCGCGTCGGATTGAATCCTTCCATCGGCCCGTCGAAACGGCGGTCCGGTTCGATGCCGCCGCCGCTGTACACCTTGCGGCCGGCGTCGGTCAGCTTCAGATCCTCGGCGTTGTGGACCTTGTTCGGATCCTGATCCCGCATCGTGTAGGTGAGGTACTCGTCGAAGCTGTCATCCCATGGCCGCTGAATCAGCCGGCCGCTCGGCGTGTAATAGTGCGCCGTGGTGACCGCCACGCCGGCGCCCTCGCTGACGCGATATACCGACTGCACGAGCGCTTTGCCGAACGTCGTTTCACCAACGATGAGCGACCGATCGTGATCCTGCAACGCGCCCGACACGATTTCCGACGCGCTGGCGCTGCTCCGATTGGTGAGCGTCACCATCGGAATATTCAGGTAATCGCTCGATTCCGTGGCGCGGTAATCCTGGTCGGAGTTCGGCACGCGGCCACGCGTATACACCACCATGGCGCCGCGCGGCAGGAAGCGATTCGCCACCTTGATGGCCTGATCGAGCGCGCCGCCGGGATTGCCGCGCAGGTCGAACACGAGACGCTTCATGCCCTGTCGCTGCAGCGCGCGCAGCGCCTGCCCAAGTTCCTGATCCGTGTTCTCGCCGAATTCCGAGAGGCGCACGTAACCGGTTTGCGTGTCGAGCATGAATGACGCCGGCACGGTCGGAATGTGGATCTCGTCGCGCACGACGGCGAGGTCGATCAGCTGATCGAAGCCGCTGCGTTTGAGCGCAATGCGAACGGGCGTCCCCTTCGGCCCGCGAAGCCGTCGCACGGCATCGTCGCTCGTCCACCCTTTCGTCTCCTCGCCCTCAATCTTGGCGATAATGTCGCCGCGGCGCAGCCCCTTCTGGTAGGCGGGAGAGCCTTCGAAGAGCGACACGACGGTGATCTCGCCGTCGACGACGGCGATGGTGATGCCGAGACCGTAGTACCGCCCCTCCTGGCGCTCGCGCATCTGTGCGTAGGTGCGCGGGTCCATGAAACTAGAATGGGGGTCGAGGGTCTGCAGCATCCCGGTGATGGCGCCATACACCAGGCGGTCGGATTCAACGGTGCCGATGTAGTTCGCCTCGATGGCGTTCAACGCGGCCGTGAACACCTTGTATTGGTCGGGTACCTGGTCCTCGACCGCGAGGGCGCTGCGGCCGTAGAAACCACCAACCAGGGCGCAAAAGGCGACCGCAAACACGGCGATGGAGACAGAGCGGTAGCGACGCATATATGTAGAGAATGTTAAACCGGGTCCTTGACCCCGTCCAGATCGGATTTCTATAATCCGATCAACTATTTAGCGGAGATTTCCCATGTTTGGTTCCATCGGCATGCCCGAGCTCATCATCATTCTCGTCATTGCGCTGATAATTTTCGGCCCGCGCAAGCTTCCGGAGCTCGGCCGGTCGCTCGGCCGGAGCATTAACGAATTCAAGAAGGCCTCCAACGAGCTCCGCAGCACGCTCGAGGAGGAAATCCGCATCGAGGAAACCCGTGAGCGCACGACGGCCACCGCCTCAGCAACGCCACCGGCGGCCACGCCGGCGCCCGTTGATCCGAGCACGGTAAGCCGTACGACGACCACGCCCGGAACGACCACCCACTCGGCCTGATTCAGTCATGGCCCTGGTGCCCTTTCCGGGGTCAAGTTCCCCGCACGATCTCGACCCCGATCCGGATTTTCGTACGCACGCCAACCGGATATTGCGCCGCGATCCCGGTGCGGACGGCGACCGCGACGACGACGAGCAGGACGACGGCGAAGCCAAGATGTCGTTTCTGGAGCATCTCGACGAGCTCCGGAAGCGCATCATCTGGGCCGCAGTCTCGATCTTCGTCGGCTTTGTCATCGCGTTCATCTTCATCCAGCAGCTGTTCGATTTCGTGATGCGGCCGCTGCAGGCGGGACTGCCGGCGGGTCAGCACCTGATTTACACGGAACCGACGGAAGCCTTCGTGCTCTACCTGACGATTGCGGGCATTGCCGGCGCGGTGATCGCGCTGCCGCTGGTGATGACGCAGGTCTGGCTGTTCATCGCGCCAGGGCTGTATGCGCACGAGAAGAAGATGGCGATTCCGTTCGTCGTGCTGTCGAGCGTGTGCTTCGTCGCCGGCGCGGCGTTCTCGCACTACATCGTCTTTCCGCTCACCTGGAAGTTCTTCGTCAGCTTCACGAGCGATTACCTGACATTCATGCCGCGCATCGAGCCGGCATTCTCGCTCTACATCAAGATGATCCTGGCGTTCGGCCTCGTCTTCCAGATGCCGACGATCGTGCTGTTCCTCGCTCGGATGGGCGTGGTCACCGCGGGCTTCCTGTGGCGTCACACGAAGTACGCGCTTCTCATCATCGTGATCGTCTCCGCCATCGTGACACCCGACGGCGGCGGCGTCTCGCTCGTCGCGATGTCGATCCCGCTGTTCTTCCTCTATTTGTTCAGCATCGGGCTCGCGTGGATGTTCGGCAAGAAGAAGCGGACCGACGACACGGAGTTTGCGGAGACGTAGCGGGCGGGTGCGAGTCGGCGTGCGGGTCGGTGCGAGTGGGCTTGCAGGTCGGTGGGCGCCGGTCGGCGCCGAAATATCTAGGTCTTCCGACGTCGACCTGATAACCGTCCACGACTCACGAAAGTTGAATCGGATCGATCAACGCAAGTCACATCACACCGACCCGCGCGAGCTGATTCGCGCCAGCTAGTAGGACTTGGCAAACCAGGCGTGCGTCGTCGCTGGCGCATCGCACTTCAGGCACGTCTTTCCTGTCGCCGGCTTCGCCGTGAACGGAATGTTGCGAATCGTCGCCTGCGTCTCCGCCTTGATGTCGGCCTCGCACTGCGCCGATCCGCACCATGGCGCGATGACGAACCCCGGACGGCCGTCCATGATCTGCTTGAATTCCGCGTAGCTGTCGGTCTCCGTCGTGTGCTCGGTGCGGAACTGGAGCGCGCGATCGTAGAGCGCCTGCTGGATCGTCGCGATCATCTCCTCGACCGTGCCGGCCAGCCCGTCCATCGGCACGAATGCCTTCTCGCGCGTGTCGCGCCGCGCGAGCACGACCTGGGCCTTCTCCAGGTCCTTCGGGCCGATTTCCATCCGCAGCGGCACGCCGCGCATCTCCCACTCGTTGTATTTCCAGCCGGGCGTCTGCGAATCGCGGTCGTCGATCATGACGCGCACGCCGCGCGCCACGAGCTGGTCGCGAATCTCGCGCGCCTTCGGCACGATCGTCTCTTTCCAGTTGCCGCGCGGAATCGGGATGATGACGACCTGATAGGGCGCAACGCGCGGCGGCAGAATCAACCCGCCGTCGTCGCCGTGCGTCATGATGACGCCGCCAATCATGCGCGTGGAGACGCCCCACGACGTGCCGTAGACGTACTGGACCGACTTGTCACGCGCTTGAAACTTGATGTCGAACACCTTGGCGAAGTTCTGAGCGAGGTTATGTGACGTGCCGGCCTGCAGCGCGCGGCCGTCGCGCATCAGGGCTTCAATGGAATAGGTCCGCTCCGCGCCGGCGAACTTCTCGCTTTCGGTCTTCTGGCCGTCGATGACCGGCATCGCGAGCTCGGTTTCGGCGAAGTCCTTGTAGACGCCAAGCATTTTCAGCGTCTCCTCCTGCGCCTCCTCCGCCGTCTCGTGCGCGGTATGTCCCTCCTGCCACAGGAACTCGGTGGTGCGGAGGAAGAGCCGCGTGACCTTCTCCCAGCGGACGACATTCGCCCACTGATTGATCAGAATCGGCAGGTCGCGCCACGATTGCACCCATTTCGCGTACATCGTGCCGATGATCGTTTCCGACGTCGGACGGACGACGAGGCGTTCCTCGAGCGGTTCGTTGCCGCCCTGCGTCACCCACGCCACCTGCGGCGCAAAGCCTGCGACGTGCTCGCTCTCCTTCATGAGCAGGCTCTCGGGGATGAAGAGCGGAAAGTAGGCGTTGACGTGCCCCGTCGCCTTGAACCGACGGTCCAGAGCCTGCTGCATCAGCTCCCAGATGGCGTAGCCATATGGACGGATGACCATGCAGCCTTTCACCGGCGAGTAATCGGCGAGTTCCGCGCGCCGGACGACGTCGATGTACCAGCGGCCGAAGTCTTCTGACTGCTTGGTGATTTCGGTTGGAAGGTCGGGGATGTCGGTTTCAGCCATTCGGTAAATCCCAAATCCCGAATCCCAAATCCCGAGTCCCTAGGTTCCCGCTACTAAACATTGGGATCTGGGTTTTGGGATTTGCGTTGTGGGATTTCGAGAACGTCAGCAACGTGCTTCCGCCATTCTATGTCGTCGCGGTTCGGAAATCCGAGGAGATGCACTGGGTTATGCTACCAATGCCCGATGCACAAGGCTCGCTGCGCAATGTGCAATCAACGGTCAAGGAGCATTGAACATTGAGCCTCGAGCATTGAGCATCGATTGAGCATCGGGCATTCAGCTTTGGGCATTGAGCATTGAATACAGAAACGCGTGCAGCGGTCCGCATCGATGTCGACACCGGCTCGCGCACTTCGGCAATCTGGATCGGCGACGGCATCACTGAACAGCTTCCGTCCCTCCTGGACGCTCATCACGTCGGCACACGGCGATTCGTGGTGTCGAGCCCCGTCATCTGGCGCCTGCACGGCGAACGTCTGCTGCACCTCACCGGTGGCACCGAACCAATCCTGATCCCCGATGGCGAGCGCTTCAAGAATCTCCAGTCGGTCGCGCGCATCTACGAGGCGTTGATCCGCGCCGGCGCGGATCGCGGCAGCGCGATCGTCGCCGTGGGCGGCGGCGTGATCGGCGACACCGCCGGATTTGCGGCGGCGACGTTCCTCCGCGGCATCGCGCTGGCGCATGTGCCGACGACGCTGCTGGCGCAGGTGGACAGCTCCATCGGCGGCAAGGTTGGCGTCAATCACCCGCTCGGCAAGAACCTGATCGGCGCCTTCCACCAGCCGACTGTCGTCGCCATCGATCCGCTCCTCCTCGAAACGCTGCCCAGGCGCGAGTTCCGGTCCGGTCTGTACGAAGTCGTGAAGTACGGCGTGATTGCCAGCCGAGAACTGTTCGACCGCGTCGCCCGCGAGACCAAACGCATCTTCGCGCGCGAGCCCGATGTGCTGCTGCCGGCCATCGTGGAGTCCTGCCGCATCAAGGGACGCGTCGTTTCCGCCGACGAACGCGAGGGCGGGCTGCGCCGCATCCTCAACTTCGGCCACACCGTTGGCCACGCGCTCGAGGCCGTGACGAAATACCGCCGCTACCGGCATGGCGAAGCCATCGCTCTCGGCATGCTGGCCGCCGCCGACTTGAGCGTCGCGCGCGGCGCGCTGGCGGAACGCGAACGGCAGGCGCTCGCCCAGCTCATCGCCCAGTTGGGCCCGCTGCCGACGGTCTCCGATTTGACGACCAGCGACATCCTCGAGGCGATCCGCCGCGACAAAAAGGTGGTCAACGGTCGCCTGCACTTCGTGCTCGCCATCGAAATCGGCGCGACGATGACGGTGGATGACGTGACCGAAGAGGAGCTTCGCGCGGTCCTCAAGCGTCTGGGGCTGAAGCGCTAGCGAGCCGATGGGACTCGAACGCATTCATCAGATTTCGATCCGCACGGAGGACACGGCCAGGGCTGTCGCGTTCTATCGCGACACGCTTGGATTGAAGCTGCTGTTCCAGGCGCCTCCCCAGTTGGCGTTCTTCGACTGCGGCGGCGTCCGTTTGATGTTGAGTCCGGCCGAGCCGGAATTCGATCACCAGGGATCGGTGATCTACTTCGGCGTCGAAGACATCAAGGCCACGCATGCGGCGCTCACCGCGGCGGGCGCGACGTTCCGCAGCGAGCCGCACCTGATTGCGAAACTGCCCGACCGCGAAGTCTGGCTGGCGGACTTTCTGGATTCGGAAGGAAATGTGCTGGCCCTGATGTCGGAGCCGCGCGTCTAGCTGTCGGCGATGCCGAATTCGCGGAGCTTGCTCGTCAGCGCCTTGAACGAGATTTGAAGGGTTTCGGCCGCGCGCTGCTTGTTGCCGGCGGAGTCCTGCATCGCCTGCGTAATCTTCCGCCGCTCGACTTCCGTCGCCACGCGACGCGTCGCCTCGAGCATCGTGCCGGACAAGTCGATCTGATCCCACGGGCTCACGGGAGCCGGAACCGCTCCGGGTCGGAACGACAGATTCAGATGGCGGCCCTGGATGGTGTCGCCGTCGCACAGAATCACCGCGCGTTCGATGCAGTTCTGTAGTTCGCGCACGTTGCCGGGCCACGGATAGGCCTGCAGCTCTTCGAGCGCGTTCGGCGACAGCCGCAGCTGCTTGTTCAGATCGCGCGAGAACTTGTCGACGAAATGACGCGCCAGCGTCGCGATGTCGCCGGGACGTTCCCGCAGCGGCGGGATGCTGATGGGAAACACGGACAACCTGAAATAGAGATCCTCGCGGAACTGTTTGGCGGCGACCGCCGCCTTCAGATGGCGGTTGGTGGCGGCGACGACTCGAACGTCGACGTGCAGCGATTGCGTTCCCCCGACGCGCTCGAATCGTTTTTCCTCGAGCGCGCGGAGAATCTTGGCCTGCAGCCCGACCGACAGGTCGCCAATCTCGTCCAGAAACAACGTCCCACGGTGCGCCAGCTCGAACCGGCCCGGTTTCCGGGCGGCCGCTCCCGTGAACGCTCCCTTTTCGTGGCCGAAGAGCTCTGTTTCGAGCAGCGTTTCCGGAATCGCCGCGCAGTTGATGGCGACAAACGGCCCTTCGGAGCGCGTGCTGAGTGCATGCAGCGCGCGCGCGAACAGCTCTTTGCCGGTGCCGCTTTCCCCTTCGAGGAGCACCGTTGTGTCGGTACCGGCCGCCCGGTGCAGCTGTTGCGACACCTGACGCAGCTTGGGGTCTTCGCCAATGATGCGTGGAGCGCCGCGCCGCTCGGCGAGTTCCTGCTTCAACAGGAAGTAGTCCGTCAGCATGCGCCGCTGGGAAATGGCGCGCTCGACCATGAGCAGCAGGTGATCGGGGTCGACCGGCTTGGCGAGAAAGTCCATGGCGCCTTCCTTCATCGCCGTCACCGCATCCTGAATGCTGCCGTAGGCGGTCATGACAACTACGGGCAGCTCCGGATCGAGCTCCGCCGCGGCGCGGAGGACGCCAAACCCGTCGCCCTCGGGAAGCTTCAAGTCGGTGAGGACGACCACCGGACGTGCCTGCTGCATCCGCTGGATGGCGGAGGGCTCGTCCATCGCCTCGACGACGGTGTGGCCTTGCGCTTCGAGCGCGTGGCGCAGCATCGTTCGCAGCGAATCTTTATCTTCGACGAGCAGGACGGGGGACGTGGACAGCTGGAGGCTCCGTGACGGGTATTGTTTCGGCTGAAGACACCTATTCCTGCACTGGATGACCCGGCACGTCAGCGTTCGCGCCAGGACAACGTCTCGATGCTGCGTGTCGTTGCACTCTCCGTCGCCGGTGCCCGCCGGATTATCACCTGAAGGCGGCGAACGCCGGCCGGACCTGACGCGACCGCTTGCACAATCAGCACGTCGGGGTTGCCGTTTGGATCCCGGAAGACCGAGGCCATCACACTCATACGAGGATCGGACGTGGCGACCTGCAGCAGATCCGCCATCGTGCCCTGCACAAGCGTCGCTCCGCCCTGGGCGGGGACCACCGTGCTCCAATCCGCTGTGGTCCGTAGGCGGCTGATCGCCAGGTCGATTGCGGCCTCTGCCGCGTAGAGGGCCTGGATGGAGTCGCGATGGCTGGCCGCGATGGTCGTTTCTGTCATCGTGTTCAGCACGGCGCTGCCGCCAATCGCGAGCATCATCAGCATGGCCGTGACGGCAGTGATGAGTGCCATGGCTACGGGGCTTCCGGGATACTCCGTGTCGCCAGGTGGAGGACGACCTCTTCGTCGGGTACGAATCGTCGCAACAGCGGATCGGTGCCCTCGAGCCGCAGCAGCACACGCACCTCACGAACGCGGAGCAGATCGGCGTCGAACACGCGATGCTGCGCGTCTTCGGTCCATGGTCCGTCCACCAGCGTTTGCGGTTCGAGCCTGACGAGCGGCTCGCCAGGCATCGATCGTCCGTAGTAATCGAACGACAGGCGTACGACGTGGTCCAGCATCGGCAGATCGCTCAGTCCGCCGTCGTACTGCATCAACTGAAATGTGCCGGACGGCGAGGCGCTCTTGAGGTAATACGTACGTGACGCGTCCGCATCGAGCGCCAGCGGCGCCGACGGAACTCCCAGGACGGTCAACGTGTCAGGGCGGTAATACACGCCGACTGCCGCATCGTCTCGTGTCGCCCCTACGCGGTACGGACGTATGGCCGTTGCCGCCCGTACGTCCGCGGCGAAGGTGTCGGCGGCCGCGCGAAGCCGCTGATGCAGATCGGCGGCGTCCCCCTGCGCGCGAAACATCATCTGCGCTGGATTGATGACCGTGAGAATGGCGCCGATGACCGCCATGCTCAGGGCAGTGGCCAGCAGCGCCTCGACCATCGTGAAGCCCGTGTTCCTCACGGTTCCTGCTTCGTTTTCAACGCGACCATGCGCGTCTGACCGCCCGGTACCCTGACGAGCACGTCGACGACCACGATGTGCTCCGGGTCGGCGGCCAACGGCGTAACGGCCCACGTCCGGGTGAACCCGGCGGCGGGCGAATCGGTTCCCGGCTGGAGCTCGCTCCACGCGCCAGCGCGCAGTTGCTCGACCTTCTGCGCCGCGAGCAGCGCGGCATCCGTGATCCGGCCGGCAGCCGCGTCCGCGCTCGTTGCGAGCGCAATCACTTGCGCGAGCGCCAGAAGCGCGGAGGCGAGAATAGCGGCGGCTATCAATGCTTCGAGCAGCGAAAAACCACCAGAATCGGAAAGCACGCGAGTGCGCATGCCGTTGCAGAACGCAAAGTGGCTGCCCGGAAGAAACCAGCAGAAATCAGCCACTGGACAACGCCGCCGAACCGCGAGCTGCAGTTCGTGCGATGTCGCAGCGAGAGGGAGTCCTCAGTTTTTGCGCGGGTCGAGAGGCGAGCGTGCTACCGGACCCAGCCGGCAGGAACACCGGCCTTGCGGCCTTCGTCCTGAATGTCGGAGATCGCTTTGGTGTTGGCCTCGATTTCCTTCTTCACGCGATCCAGTTCGGCGAGCGCCTTCTGCCGATCGTTTCCAATCTGAGCGCGCTGAGCCGGGTCTGAACGCGCGGCAAAATCGGTTGTGAGGGCGTTGATGCGGCTCTGGAGCGCGTCGGCAAACGTCTTCGCACGGTCCAGATCGCCACGCGCCTTCGCGAGGCGGTCTTTCCAATAGCCTTCCGTCTTCTTCGGGTCGTCGGCGGCGGCCTTGTCGGCCGCCTTCGACTGCGCATCAGTGGCCGG
>Ga0310811_10014617_pt1 | contig 10242 bp, 11 predicted proteins | sample YCmetagenome_FD_207642 | JGI IMG/M metagenome (GOLD analysis project Ga0310811, IMG submission 207642) | Soil microbial communities from experimental microcosm in Duke University, North Carolina, United States - YC | ecosystem: Engineered > Artificial ecosystem > Soil microcosm > Unclassified ... | reverse complement strand
CGATGGTCGTGTGCTTCAACCCGAGCGCGGCGATCTTGGCGCGCATCGCGGCCTGGAACTTCGGAAAGCCGCCGGGATAGTCATGCGCCAGCGCATACGCGGCCGAGTTGTTCGAAGACATCAACGCGAGTTGCAGCATTACGCGAAGCGACAGGCTTGTGCCGACAGGCAATCCTGTGCGGTCGGGGCGCAACGCTTGCGCGTCGCTGGCGTCGACGCGAATGGTCCGGTTCATGTCGGGCCGGGCGTCGAGCACGACCATGGCCATCATCAACTTCGTCAACGATGCGATCGGCACGATATCGTCGGGGCGTTTCTGGAACAAGACCTCACCGGAGTTGTCGTCGATCACCACGACATGGTTCGATTCGAGCAGCCCGACCGGCACGATGTCCGCCACGTGTTGCGACGCGGACGCGGGCCACGGCGCCTGCGCCGTTACGCACAACGCAACGCAGCCGAACGCGATAGCCGGGACATGCGCCGCCCAGTGCGCCGAAGGCTGGACAGGCCGGCAGAGACGCTTGATGCGGTCCAGCAAGTGACCGCCCTGTGCCGAGTGAGCGACCAGTGCATATTCCGCGTCAGTCGATTGAAGAATATCGAGCTGCTCAAGCGCGAGCGCCAAGCGTCGCGGGTTCCGAATGAGCTTAGCGGCAATCTGATCGGCGACGCATTCCCGCTCGATGCGAATGTGCCGCGATAGCCACCACACCGCCGGATGATAGAAAAGCAACGCCTCGATCACGCTTTGCAGCAGGTTGACCAGATAGTCGGCGCGCTTGATATGCGCGATTTCGTGCGCAAGCACCGCTTCGAGCAGATCGGGCGGCATGCGCGTCAACAACGCGGCCGGAACCAGCACCAGTGGCCGCCACCAGCCGATCGTCAGCGGGGTTGAGAGATGTGTCGCCAAGCGCAGCGTGACGGGGCGCGACAGGCCGCAACGTGCGGCCAGCGCGGCTGCATAGTCTTGCCACCGGATGTCCGGCCGATCGGGAAACGCATGGCCGATCCGACGCACCCAAAGCAAGCCGGCCCCCAGACGGCACGACACGGCGGCAACACCGACCAGCCATGCTGCAACGAGCCAAGGCAGGACGTCGTCCAGCGCAAACGGCGCGCGGACGTTTATCGGCAGGATGACATGGGAATCGGTCATGCGAAGCCACCCGGAGGTCCGCGACGCCGCTTCGACGCCTCGATACACATCGAACACCGGCACACCGAGACATAACAGCAGCGAAACGCAGAGCAGCGCATAGCGACGCTGTGGGCTCGCGCTGGGCAATAGCCGCAACGGCAACGCCGTTGCTAAACCGATTAAGGCGCCTTTCCACACGAAGTGCAGGAGCGCCCATCCTAAAGCTTGGACAAGCGCCTCAGAAAAAGGGCTCATCACTTGTCCTTGTGAAGAAACTTGCGAATTTCCTCACGTTCTTCTTGAGTAACGTGCTTGCGCAATGCGGCCATCACGAGCGACTTGCCCGAGCCGGAAAACACTTTGTGAATCAACTCCTTCAACAAGCTGGTTTGCACCGCGTTCTGGCTTTGCGCAGGCGCATAGACGTGGGAACGCTCGCTCTCGTCGCGCGTAAGCAGCCCCTTTGCATGCATGATCTGCATCTGGCGCAATATGGTGGCATAGGTAACTTCTGCACGTTCCTCTTGCATGGCCTGATGGACCTGTTTGACCGTGGCGGGGCCGAGTGGCCATAGCACCCGCAGAAGTTCGAGTTCAGCGGCGGTCGGCCTGGTCGCGGGGGGAGCGGCTTTGGTCATGGCGAAACCCAAGTAGAAAGACTGGCAGGACGTAGAATAATTTGTCTAGAACAAATTGTCTACATTGGGGTGGTCACGTTTTTACTGCCGACGTCTGTTCATGGCTTGCCTTCCGACGTTCGATCAGCGTCCTCGACCGACGGATTAGGGTCGGACTGAGACAGAACTTGTACGCTGCATGCCACCCTCCGATCCAAAAGAAAAATAGACCTATATCACCCGCCTGAGCACGGCAGCAGTCCGCCGCTCCGCCGCTGCGATTGCGCACGGCGAACCCGCCTCAGGAGTCCGGTGATGCTTCCCACCCCACCCCTCGATTTTCTGGTCGCATTCTTGATCTGCTTCGCCCTCGGCGCGCTCTGGTCGATGTGCGCCGGCTGCTACGTCGGCCACGTCCGGCGCAAGGCGACGGTCTGCCATGTCTGATCGCCGCCTGCCCGATCCACCGTTCGAGGATGACGACGGAGACGAATGGCTCGCAGAACAGTTGTCTCTGCGCGAGCGCGAGCCCGCGCATACGTCGTCCCGTCCATTCGGCCAAGAACTGCCCCGCTACCGCCCGGATACGGGCGAGGTGATCTACGCCTGTCCGGCTTGCGAATCCCTCCGCACGGAGGCACGCCACGTTGCGCGACGCATCGGCGGCGCGATCGGTGCCACCGCCGGTGGTACCGGCGCGGCCGCAGCGGCCCTGTCGGGTGCCGAGATCGGCGCGGCAGCCGGCACGCTCGGCGGCCCCTTCGGCGTGATGTGCGGCGGCATCGCCGGTGCCATCATCGCGGGTCTGGCCGGCGCGGCCGCAGGCTGCGCGACGGGCGCTGCGCTCGGCGAAACCATCGACAGGAAAGTGCTCGATAACTGGCGCTGCCGCGCCTGCGGACACACCTTCTCGATCGGTCCGGACTGATACGGCTTCCGTTTTTCTCCCTCCCCGATCTTCCCCTATTGTTCCCCCCTTGATGCCCGGCCGCGTGCCGGGCTTTATGCACTTGTCTGGAGGTTTCAAATGCACCTGGTTCAATCGATGGCCTATGTTGGCGACGTCCCGTGGCACGGTCTTGGCAACCAGCTTTCCCGGAAACAGCCCATCGAAGTCTGGGCTCGCCAGGCCGGCATGGACTGGACGATCGAGTCGGCCGACGTTCGTTTTGTCGCTGGACAAGCCGGTTCCAACCTTGGCTCGATCCACGCATTTCCCGAACAACGCGTGCTGTACCGCTCGGATACGAAGGCGCCGCTGTCCGTTGTGTCCGCTCGCTATCAAGTTGTGCAGCCGTCCGAGATTCTGGAGTTCTATCGCGACCTCACTGAAGTCGGCGGCTTCGAGCTGGAGACGGCTGGCGTGCTGAAGGACGGCAAGAAGCTGTGGGCGCTCGCCCGTACCGGCCAGTCCGTTTCGCTCAAGGGACGCGACGAGGTGAATGGCTACTTGCTGCTCGCCACCGCCTGCGATGGATCGTTGGCCACTGTTGCGCAGTTCACCTCGGTCCGTGTCGTGTGCAACAACACGCTCGCTATCGCCCTCGGAGACAACACAGGGGCAATCAAGGTGCCGCATCGCAGCCAGTTCGACGCGCATGCCGTCAAGCGGCAGCTCGGCATCGCCATCTCGTCGTGGGATGCGTTCATGGTCCGTGCAAAAGCCATGTCGGAGTGCAGAGTTACCGATGCGGCTGCGGATAAATTCCTACGCCGCGTGCTCACGTATTCAACAACGAGCCCGGCTGATCGTGATGCGATTGCCGTCAACGAACGCGCAATCAAGGCTGTCCACGCACTGTACGCCGGGAAAGGAATGGGAGCCAACATGGCTTCGGCATCGGGGACCGTCTTCGGATTATTGAACGCGGTCACCGAGTTTTGTGATCATCACCGCCGTGCACGCAGTGAAGACCATCGCCGCGACGCTGCATGGTTTGGCTCAGGGGCATCATTGAAACAGCGAGCCTTCGACGAGGCGATGAAGCTGGTTGCCTGAATCCATGTCCATGACGTCATACGGCCCGGCCGGGATCTTCCCGCCGGGCCTTCTGCTTTCTGGAGGTTACAAATGGCTTTGCCTGAATCGGTCGGGCGCACTGGGCCTCGGCCCGCGCTGCGGCTCGTGGAGACGAAATCGCTCTCGCGCGAGGACTGGCTTTCGGTAAGAAAGAACGGGATCGGTGGCTCAGATGCGGCCGCAGCCGCGGGACTGTCGCCGTACACGAGCCCAATCGAACTGTGGATGATCAAGGTCGGCCTCGATGCGAACCTGCCGAAGCCGGACGCGAACGATACGACCGAGCCGGTGTACTGGGGCACGCTGCTCGAGCCCATCGTGGCTGCGTCCTACACGAAACAGACCGGCAACCGAGTCCGGCGTGTCAATGCCGTGCTCCAGCATCCGACGATACCGTTCATGCTCGCCAATATCGATCGTGAAGTCATCGGCAACCGCGACGTGCAACTGCTCGAATGCAAGACGGCGGGGGAGTTCGGCGCGCGGCTCTGGCGTGACGGCGTGCCCGAGTATGTGCAATTGCAGGTCCAGCACCAGCTCGCGGTCACGGGCAGACAGGCGGCCGATGTAGCCGTGCTGCTCTGCGGCCAGAAGCTCGAAGTGCATCGGGTGATGCGCGACGACGGACTCATCGCTCGCCTGATTGAACTCGAAGCGGCCTTCTGGCGTTACGTCGAAGCCGGCACGCCGCCGCCCGCCGATGGCTCCGAGTCGGCGGATCGCGCACTGCGCTGCCTGTATCCGGGCGCCGGCGGCACGGTCGATTTCACGGGCGACAGCTCGCTCTCGTCCACTTTTGCCGATCTGGTCGCCGTGCGCGCCGAGATCGAGAGTCGCCAGGCCATCGAATCGAAGCTGAAGCAGACCATCCAGCAGGCGATGGGCGAAGCCGACCGGGCCGAGTTCGAGACGGGCTCGGTGTCGTTCAGACGCAGTCGCGATGGCGCCGGCATCGATCTGCAACGGCTACTGGCCGACCACCCCGAGCTTGCCACGCAATACGCCATCACGAAACCGGGTTCGCGCCGGTTTCTCTTGAACACCTGAATTCCTGCCGATCTCGCGTCTCCCACTCCCGCTTCATTCCCCACTGTTTACGTACATACAGGAGAAGTTCATGCTGAAAGGCTTGAGCATCACTCCGCCCGTCATCGGGCGGATTTCCATCGGTCGCGTCGTCGAGAAGAACGGAAAGAAAATTCCCGAACGCGACGACCAGTTCACGGTTACAACGCAGATCCAGAACCGCGACGGCTGGCTACTGCATCCGCTCAATGAGACGCTACGCAAGGCCACCACCGGCAAACTGCGGGCGATTCCCGTGCGGTTCCTCTTTGCCGATCCGGATCTGAACCTGCGTGCCGAGTATTCATGTTTCGACCGCGAGACCGGACGGCCTGTCTGCGTCGGTAACGGCGAGACCTGCCGCCGCGCGGGTGACGCCGGTATTGAGGAACTGCCGTGCCCGTCACCGGACGGCTGCACGTTTGGTCAGGGCGGCGCCTGCAAGCCCTACGGCCGGCTCAACGTGCTGATCGGCGACGAAGACGAGATGGGCTCGTTCATCTTCCGTACCACCTCGTATAACTCGATCCGCACACTCGCGGCGCGCCTGCATTACTTCGCGGCCGTTTCGGGCAACCTGCTGGCCTGTCTGCCGCTCCGTTTGATTCTCAGGGGCAAGTCCACGACACAAAGTCATCGTTCGGCCATCTATTACGTGGATCTCGGCGTGCGCTCGGGCAGCTCGCTCGAAGCAGCAATCACCGAAGCGCGTGAACTTGATGGACGTCGCCGCGCGGCCGGGTTGGATCAGGCCGCACTCGATGCTGCTGCGCGGGCAGGCTTCGGTAACGGCGCGTTTGAGGACAGTATCGAGGACGGCGCCGCAGTCGCGGACGAGTTCTATCCGGCTCAGTCCGGTGACGATCCTGGTCACGGTAACACCCACGCCGACGCTGACGGAACGCCCGCGACATCCAGCCTGAAGCATCGGCTGGATCAGCGCGCTGCGCTGCTCGGCGGGAAGGCCGCATGATCCGTCGCCCGGCACTCGCTCTGGCCGTTGCGGCAACGGGCACAGCGGTCTGCATGTCGGTGCTGGCCGGCTGGCAGCGCGGCGGGTGGCTGTCGGAGCGGCTGGTGTGGGTCGCGGTGAGCGTCGTGCTGATCGGCGGCGCTCATCTGCTGCCCGCGCTATGCCGGTCCGCGCCGCTCGCGGTGCGCGGTATCGGTACGCTGCTGTGGCTCGGCTGCATGGCTGCGGCATCGTGGGGGCACGCGACATTCTTCCTGCTATCGCAGTCGCATGCGGGCGAGGTACGCGTGTCGGCGGTGTCCGTCGCCAGCGTGCCGGCTCACCGGTCACTGACGGCGGTCATGGCCGATCGGGCCTCGGTTGCAGCCGATCAGGCCGTCGCCGATGCGCGGCACTGCACCCGTGACTGCCCGACGCTACGGGTACGACGAACGTCGCTGGCTGCCCGGCTCGATGCGCTCGACGCCGAAGCGGCCGACGTGCGCCGGTATCAGGCCATCGAAGACGGTAACGCCTCGCATCGTGACGCCGCGCGTGACGACCCGGTCTCGGCAAGGCTGACCGCGCTGCGGGGCGTCACCAACGCGAGACTCGATCTGTACGTGAGTCTCGCTTTCGCGGCCGTGCTCGAAAGCACAGCATGCCTGCTGTGGTGGATCGCGCTGCTACCGCAGGGCACATCGCCCGTCCCGGATCGTCGCGGCCACGTACCCACAGTCACGACCGACGTATCCGACGTGACTATGGCCGACGTGCCTATCGTGGCTATCGTCTCTGCCGTGACCGAACCCGAGCCCGAAGTCATGAAACTGCGTCGCGACATCGAGGCCGGTCTCCTGCGTCCGACCGTCGCGAGCATCCGCCAGCACCTCGGCTGCTCGCAGGCGAAAGCCGCCGCGCTGCGCAAGCTGGTCATCGAGCCAACGGCATAAACCGGGCGCGTCCTGCGCCCGGTCTCCCTCCCTTCACATCCTGCGATCACGCATCCGGTTCTTCCGGAGGCCCGTGCTCGTCCTGATTCTGGAGCCATCCATGAACAACACCATCCGTCTCAAACCGCTCTTCCATCCCGGCCGGCTGCTGGTCACGCCCGACGCACTGGAAAAGCTACGCGCCAACCAGATTCCCGTCATCAGCGTCATGCTGCGGCACGTTGCCGGCGACTGGGGCATCGTGTCCGACGACGACCGTGCGCAGAACGACCTGTCGGTCGCGGCCGGCCTGCGCCTGCTGTCGATCTACCCGCTGCCGGACGGCGCGCGCATCATCGTGACCACCGAATGGGATCGCTCGAACACCACCATCGAGCTGATCGGGCAGGTGGTCTCCTGCAATAAACCGCCGCGGCCGTCCGCGGCTGTTCATGCCTGTTACCCGCGATGGCCGACGATCAACTATCCGGTCAGGAGGTGCGCATGAGCAACCACCCGCGTTTCCGGATCGGCCTGCTGGTCATGACTCCGGCCGCCCAGGCCAAGCTTGAACTGGCGGAGATTTCGCCGACCGTCCTGCTGGGACGGCATCTCCGCGGGGACTGGGGTGAGCTGGACATCGACGACATCGCCAGAAACGAACTGGCCCTACTAAGCCACAGACGCCTGCTGTCGAGCTATGCGATACCGGGCGGCGGCAGGGTCTGGATCATCACCGAGGCCGATCGCTCGGTCACGACGATCCTGCTGCCGGAGGACTATTGATGTCCACCCTGGTTCAGAAGCTTCATCCGGCGCTGTTTCCGGGGCGGCTGCTGGCGCTTGCTGGAAGCCGTCAACCGCTCTTCAGCCGGCAGGGCATGTGGGACAGCGGCAGCGCTTTGCATTGCGCGGCCATGGCGCTCGCCATGCTCGGCAAGCTGTCCGATCCGGTCGACGTGCGCGACTATTCGGGCGGCCCCGTTGCGCATTTTTGGGATCGGGCGTGTCCGCATTACCTGCATGGGCTGACGCCTTCGGAACTGGCCAGCTTCGTCTGGGAACTCAATGCCGGCGTGCAGCCTGTCCAGGTCGAAGGCTCCGCCGATGAAATCCTGCACTTCTGCGCGCGGGAACTGTCCGCAGGATGGCCGGTGATCGTCTGGATTGTCAACCGTCGAACCGGTGAACGGCACGCTGCACTGGCTGTCGGGCTGGAGGAACGGGACACCATCCCGAAAGCGCTCCTGCTGCTCGATCCGGCGGGCGCTACGCCGGTACTGGCTGCGTGCAATGCGCGGCTGGAATCCGGAAAGCCACACGCCTCGTACATCACGGCCGAAGCGACCGTGCAAGCCGACGTGGACGGCGCAGTTTCGATCCATCGGCTGGAAGATGGCGCTAGCGGAGGCGGCTGCGTCTGATCTCAGGCGGCGTCGCCGCGTTGGCGCGCCGCGTGCCAGTCGGCGCGAGCGACACCCCGTCCAGCGGCGCGAACAGCTCGGCGAGCGTCACGCCGAGCACATGGCAGATGTTGGCCAGCGTTTCGACGGACGGATTGGCGATGCCGCGCTCGATCGCGGAGATATACGTCCGGTCCACATGGGCCTCGAAGGCGAGCGTCTCCTGCGACTTGTCGGCCTCGTGCCGGCATTGCTTGATGCGTTTACCGAGGGCAACGGAGATCGGGGCCGGTGCGGCGGAGGAAGATGAAGAACGACGGGTAGCCATGCCAGGCAGAATGCCCGGCTGTCGATTAATTCTCGACGTTGTAAACACGACATTCGATGTCGCGTTTACTCTTCATTTTCCTCCCAGGTTGCCGATATAGCGTCGAGAGCTCTGTCGCACGCGACAGCTGTGTCCGTGTTTGTAGAGTAGACACCGCAAACGGGCGTCCGAGCGCCCACTGGCACGGCCTTTCCGGCCGTGCCGACCCTGATCCTTTCTTTTTTGCTTTAGCGGTACCCGCCAACCATCAGAACAAGGAACCAGAAACAATGAAGACCAGACCCGGCAGGGGAACCATCCGATTTGCGCTGAGCGCCATTGCGTCTGCCATGCTTGCTGCCTGTGGTGGAGGTGGCGGCAGTGGCAGCGGCGAAGGTTCGCCAGGCTCCGGCACAGGTACGGGTGGTAGCCCGTCCGCCACCACAACGATTTCCGGAAAAGCGATCGACGGCTACCTCGGGGGCGCGACGATCTGTTTCGACAACGGGCAGGGAGCCTGCGACAACTCACTGCCCACGGCCACGACCGACGGCACCGGCAGTTATACGCTCAAGGTCACGGGAGACATGACTGGAAAGCATCTGCTCGCCATTGTGCCGGCCGGCACAACCGATGCGACCTCGGGCAAGACCTTCACCTCCGGCTTTACGCTGTCGGCCATTGTGGCGGGCGCGAGCCAGAACGTCACGCCGCTGACGTCGATGGTTATCGCGCAGATGGCCAAGGGGGTTTCGCAGAGCAATGCCACGGCAGCTGTGCAGCAGCTTGCCGGCATCGCTCCAGACAGCGACTACGTGGCAGCAGGCAACAGCGCCGCGCTCTCGCTTGCCCAGCAAACGGTCCAGGCAGTCATCCAGTACGCGGGCGGCTCCATCACAGGCACGCAGGGCGTCCTGAATGCGATCGTCGATTCCGGCTCTCCCGCTGCCCTTTCGACCACACCGTCCATCCTTGCCGCGGAAGAAGCCGCACTCGGCACGTCGGCAAATGCGAGCCAGATCCTCGCCAGTCCGCTTTACTCGATGGAAGGATATCTGGGCAATGGAGTGATTTTCGGCGACGCCGGTTATCCCGACTACTCGGGCTATCCGATCCGCAACCACTATGCACTGTCGGGTTCGACGCTGACGGTGGGCCAGGAAGCCTGGATTGCGACGGCGAGCAACTGGATTACCAACCCGGCTGGCGATGTCATCGACAGCGACCTGAACGGTGACCGCACGGGCAGCCTGATCTCGATGTCGAATGCGAGCGGTGGCTATCTGCAGAAGACCGATGGCACCTTCACGGCCTACCTGTCGCCCGACCGGTTGCATCCGTCGTACAGCCTGTCGAACGTCGGCTCGACGCTCACCGGCACGGATGCCAATACCGGCGACACCATCACGCTTGCGTACAAATCGGTGGACGTGAGTGGCCAGCCGCTTTCGAGCGCCCTGTCCGTTTCCGCTGATTACTCCGCGGTGCGCAACGCCATGACGGGCACGTTCCCGTCCGGCACGACTGCGTACATCGGCACGCTCAGCCATGCCCACGCTCAGGTCCTGATCCCGGCAACGGGTATCGATCCGCCATGGATCAACGGTGCTGACAGCACAGTCGGATATCAGGTCCAACCGGATACGGGTCTCGCGATCAACGTGGCGACACTCGACGGCAAGGTGGGTTCGGACACGTCGGTCCTGCAGGCCGTCGGCACGCAGATCGACGTGTCGACGACGGTCCAGAATCGCTCATGCATTCTGCTGAGTCTCCAGGCGAACGGCGTTGCGCAGCTCATC
>Ga0310811_10014616_pt1 | contig 10242 bp, 15 predicted proteins | sample YCmetagenome_FD_207642 | JGI IMG/M metagenome (GOLD analysis project Ga0310811, IMG submission 207642) | Soil microbial communities from experimental microcosm in Duke University, North Carolina, United States - YC | ecosystem: Engineered > Artificial ecosystem > Soil microcosm > Unclassified ... | reverse complement strand
CATCATAATCTGCGAGTTTGCCTACTGCCATAGTTTTTAATACTTGTATTACTTTTTCATTCATCGATCTTGCTCTCGTGACAAATAAATGTTTAAAACCCTTTTAAATATTTTAACGAACAATTAAGCAAGGAGTAATAAAAAACTACTCCATATTTCAGGAGTAGCGAAATATTCGAAGCACTAATCATTGTATCTGGTAGCAGGCGTCGAAACAACGTACAAATCATTTGCTTTGAGTTCAAGTATTTCTCTTTTACTCATGTTCAAAGCATCGTACTTACGATTTGGCAAAAGAAACAATTCTTTAAGATTGATGCACTCACCAGTATCAATTCTTCTGAGTGCTAACAATCCGTTACTTGCAGGGTGTTCTTTTGTCAGTTCAGCTTCAACTATTTCGTACGGTTTGTTTCTACTACGAAGTTTCATAACATCCTCCTTTCTGCAATATTTAAAATATTATTTTAAATGATGACTACAAACTTATCCGAAAATAAATTTTAAATCATCCTAGTCTACGGAGGCAAAAAATGGACGAACAACAATGCAAAGTTATCAAAGAAATCACGAGACGATGGCAGAATGATACCATTATGCCACTGTTCGAAGAAGAAGCAAATACTTTTGAGCAGGACGTTAAAGCATATCAAGAAGGACGATTAGAAGATATTGAACCAGGATTGCTTGAAGATGCAGAATACATGGCACAAGTAGCTATAGCAGCTATGCTAGAAGAAAAATAAAGACCACTTCATATTTCAGAAGTGGTCTACTTTGTAGAGTAAATTAATTTTGCTTTTGTGGAACGAGAGAACGACAAGCAAATGCCTGTCCTTTTCGTGGTCCATCCATATAGCGAACTAGACGACCAGGACTTACAAAATCAAAACGTCCAACTTTTGCAAGTGCTTGTGCTGCCAGCAAACTTACTACATACAATACTCCAGGTTGTGGTTCAGGAATATTTTCAACATCCCCAAACTCTGTATCTTCGAGTGGGTAATCCTTACCATCCAAAGTTATTGTCCCTGTAACTACAGAATTTACTTTGCAGCGAACCTCTGGAAGTTCTGGATTCAGAATAACATCACCTTCCTGCAATTCACAGACAACAGAAGAATTTGAATCATGACGCAAAATGATTTGATGTGGTGTCTTGTTAATAAGCAATTTTGTTTCTCCTTGATAATTAATATTCTAAAATGTACCAAGATGGTACAAAATCCGTCCTTGTAATACCAGCAGCTTGTAGAAAATTGCAAAGTCGTTCTTTATATTCAACCTCTTTTTCAAGAGTTTTTCCGCAAATCTTGTTACAATCACTCGGCAAACTAATTTCGTGTGCTATAAGCACATCAATATTTATACGATCAACACAATACAACAGTTCAACACCATGTTCTCGTTGAAGTTCCTGACAAAGATCACCAAGTTCTTCATCAGCATCTTCTAGACCAATACGAAAACGTTCTTCCAGAAGATTGAATAATTCTCTATGTTCATCTTTGACAAAACCGTAAATGAGTTTACTCAATATTCCCCCTTAATTGTAGTTTTCAAATACTGGCTTACCATAGAAATTATCTATTCTTCATATGGTAGAGGATGATAGCTTGCGTGCAAGTCATCGTACGTTCCAGGAACTCTTCTAAAACATTCTGGATAACTGTAAAATTCTTGAAGTAGAGCTTTTAAATACTCATTTTGACCATATTGATTTTGAGCAACGATCTGAGCAATTTCTTGCTCTTTTTCGGCATCGCTGAGATTCTCAATATGTTCAAAGATCTCATCAGAGATTTCATCACCAATTTTTACAAGAAATATCTTTTTATCTGAATCCAAGATAATTATTCCTTCCTGATTTTCATAATCGTAATAATAATCAAATTTCATATTCCCCCCTTAATTGTAATTTTCAACTGACTTGCCATAGAAATTATCCATCCAGTATTTGAAAGTCTCAGGACTATCAAAACGATGAATAACGCCGTTTTCTTCAATCATATGATAAACTGGCTTATTTATTTCATCACTATTAAGCGACCAAATACCCTCAGACAAAATACGAATACCATCGGTACGTATAAACTCAGTACGATGATTTCTCACTTTATGATAGGAAGTATAACGCCATCGAGAAGGATTTTCTTCTAGTATCAATGGCTGGTTGATGTATTGTGAACTAAACTGTCGTGCTTGTTCATAAGGGATTTCACACAGACGTTTCAAATATTCGTCTGCTACAAATTTGAAACCGATTCTCATCCAGGCTTGCATGATTTTTTGAGCAATGGAGAATCCATTCTCATCTAAAGAAATAACAACAACTGGTTTTTCGATTTGTGTAAATTGATCAATCAACATATTTGTACCTCCAAATAATTATTTATTTCTTTTACCTTATAAAATAATTATAACATGTTTTTAAATAATTGTCAATAGTTTTTACGCCAATTTTCGGAAATATTGGAAGAATTAAATTCTCCCAATCACTATTAGCGACGAATCAAATTTCCATAGCGCTCTGCGAAACCAGTTGCAAAAGCAGCAGCATATTTCTCGTTGTTATACTCTGGAAAATTTTTTTCCAAAAGAATTAGAATTGCTTTGGTTATATCAATATTCTTCCCATAATTATGGAAAGCAATATCCGCACAATCAGCACCATCTGCAATTGCTTTTTTGAAATTAGTGGATTTTTTCCCGAAACTAAAAGTAATCTCGATGGTTTCAGTGATTTTCAAAAATGTCATTTTTTGTACCTCCACAAATAATTATTTATCATTTACCTTACAAAATAATTATAACATAAATTAATTAAATTGTCAATAGTTTTTGTGCTAATTTTCAGAAATATATGAGGGAATAAAAAATTCCCTCAATTTGGTTGAATCAGAACAGCATAACCTGCCCAATATTTAGCAAATGAGGCATAACTCATTTTTTGCATTTTTAGACTAGAAGAATCAATTAAAGAAACGTAAGTTTCATCACCACCATTAACTACAAGAATATGACCACCAGCCCAACGACTTGGTGGAAAATCCACAATGATTGGTACACTTTTAGACTGGTTTACTAAATCGGCAATACTCGTAATATTATAATGATGACCATAAGCATTTAAAACAGCGGTCATTGACGCAGCAGAACAAGCAGATTGCCAATACTCAGCATATTGTTGTGTGTTTGCATATTGTCCAACACTATATTGTGGAACCGCTGTAATATGCTGAGAAGCATTCGAAACCACAAAACTGGAAGTTTTTTGCTGTGATGCATTATTTTGAATTTGATATTGTTGATACTGCACATGCGCTGGTTCAGGAATAAAATGACTTTCAATGTTTAAAATCGTTGGTATAAGACATCCAGCAATTGCCATACCACCAAGTACAGAAAGTATTTCTTGTCTTCTTGTTAAATGCTTTCTAGCATGTATAAGAGGCTCAACAGACCTTGCTATACTCTCATCTGGTGTGATAGTAGTGTGAAACTTTAAAGAGCCTCTACGAGCTTTATATGCACGATAGTACTCGCTATCATAATAGGAAGAATTAACAACCATCTTCCTACCTCTTCCATACCAGTAATGCAATACTAATAATTAAAATCAAAACAAACATCACATTGACAATAGTACGTAGTTGTGGTGCCATCGCAAGAAGCACTTGCTCACCAAGCAACGAAAACATCAAAAAGATAATCTGCATCAAAGTAAAACGAAACGAGATTTGTCTATATGTTGGCTGTTGTGCCTGTTGTGGTTTTCTTAATCCTCTGCCTTCTTCTGTTGAAGAAGTTCTTGCAGAGTAGTATGAACTAGGACGCGTTGCCATAATTTTTCTCCTTTATAGAAAGAAGGGGAAGTTATCTTCCCACTTCCTTTTTTTCAATATTGATTTTGATAGTTTCCTCATCAATAGTAATACCTCGTAATTCATAACCTTTTTGTTGATTACGAACAATTGAAGTACCTAAATCATCCAGTACTTTATAAATGCCTTCTTCAGTAAGACCAATTTGATTTAGACTATCTTTATTAAATTTGCCAATATTAAATGTAGCCATATATTTTATCTCCAAAACATTTGTTCTAAAATTATAGCAAAAAATAGTAAGAAATGCAAGTATTTTCAGAAGATTATCGGAAAATCTTTAAATTTTAAAATAAAAAAAAGAAATCCAACTTGTGCTGGATTTCTTAATGAAAACGTAATTATTCTTCTTGTGATATATTTTTTAATCCTTCCGCAATAAAACTACGAATGAGTTGAACACGTTTTATTTCCTTTCGTTCCGCTTCTCTATCAAGATCTAAAATCATTTTATCTGGCAAATCAATAAGAATTGGATTACCATGAAGTAAAGGACGCTGATGAATAATATTCGTCTCAATATCACGTGTCCAAACAAGAGGCTCGACTGTTTTTGCGTAAGGATTATCAGTACTACCTTGCAAAGCAGGTCTATCAATGTAGGTCAAAGGAGTAATTTCAACTTGATAGAAGTGTGAATCGATCAAAATAGCAAGTACACGCAAAAAATCATTACCTTTTGCAGCATTCATTGCCATACTAAATTCACGATCCTGACCAGATCCAGAACTAATTTTCACGCGTGTTTCATATATTTCGTCTTTTTCACAATTATTATAATAAGTTCTTTTTTTGGTTATTTCTCCTCTTGCTCCTCCCTCATAACTGCTTCCACGTGCAATAACCTGAAAATTAGTGTTACCAACTGCCTCAAAAAAAGCTTCAACTTGTGCTCGATCAAACGGTAATTTTGCCATGATTTTTATTCCTTTCTATAGACCAATACTTAGTTTAGTATATGTTTTATTTTTTATTACGTCAATATTTTCCTATTTATTTCTGAATAATTATTAACAAATTCTGTGTTATAATAATTAATGTAAAAATTAAATACTTGGAGGCTATATGGTTAAAAACGAAATGATCGAACAACTGGTTATTGCTTTTCATCCTTCTACTTTTGTCTTTTCGACAATAACTGGTTCGCATGCTTTTGGTTACGCTAGTAAATTTTCTGATTATGATGTTCATGGTGTTCATCTTTTATCTGCGAAACGTGTTCTTGGTTTAATTGGTGGAGATGAAACTATTGAACGCAAGTTAAATTATGAACCAGAGATTGATGCAGTTTCACATGATCTTAAAAAGTTCATTCAGCTACTCATAAAAGGCAACGGCAATATTCTGGAAGATCTTTATTCACCGATGATTGTTTGTACTTCTTCTCTTCATGAGGAATTAAAAATAATTGGCAAAAGTTGTATTACTAAAATGTGTGCAGCACACTATGCTGGTATGGCACATAATCAGCAGCGCAGAATGCAATTTAATGATGTAAAGAAACTATTGCATACTTATCGTTGTTTGCTTATGGGAATTCATATTATGAATTCTGGTGATTTAGAAATGAATATTCCGACTCTTGCTATCGAATATCATCATTTACAGGTGCTAGATATCATTGAGTTTAAACAAAGTGGGATAGAAGGATTAAGCAAGGAAGAAATGAATCATCATCTTCCAATCATAGAACACCTTTATCAACAATTAAAATCAAAAGCAGAACAGAGTTTCTTACCAGATAAAATACCATTAGCAATACGAGATAAATTAGATGATTTACTTATTCAGGCAAGATTAACAACAATTTAATTTTAAAAGCAGAATATTCTAAACAAGAAAATATTCTGCTTTTAAAATATTTCAGAAAAACCATTGACAATTATTTAATTTTATGCTATAATTAATTATAGTAAAAAAATAATTAATTATTTGGAGGTACAATATATGACTGAAAAAGATATTATTCAAAAACTTGCGATTGCATTCAATAATGCAGGGAAAGAGCTGTATTTGGTTGGTGGTACGGTTCGAGATGATATTCTTAGAAGAAAGTCTCATGATATTGATTGTTGCACTAATGCTTTGCCACAAGAGATTAATCAAATTGTAGCGACAACTAATCCAATGCATATCTTCGGTATCGGTGAAAAATTTGGTACTATTCAGATTCAATATATTGGCTATCCTGAGCCAATTGTTATTGAAATCACCACCTATCGTGGTGAACAGTATCAAGCCGATTCTCGTAAGCCAGAAGTACAATTTACGTCCTCGCTGTATGAGGATTTGAAAAGAAGAGACTTCACGATCAATGCCATTGCAAAAAATGCATTGAGTGGAGAAATTGTTGATCCTTTTAATGGTCTAGAAGATATTAAAATCGGATATATTCGTGCAGTGGATAATCCGACACAACGATTTATAGACGATCCTTTGAGATTGTTACGAGCAGTTCGTTTTGCTGCTCAGTTTGATTTCTCAATTACCGCGACAACAAAAGTTGCTATGGTAAATCAAGCAAACCAAATAAATAAAATTAGTCAGGAACGTATTCGTGATGAAGTTTGTAAAATGCTCCTTCTCAAAGATGTTTCTCGTAGTTTTGAGCTTTTGAACCAAACTGGATTGTTGATACATATTCTTCCTGAAGTTCAAATACTTATTGGAGTTGCACAGCCACCACATCACAGTATGGATGTGTTCAATCATACTATGACTGTTGTTGAAATGGTTCCGGCACGTCTTGAAGTTCGTCTTGCAGCTTTGTTACATGATATCGCAAAGCCTGCCACAAAGACAGTTGATGTTAATGGAAATGCTCATTTCTTTGGTCATGAGGATGTTGGTTCTGAAATAGCTCAGAATATTCTAATTCGATTGCGCTTTGGAAATGATATTGTTGAGCATATTGCAAAAGTTGTGAAGTTGCATATGCGTATTAATCAGTACTCAAGTTCTTCTTCTCATGGTACAGTACGTCGTCTCTTTGTTGATGCAGGAGATTGTATTGAGGATTTGCTCGATTTGGCAATTGCTGATGGTGCTAGTGATCGAGGTGAGCCACAAGAAATTGTTGAGGCACGTATCAATGAACTAAGAGAGCGTTTTAATCAAGTTCGAACGCAAGTTATCGACCAACCTATCAGATCTCCTTTGGATGGTAATGATTTGATGAAATTGTTTGGTCGTGGTCCTGGTGCATGGTTGAAGCCACTCAAGCAGCACTTAAATGATCTGGTTATTGAAGGTTTCTTGCAACCAGATGACCGTGAAGGAGCGATTGCCATAGCGAAAAAGTTTCAAAACAGCATTTAAATAGGTTTTTATGTAAAGGTCTACTATAATTTAGTAGACCTTATTTTTAATGGAGAAAAGATAATTTTGGAAGAAAAGCAAACAACAATTTTTGATACAGTTAAACTTTCTCATTTCGTTCATGAAAAACGCGGTGAAGTCTCATTTCGCGAATTAGCAAAAGAAATTGGAGTAAGTGCTTCGACTCTTTCACGAGTCGAAGCATGTAGATCTATTGATTTAGAAACATTCTTTCGACTCTGCTTATGGTTAGGCATTTCTCCTGAATCTTTTATGCTAGAAAAAATAATAATTAATCCTGATCTGGAAAATTTACTATTCTCAAAGCATGATCACAGTTATACGGCAATTTCAGCAGGAACAAAAATACTCAGAATATGTAGTTGCGGCAAAGCAAATATACTCGAAGTTTTTGGAGAAGCATTTGAAAATCACCGTAAATATAAATGGCACGAAGTAGAAGAAATATAAAATAAAAAGAGCCTCGTTTTTGAGGCTCTTTTCTTTTAAAAATCTTTTTATAGAATCATTACTGTTACGAAAAGTATTCGCAATAAAAAAATCATAAACCATTTGCCTTTGCAATATGAGCACTCAAGAGTGCAAAATCGATAGTATTATGAAAAGTAGGATGTCTTGCTAATCTCATATAGATATCATTAATACGTGCAATATGTGTTGAAGAAACAGGCCCACTATCCAATACGTAACGAAGATACGAAGCAGCCTGTTCATGCTGATTTGTTTCAGCATATGATTCTGCCGAAAGAATAGTAAGATATACATATCGTTTTTTTTGTCGTATATTTATAGAACTCAAATCAACAATGTCATCAATACATTCCAAAGCTTTATTTGGACGTTTAATTGCAAGATAAACTTCAATGCGATCAATACCACTCCATTCTTTATTGATGTTGAAAAAAAGTGGATCATCTTCCAGGTGAAGTGATTGTAGGTATGCTGAGTCTATTATTTGCAATGCTTGGCTCTGATCACTTTTTATTTGTGCCAGATACGCTTTCGCTACCGAATGTTCTGAATATATTGCTGTTTTTAAGTTTGATGGAAGAAAATTAATGTGCTGCTGCGCACGCAAAAAAGCTCGATCTGCTTTATTTAGTATTATTTGTTTTTGAGCATATGGAACAAATTCGCACACTTCTAACCAACAGAATCCTTCCAGGTAAGCAGCCTTTGCCACAAGCTGTGGTTTTTCACATTCTACCGCAAGAATGTATGCATCTTGTAAAAATGGTAAAGCTTCTTTTGGTTCACCATGATCACGTATCAAATTGCCAGTTGCAATCATATATTCACATAAAAGTTGACGTGTAGCATTTCTTTGTAATGCTGGACCAAAATTAATGGTATGTTCTAGTTGCAAAACGCCAGATTTTGCGAGATTGATACTGTGAGGAATACGTAAACCATTTTTCCAAAAATCAGAAAGCTGTTGACTCATCATTTGAAAGTCAAAAGTAGGTTTTTCCACCAAAAAAGGTACTGGAGAAATGGCAAGACCGAATAAAGATTGTAATACTTGTCTTCTTGAAACAGGTTCAATCTTTTTATTTTCTTTTTCCCATCTTAAAATTGATCTTGTCGTTAAACTGTCTTTCTCTGATATATCTTCCATATATTCATTATATGCAGATGCCAAAATTTCTGCACTCCATTTTTTTATTTTTCTTGCTTGGCGTATTTGACCCCAAGACATAAATTCACACATTTGAACTTTCTTCATAATATAATCTCTCCTACATTTTTCTTTTCGCCAACATTATCACTTTATGAATTTTTTTGGCGTAAACTCTTTCTATTTTTTTGTTATCCTAAGATACAAAGTGAGACAAGATTTGATGTACCGATGTGTAATATTCATTGTAATTACCATAACATATTCTGTACATCTTTTCCATGTTTTTTATCAAAGAGGAAATTTATGAAAACAGCATCAGTTTTAACACCACCACAATTATTAAATCGAGTTTCTGTTGAATCTTTTTGTCCTCTCTGCAACTCAGCAGCAGTTAAAACATTTCTTTATCGTGAGCATGTTCCTCTATTAAATCAACTTTCTCTTTCGCAAAATAAAGCTCTACAAATAGCACGAGGAACAATTGATCTTGCTGTATGTCATACTTGCGGCTTTATCTTTAATTGCGCATATCAAATAAATGATAGTATGCAATTTCACCCAACCTTGTTTGACGTTCATCAAGATAGAACTTTTCCATCTCTGAAGCTTAAAGATTATTGCATTCTCAAAACAGATAATCAAGACTATGATTTTAATCGAAACTATGCCGGGTCTATAAGCTTGCTTAATCCTTTTTTCGAACTGAAATATTACAATGAAACTTGTACAATGGAAGATACTGTGTTGATTTGTCGTCAAATCATCGAACGTATTCCTGATCCTCTTACATACTTGCGAAATTTGAGAAAATCTTTACAAGGTACAAATGCACGTATTGTTATTGAAACACCCGCAATTGAGTGGATTTTGCAAAACAATTCGTTTTGGGATATATCGTATGAACAATGTTCTTACTTTAGTAAGAATACACTTACACTTGTCTGTGAACAAGCTGGATTTCATATTGAGCAAATAAAAGATGTCTCAGGAGGTCAGTATCTTTGGTGCGTAGCAATTTGTAGTTCAGAAAAAGCAATAACAAAAAATCCAGGTCGTATTCCAGAGCTTGCATATAAATTTCAAGTACATGGATACCGTCTCTTCAAAGAGTGGCAATATGCAATTAAAAAATTGGCAAAATATGCCAATATTGCACTTATAGGTAGTGAAAGTAGTGCCATTACTTTTGCTAATTTGATTGATCCTCATGGAACAATACTTTCTTGTGTAGGCGATTCACAAAAGCAAGGATATTATATTCCAGGTACAGGTCATTCAGTTGTTTCTTGCGAAGATTTAGGGGATCATGAAGTGACAATTGCAATTCTTATAAATCCAAACGATCTTAAAAAAACTGAAATGTTTTTTGAGACCAATCAAATTGACATCAATTTGATC
>Ga0310811_10014615_pt1 | contig 10243 bp, 9 predicted proteins | sample YCmetagenome_FD_207642 | JGI IMG/M metagenome (GOLD analysis project Ga0310811, IMG submission 207642) | Soil microbial communities from experimental microcosm in Duke University, North Carolina, United States - YC | ecosystem: Engineered > Artificial ecosystem > Soil microcosm > Unclassified ... | reverse complement strand
CGTTCTCCGGCGTCAGCGCCTTCTGCGACTCGAGGAAGTGCGCGAACGAGCCGGTGGCGCGGCTGCCCTCGGGACGCGCGCCGGCGGCGTACTTGTTCGTGAGCACGCCCTGCGCGAGCGGCGAGTACACGATCATGCCGATGCCGTTCCTCCGGCAGTACGCCGCGTGGCCGTCCTCCACGTGGCGGTCGAGCAGGCTGTAGCGCGGCTGCGAGGAGATCATCCGCGTCCAGCGCTCGCGCGCCTGGATCGCCGCCACCTCGTCGGCGAGCGGCGGCTGCTCGTCGAAGTTCGAGAACCCGACGTAGCGCGTCTTCCCCATGCGCACCAGGTCCTCGAACGCGCGCAGCGACTCCTCGATGGGCGTGTCCGCGTCGGGCGCGTGGAACTGGTAGAGGTCGACGTAGTCGACGCCGAGCCGCTTGAGGCTCGCGTCCATGGCGTCGAAGATGTGCTTGCGCGAGAGCCCGCGGCCGAGCGGCCCCTCGCCCACCCGGCCCATGCACTTGGTGGCGACCACGATCTCGCCCCGCGGCAGGTCGCGGATCGCAGCCCCCAGTGCACGCTCGGCGCCGCCCTTCGCGTAGACGTCGGCGGTGTCGAACAGGTTGATGCCCAGGTCGAACGCCTTGCGCACGATCGACGCGGCATCGGCCTCGCCGACACTGCCTCCGAACGTCGTCCACGAGCCGAGCGAGAGCTCCGACACCTTGAGGCCACTGTTGCCGAGACTGCGATAGTTCATGGTCGACCCTGCGTGGGAGAGACGATGGTGGGCTTGGAAGCCGGGCAGCGTAGCGCCGGGTCAGGACCGCGCCAAATCCACATGGCGCGCGCGCTCGAGTATTGGCGCACGCGAACGCCGCCGTTAGAATCTTCGCCGCCACGAACGGGGCACCCAGCTCAGGTGGGTCCGCCGCCGTGCCCGCCGGTCCTTGAGCTTCCCGGAGACCCTGCCCTCGATGATCCCCGCACCGCCGTCCCGCCGGCGGGCCCGACCCCTCGCGCCCGTGCTCGGCGCGCTGCTCGCGCTCGTGCTGCTGGTTCCCGCCGCCCGTGCCGCGGAGCCGGATTACTCGGGCTGGAGCGACTTCCTCCACAAGTACCTGGTGGTGCTGCGCGAGAAAGGGAAGCCCTGGGACTCGCGGTTCGACTACGAGCAGCTCTACGTCGACGAGGGCATCTGGACCAAGCACCGCTCGGACGCGCTCTCCGCGCTGCACACGCAGCTCCTGTCCGTGGATCCCACCGACATGACGCCGGCCGAGCGCACCGCGTGGGCCATCAACGCCTACAACTTCCTCGTCATCGAGCGCATGACGCTCTACCTGCTGGTGCCGGGCCGGAAGTTCATGCGCTTCGACTCCCCGAAGGAGGTGAACCGGGACGATGGCTCGTTCTTCGCGGCGATCGTCGCGAACGTGCAGGGCACGAACTACTCACTCACCGGCTTCGAGCGCCGCTTCGTCTACGGCGACACCACTGCGGATGCCGCCGACAACGGCCTGCTGCCGCGCAGCAAGCCCGGGGACCCGCGGCTCGCGTTCGCGGTGTGCAAAGCTTCGAAGTGCACCGGGCCGCTCCAGCCCAAGGTCTATCGCGCGGACTCGCTGGAGAAGCAGCTCGACCACGCCACGCGCACGGCGCTGGCGCTCCCCGCCTACGTGAAGGCGGACGCCAAGACCGGCGAGCTGGCGGCGACGAACCGCTTCTTCGAAGAACGCTGCGATTACGGCGGGAACGAGCTTCCCGGCGTGCTGCCGTTCCTCAAGAAGTACGGCACGCTGGCGACCCGGCAGCTGATCACCACGCGCAAGCTGACGCGCGTGTCGCGCTTCTTCGAGCCCGACTGGATGCTGAACCAGTACGACCGCCCGAAGCCCAAGGTGCCGGGCGCGGAAGGGGCGACGACGCCCAAGTCGAACTGACGCGGCTCGCGACCCGGCGGCCACCGGACGCCCGATGCTGCTATCTTCCGCCCGCGATGCGCACAGGGCGGTGCACACCATGGCGGCAATGAGCGGACCCGAACGCGACCTGCTCGTACTGGGCGGCGGCGTCACCGGGCTCGGTGTCGCACGGCTCGCCGCGCGCTCCGGCTGGAGCGTGACCGTGGTCGAGCGCGACGATCTCGCCACCGGCGCGAGCAGTGCCACGAGCCACATGCTGCACGGGGGCTTGCGCTACCTCGAGCACGGACGCTTCCGGCTCGTGCGCGAAGCGCTCGCCGAGCGCATGGCGGTCTCGCGCCTGGCACCCGCGCTCGCGCGACCGGTGCGCTTCCTGGTGCCGCTCCGAAAGGGCGACCGCGTGGGACCGTTCCAGCTCCGCGCCGGGCTCGCGCTCTATGACCTCCTGGCCGGGCGCTCGGGCCTCTCGCCGCACGTGCTCGCGGCGTCGCGTCAGGCGCTGGCGATGGAGCCCGGGCTCTCACCCGATGGCCTGCGCGCCGCGGGCGTCTATTCGGATGTGGTGATGGACGACGCGCGCATCGCCATCGCGGTGGCGCGCGATGCGGCCGCGCACGGCGCCGAGATCCTCCCCCGCACCGAGCTGGTCGCGGCGCGCCCCGAGCCCAGCACCGGCCGGCAGGTGGTGGAGGTGCGCGCGCGCGTGGCGGGCGGCGTGCGCTCGCTGAAGCCCCTGCTCATCGTCAACGCCACCGGCGCCTGGGGCGATCGCACGCGCGCCTCGCTGCTCGGGATGCTGCAGCCGGGACGCAACGACCCGCCACGTCTGCTCCGTCCCTCGCGCGGCACGCACCTCGTCTACCCCTCGCTCACCGAGGGCCACGGTCTGGTGATGCTGGCCGGCGACGGCCGCGTCACGTTCGTCATCCCGTTCGCGGGCCGCTCACTCGTCGGCACCACCGAGGTCGAGACCGATTCGCCGCCCGCCGAGGGCCAGCGCCGGCCGACGCCGGACGAGATCCGTTACCTCGCGCGCGAGGTGGCGCGCGTGGTGCCGGCGGCGGCGCGCGCGCACCCGATCGCCGTCTACGCCGGCATCCGGCCGCTGCTCGCGGCGGAGGAGCGGGTGGGCGAGGCCTCGCGCGAGCACCACATCGTCGACGATGGACCGCTGCTGACGATCGCGGGCGGCAAGTACACCACGTTCCGCGTCATGGCCCGAGACGTGTTCGTGACCGCGGCACGGAAGCTCAAGCGCGCCACCCCGCCGGCCGAGGACGGCGCCACGGCTCTGCCGGCCCCGCTCGCCGACGGCGTCCGTGACGAGGACCTCGCGCACCACGCGATCGAGCACGAGTGGGCGATCTCGCTCGAGGACATCGTCCGCCGCCGCAGCACGCGCTGGCTCGCCGACGACCGCGGGCTCGCGGCTGCGCGCCGCATGGCGCCGGTGCTGGCCCGAAGCCTGGGCTGGGATGCCATTCGTGAGAAAGAGGAGGTCGACCGCTTCGAATCCAGCGTGCGCGACGAGCTGGTGATGCTCGACCGCGCGCTCGCGGCGCACTAGGCACAGGAGGCCGCCCATGCCCGACACCGAACCGCTGGTCCTCGCACTCGACCAGGGCACGACCGGCTCCACTGCGCTGCTGCTCGACCGGCGCGGGCGCGTACGCGGACGCGGCTACGAAGAGCTGCCGCAGCATTTCCCCAAGCCCGGCTGGGTGGAGCACGACGCGAATGAGATCTGGGCGAGCACGCTGTCCGCCACGACTCGGGCGCTCGCTGCTGCCCGCGCACATGCAAAGGACATCGCCGCGATCGGCGTCACGAACCAGCGCGAGACCACGCTGCTCTGGGACCGGCGAACGGGCGAGCCGCTCGGACACGCGATCGTCTGGCAGGACCGGCGCACGGCGCCGCGCTGCGACGAGCTGCGCCGCCGCGGTCGCGAGAAGGCGATCCGCCGCGCCACCGGGCTCGTCTGCGATCCCTACTTCTCCGCCACCAAGCTCGAGTGGCTGCTCGCGCACCGTGCCGGCGTGCGCGCGAAGCTGGCCGCGAACCGGCTCGCGTTCGGCACCGTGGACAGCTGGCTCATCTGGAAGCTGACCGGCGGCGAGGTGCATGCGACCGATCCCACGAACGCTTCGCGCACGATGCTCTACGGGCTCCGCTCGCGCCGCTGGGAGCCGGCGCTGCTGCGCACGTTCGGCGTTCCCGCTTCCGTGCTGCCCGAGGTGCGCCGCTCCGCCGGCGACTTCGGGGTCACGAAGGGCGTGAAGGGGCTTCCTGACGGCGTCAAGATCTCGGGTGTCGCAGGCGACCAGCAGGCGGCGCTGTTCGGCCAGGGCTGTGTCGCGCCCGGGCAGAGCAAGAACACGTACGGCACCGGCTGCTTCCTGCTGCTCCACACCGGTGCGAAGCCGGTAGCCTCGCGCTCTGGATTGCTCACGACCGTGGCCTGCGACGCCACCGGCGGACCCGCCTACGCGCTCGAGGGCAGCGTGTTCGTGGGCGGCGCCGCGGTGCAATGGCTGCGCGACGGCCTGGGCTTGATCAAGAGTGCCGCGGAGACCGAAGCGATCGCGCGTTCGGTCGAGGACTCGGGCGGCGTGGTGCTGGTGCCGGCGTTCGCCGGGCTCGGCGCTCCCTACTGGCGCGCCGACGTGCGCGGCGCGCTGCTCGGCCTGACGCGCGGCTCGACGCGCGCGCACGTGGTGCGCGCCACGCTCGAGTCGTTGGCGTTCCAGAGCCGCGACCTGGTGGAGGCGATGGCCCGTGACGCGCATGCTCGCGTACGTGCGCTCCAGGTCGACGGTGGCGCGGTGGCGAACGACTGGCTGATGCAGTACCAGGCCGACCTGCTGGGCGTGCCCGTCCGCCGGCCGCGCGTGATCGAGACCACGGCGCTGGGCGCGGGGCTGCTCGCCGGACTCGGCGCCGGTGTCTGGCACTCGCCGCGCGAGCTGGCCGCGGCACGCATGCTGGATCGCGAGTTCGCACCGAAGCGGGACGCCCGCTGGCGCGCCGCGGAGTGGGCGCGCTGGCGCGGCGCGGTGGAACTGCTGCTCGGCAAGGGCGGGCGGTGACGCCGCGCCCGATCGGCTAGCCCTTCGCCGCCAGCTCCGCGAACCGCGCGCGCCACTCGGGCGCGAACGCGGCCACAGCCGCCGCGTCGCGCAGGCCGTCGCGATCGTGCGGCGTGACGTAGCGCAAGCGCAGCATGCGGTCGACGGTCCAGCCGGGGTGTGGACGCTCGGCCAGCCTCACGGGGTCGCCCGCCTTCACATCGCCTGGTGAGAGCACGCGCAGGTACCAGCCGGTGTGCCGGCGCTCGACCACCTTCTTGAGCAGCCACTCGGCGTCCCAGCGTCGCGAGATGTCGGCGCACGGGCCGCGCGGCGACGAGACCTGCAATCGCGTGCCTCCCACCTCGAGCACGTCGCCGATGCATACCTGCGTCTCGTCGGTGTCGCTCACGGTGAGGTTCTCGCCGAAGCCGCCGGGCCCCATCCCGCCAAGGCCATCGAGCTCGCGCCAGCCGGGATAGTGGACGTCGGCATACATGAGCACCGCCATGTGCGGTCCGCCGTGGAACTTCTTGTCCGCCTGCTCGTCGCCGGTCAGCCCGAGAGTGCCGATGTGGATCGGCCCGGCGACCTCGGCCTTCCGGAACGCGGTCACGTAGGGCCGCGTCTGGACGTGATCCCACGCCCGCCGCTCGTACTCCGTGACCTTCCCCACGCGAACCGAGAGGATGCGTCCGACCGCGTCCACGTCACACCACCACGGCGACGTCGAGCCAGGCCAGGAGATCGCGGATCGTGCTCTCGCGGCCGGTGTCGTTGAACACCTCGTGGAACGTGTCCTTCAAGGTCACGAACCGCAGCATCTCGTGCGGCGCCGCGGCCGCGGCCTCGAGCGCGCCCTTCGGGTCCACGACCCGATCGGCCATGCCCTGGTACATCACGGTCGGCACCTGCAGGTTGCGGATGTCGCGCCGGCAGGCCTGCGCCGCCTCGGAGAACGCGAAGTACGTGCGCGGGCTGATGTGCTCGTGGACGAGCGGGTCGTCACGGTAGGCCTTCACCACCTCGGGGTCGCGCGAGATGCCGTCGATGTCGAGCCCGTTCGGGAACGGGGCCGTGGGCGTGGCCATCTTCGCCACGTTCGCGAGCGCCAGCTTCCACCACGGCGGGATCGCGGTCTTGAGCGCTGGAGCCGAGAGCACGAGTGCCGCGAGGCCTTTCGGATGTGCAAGCGCGTGCTCGAGGGCAATCACGCCGCCCATGCTGTGCCCGAGCAGGATGTGCTTCAGCTCCGCCGGCTGGTCCGGCAGGCCTCGCGACGCGGTGAGCATCGCGGGCACGATGGTGTCGCGGAGCTTGGGCCAGGACGGGATGTCACCGCGCGGGCCGGAGGTCTCGCCGTGCCCCGGGAGGTCCAGCGACACGCAGGTGAAGCGACCCTTGACCAGCGCACCCGCGAGCGCCGCGTAGCGGCCGCTGTGCTCGCCCAGTCCGTGCACGATCGCGACCAGCGCGCGCGGTCGTTCGGCGCACCAAGCGCGCCCCGGGAGCACCGTGTCGCGGTCCACCCGGATGTCGATGGAGATGGCGGGAACGTCGCCCTTCGCAGGGTTCATCGGCCTCGCAGATCGGTGCCGCGCTCGTCCTCGTCGTCTTCGTCGTCCTGATCGCCCTCGCGCAGGGCGTCATCGTCCTCGCCGTCCCGCTCTTCGCGCTCCTCGGCCTCCTCGTCGTCGTCCTCTTCGGGCTCGAGCACGACGTCGTCGGGGAACGAGCGGAACACCAGCTCGGTGGACGAGAAGGTGGTCCCGGTGTTCTTGACCAGCATCACCACCTGGTCGAAAAGGCTCGGCAGGTCATCGGTCGCGAGCGTCGCCAGCGGGTGCACCACGACCGCCCACAGCTCCTTGTTTCGCATCGCATAGCGGGCATCCAGCGCGCGGTCGTAGTTGGCCTGGAGCAGCACGTGCAGCAGCTCGGAGTCCAGCTCCTCGACCACGCCGATCGGCGCCATCAGGCGCATGCGGTCGTGCTCGTCGTCGCTGAACACGAACACGGGCACGTCGTCGCGGCTGCCGCGCCAGAATCCGTTCTCGCCCTCGAGCTCCGTGAGGTAGGACTCGAGCAACTTCCCCATCGCGCTGGTGGTCATGGCGCGCGCATCTTGGGCCAAATCGTCCGGGATTGCACGCAGGTCAGCACCTGCTGCGGTTTGAGCGTGCCCGCGCCCGCCGCTATCCTGCGTTGGCCGTCGCCCGCTCGCCCCCCGTCTCGAGGAGTACATGGTGCCCGACCCGAACGAGCCGCCGGCCAGACCCTCGCGCCTCATCGTCCCCGGCGCCGAGCCCGAGCCGGCGCAAGCCCCGCGCATCATCCTGCCACCGGGCTCATCGGTGGAGGCGCACGACGACCTGCCCGAGTACCCGAGGCTGCGCGCGGTGCAGCTGACCCCGGTGCGCGACGGCGAGCGCGAGCTGCTCGTGGTCATCGATCCATTGGGGATCGTCCGCGGCCAGCCCGTGCTCGGCTTCGAGACCATCGCCATCCTCCAGCTCCTGGACGGCGCCACGTCGCTCACCGACATCCAGGCGCTGGTGATGCAAGAGAGTAAAGACCTGCGCGTCGGCAACATCGTCCGCGAGTTCATCGCGAAGTTGGACGACCTGCTGCTGCTGCATTCGCCCAAGTTCGAGGCCGCCTACGCCAAGGTGCAGGCGGAATGGCACGCGCTGGAGGTGCGGCCCGCGGCGCTGGAAGGCGTGTGCTATCCGAACGCGCGCGAGCCGCTGGAGCAGTACCTGGACGAGCAGTTCGCATTCGCGTCGACACTCGACGCCGAGACCGTCGAGCCCGTGGGGACGGCCCCTGACGCACTGCCGCGGGCGCTGCTCGCGCCGCACCTGGACCCGCGGCGCGAGGGCCACGTGATCGCACGCGCGTACTCCGAGATCGGCCCCGGGAACGCGACCCAGAAACCCCTGCGCGTGGTCGTGTTCGGGACCGGGCACAATCTCGGCGACGAGTACGTCGCGCTCACCCGGAAGCGCTTCGAGACGCCGCTCGGCCAGGCCGCGTGCGACACCGCGTTCGTCGACCGCGTCGCCGCAGCACTCGGCTCGCCAACCGCCCGTGGTCGCTGGTGCCGATCCTGGTCGGCGGCTTTCACCGGCTGCTCGACGACCGCAAGACGCCGCGCGACGAGCCGGTCCTCGAGACTCTGATCCGCACCGTGCGCGAGGCGGACCAGGCACTCGGCGGCCCAACGCTGTACGTGGCCGGCGTCGACTTCTCGCACATGGGCCCGCGCTTCGGCGATCCGAAGCTCGACGCGGAGCAGCTGGAGGAGGTGCGGAAGGTCGACGAGCAGGCGATCGCCGCAGCCGCGACCGGCGATGCCGACGCCTGGTTCGGCGCCATCGCCGAGGTGGACGACAGCACGCGCATCTGCGGCTTCGCGCCCACCTACTGCATGCTGCGCGCGGCCACGCCGGGCACGGGCCGGCCGCTCGCCTACGCCGAGAGCCCCGAGCCCGACGGCACCGTCGTGACCGTTGCGGCGATGGTGTGGCCCTAGGGACGCGGGGCTTGTGAGGGCCCGCGTGCAGGGCTAATTTCCCCGCCCCATGTCCTACTGGCTCTTCAAGACCGAGCCCGACGATTACTCCTACGCCGACCTCACGCGCGACGAGCGCGTGGTGTGGGAGGGCGTCCGGAATCCCACCGCGCTCGGTCACCTGCGCCGCGTGGAGAAGGGCGACACGGTCGCCTTCTACCACACCGGCAAGGAGAAGGCGGTGGTCGGGATCGCCGAGGTGACGCGCGGCGCCTACCCCGACCCCAAGCTCGACGACCCGAAGCGCGTGGTCGTCGATCTGAAGCCCGTGCGCGCGCTCAAGGCTCCGGTCCCGCTCGCGGACTTCCGCATCGACCCCGTGCTCAAGACCACCGAGCTGGTGCGCATCTCGCGGCTCTCGGTGATGCCGCTTTCGAAGGAGCACTTCGCACGCGTCCTGGAGCGGGCCGGGGAGAAGAAGTGACCAAGAGCGAGGCGAAGCAGCGCGTCGCCGAGCTCGCCGACGAGCTGCGCGAGCACGACCACCGCTACTACGTGCTCGACAAGCCGACGATCTCCGACGCCGCGTACGACCAGTTGATGCGCGAGCTGAAGCAGCTGGAGGAGGAGCACCCCGAGCTGCGTCTCCCCGACTCCCCCACCCAGCGCGTCTCCGGTGGCCTGCGCGCCGGCTTCAAGAAGGTGAAGCACCTGCGGCCGCTCTTGTCGCTCGACTCGCTCATGGACGAGGGCGAGGTGCGCGAGTTCGACGAGCGCGTGAAGCGCGGCCTCGGGCTCGAGTCGGAAGGCCTGTTCGCGAGCGAGCAGATCGCCTACATGGCGGAGCCCAAGTTCGACGGGCTCTCGATCGAGCTGGTGTACGAGGACGGCTTGTTCGCGCGCGGCTCGACGCGGGGCGACGGCGAAGTCGGCGAGGACGTCACCGAGAACCTGCGCACGATCCGCGCCATCCCGCTGAGGCTCCGCCAAGACGGCCCGCCCGCCGCAGGCACGGTGGCGATCCGCGGCGAGGTGCTGATCCCGCTGCCCGCGTTCCAGGAGCTGAACCAGAAGCTGATCGCCGCCGGCGACGAGCCGTTCGCGAACGCGCGGAACGCCGCCGCGGGCACCGTGCGCCAGCTGGACGTGAGCATCACCGCCAGCCGCCGGCTCGACTTCTTCGCCTACGAGATCATGGCGTACGAGGCACCCGCTCGCGGCAAGCACCCGTTTCCCACGCAAGCCGCCATGCTCGAGACACTGCGTGCGTGGGGCTTCCACGTCGAGAGCAACGTCAAGCTCTGCGACGGCATCGACGAGGCGTTCAAGTTCCACTCGAAGCTGCTCGAGCGCCGCGACAAGCTCGATTACGAGATCGACGGCGTTGTCATCAAGGTGGACGACCGCGCCTCGCAGACGCGGCTCGGCATGCGCTCGCGCTCGCCGCGCTGGGCGATCGCGTTCAAGTTCCCGCCGCGCGAGGAGGTGACGCAGATCCTCGACATCGTCGTCCAGGTGGGACGCACCGGGAAGCTCACCCCGGTGGCGCAGCTCCGGCCGGTGGACGTGTCGGGCGTCACCGTGAGCCGTGCCACGCTCCACAATCAGGACGAGCTCGATCGGAAGGACGTGCGCATCGGCGACACCGTGCGCGTGCGGCGCGCCGGCGACGTGATCCCCGAGGTGGTCGAGGTGCTCCTCGACAAGCGCCCCAAGGGCACGCAACGGTTCGAGCTTCCCGCCAAGTGTCC
>Ga0310811_10014614_pt1 | contig 10243 bp, 9 predicted proteins | sample YCmetagenome_FD_207642 | JGI IMG/M metagenome (GOLD analysis project Ga0310811, IMG submission 207642) | Soil microbial communities from experimental microcosm in Duke University, North Carolina, United States - YC | ecosystem: Engineered > Artificial ecosystem > Soil microcosm > Unclassified ... | reverse complement strand
TGGCGTCCGGCTGGTACAGAAGGCACAGGCAAACGAACTGTTCGTCGAGATGCCCGAGCGGCTGATCGATGCGTTGTTCGCCGATGGATTTGAGTTCTATCGCTGGGCCGCACCTGATGGTGTCACGGGCTCCGTCGTGCGGCTGGTCACCTCGTTCTGCACCACGGAACAGGATGTCGATACGTTTGTGGCAGCAGCGGTCGAGATTGCTTCGTTCCGCTCGCAATAAGAGTCAGCCTGGTACCGGAACCTTCGCCCGCAGCGCCTGCATGATTGCCGCGTGTACCTCGGCCTCGGTACGATTTGCATCGATCAGCACGCAGCGCTCCGGCGCAGCCGCGGCAATATCGCGGAAGCCCTGCCGCACCCTCGCGTGGAACAGAGCATCGAGTCGCTCGTAGCGATCAGCGTCCATGCCGCGCCGCAACTGCCGCTCCACGGCGACCGCCTCGGAAACGTCCAGCACGAGCGTCACATCAGGCACGATGCCCAGCAGCCCGATCAATGCCGCTATCGTCGCCCGGTCTGCCCCCTGCCCATAGCCTTGATACGCCAGGGTCGAGTCATAGAACCTGTCGCACACCACCCACATGCCGGCATCCAGCGCCGGCCGGATGGTCTTCGCCACATGTTCGGCCCGCGCGGCAAAGTGCAGCAGCGTCTCCGCCGGCGCGGACCATTCGATCTCGCTGCCCAACAGCAGCCCCCGCAAGTGCTCGGCACCCGGCGCACCACCCGGCTCTCGCGTCCGCAATACCGGGGCGCCGAGGCTGACCAGCGCATCAGCGAGGAGTCGCGCCTGGGTGGACTTGCCGGCCCCCTCGCCACCTTCCAGCGTGATGAAGCTAGCCACCCGTCACGTAGTGCGACAGCACCGCGATCGCGCGACCAGGCAGGCTGAGGCGTGACACGTCCTCGCCCGCTAGCAGCAGCACATCCATGTTCGGCACCCCCCGCCCCGACACCACCAGCTTGCCCAGAGGCGTCCCCTTGGCGACCGGTGCCTGGATCGGTGCGTCGTAGCTCACCTTGATCGATGCACTGTTCCGCCAGCTCCGCGGCATCGTTACGGTCAGGTCACGTCCCCCGACCAGCGATACCGTCGGGCTGGTGCCGAGCCACACCGGCACGCGCTCCACCACATCGCCGGCGGTGAACAGCGTCACGTCCTCAAAATTGGCGAACGCCCAGTCCATCAGCCGCTCGCTCTCCTCGAAGCGCTGGTGCATGCTGGTCATGCCGTTCAGCACGAGGATGACCCGGCGGTTGCCGCGCAGCGTGCTGGCCACGACGCCGTAGCCGCCCGCCTCGGTGTGACCGGTCTTCAACCCGTCCGCCGAACCACGCTGCACCAGAGGATTGCGGTTCTCCTGCTCGATGTTGTTGTATTTGAATGTCTTTTCCGAGTCGTAATGGTAGTACTGTGGGAAATCCATGATGATATGGCGCGCCAGCGTGGCGATGTCGCGGGCGCTCATGTATTGGTCGGGGTCGGGCCAGCCAGTGCAGTTCCGGTAGTTCGTGTTGGTCATGCCGAACAGCTTGGCCTTGGCGTTCATCATCTCGACAAACTGCTCTTCCGAGCCGGCAATTCCTTCCGCCAACACGATGCAGGCATCGTTGCCCGAATCGACAATGAGACCCCGGATCAGGTCCTCCACGTCAACCTGCGTGCCGACCTGGACGAACATCTTGGAGCCGCCCATGCGCCAAGCCTTCTCGCTGACCAGCAACTGGTCATTGAGTTTGAGTTTGCCCTGCTTCAACCGCTCGTAGACGAGATAAATCGTCATCAGCTTGGTCATCGACGACGGCGGCATGTGGTCGTCTGCGGCCTTCTCCAGCAACGTGGCGCCCGTGTTGTAGTCCTGGCCAAAGGCCCAGCGCGCGGCGGTATCCACCGGTCCGATCGGCGTGGTCGCCGGATCCGTCGGTACCGCCGCCTGATCCTTCTTGCCACGTGCGCCGGCGGGGCGTTGCGCAGGCTGGGGACGACGCGGCTGGGCGAAAGCCGGCATGCCTGCGCCAATGAAACAGGCAGACGCCAGCAAGGCAGAACGACGGGTGAGCATGGCCAGACTCGACTCCTATTCCACCACAATCCTCGCATCGGTTACTCCCGCGGCGAGCACTTGGTCCAGCACAGAGTCAGCCTGCTGCACAGTGTTAATGGGACCGATCAGCACGCGGTAGACCAGGGCAGCGTTCTCGTGGCGGGTGTCGATCCTGGCACCCAATCCCGCGACTCGGGCACGCTGCATGTTGGCATATCGGTAGTTCTGGAAATCGCTGAGCTCCACATAGAGCGTTCCCGGATCAGGTTGGCCCTGCGAGACAACCTCCGGCAGGCGCAGCGGCGGCGCACTCGACGAGACGACAGCGGACGCAGCGACCTTCGGCGCCACGACTGCCGGCATCGGGGCCGCGCTGCCAGGAGCAGGGAGATCGCTTTTCGTCACCTCGCCGCGCGGCGCGGCGATGATTTGCAAGGCGGGTGCGCCAGGCACGGCATCGACCGCGGCCTGGCTCTGGTCCGCCAGCACCTCCACGCGCACCCGCACGACACCGTTCGGCGGGAACCCAAGCAGGTTCGCCGTTCGCCGCGTCACCTCCAGCACCCGATGCGGTGTCGCCGGGCCACGGTCGTTGATGCGCACGACGACCTGGCGCCCGTTCTCCAGATTGGTGACGCGCGCAATGGCGGGGAGCTGTACGGTCTGATGCCCTGCCGCGAGCACAGACTGGTCGAAGGCTTCGCCGTCAGCGGTCAGGTCGGGGTGGCCGGATCCATAGACGCTCGCCAGCCCCGTCTGCCGCAGCGAAAAATCCTCCCGCGGATAGTACCAGACGCCGCCGGCCTGATACGGGGCACCAAGAACGTAGTGCGGACTGGGTGTCACCTGTTGGCAGCAAGCCAGCAGGCTGGTCAGGACCACTACGAGTGCGCGTTTCACCCGATCACTGCGTCGCCGAGCAGACCGACCGCCAGCGCATAGTAGTCAGATGGGTTGTAGCGACGAATCGCATTGAAATTGCCAAACACCACGAACGATTCGCCGCCGGGGCCGTCCGGCTGCACCAGCTTGCCTGTCATGCCTTGCTGCTGCGCCCGCACCTGTTCGCCCCACGGCTCGCCGCTGCGCCAGCCAGACTGCTTGAGATAGTTGGCGATCGAGGCCAGGACGTCGGCCTTGCTGGTCCAGATGTCGCGCTTGCCGGTTCCCTCGAAGTCCACCGCGTAGCGCAGATACGAGCTCGGCATGAACTGCGGCTGTCCCATCGCGCCAGCGTAAGAGCCGAGCATGCGTGCCGGCGTCACGTCACCATGGTCCAGGATATGCAGTGCGGCTATCAACTCGCCACGGAAGAAGCTGGCGCGCCGGCCTTCCCAGGCGAGCGTGGCAAGCGCTTCAATGACGTGGAAGTCGCCCATGCCGGTGCCGAAACTCGATTCGAGACCCCAGATGCCGATGATAACGCCAGGATCAACGCCATAAGCGTCCCGCACCCGGGCGAACAGCGCGCGGTTCTGCTGATAGGCGGCACGACCGTTGGCGATGCGCTGATCGGTGATCAGCATCGCCCGATACTTCGCCCAGGTCAGGGTGAATTCCGGCTGATGCTGGTCTCGCTCTAGCACTTTCTGATTGGGTTGCAGGCCGGCCAGGGCCCGGTCCAGCGTCGCGGCAGAAATACCGGCGCGACGCGCCTGAGCGCGCAAATCGGCCAGGAAGGTTTGGAAACTGCCGGGCGCGGCGGCGGCGGTGGAGAGAGCAGCAGTGAGTAAAAGGCGGCGACTCAGCATGCGGCGCTGTGTGCCATAAGCGGCGAGCGAGAGGCAATCAGAATGACTTACGCGCGAACGCCTTCTTTCTTCGTCATCGCCGGGCGGGTCCGCGCCATCAGACGTGCACCGAGCCGGTCCAGATACAGGTACACCACCGGCGTCGTGTACAGCGTTAGCAACTGCGACAGCATCAGCCCACCCACGATCGTATAACCGAGCGGCTGGCGAATTTCCGACCCGGTACCGGTGCCGAGCATCAACGGCACGCCACCGAGCAGTGCCGCCGTCGTCGTCATCAGGATCGGCCGGAAGCGCAGCAGGCAGGCCTGGTAGATCGCGTCCTCCGGCGCCATGCCTTCATTGCGTTCGGCATCCAGTGCGAAGTCCACCAGCATGATGCCGTTCTTCTTCACTATCCCGATCAGGAGGATGATGCCGATCAGCGCGATCACACTCAGGTCAAAGTGGAACGCCATCAGCATCAGCAGCGCACCAATCCCCGCCGAGGGCAACGTCGAGAGGATGGTGATAGGATGCACCGCGCTCTCGTACAGCACGCCTAGTATGATATAGATCACCACGAGCGCCGCCGCGATCAGGATCGGCTCCTTCGACAAGGACGACTCGAAGGCCTGAGCGTTGCCCTGGAAACTGGTGGTGAGCGACGCAGGTTTGCCGAGCTGCTGCTCCAGCGCACGGATCGCGTCCACCGCTTCGCCGATCGACGTTCCGGGCTTCAGATTGAATGACAGCGTCACCGAAGGAAACTGCCCCTGATGGTTGATCGCAATCGGAGTCGCCATGCTCGCTACATTGACCAGCGCGGTGATCGGCACCTGCTGCCCGGTCGGTGTACCGACATAAAGGTTCTTCAACGCATCGGGGCCCGTCTGGAATGCCTGCTCGACTTCCAGGATCACGTGGTACTGGTTCAGTGGCTCGAACATCGTCGAGACGATGCGCTGGCCGAACGCGTCATCCAGCGTGTTGTCCACCGCCGCGGGCAGGATCCCATAGCTCGACGCCGCATCACGGTTGACCGTGATGTCGAGCAGCCGTCCCTGATCGGCCTGGTCGGATGCGACATCGGTGATTCCGGGAATGGTCTTCAGCTTCTCCTGGAACATCGGCGCCCAGTGCGCCAGCTCGCCGGCATCCGCATCGACAAGCGTATATTGATATTGAGTACGCGATACCCGGGCGCCGATGGTGATATCCTGCGCCGCCTGCATAAACACCTTGACGCCTTCCAGTCCGGCAAGTTTCGGCCCCAGCCTGGCGATGATCTCGTCGGCACTGGCGGTGCGCCCACTTTCCGGTTTCAGCGCGATGAACATGCGGCCGTCATTCAGCGTGCTGCCACCGGTCGCGCCGATCTGCGAGCCGACCGAGGCGACGGCCGGATCCTTCAGCACCACGCGAACCACGGCTTCCATGCGTTCGCTCATCCCGGTGAAGGAAACGTCCTGTGCCGCCTCGGCGATCGCGATGATCATGCCGGTGTCCTGCTGCGGGAAAAAGCCTTTGGGGATGATGACGTAGAGATAGCCGGTGACGACGATGGTGCCGAACATCACCATCAGGGTGATGAAGCGATGCTTCAGTGCCCGCCGCAGGCTACGTGAATAGAGCCCCAGCAAGTGGTCGAAACCGGCCTCGAACAGCAGGTAAGGCCGGCCATGCTGCTTTGCCGCCGGCCGCAGCAGCCGCGAGCACATAACCGGTGTGAGCGTCAGGGAGATCAACAGCGACAGCACCAATGCGACACTGATGGTGACGGCGAACTCACGGAACAGCAGTCCGACGTAGCCCGGCATCAAGAACAGCGGGATGAACACGGCGATCAGCGACAGCGTGATGGAGATGATGGTGAAGCCGATCTCACCTGCCCCTTTCAATGTGGCCTGCAAGGGGCTGAGACCTTCCTCCAGGTAGCGCACAACGTTCTCGATCACCACCACGGCGTCATCGACCACGAAACCAACCGCGATGGTCAGAGCCATCAGCGATAGATTGTCGAGGCTGTATCCCAGCACATACAGCACCGCAAACGTGCCGATGAGCGCGAGCGGTATCGTAACGGCCGGTATGATGGTAGCCCAGAGGTTGCGCAGGAACAGGAAGATCACCATCACCACAAGCGCCACGCTCAGCAGCAGCGTGGACTGCACGTCGGCGATCGACGCACGGATGGTCTGCGTGCGATCGGACAAGATGCTGACTCGGATGGTCGGCGGGATCGATGCCTGCAATCGCGGCAGAGCCGCCTTCACCGCATCCACCGTCGAAACAACGTTGGCGCCAGCCTCGCGCTGGACTGCCAGGATGATCGCCCGCTTTTCATTCTCCCAACCCGCAAGCAGGTTGTTCTCCGGCCCGCTGACCGCACGGCCGACGTCTCGCACGCGCACTGGCGAGCCATGCTGGTAGGCGATGATCAGATTGGCGTACTGATCGGGTTGCAGGAGCTGGTCATTGGTGTTGAGCGTATAGCTGACACGCGGACTGTTGAGCGTGCCCTTCGGCAGATTGACATTCGCGTCGCCTATCACGCTGCGCACCATCTCCAGGCTGAGGCCGCGCGCGGCCAGCGCGAGGGGATCAACCTGGATGCGGATTGCGGGCTTCTGCTGCCCGCCGATGCCGACAAGTCCCACACCCGGAACCTGTGAGATTTTTTCCAGCAGAATATTCTCGGCGTAAGCATCCACAGTGGTGAGAGGTACTGTATCGGAGGTGACCGCCAGTACCAGAACCGGCGTATCTGCCGGGTTCACCTTTCGTATTGTCGGTGGATAGGTCATGTTCGGCGGCAACTGCCCGCCTGCCGCGTTGATCGCCGCGAGCACGTCGGCCGCAGCCCCGTCGATGTTTCGTTGGAGTCCGAATTGCAGGGTGATCGTGCTGTAGCCAAGGGTGCTCGATGACGTCATCTGTACAATGTCGGGGATCTGGCCGAACTGCTCCTCCAGCGGCGTCGCCACCGACGACGCCATGGTCTGGGGATCGGCGCCAGGCAATTGTGCGGTAACACTGATAGTGGGAAAATTCACGTCCGGTAACGGCGACACCGGCAGAAGCGGATAGCTGACGAGGCCGCACAGCAGCAGTCCAACCATCAACAGCGCAGTGGCGAACGGCCGGTTGATGCAGAGGGCCGACAGGTTCACGGCACGGCTTGCGTGTTCTCTGCCGCGAAAGATTTCGCCGCCTTGCCCGTGAGGATGGTAACGTGGCTGCCCGATTGCAGACGCGACTGACCCTCGACGACAACCTGTTCTCCGGCGCTCAGTCCGCTGTCGACCAGATCAATGCCATCGCTCAGATGTGTGGTGGCGATGCTGCGAATCGCCACCGAATTGTCCGGCATCACCACGAACACATACTTGCCTTCCGGCCCCTCCTGCACTGCAGTCGAAGCGATGGTGAGACCGTCATGGCGGGTGTCGATCAGCAGACGCGCGTTGACCAACTCGCCGGGCCACAACCGGCCAGATGCATTGGGAAAGTTGGCCTTCAGCTGCAACGTACCGGTTGCCTGGTCGATCTGATTGTCAAGCAGCAGCAGCGTGCCCTGATCGAGCTGCGTCTGTCTGTCCTGGCCATAAGCGACTACAGTAAGCGAGCCATGCGCCATGTGCTGCTGAAGACGCATCAGATCGGTCTGTGGCAATGTGAAGATGACCGAGATCGGCTGAAGCTGGGTGACGACGACAAGGCCGTTCGCATCAGTCGGATGGATGATGTTGCCGATATCGATCTGTCGAATGCCGGTGACCCCGTTGATCGGCGAGGTCAGCCGCGTATAGCTGAGCTGCACCTGTGCCGCCTCGATTGCCGCCTCGTCGGACTGCACCGCGGCCGTGAGTTCAGCGATTTGTGCCCGCTCGTTGTCCACGAGCTGCTGCGTGGCGAAGCCTTGCGACAGCAACGGCAGGTTGCGGTTCAGATTCGCCTGCGCGTTGCCAAGGTCCGCCTGGTCACGGTTGCGGTTGGCGATCGTCTGATCGAGCGTCGCCTGATACGGCCTTGGATCAATCTGTGCCAGCAGGTCACCGATGTGGACGGCCTGTCCTTCGGTGAAGGCAATCTGTGTGATCTGCCCCTGGATCTGACTCCGCACGGTCACCGTGTTGTAGGCCTGCACATGGCCGATACCGGTGAGATAGATCGGCACGTCGCCACTCTTCACCGTGTTGGCGACAACCGGAACCGCGGGCTGCGCATCGGCCCCCACGGCCGCGAGGATGATGACAAGAATGCCGCCTACGATCCTGCCAGTAGTGGGCCGCGGTCGCATTGATTCCTTCCACACGGCGCGCGGCCGTTCCAGTCATCTGGAGGGTATGGAAGGTCCGGCTGAACTTTCTTTCATGATGCGGCGGTTCTGGTGCAATCCGTGCGCGGCCAGTGGCGATCACACTGCCAGATTCGCGCAGGCACTCGTCGCGCCCTATCACTATGCGCCCACCAGCCAGAAGGATAGCAGCGTATGTCCTCCCTTACCCTTGAGCAGGCCCAGGCAATCGTGACCACCGCGCTCCGCCACGGCACCGAGCAAAAGTTGCAGCCACTTGCGGTGGCGGTGCTGGATGCGCGCGGTGCGCTGAAGGCCTTCGCGGCGCAGGATGGCACCAGCCTGCGGCGTGCCGAGATCGCCACGGGGAAGGCCTATGGTGCGCTGTCGTTCGGGATCGGATCGCGCTCCCTGGCCAAACGTGCCGCCACGACGCCGCACTTCATCGCCGCCGTCACGCACGCCGTGGGTGGCATGCTGGTGCCGGTGCCAGGTGGCGTGTTGATACGCGCAGCAGACAAGGAGGTCATCGGCGCCGTGGGCATTTCCGGCGACACCTCCGACAACGACGAGGCGGCCGCGATAGCCGGGATCACAGCAGCGGGGCTGAGCGCTGATCCGGGCGAGAACTAGCTCGCGCTACACGACCAGGCTGCTCGCCTTCGTCGCCAGGTCGTCCAGTCCGCTGCTTGTGGAGCTGGACGACTTGTTCATCTTCATGATCAGCAGGTACTGATCCGTCAGGCTGGTGACGAAGTGCCGGTCCTGCAACTTCGATATGTCGAGATGCGTGGTGATGGCGGCTGTCTGGGCCGGGGTGTCCTGGTTAACGATCGCAGTAGGAATGCCCAGCGCGGTGGTGATGACCAGGAAGTTCACCATGTTGCTCAGGATGTCGCTGGGTGACTTGATCGAGCTGGCCTGGTTCAAAAACGTCAGCGCGTTCGAAAGCCCTGGTGTTGCCTTGTCCAGCGAACTTCGCCATTCCATCTCGGCATAGCCATTCGTGAGCGAAGCGACCATCTTCGGATCTTGCAGCGATGCCAGGCCATTCTTCGCGAAATTGTAGTTCAGTACGGTGTTCATCCACAGGGCATTGCCGAATTTGTTGACCAGCGACTTCGGGTCCGACGGGTCGGACATGAACAGTTTCTGCACAAAGGCGGTCTGGCCGATGTAATTCGATAATCCGCTGGCTGTGAGTAACACCTTCTGAACGGCCGGATTTGCCAGTGCGGTCTGGAGATCAGGCGCGTTTGCCACCGCAGACTGGAACTGTGAAATCGCGCTTCGCACAACGGGCTGCTTTGCAACCTGTGCCACGTCGGTGGCTTCCTGCTTCTGCGCCAAAACCAGGTCGGTCAGCGGATCGCCGGATGAAGCAAACGTGGAAGTCGACCGCGACGATGTGGAGGCACCACTGTACAGCGTGTTCAGCATTGCCGTGTCGATCTCGGAAGCGGACGTGCTCCCGGCCGCGAACAGCAGGCTGTAGTCCATGCCGCTGACGATACCGCTCATGACGGCAACTCCCGCGCCGCGATCTCCAGGCCGCCCTGAAATACACCCCGCCGGTTAAGCAACCGTTGACTTGCCAGGAGACATCGAGCCGTTGAGTGCCACGCTGCCGTATGACTCAAAGGCATGCGTCACATCAGTGGCGAACAGACTCGCCGATTTGCTGAGCTGGTCTGCGGTTTCCGGGCCATCCTGCATGGCTCCGTCAATCCCTCCGACAAGCTGGTGTGCGCCGTCATCCACCGTGCCGTCGTCGCCCTCGCCATGACCATTGCGGTGATGATGGCCGCGCAACGCGTTCGGATTCTGCGAGGGATCGGCCGGACTGGCGGCACTCGCTGTCATGCTGGTTGTGCCCGCGCTGTTCACACTGTTCGCCGACGGGCTGGCCTCGCCACCCATCTGCGTCAGCATCGACTGCAAGTCGGCTGAGAAAGCCTGCATGTAAGCGCCAGAGTTCCCATTCGTCGCCACGGTTCCGGCCTTCGTCATAGCGTCACCGCACGCCGCCGCCATGCCCGATCGGGATGTGCCCTGGTTCCGCAGGCTCGGCCACTGCCACGGGCTCATGTAGCTGCTGACACTGGTGATCGACATGCCGAATGCTCCTTGCGCCACAGCGGGAACTGCATCATGCGTGC
>Ga0310811_10014613_pt1 | contig 10243 bp, 7 predicted proteins | sample YCmetagenome_FD_207642 | JGI IMG/M metagenome (GOLD analysis project Ga0310811, IMG submission 207642) | Soil microbial communities from experimental microcosm in Duke University, North Carolina, United States - YC | ecosystem: Engineered > Artificial ecosystem > Soil microcosm > Unclassified ... | reverse complement strand
CTGGCAGGGCCTATGATAAAATCGCGCCCCGGAACCAGGGCGGCGCCATTGATAGACAGGTCCATAGCACCCGGAAAAGTATTGGCATTGAAGCTGAATGGTTGGGTATAATCTTTACCGCCCATAGGCTGCAGGCCATAGTCTTTAAATTGTGCAGCAATAAACCGGCCTGCTTTGCCCATGCCATCGTTAGTATAGCCCCGGCCCCAAAAATATGGCGATGTTAAAGTATCGACCATCCTGCGGACAAATACGGAATCCTGCGCGAAAAGCACATTTGCAAATAAAAGGAAGAGTAAGGTCAGGTTTAGTTTCATCAGGTACTAATGTTTTTCCTTTTCGCGCCGCACCCTTGCATCGATCAATTTATCTGCAAGCTGCACTTCATTTATCTTATCTAAAACATCTATTAGTGCCTGGTATTCCGTGTATTTCTTATGGTCTTCCGCATCAGCCAGGAATTTTGTAAGATTATCAATATCGCGGCCCGGAAGCGCCTTTACCTTCGCGGCAAATTCTTTTGGATGCTGGACGCCGAGTTGCACAATGGCCAGCTGCATTTGCTTCCCCACCCCGGCATCGTAGGTCATATCCTTACCAATATCCACCGCCTTATCAACTACTTCGGCCGGAAAATCCCTGGCCATACTTATGAAAAAGTCCAGGTATTCAACGTATTCCGAATGCAGGGGGCCATTTTGGAATATCTCTGCGAATTGCTGTTTATTTCCGGGAAAAGATTTTAAATAGGCTAATTTCTTTGGCTTTGATCCTGGATATATCTTTAATTGAATGTACGTCGCTTTTAACTTCATTGCGGCCTGCGGGGGAGCCTGGGCAAAACAAATATTTGTACAAACAAACAAGGCCAGTAAGCTGGTGACACAGGTTTTTAATAAAGTATTCATTATAAGTGGTTATTTAGGATGACAAGATCATACCGGTTGGTAAATATAGTAAGATAAACGAAAAGTGATTGGCTTTGGTATAGAGTCGGCGGCCGGGCATCATAGGGTTATAAAAAAAGCGGGAAAGTTTCCTTATCCCGTTTCTCAAACTATTAACTGATTCAGGCAACAACGCTTTTGATCTCGGCCGCCACGCCTATACGGTAGGCGGGCAAACTGCTGTTTGATTTCTTAGGCGATGGCAGCTTAATCCGTTTCTTGAATGAATATTTGGTAACATTAACCATCAGCACGCTGAATAATATGATCAGCAAACCTAATAATTGCAGTATCGATATATTTTCGTGGGCAAATAGCACACCCAGCAGTATTGCGATTACAGGATTAACGTAAGAATGGGTGCTTACCTGTACCGCCGACCTTACCTTTAACAACCAGATATAAGCGCTGAACGCTCCTATCGACCCAAAAAACACCAGGTAGCCCAAAGCCATCCATGCCTTTGCCGGCACCTGGCTTACGTGAAAAGAACTGAATTCGTGGTGAAAAAGCGCGGCGATAATAAAGGCTAAACCAGCAATGATCATTTGCCAGGCTGAGCTGACACGTGCGGGAGCGGTGCCGGAACTTTTTTTGGAGAAAAGCGCACCTGCCGACCAGGCGATCGGGTCGACCATTACCAGCAACAGGGCGAAAACCTGGGTTGATGTCATCGACCCATTCATCGATTTGATAATCGCTTCTGCAAACAACAGGATAACGCCTGCAAAGCCGATGATAAGCCCGATAACCGTCGACTTATTACCCAGGTTTACTTTCCAGTTGGCTTTGTCAAGCGCGACAAACCATATCGGGTTGGCCGATACCATGATAGCTACTATGGCACTTGGCAATGATTGTTCGGCCCAGATTACACCACCGGTTGCCGTAAAAAGCATCAGTAACCCGCTGATGGCCGATGACCTGATATCTTTTTTAACCCAAACCTTGTCGCCTTTGATCAAGCACCAGGTTAATAACAGCACGCCGGCTGTCAGGAAACGCAGGGCGCCCATCAACATTGGCGGAAAACCGCCGATGGCCATTTGAATGAAAAAATAGGTTGATCCCCATACCACGTATATGGTTGCGAAAGCGATAATTACCAATAGTAACGAAGGCTTGTTTGTTGCTGTAGTTTCCATTTTCTTAATTATTGATGATTGCTGTTTTTTTGTCTTTTTTTGAAAGTTGTGAGTCGATGCTCCAGGCATAGGCAGGCATGGAGGCTAGCACTAAGCTGGCTGCGCTCAGCGTAAAAACTGAATACCCCAATGGCGATTCGATACCGAATGAAATGGCCATCGCTATCGCGAAGCAGAAACTCAATATGGCACTGCCGATGGCTGCCATCCGGGTAAATAACCCGATGAGTATCAGCGCCCCGAAAAGGCCTTCGCCGATAGTGGCAAGGGTTGCCAATGCGGGCACAAAACCGGGAGACAAGAAACCCATTACCTGCCGGGAGTAGGCTACGAAATGTGGCCAATCGCCCCAGCCAACATGGGGCTGGCCATTTCTTCCTAATACCCCAAGGCGGTCGGCTACTTCCCATAAGTAAGCTGAACCAATAGCTATCCGGAGATATAGTGAAGGCAGTTTCGGATCGATCTTCATGATATTTATTTTTTAATTCCAATACTAAATTATAGCTTAGTTGGACTATTTATATAGTCCACAATTTAGAAGCAAAGTAGTCCACCATGTCAATTCTTGAGAGCCTTCTTATCATCGATAAAGACCTGTCCGTGCCGGTATACCTGCAGATAACCAATGGCGTTATCGGGCACATTCGCCGCGGCGCTTTGAAACCGGAAAGTATGCTGCCATCGAGCCGCACCCTTGCCGCTGCGCTCCATGTCCACCGGAAAACTGTAATTGCCGCGTATGACGAATTGTATGCACAAAGCTGGGTGGATGTGTACCCGAGGAAAGGCATCTTCGTCGCCAAAAACCTGCCGGATGTAACGCCCAGGCCGTTAACCGGAAGCGACGGCGTCAGTAATTTACCAACCAAAACATTTTTTGATGTGAATGACGATCATGTGCCGTTTCCCCATCCATATAAAGCAGTGCCCGAGCATCATTTGGTTTTTAACGATGGCTTCCCGGATACACGCATTGCCCCTATCGATCTGCTGGTGAGAGAATATCGCCGTTTTGGAAACTATCGTTTCACCTCCAAATACCTGATGTACGGACCCGAGCAGGGCTCGGAGAATTTGCGTAACGAATTAGCCCGGTTCCTGTCTGAAAGCCGGGGACTGCATGTAAGTGCGGAAAGCATCCTGATCACCAAAGGCGTGCAGATGGCGATGTACCTGACGGCACAGATATTACTCTCAAAAGGAGATACGGTCATTGCTGCCGACCCTGGCTATCCGGGAGCAAATGAAATATTTGAACATGCGGGGGCTCAAATGGCATTTGTGCCTGTTGACGAGCATGGCATCGACCTGGATGCGGTGGAAGCCATCTGCAAAAAGAGAAAGGTAAAATTGCTGTATGTGATACCGCACCACCACCGGCCCACTACGGTAACCCTTAGTTCCGAACGGCGTATGCGGCTGCTTGAGCTGGCTATGAAATATCGCTTCGCTATTTTGGAAGATGATTATGATTACGATTTCCATTACAGCAGCAGCCCGATACTGCCCCTTGCCAGCGCCGATTATTATGGAAGTGTGATCTATGTAGGTTCGTTTTGCAAAACTATCGCGCCGGGTATCCGCATTGGTTTTGTCGTGGCGCCGCAGAACCTAATCATTCAGTTAACGCGATTGCGGCGGATGATAGACCGCCAGGGCGAGCAGCTACTGGAGGAGGCCATGGCCAATCTGTTAAAAAACGGTGACATCAGCCGGCACCTTAAAAAAGCCAATAAAATTTATCATGAACGCCGCGATACACTTTGCCGGCTGCTTGACGAGCAATTGGGCGAACACCTGTCCTTTAAAATACCCGACGGCGGTTTTGCCATATGGGTCAAATACATGAAAGGGCTTAACGCCGCCATTATATCACGGCATGCTGCCGCAATGGGTCTGTCTGTAAGCGACGGCAATGATTATTATCATGCTTCCGTTAGTCAAAGGCATGTCAGGGTTGGATTTGCTTCGCTGAATTTAGACGAATTGGAACGGGCAGTAGAGATATGGGGCCGCGCTGTAAAGAAATCATTACATTAAAATTTTCGATTTTTAACTAACTTGGAAGTGCGAATCTTCTTCCAATTATTTACTCAAAATCGATCTGATCCGATGAAAAAGTTTTATTGCTTATTGGCTTTCCTGTGTTTCCTAACAATTACAGCATTCGCGCAGCAAAAGCCCGACAGCGGCTACCAGGTAAAGGGATTCATCATAGCCGTTCCGAGGCCTGATGGTGTGGAAGAGTTTGTAAAATTCATCAACGAGGAACTGGCGCCGCGCAAGATCAACACACTGGTGCTGAGGGTCGATTTTAATTATAAATACAAAAGCCATTCCGAACTCAGGGATACCCTCGCCTTAACCAAAAGCGACTGTAAGAAGATATTGGAGGCCTGTAAAAACAATGGTATCAGCATCGTCCCGCAGGTAAACCTGCTGGGGCACCAATCATGGGCGGCCAAAACAGGTATGCTATTGAAAGTTTACCCTGAGTTTGATGAAACACCCTGGGTAAAAATGCCGGCTACCGCCGCTGAATATAAATGGCCCAATGCCGATAATTTATACTGCCGCAGCTATTGCCCCCAGCACCCGGGTGTACATAAGATAGTCTTCGACCTGATGGATGAGATCATGGATGTGTTTGAGGCTAAGGCTTTTCATGCGGGTATGGACGAGGTGTTTTATTTGGGCGAGGACAAGTGCCCGCGCTGTGGCGGTCGTGATAAAGCGGTACTTTTCGCCAACGAGGTACAAACTATTCGCGACCACCTGGCTGAAAAGGGAAAGGAACTGTGGATATGGGGCGACCGCCTAATTGACGGCAGGGCAACCGGCATTGGCATGTGGGCCGGCAGTTACAACGATACCTACCGCGCCGTAGACCTGATACCACGCGATGTGGTGATATGCGACTGGCAATACGACCAGGACAATCAAACGGCGGTATACTTCGCCTTAAAGGGCCTGCGTGTTGTAACCTGCACCTGGAACCGCCCCCAGGTAGCCATGAACCAGGTAGAGGATCTGTACCGTTCACGGGCTATTTCGGGAAAAGAGATGAGAAGCCGCTTTTATGGTATTGCAGAAACGATATGGTCTCCACCGGCGCGTTTCTTCGATGGTTATTATGGCCGAACGACTGATGCTAAAGCAGGCGATAATACACCCTGGAATACTTTCAGGATGATGTTTGACAAGGCAAACCAGATAGAGCAGACAGCGACGGCCAGGTAACTGCGGGATTAATTTTCGGTTGGTCCCGGGCGGGCGGCATTAAACCTTCGGAAAATAAATCCGTTTAAGTTTAATGATGAAAAAACTACTCCCCTCTCTTGTTTTTCTGTTCGGTTTGATATTCGTCGCGGCCTGCCATAAAAACGGCAGTAGTGACCCAAAGCCCGCACCATCTACAGATACGCTTTATTTTCCGCCGTTAAGCGGCAGCACCTGGGAAACCACAACGGCATCGTCTTTGGGCTGGGATGAAACTGCGCTTAACAACTTGTATCCCTATTTGCAAAGCAAGGGCACCAAAGCTTTTATCATCCTTAAGAATGGCAGGATAGTTACCGAGAAATATTTCGGAACTTTTACCGCCGACAGCCTTTGGTATTGGGCATCAGCCGGCAAAACCATGACCGGCTTCCTGGCAGGAATAGCCCAACAAGAGGGGTTAATTAATATCAACGATAAGAGTTCGAAATATTTAGGCACCGGCTGGACATCGGCACCTTTGGCAAAGGAGAACCTGATCACCATAAAAAATCAACTGACCATGACCACCGGGCTGGATGACGGCGTTGCCGACCCGGATTGCACCCTGCCCGGATGCCTGGTATACAAGGCCGATGCCGGAACACGCTGGGCTTACCACAACGCTGCCTATACTATGCTGGACGGCGTTATTGAACATGCGACAGGCTTATCCTATAACGCTTATTTTCAGCAAAAGATAAGAGATAGAACAGGCATGAACGGCGCCTGGGTTAAATCGCCCAACTCTAATAACGTGTATTACAGCAATGCCCGCAGTATGGCCCGGTTTGGGTTACTGCTATTGAACAAAGGCACCTGGGATAAAACGGTTATATTAGCTGATACCAACTATTTCAAAAGCCAAATAAATACTTCGCAGAACTTAAACCTGAGTTATGGTTATTTAACGTGGCTAAATGGCAAAAGCAGCAACATGCTGCCACAATCGCAAATTGTTTTTTCCGGGCCGATCATCCCTAACGCCCCAGCCGACCTTTTTGCAGCGTTGGGTAAAAATGATCAGAAAATTTATGTCGTTCCATCTCAAAAATTAGTCATCATCCGTATGGGAAATACTGCAGGCGGCGTTAAACCGGCAGGATCAGATTTCGATAACGAGCTTTGGGGAAAACTGAAACCGATAATAAAATATTAGCGTTTAGCTGTTCCTGAAAGATCAAGAACAATCGCGTTACTTTCCGGTCGGATGTTAAATACTTCCTCCCCTTTTGGTTTGATGAACGTGCCTTTTTCTGCTTTGATTTCATAATCCATACTTTCAAACCTGCCACTCACTTTACGAGTTTCAATTTTGGTGAAAGGCAGCTTTGCTTTATCTGCGACCGAGAGGCTCATAAACCAATTAAGGGGGTTTCCACTTTTGATCTTCACCGATATCTCACGTTCATTCAAATCAATTAACAGTGTCCCGGCAACTGTTTTCAATGGCCATGATATGTGCAGCTTTCCCGGAGCAGGACTTGTAACTGCCGGGTCGCCGCCCTCTAACAAGATTTCCTTTCCATCGATCATAGCTTTAAGTCTGAGCCCGGCCATTTGCTGCGCAGTGCTCCAAAGGTACCCGTCGACAACAGGCAACGTAAAAAAAGAGCACTCATTAGAAGTAGCCTTTTTTGTCTCATAAACAGACGGAAGCTTCTCATTGAATAAGTGAATATCCCTTACCCGCAGCGTGCCATTTTCCCACAGCAAATTAACACGGTAAAAGCGGCTGTTGAACCAAACCGTCTTGCGGTCGCTCCCTTCAATATCTTTATTGATAGTAACCGAGGTCGCAGGCGTCACTTTATAGTGATCTTTGAACCATTTGCCGGATGCCGCCAGGGTTTCTACCTTAACCTTATGCTCGTTCCGCAGCTTTGCTATTAATGGCATCTGAATTTCAAATCCTTTGGCCATAGCATCCCAGGTAAATGAGTTTTCCTGCCCGGCCTGGGTGTAGGCAAACCCTGCTGACTCGCCATCGACAAACTGTTTGAAATACCAGTTCACCCAGGTCGAATCGCCACCACCAAATTTATACACCGGTTCAAGGGTAACCACTCCTTGCCGTGTTGTGCCAAGCCCGTTGTCGTACTGCCTCACCGGATCGCTGCCCAGCATCCTGAATATCGGCACCGGGATCTGGTTTACTGCATTTTGAGCCGGCATGTACGAGTTGATCTTACTGGGGTAATAAGCCTGGTTCCAGTATCCACCCCAAAATGTGTAGCCGTCGGTGCCGTATTGGTCCTTGCAATTGGCCGAGGCAACAATGTGATATTTTTGATAAAGGTAATTCAACGTATGCGCGTCGATAAACCAGGACGCCACCGATTTGGGATAATATCCAAATATCTTCTTAAAGTCGTGCATGTAAACATCGGCCAGTTTCTCCCGCTCTTTTGGAGTATAGCCGGTTGAAAAGCCGATATTCGCACGCCAATCCCAGGGATAACGCCCCCGCCATTTCATCCCCGCCCGTTCCACCAGCGGCTGCGGTATTTCCCACCAGGCGCCAATTTCAAATGAATTGCGTGGCAGACTTTTCAGCAGTTTTTGATAGCGCGCATCCATTAAAGCATCGTATTGCAACAGGAAGGTGCCGCCCAGGTTGTATTTTTTCATTATCTCCACCTGTTTAACAACAGTTTGATAAAGCACATCTTCGGTAATTGCCGGGTCTCTTGGCTCAAGCAACCGGATAAAATTGACGATGTTTACTATTTTGGGATGATCGTCCGGCATTTTAGCATCAGCGCGTTTATTTCCAAATGAACTGAACAAGCAAAGGGTTGCAAATGCGGCCAGGCCAATTACGGATCTCTTTATTATTTTCATCATTCTATAACAGTTAACAGCCAATTCTGATCGGTATACTTGCCTTGATTTTAAACAATACAGCTTTTTATTAGCTTGTTTGCGATAAAAATAGCTATTTGCATTATACAAACCTGCGGATGCGGTAACATCCGCAAAATATCGAACTTGATCTATGTTTCTGAAAGCCGTTTACGCCGCCCTGATCTACTGCTGTGTTACTTTGGCGCCATCTGTTGCGATGGATAAAGTATATACCATCAGCAGTCCGAAAATTACGATGACGCTTGATTATGGCAACATGGCCAGTATTACATCGCTTGTGGTTAATGGCCAAAAGGTGATCAGCAGTGCGTACGGTATATATACGTCAGTAAGAATAAACGGCGTGGTTTATTCGTCCCTCCGTCTTAAAACAGTTCCGGCGTTGATAAAAACCGGGAACACAATTAAGTTAACCGGGATAACCTACGGGGATAAAAACCTGTCCATAAAAGAAAACTGGATATTCACCATAGCCGGAAAAGAGATAAAATGGAACCTGGAGCGAACTTGCTCCAAACCGGTGGTTGTAGAAGAAAGCGCGTTACCTGTATTCAATTTCGATAGTATTAATACCTGGGAGGGTGCCTACCAGGGTTATGGCGGACTGGCTTGGTTCTACCTGTTTAACGAGAAATTGTGTACTTATGGCGTACATACCCGCTCGTCGGACTTTTGGAACAGCAAAACCGGCAACGGTTTAAATATAACCGTAAACGCTGCCGGCAAAAACGTGGCGATGAAGTATAGCCGCACCAATGATGATAAACTGGCTTACACCGTCTCCGTGTCGGGCAAGGAACTTGCCCCTAAAATGGATAGCGGGACAAACCGCAGAAGGTTCATCAGGGGACGAACGGATGTATGGGCGCCATTTACTATGCCTGCTGGAATCAGCAGCCAAACCATCACCTTAAGTTATTTCGACTTTAATGAAAAATACGGCCGCGGCACCATTAAAGGTCTTGATGGCAAAAAAGTAAATGCCGTATTAAATACCATCGCCCGGATAGGCGTTATCGATTCGTTACATTTTGGCGGCAACAGCTGGCACACGCCTTACGGCCCTATTTGCCTGCACGAACAATATATTGCGCAGCTTGGCCTGGGCATAAACGACCCAAAATATCTTGCCGGCTATCAAAGTTGCCTGGATTTTTATTGCAGTCATGCCATAAAGCCGGGCGGCCGGGTTTATCCGCGGTGGGCCTATACCAACGAGGACGCGATGCCGGGCAAATTCAATCAATACGGTTTTTACGAGGCGCAGTGGGGTATCCTGATGGATTCGAACCCGGACCTGGTGACCAACATCGCCGAACTGTATGACATGACCGGCGATAAAGCCTGGGTCAAAAGCCACCAATTAGACTGCGAAAAAGCGCTGGACTGGATATTGAAGCGGGATGGGAACCACAACGGGCTTGTTGAAATGACAAATGATAATTCGGCCGAAAAAAAGAGCAGCGACTGGATAGATATCATTTGGGCATCGTACGAAAATGCTTTTGTGAATGCCAAGCTTTATCACGCACTGGTTAAATGGGCAGCTATAGAGCATCAATTAAATAACCGGCCAAAGGCAAAGTATTATGCAGATTTTGCAGCAAAACTAAAGGAAAGCTTTAATAAGCCGACCAGTGAGGGAGGTTTTTGGGATGAAGAAAAGGGATGTTATATTCATTGGAGAGATAAGGATGAAACCATACATGGCACCAATATGGTTACACCGGTAAATTTTATGGCGATAGCCTACGGTATTTGCGATGACGGCGTGAGGAAGAAGATCATCCTGAACAGCATCGAGACGCAAATGGAAAAGGAGAAGCTATTTTTCTGGCCATTGGCTATGACATCCTACGCGCCCGGAGAAGGTAAGGAGTGGCAGTTCCCGTTTCCATCATATGAGAACGGCGACCTGTTTTTATCGTGGGGATCTGTTGGGGTGGCAGCTTACGCAGCATACAACCCTGCCCTTGCGCTGAAGTATGTAAAGAACGTACTGGACCAGTATGGCAAAGACGG
>Ga0310811_10014612_pt1 | contig 10244 bp, 8 predicted proteins | sample YCmetagenome_FD_207642 | JGI IMG/M metagenome (GOLD analysis project Ga0310811, IMG submission 207642) | Soil microbial communities from experimental microcosm in Duke University, North Carolina, United States - YC | ecosystem: Engineered > Artificial ecosystem > Soil microcosm > Unclassified ... | reverse complement strand
CGGTGGGCAGATCGCGGCCAAGCCAGCGCGCGTAGGCGAGCGCATCGGCTTGCGTGACCATCGTCACCGGCTGGTTCATGCGGCCTTCGAGCGTGCTGCCGGGTCCGGTGGGATGATTCCACGCGGCGCCTTTCACCCACGTCCACCACGCGAGATCGCGTGTATTCATCTCGTCGCGTGTCGGCGTATGAAATACCACGGCGCCGCCTTGGCGCTCCGAATCGCTGACGTAGCCCGTGGCCTTCACGAATGCCGCGAACTGCGCATTCGTCACATCGGTCTGATCGATCCAGAAGCCCGCGACGCGCGTCTTGCCGTCGCCGGCCGGACGCTCGTCTTCGTAACCGAGCTTGCTGCCGAACACGAAATCACCGCCATGCAGATGCACCATGCCGGCTTTCGGATCGTCCCGCCAGCGCGCGGGCAGGCCGGCGTAACGCTCGCATTGCCGCTCGGAGCCGAGCGCGGCCAACGGACGCGATGCATTGAGTTCGTCGAACGCCCCTTGTTTGCCGCCGCTAAAGACCGCCGAAGCGGCCGTCGCGGCCGTAAATGCAGCGGCGAAGGCGACCGTGGCGATCGCCGCGTAGACGCCGTACAGCGCCGCGTTGCTTTTGAGCTTGAATCTGACGGTCATTGCGTGCTCAGTAGTAACCGCGCGGACGCAACGGTTCGACGCCGCCGACGCTGCTCATATAGCTGTTCCACTGCTGCACGAGACCGTCGATCACCGAGGGATTCTGCGTCGAGACGTCCTGCGTTTCGCCACGGTCGGCGCTCATGTCGAACAGTTGCCAATGACCGTCCACGGGACCGAGCGGCGGTTCCGTCCACAGCGCTTTCCAGCGGCCGTCGGCGCTGCGCAGATAGCCGCGGCCGTAGGCTTCGTCGCCGAACGATGCGGTGTGCACGGCGCTCGTGGCCTGATCGTTCAGCAATGGCAGCAGCGACTGTCCGGTCACCGGATACACGTAGCGATTGTTATAGACCACCTTGCCCTTGTTCTGATCGACGCCGGTCAGCGTATTGATGAGCGCCGGCGCGGCCTGCGTGGGCGGAGGAATCTGCGCGACGGCGAGGAACGTTGCGGTGTTGTCGGTCACGTGCGTGAAGTCACGCAGCGTCGGCTTCTGCGTGGTCTGACCCGGCAGATGGACGATCAACGGCGTGGATACGCCACCTTCGCCCGAGTAGCCCTTGGTCAGACGGAACGGCGTGGCGCTCACTTCGGCCCAGCGCAAGCCGTACTGCAGACGTTGCGCGTTCTGCTTGCCGTTGTCGGTGCCGAGTGCCGAATAAACCGGGTCGGCGGCGTTGGCGGTATCGGTCGCGGTCGGGTCGGCGCCGGAGTCGATCGGCCAGCCTTCCGCGCCGTTATCCGACTGGAACATGATGAACGTGTTGTCGTACTCGCCGATATCCTTCAGATGCTGGATCAGCAGGCCGATGTTGTGGTCGAGGTTTTCGACCATGCCCGCGTAGATTTCCATGTAGCGCGCCTGGGCCTTCTTCTCGGCGGGCGAGAGGCTCGCCCACGTCTTGTTCACCGTGCCCGGACCATAGTCGGTATAGCCTTGCGCCGCGCTATGCACGGCGCTCACGTACTTCGCGTTCACCGTGCCGTTGTTCGCGGTGGCCGCGGTCGCGGCGAGCGTTTCCGACGCGCCGCCGTACGGCACGAAGTCGTTCGGGATGATGCCGAGCGCCTTTTGCCGCGCAATGCGCGCGTTGCGGATCGCGTCGTAACCGGCGTCGTATTTGCCGGCGTAGTTATGCAGATAAGGCTCGGGTACTTGCAGCGGCCAATGCGGCGACGTGTAGGCCGCATAGGCGAAGAACGGCTTGCCATCGCCTTTGTTCGAGTCGATGTACGAGATCAGGCGCTGCGTGTAGAAGTCGGTCGAATAGAACACCGCGGGGCTGCCGCCCGCGCCGCCCGGTTGTCCCGGCTGACCGGGCTGCACGTATTTGCCGTCTTCGGTGTAGTTCTGCGAGTTCGCCGGTTCGTGCGCGAAGTGATTGGTCGCGGCGCCGCCGAGCAATGCATAGCTGTGTTCGAAGCCCCATTGGTCGGGCGTCTGCCCACCGCCCGTCGTGCTGCCGACAATGCCCGAGCCGATATGCCATTTGCCGGCCATATACGTGTGATAACCGCCGTCCTTCAGCAGCTGCGCAACGGAGAGCGCGCGGTCGTTCAGATAGCCCTCGTAACCCGGCAGGCCTTTGCGCTCATCGGTCGGCACACCCATGGTGCCTTCGCCGACCAGATGGTGGTCGGTGCCGGAAATCAGCATGGAACGCGTGATCGCGCAGACGGTGCCCGTGTGGTGATTCGTCAGGATGCGGCCCGATTGCACGAGCGCGTCGAGGTTGGGCGTGTTGATCTCGCCGCCGAACGCGTGGATGTCGGAATAGCCGAGGTCGTCGGCCATGATGTACAGAATGTTCGGGCGTTTCTGCGCGATTACGGGTGCGGGCGTCGGGCCGGGCAAATTGTCGTCGCCGCACGACGCGAGTGCGACGAGGCTGGCAACGGCGGCGCCGATCATGCCAAGGCGAAGAGAAGGGCGCTGCGATCGTTGTGTCGTCATTGTTGTCGTGACCGGATATGTCGGGTCGCCGATGGTAGCAATGACGTCGAAACGCCCAAAGTTCGATTTCTGCGTTGCTATGTTCGATCGCCGATATAGGCGTTGCAGCGTGATACCGGATATCACGCGGGCGCTGCTTTCGCTCGTCGGCGTGTACGGCTAGTTGCCTGGATCGAGTACCGGCTTGTCCGGATTCGCAAGCGTTTTGTAGGGGAGTTGTGCGGCATGCGGATTGGTGGTCGTGTCGTCGATCACACGCTCGACGTCCGCGGTTTTCGCGAGTTCGGTGAGGAAGGCCTGCTTGTCGAAACCTGGCGCGACGCAACCTTCGACGTAGATGAAGCGGCGTTGCAGCGTCAGCCAGAGCGTCGACTGTTCGCGCCAGTGCGTGGCGAAGTTGATGTTGGTGAGGCGTCGCCGCACGGCGTCGGCGATTTCCACGTCGTACAGATAGGCGTTCGACAAACGGCAGCGGCCTTCCACCCAGCAGCTATTGCCGCGCTCGATCCGGTAATGGCTGTCGTCGAGCCATTCCTGCTCGGTTTCGAGCGGGCCCAAAGGCACCGGACAGTCGCCGATCGCTTTGGAGATCTGAAAGAACGGATCGTGGCCGCGATTGACGCGCGCCGGTTCGGCATGCGCGTGAGTGGCGGCGAAACAGATCAGCAGACTCGCTAGCCGCAATGGGATCGAACGTTTCATCCTCATCAGCTCCAGGTGTCGGGCGTTGAGTAGATCAGACGGAACGACGGCAGTGGTTCGAGTGGATGCTGTGCTAATTATGCTGCGATCGCGCACTCGCGTCAGTCAGGTTTTTACCGGCTCGTGCGACGATTCTCGACTGCGAACTTGATCAACTCGGCCTGACCTTCAATATCGAGCTTGCGTTTCAGATTCAGCCGATGCGTTTCCACCGTACGCACGGAGAGATCGTTGCGCTGAGCGATCTGCTTGCTGGACAGGCCCTCCGCGAGCGCGTCGAGAATGTCGCGTTCACGCGGCGTGAGCCGCTCGACGGGCGACTGCGTTGCCGAAGCCTGAATCAGACGCGCGCCCAGTCCCGCGCTGAAAAACTGTTTGCCTTCGAGCACCGCGCCGATCGCCTGGATGATTTCGGTGGCGGGCGAATCTTTGAGCACGTAGCCGCTCGCGCCCGCGCGCACCGCCTGGGTCACATACTCGAGATTGTCGTGCATCGACAGCATGAGCACGCGAATCGCCGGGAAGCGTTCATGAAACATGCCGGCCAGTGCGATGCCGTTCATCCCGTTCATGCCGACATCCATCAGTACGAGGTGGGGCTCCTCACTCGCGGCGAGGGCGAGCGCTTCCTGCGCATTGCCCGCTTCGCCGACCACTTCGAGGTTGCGCACCGCTTCGAGCCGTGCGCGCAAACCGTCGCGCACGAGCGGATGATCGTCGACGAGAATCAGACGGGCGATAGCGGGTGAGGCGTCGTTCATGGTCAGGTTTCCTGCAAGGCCGGCAATGTCGGCTCGGTCGATCCCAGCGGCACGCGTGCGGTGACGAGAGTGTGGCCGGCCTGTGAACTGAGCGACAGCGTGCCGCCCAGCGCTTCGAGCCGTTCGCGCATATTGCGCAGACCCACGCCCGAGCGCCGGCCGACGAACGCATGCGCCACGTCGAAGCCGCGTCCATTGTCCGCGATGTTCAGCGTGACGGCGTCGTTCGAGACTTCCAGCGCGAGCGCGGCGCTCGACGCCTGCGCGTGGCGCACGATATTCGTCAGCGCTTCCTGCGCGATCCGGAACAACACGGTGTTGACCGCGTCGGGCAAAGCCGCGGCGTGAGTGTGGGCAATCTGCGTGAAGCCGATCTCGATGCCCGACTGCTCGCTGAGTTCGCGCGAGAGCTGCTCCAGCGCAGCCGCCACGCCGAGATCGTCGAGCATCGACGGACGCAGCGCATGGGAAATGCGCCGCACTTCGCGCAAGGTATCGCCAAGCCGCGTGAGGCTGGTGGTGAGCGCGGCCTCTGCCGCGGGCACGCGCACTTCGCTGCGCTCGAAGCGCGCCAGCGCGGATTCGAGCAGCAGTTTCACGGAGACCATCATCTGGCTGATGCCGTCGTGCAGTTCACGCGACAGGCGCGCCCGTTCGTTTTCCTGCGACTCCACCACCTGCTGCGCAAGCCGCTTCAGCTTGGCGTCCGCGCTGCGATATTCGGTGACGTTGAGCACGAGCGCGCATAGCGCGATCACGGCGAGTCCGGCCACGGCGATCGCGTCGATCCATTTCATCGTACGATCGATGTTGGCGGCCGCGCCCTCGTCGATATGCGCGAGCGTGCTGTCCACGTCGTCGAGATAGATGCCGGTGCCGATCATCCAGCCCCAGCGCTCCAGCGGCACCACGTAGCCGAGTTTCGAGGCCACCTTGCCCGTCGACGGACGATGCCACAGGTAGCGCACATAGCCGCCGCCGCGCGAGGCCGCGGCGAGCAGTTGCTGGATCGTCAGCGTGCCTTCGCGGTCGCGCATTTCCCACAGGTCGCGCCCCACGAGGTCGGGCTCGCGCGGATGCATCAACGAACGGCCGTGCATGTCGTAGACGAAGAAATAGCCGTCCTTGCCGAAGTCCATTTTTTCCAGCACATCGAGCGCGCGCATGCGCAGCATCGAGTCGTCGCGCGCATTGTCCTGGCCAGCGTTATAGAGCGGCGCGATCGCGGTGGTGGCGAGTTCGACGTAATGCTTGAGCTCGATCTCCTTGCTGGCCATATACGCGGCCTGCGTGGTCGCGTGCTGCGTCTCGGCGAGCGCCGTGGCTTCCTGGCGCACACCGATTTCGATGCTCGCGATGGCGGCCAGAAAGGGCACGATCGCCAGCAGGACAATCTTGGCTTTGAGTTTCATCGTTGAAAAGACGGCCGACCGGCTACGTAGTATTACGTAGCCGGCTTACGTAGTTGCGCGCTTGTGAGGACGCTCACGAAGGCGAATACTACATCCCCGCGGCGTAGTGCGCCTTGAGGGCGTTTGCGCGGCGCGAGGAGCGCATTCCGGTTTCGCCGACTAATATCACGAAACCGGTTTCCGCGTGCCGGGCCACAAGCCCTGGCGCGCGGTGTCGATAATAGACTTAGGAGATGATTGTGGAGACCTCCCACCCTGCCGGCCGTTCATGGCTATGGCTGATCCTGCTGATCCCGTACATCGCATTGCTGTGGCTGCCGTTCTATAACGACACGCGTCCGTCGTTCGCCGGCTTTCCGTTCTTCTACTGGTATCAGTTCTTGTGGGTGCCGTTGACCTCGCTACTGATTTACGTCGTGTACCGAGGTGTCAAATGAGCGATACGAATCCTGTGAATCCGGTTGCGATGACCGTCTTTATCGCATTCTTCGTTCTCGTTACCGTGATCGGCTTCTTTGCCGCGCGCTGGAAACGGGGCGACCTGACGCAATTGCACGAGTGGGGTCTCGGCGGCCGCCAGTTCGGCACGGTCATTTCGTGGTTCCTCGTGGGCGGCGACTTCTATACCGCTTATACGGTGATCGCAGTGCCCGCGCTGGTCTATTCGGTGGGTGCGTATGGCTTCTTTGCGTTGCCGTACACGATCATCGTCTATCCGTTCGTGTTCGCGGTGATGCCGAAACTGTGGAAGGTCGCTCAGGCGAAAAACCACATCACGGCAGCGGACTACGTGCAGGGCGAATACGGCGGCAAGTGGTTCCCGGCAGCCGTCGCGATCACCGGCATTGTCGCGACCATGCCGTATATCGCGCTGCAGCTGGTGGGCATGCAGGTCGTGATCAAGGGGCTCGGCGTGACCGGCGAAATGCCGCTGATCGTCGCCTTCGTGATTCTCGCGCTGTACACGTATGCGAGCGGCCTGCGCGCGCCGGCGATGATCGCGTTCGTCAAGGACATCATGATCTACATCGTCGTGATCGCGGCGGTGTGGCTGATTCCGGCCAAGCTCGGCGGCTACGCGCATGTGTTCGACGCGGCCGATACGTATTTCAAGGCCAAGGGCGGCGCGACCGGCATCATTCTGAAGCCGACGCAATTCACCGCGTATGCGTCGCTGGCTTTGGGCTCGGCGCTGGCGGCGTTCATGTATCCGCATACGATGACGGCGGTGCTGTCGTCCTCGTCGGCGAATACGGTGCGCAAGAATGCGATCTTCCTGCCGGCGTACACGCTGCTGCTGGGTCTGATCGCGTTGCTCGGCTATATGGCGATTGCGGCCGGCGTGCATGTGAAGTCGGCTTCGGACATGGTGCCGGCGTTGTTCAACACGCTGTTCCCGTCGTGGTTCGTCGGCTTCGCGGCGGCGGCGATTGCGATCAGCGCGCTGGTGCCGGCGGCGATCATGTCGATCGGCGCGGCCAATCTGTTCACGCGCAATCTGTGGCGTCCGCTCGTTTCGCCGAATATCTCGCCTGAAGGCGAGGCTTCCACGGCGAAGATCGTCTCGCTCGTCGTGAAGTTCGGCGCGCTGCTGTTCATCGTGTTCCTGCCGACGCAATACGCGATCGACCTGCAACTGCTGGGCGGCGTGTGGATTCTGCAGATCTTCCCGGCGATCGTGTTCTCGTTGTACACGCGTCGTTTGAACACGCCGGGTCTGTTCCTCGGCTGGCTGGCCGGGATCGTGCTCGGAACCGGGCTGGCGATTTCGCAAGGCCTCAAGCCGGTGTTCGCCCTGCATCTCGGCGATGCGGTCTATCCGGTGTATATCGGCCTGATCGCGCTGGCGGTCAATATCGTCGTGAGCTTCGCCGTGTCGGTTCTGTCGCCGCGTAGAGTGGTGGCCGCGGCCTAAGCAATCGATGCCGAGATAAAGGAACGCCGCGGAGCTTGTTTGTCCGCGGCGTTTTTTTATTGTGGCTCGGAGCGCGACCCGCGCCGTTAGAACCGTTCCACGCTGAACGGCCGCGGGTCCACCACGGTTTCCTCGCCGGTCATCATCTCGGCGATCAGACGTCCGGTTATCGGACCCAAGGTCAGCCCGTGATGTGCATGGCCGAACGCGAACCACAAGCCCGCGTGTTTTTTCGCGGGGCCGATGATCGGCATCATGTCCGATGTACAAGGACGTCGGCCCATCCAGGGTTCTTCGTCGAGACGCTTGCCCAAGGGAAACAGCGTGCGGGCAACCGGCTCGACCGCCGCAAGTTGCGCCGGCGTCTTGGGCGCATCGAGGTTCGCGATTTCCGCACCGGTCGTCAAGCGGATGCCGCGCGCCATCGGCGCCAGCACATAGCCGCCTTCCGCGTCGAGCACCGGATGATTCAGACGCGCTGTCCCCTGCGGCTCGTAGTGCATGTGATATCCGCGTTTGACGGCGAGGGGCAAGCGGTAACCCAAGCGCGTACTCGCGCGATCCGACCACGGCCCCAACGCCACGACCGCGGATGAAGCCGAGATCGTTCCCGCTTCCGTATCGACCTGCCAGCCATCGCGAAGCGTGTCCGCATCGCCGATAAAAAACCGTCCGCCGAGCGCTTCGAAGTATCTGGCGTAAGCGGTGACGAGCGCGTTCGGGTCGCTCACGGAATCGGATGCCGGATAACGCAGGCCGCCCAGTAGCGTCTTGTCGAGATCGGGCTCCATCTGTTGCAGACGGGCGGCGTCGAGCGCTTCGAACTCGACCTCGTATTCGCGATGCCACTGTTCGGCGAGCCGCAATTCCGCGTCGCGAGCCGCTGCGGTGCGAAACACTTTCATCCAGCCGATCGGGCGTAAAAGCGCGCTTGCGCCGGCATCGGCGGCGAGCGCCCGGTGCTCGCTCACGCAATGCTCGATCAGCGTCGCGTACGACTTCGCAATGGCGGCGTGCCGCGCCGGATGTGAGTTGCGCCAGTACTGCCACAGAAACGGCGCTGTCTTGAGGATGGCGTCGGCATGATAGCGAACGTCCGCCGACTGGTTGCGCGCATAGCGCAGCAACGTGTCGAGTCCCCGAGGAAACGCGTAGGGATAGACGCCTTCACGCTGAATCAGTCCGGCATTGCCGAACGAGGTCTCGTTGCCGGGCAGCTTGCGATCGACCAGCGCGACCTGGCGGCCGCGTTTCTGCAAATGCACGGCGACGCATACGCCGACAATGCCTGCCCCGAGCACAACGGTATCGAATTTCATTCTGCTTATAGGCCTCGCTTGAAGTCGCTTTGTTCGAAGAGTTCCGCGATCCAGTCGACGAACGTTCGGGTCGCGCCGCTTGCGTTTCGGCCGTGCGGATAGACGATCGAAACAGGCACAGCCGACGATCGCGCACTGGCGAGTACTTCTTTCAGACGTCCTGATTTCAGATACGGCAGCGCGACGAATTCCGAGAGCTGGATCAGTCCCAATCCTTCCAGGCCGCATTGCAGATAGGCCTCTGTCTCGTTGACCGAGAAGCGGCTCGGCATGGTCATCGCGAGATCTTCGCCTCGTACGTGGAAGCGCCAGTCGAGCGGCCTCCCTGTCGAGTTCGAGATGTAATTGATCGCACGGTGATCGTTGAGCGCGCTCACGCTGTCGGGCTCGCCATATTCTTTCAAATATCGCGGCGATGCGCACGTGATCCAGCTCAGTTCTCCGAGCCGCCGCGCAATCAGGCTCGAATCCGCCAGTGCGCCGGTGCGGATCACGCAATCGATGCCGTCGTAGATCAGGTCCGCGGGCCGGTCGCTCAGGCCGAGCACGAGTTCGATGCCGGGAAAGCGCTGCTCGAATTCGCGCAGCCGCGGCAACACCATCGCGCGCCCGATCACGCCCGGCATGTCCGCGCGGACACGTCCACGCGGAGTTGCCGCGTCGGCGGACAACTCGCTTTCCACGCGCGCGATCTCCGCGAGAATCGCCCGGCAGGACGTGTAATACCGCTCGCCCGCATCGGTCAGGCTGAGCGTGCGGGTACTGCGCCGGAGCAGGGCGGCGCCCAGCTCGTGCTCCAGATTCTTGATCATCGTCGTCACCGACGAGCGAGGCAGCGAAAGCGTCTCCGCGGCCTTGCTGAAGCTCTGAGCCTCGACGATGCGCATGAAGGTCGTCATCGCTTGAAGTTTGTCCATGAGCGGGGCACCTGTCCGGGTTCGCACTGCGCCGTCCACAGGCGCGTTGCAGCGGGCGTTCATCTTACATGGAGTCGTTCGCTTATCCGACTTGAGCCGGCTGGTTCGAGGCGGGCGCTTTCTCAATTCCGTGAGGGCGAACAATGGCGGCGGCTTGCGCACCTAGACTCCAATTCGTCCGGCTGACTTCTGCGTGAAGCTGCAACGCAGCGGCGTGTTACCGGTGACGGCGGATCGCACGAGCGAACGCCACTCGATCCATTCCCGAACTTCGAAAAGGTCTCACACATGTCGCACACTCAATCCATTCTCGTGCTCGGCGCCGGTGAACTCGGCATGGCCGTATTGCGCAGTCTCGCGCGGCGCGCCGCGTCGACGCCGGGCGTCTCGCTCGCGGTTCTCCTGCGGCCATCCACCCTGCAATCGAGCGATGCCGCCAGGCAGAAGGAAATCGCCGAATTGCGCGCGCTCGCCATCGAACTCGTGCCGGGCGATCTGGCCGCGCAGTCTGAAGCCTCGCTTGCGGCGCTGTTTCGGCGCTTCGACACGGTCGTGTCCTGCACCGGGTTTGTCGGCGGCAAAGGCGTGCAGTTGAAGATTGCCCGTGCCGTGCTCGCGGCTGATGTC
>Ga0310811_10014611_pt1 | contig 10244 bp, 8 predicted proteins | sample YCmetagenome_FD_207642 | JGI IMG/M metagenome (GOLD analysis project Ga0310811, IMG submission 207642) | Soil microbial communities from experimental microcosm in Duke University, North Carolina, United States - YC | ecosystem: Engineered > Artificial ecosystem > Soil microcosm > Unclassified ... | reverse complement strand
GATGACGGACGTTAAAATTGGCGGCTTCACGCATGATGGCTTTGAGGGCGTACGCAAAGCGTTCGAAGAAAACTTCACCAACGGCTCGGATGTCGGTGCATCCTTCTGTGCGACCAGGAATGGCGAGACGGTCGTAGACCTGTGGGGCGGCTTTGCCGATCCCGCGCGCACGCGGCCCTGGGTGAAGGATACCATCGTCAACGTCTACTCCACGACGAAGACGATGACGGCGTTGACGGCGCTGCTGCTTGCGGATCGTGGCCAACTCGATTTCGATGCGCCGGTGGCGCGCTATTGGCCCGAGTTCGCTGCCAACGGAAAGGAGCGCATCAAGGTCAGCCACCTGATGAGTCACTCCGCCGGCCTTTCGGGTTGGAAGGAAAAAATCACCAAGAACGATCTCTACGATTGGGAAAAGGCGACCTCGCTCCTCGCGGCACAGGCGCCGTTCTGGGAGCCTGGCACCGCGCCCGGCTATCACGCCATGACGCAGGGCTATCTCGTGGGCGAAGTCATTCGCCGCATCGATGGCCGCACGGTCGGCGCCGTCTTTCGCGAAGAGATTGCGCAGCCGCTCGGTGCGGATTTCCATATCGGCCTGCCGGCATCGGAGGATTCGCGTGTCGCCGAACTCATTCCCCCACCGCCCGGTGACGCAGTCGGCGATCAACCGAACATGAACGAGTTGGTTCGGAATATGTCGACGAACCCCGGCATCGACGTCGCGGAGACCAAGACGCGTGCGTGGCGCGGCGCGGAAATTCCGGCAGCCGGTGGCACCGGCAACGCGCGCTCGATCGCCGAGATTCACGCCATCCTTGCCAATGGCGGTGTCGCGAAAGGCAAACGCTTCATGTCGGAAGCCGGCTGTCGCAAGGCGCTCGAGTTGCAGATCGAAGGCAGGGACCTCGTGATGGACGTCCCGGCACGCTTCGGCATGGGCTTCGGTCTCGCCGGCGGGCTCATTCCGCTACCCAATCCGAATTCCATTTTCTGGGGCGGCTATGGCGGTTCCCTCGCCATCATCGACATGGATGCCAAGACGAGTTTTGGTTACGCCATGAACCGCATGGTCGGCACCACGACGGGCGACCTGCGCGCTTTCAGTCTGGCGATGGCGATGTGGGATGTCCTGTCGAAGTGAGGGTTGACATGAAGGATATCTTTCCTATCTAAGAAAATAGACTTATGGGAACGATCTACGGAGGGATGAAGAAAAATCGACGAACAATTAAATTGCGGAAGCGAGGGGTTACGTCGTCCACGTAAGCGGAGAAAGCGCGGCATCTATCCCAGTTTTTTTTCGTCCAAATCCAAGCGTTTAACCCCAAGCAGAGCGAATTGAATGAAAGAAATTTGGAAAAAAAAGATCGCGCCAAATGCGCAGTACTTTGTACGTCAGGGTCGATAGATGGCACGCATTTACATGGTTCGGCACGGCAAGGCTGAGGCTGGTTTCGGGGAAGGCATGGATCCGGGGCTCGATGCGCTTGGCCGCTCCCAAGCGCTGAGCGTTGCCGAGCGACTGCAATCGCTCGGGCCGCTTCCGATCCTTTCAAGCCCGCTGCGACGCACGCAGGAAACCGCCGCACCGCTTGCCAATATCTGGAACCAGAAGCCGGTGATCGAGGCTGCCGTCGCCGAGATTCCATCACCGAAGGGCATGACACTGGAAGAGCGGGCGCTGTGGCTGCGTGCGTTGATGTCCGGCTCGTGGCGCAGCGTTCCCGCCGATCTCGCCCAATGGCGCGAAGCCTGTATCGCGCGGGTGGCGAGCATCATGCAGGACACGGTGATCTTCTCGCACTACGTCGCGCTCAACGTGATTGCCGGCGCTGCTGTCGGCGATGATCGCGTCGTGACGTTCTCGCCCGACAATTGCTCGGTGACGACATTCGAATCCGACGGCGTGAAGGTGCGGCTCATCGAGAAGGGCGGCGAGGCGCCGCTCACCAAGGTCAACTGAGTGATGTCGAAAGAGCCACATGAGATGACGGCGTCCGAATTGTCGGCGCTGTTTGCCGCGCGCGATCTCTCGCCGGTCGAAGTCACGGAAGCGTGCCTCACGCGCATCGAGGCGCTCGACGCCGAGGTCAACGCGTTCTGCCACATGGATAGCGATGCCGCGCGCGCAACGGCGGAAGCTTCCGAAAAGCGTTGGCTGGAAGGTGAGCCTTTGTCGCCGCTCGATGGCGTGCCGGTTGCCGTCAAGGACCTGCTCCTGACGAAAGGCTGGCCGACGCTTCGCGGGTCGCGCACGGTTGATGCAAATCAGGCATGGGACGCCGACGCGCCGACGGTCGCGCGCCTGCGCGAAGCGGGCGCCGTGCTCATCGGCAAGACGACGACTCCGGAATTCGGCTGGAAGGGCACGACCGACAGTCCGCTCACCGGCGTCACGCGCAATCCGTGGAATTTGAAAAAGACGCCCGGCGGCTCGTCAGGTGGCACGGCGGCCGCGCTCGCGGTGCGCTTTTGTCCGCTTGGCCTCGGCACCGATGGCGGCGGATCGATCCGCATTCCGGCGAGCTTTTGCGGACTCTTCGGCCTCAAGCCGAGCTTCGGGCGCGTGCCGGCCTATCCGTTATCGCCCTTCGGCACGCTCGCGCACGTCGGCCCGATGAGCCGTACCGCGCTCGACAGCGCCATGCTGATGAACGTCATCACTCGACCCGACGCACGCGACTGGCATTCGCTGCCCTATTACGACACCGACTATGCCGCCGAAATCGAGTCGCCGCTCGCCGGCAAGCGCATCGCATTCAGTCCGCGCATGGGATTCGCCGAACGGGTGTTGCCTGAGATCGAAACGCTTGTTGCAGCAGCGGCGAAGCGTTTCGAACGGCTCGGCGCGCATGTCGAGCTGGTCGATCCACCCGGTGGCGATCCGGGGCGGACGTTTCGCACTTTGTGGTGGTCCGGTGCCGCTGCCCTGCTCGGAGACTATCCGGAGGAAAAGAAGGCCCTGCTCGATCCGGGTTTGCGCCGGATGGCCGAGGAGGGCGTCGCGATCTCGAAGAAGGACTACCTCGCCGCCACCATGGCGCGCGGCGCCTACGGCAGCGCGATGCGCGTCTTCATGGAGAAATACGATTTCCTTCTGACGCCGACGCTGGCGACGACCGCCTTCGACGTCGAACGGCTCTCGCCGCTCGACGATGACGGCAACGCCTGGATGGCATGGACGCCGTTCAGCGTGCCGTTCAACCTGACTCAGCAGCCGGCCGCCAGCGTGCCATGCGGATTTTCCAAGGACGGATTGCCGGTCGGGTTGCAGGTCGTCGGCCGGATGTTCGACGATGCAGGCGTCCTTGCCGCGTCCTATGCCTACGAGATGGCCGATCCGCATTTCGATGCGATGCCGAAAGGCTTTTGAAGCATCTTGCGGCGGTTCACGTTTTAAGTATTGTGCGCGCCATGTTTGCGAAGACTGCATCCGCGCGACGCCGTACCACCTTCCGTTGGGGTGGTTGAACACGCGCATTCTTCGCGACAGTTTCACCAAGCCCCGCCGGATCGCGCGGGGCTTTTTCGTTTCAGGTCACGCGCGTCCGGTCTTCTCACAAGGACGACCGACATGGACATGCCGAGATTGCATACGCTGGTCGAAGAGACTTGCATGAACGCCTGGCCGGCGCTGAAGGAGATCTTCTACGACGGCTGGCTGATACGCCTCGCCAACGGACAGACGCGCCGAACCAACTCCGTCAACGTGATCGGCAAGGGCAGCCGCGCGCTTGCGAGCAAGATCGCATATTGCGAGGACATCTACCGCGCCCACGGTCAGCCGTCATACTTCCGCGTCTTGTCTGTCGGTTCTCAGGACCTCGACAACGCGCTCGCCGCGCGTGGCTATGCGAAGGAAGACGAGACTTCGACGCTGTTCATGAACTTCGAGAGAAATCGTCCGGCCCGCCCCGACGACGGCGTCGCGCTCGAGATCCATGAAGGCAAGCCTCCGGCAGAATGGCTGGATGCGCATCGCCGCTTGTCGCGGCGCACGCCCGACGAGGCGCGCGCGCTCCATGCCGTGCTCAACTACCTGGCGATACCCGCCTTCTTCGCGGAGGCGCGCGACGAAGACGGCAACATCGCGTCCGTCGCCTACGGCGCCATACATGAACGGATGATGTGCCTCAACTGGGTGGTAACGGAGCCGGCGCAACGCCGCCGCGGCCTGTCTCGCGCCGTGCTCTGTGCCCTGTTGCAGCGCGGCCAGGATGCGGGCGCATCGGGCGCCTGTTTGCAGGTTGTCGCGCAGAATGCATCTGCCATTGCGCTCTATCAAAGTTTAGGGTTCAGCTGCGAGCTATATCGCTACCACTACAGGGTGCGATGACATCAGAGGTTTTGACCGTCGAGCAGATGTACGTCGCCGACCGCTATGCGGCGGCGCACGGCACGCCGTCGCTCGCGCTGATGGAAAGGGCGGGCATCGCCGTCGCGGATGAAATCTGCGAACGCTGGACTCCGCGCGCCTGCGCGGTGCTGTGCGGGCCCGGAAACAATGGCGGTGATGGATATGTCGTCGCTCGACATCTCGCTGCGCGTGGTTGGGATGTCTGGATCGAGACGCTCGTCGACAAGAAAAGCTTAAAGGGCGATGCTGCCGTCATGGCGGGGCGCTGGACCGGCGGTACCGTTCCAGTCGAAAGCCGCGCGCGCACCGCCGAACTTTTCGTCGACGCGCTCTTCGGAGCCGGTCTGTCGCGGCCGCTCGACGGCGCGGCGCGGCGCCTGGCACTGTCGTCGCAGAAGAACAGAGACTGCGTCATCGCCATCGATGTGCCGAGCGGCGTCCATGGCGATACCGCGAGGTCGTTCGACGATGTCGCGTTCCATGCGGCACTCACGGTCACGTTCTTCCGCAAGAAGCCGGCGCATCTTCTGCTGCCGGGTCGTTTCCTGTGCGGCGACGTCGTCGTCGCGGATATCGGCATACCGGAAACTGCGCTGGAGGAGATCAAGCCGCCGCTGTTCGAAAACGGCCCGGCGCTCTGGCGCTATCCCTGGCCGAAAGCAGAGAGCCACAAATACGCCCGCGGCCATTGCGTTGTCGTGAGCGGACCGGGGCACGCGACTGGCGCGGCGCGACTCGCTGCTCGCGGAGCTTTGCGGGTCGGCGCGGGCCTCGTCAGCGTCGCAAGCCCGCCCGATGCCGTGCCGATCAACGCCGCCGCGCTCACCGCCATCATGGTCAAGCCCTTCTCCGGCGCAATCGGGCTCGCTGGCTTGCTGAACGACAAGCGGTTGAACGCCGTCGTGATCGGTCCGGGCTGTGGCGTTGGCGCCCACACGCGAGAACTGGTCACGGCAGTGCTGGCGAGCGGCGCGGCCGTGGTCTTGGATGCCGACGCGCTCACATCCTTCAAGGACGATCCGCCGTCGTTGTTCGCGAAATTGCGCGAACCGGTCGTGCTGACGCCGCACGCGGGAGAGTTCGAGCGCCTCTTTCCCGGCGTGCTGCAAAATTCGAGCAACAAGGCAGAAGCAGCTCGCCATGCCGCTGGCGCGTGCAAGTGCACCGTGCTGCTTAAAGGTGCCGACACGGTGATCGCTGCCCCCGATGGTCGGGCCATCATCAACAGCAATGCGCCGCCCGCATTGGCGACCGGCGGATCGGGCGATGTACTTGCGGGTTTCGCGGGTGGTTTGATGGCGCAAGGACTCGATTCATTGCAGGCAGCGGCGATGGCTGCCTGGCTGCATGGAGCGGCCGCAACCATGTTCGGACCCGGCTTGATCGCAGAAGATCTGCCCGAGCAATTGCCGGCCGTATTGAGGGCATTGCACGACAATGTCTGACGTTGCGATCCGAGCGGCGGAGCAGCGCGACCTGCCTGAACTGCTCGCCATCTATAATCACTACGTTGTCAATACGCCGATCACATTCGATCTCGAGCCGCGCACGCTGGCGCAGCGACAGGAATGGTTGGATGGCTTTGCCGCGAGCGGAAAGTACCGTTGTTTCGTGGCGCTGCGTGCTGACCGACCCATCGGGTGGGCTTGTTCGGCGCGCTTCAAGGAGAAGGCGGCGTACGACACGTCGATTGAGACGAGCGTGTATCTCGCTCCGAACGAGGCGGGAAAAGGGCTCGGCCGGCGCCTATACCAAACGCTCTTCGCCGCCCTTTCAGATGAGGACATACACTGCGCCTTTGGCGGCGTGACATTGCCAAACGACGCATCGGTCGGTCTGCACAAGGCGCTCGGTTTCGAACACGCTGGAACCTATCGCGAGATCGGTCGGAAATTTGGCAAGTACTGGGATGTCGCCTTGTTCCTCAGAAGAATGAATTCGTAGTGCTCACGGCTTCGTGTCTGCACTGAAGGCAAGTTCGGCCACTCCTGGTCCGCCGGAGTCAGCTACTCTTGCGGGCTGAAGGGAAGAGGGGACATATGCACGGACAGATTATTTTGCTCGGCGCTTCGGCCATCTACATTTTGACGGCGATGGGAAGCGCGTTCGCCGCTCCAGCGGACGACGCCAAAATCGTGGCCGATCTCGACACGCGCTATCAGGCTGCGGTCAAACTCAACGATGCGGAGACGATGGGCAAAATCCTGCATGAGCAATTCGTGCTCGTGACCGGCACCGGCGCCGCCTTCTCGAAGTCCGATCTCATCAAGAGCGCGCAGCGCCGCACTAGGACATACGACAAGCAGGACGAAGAACCTGGATCGCAGATCGTCCGCGTTTGGGGCGACACGGCCGTCGTCACCGCCAAGCTCTGGCTTGCCGGCAAGGCGGGCGACAAGCCGTTCGACTACAAACTTTGGTTCAGCGACACCTACGTTCGCACGCCCGAGGGTTGGAGGTACGCTTTTGGCCAAGCGTCGCTGCCGTTGCCGCCCTAAGCGGTGGAAATCGCCTGCCGTTTGGACGCCCTAGCCACTCCCGAAAACCCCTGTTATAGGGGCGCCCTTCCGGCGGTTCGGCCTCAAAAATCGGCCCCGGCATGCTCGGACGCGGACGTGGCGGAACTGGTAGACGCGCTGGATTTAGGTTCCAGTGACGAAAGTCGTGGGGGTTCAAGTCCCTCCGCCCGCACCACCCGACGTTGCTTCGCAGCTCTGGGTGGCGTGCCCGCGACAGTTGAAGGGTTAGGATAGTAGAGACATGCAAATCACGTCGACCGTATCGGAAGGCCTGCACCGCGAATTCAAGGTCGTTATTCCGCAAAACGATCTCAACGACAGGCTCACCGGCAAACTCGAAGAGATGAAGCCGCGTCTGCATCTAAAGGGATTTCGCCCTGGCAAGGCGCCCGTCTCGTTTCTCAAGAAGACATACGGCAAGTCGATGATGAATGAGATCGTCGAAGCGGCGGTCAATGAGTCAAGCCAGAAGGCCATCTCCGACAATGCGTTGAAGCCGGCAATTCCGCCGAAGGTGGATCTGGTCAGCGAGTTCCAGCAGGTCGTCGACGGCAAATCCGATCTCGAATTCACCGTCAAGATCGACCTCATGCCGGAGTTCGAGCTTGCGGATGTCTCCAAGTTGAAAGTGGAGCGGCTGGTCGGCGAAGTGCAGGACAGCGATGTCGATGAGGCGCTTAACCGCTTGGCGGAGCAGTCAAAGACTTATTCTCCACGCGAAGCCGGTGAAGGTGCGCAAACAGGCGATGTCGTCGTCATCGACTTCGTCGGCAAGGTCGACGGCGTCGAGTTTCCGGGCGGCAAGTCGGAGAATTTCCAATTGGGTCTCGGCACCGGTCAGCTCATTCCCGGTTTCGAGGATCAGCTCATCGGCGCAAAGGCCGGCGAAGCGCGCGAGGTGAAAGTCACGTTTCCCGCCAGCTATTCCGAAGCGACCTTGGCCGGCAAGGATGCGGTGTTCGAGGTCACTGTTAAGGAAGTCAAGAAACCCGACCCGGTCGTCATCGACAATGAACTCGCCAAGAGGATTGGTGTGGACGATGTCGGCACCTTGAAAGAGCGGGTCCGCGATCAGCTCAAAAGCGATTTCGCGCGCGCCAGCCGCTTGCACATGAAGCGGCGCATTCTCGATGCACTCGACGGCCTGCACGCGTTCGAGCTTCCGCCTGCAATGGTCGAAAGCGAATTCGATGGTATCTGGAAACAGGTCGAAGCCGAACTCAAGCGCGAAGGAAAGACGGCCGCGGACGAAGGCAAAAGCGAAGACGAACTCAAGAAGGAGTATCGCGAGATCGCCGAACGCCGGGTGCGCCTGGGTCTCGTGCTGGCGCGCATCGGCGAGCAGAACGGGCTTACGGTGAGCGGCGAGGAAGTGCAGCGCGCGATCATGGCGCGGGCGCGCCAGTTCCCAGGTCAGGAGCAGCAGGTCTTCAACTTCTACGCCAACAATCCGCAGGCTTCAGCCGAGATTCGCGCGCCGATTTTCGAGGAAAAGGTCGTCGATTTCATCGCCGAACTTGCCGAAGTGACCGACAAGAAGGTCGATCGCGACACGCTCTTCATGGATCCCGACGAAGCGGCTGAAAAACTGAAGGCGGGTTCCTAGCCACCGCTCGGCATCGAATATCTATGTGCGCGCATCAATTCCGCCAGTCGATTTGCGATTCAATAACCCTTCGACGTGAATGGTCGCAACCGGCCAAGCTGCACTATATATAAGCGACATTGACGCGCACTTTCGCGCGTAAGAGTCTCGGCTCGACGACGAATCGAAAGGTTTGGGTAAGATGGCTGACCCGCGCGACGTCTTTATGAACACGCTGGTGCCGATGGTGGTGGAACAGACCGCCCGCGGCGAGCGCGCCTACGACATCTATTCCCGGTTGCTCAAGGAACGCGTGATCTTCATCACCGGCGCGATCGAGGACTATGGCGCCAGCCTTGTGACGGCCCAGCTTCTGTTTCTCGAAGCCGAGAATCCGAAAAAAGAAGTTCACATGTACATCAATTCACCTGGAGGCGTCGTCACCGCCGGGCTTGCGATCTACGACACGATGCAATTGATCCGCCCCCCGATTCAGACGTTCTGTGTTGGCCAGGCAGCCAGTGCCGCCTCGCTGTTGCTCGTCGCAGGAAAGAAGGGCGAACGCTTCGCCCTCCCGAATTCGCGGGTACTCGTGCATCAGCCGAGCGCCTCCTATTATGGCCAGGCCTCCGACATCGCCCGGCACGCCCAGGAAGTGGTCAAACTGAAACACCGCCTGAATGAGATCTATGCCAAGCATACCGGGCGGACGATGGCCGAGATTGAAAAGGCGCTGGACCGCGATACCTACATGACGGCCGAGGAGGCCAAGGCGTTTGGCATCATCGACCAGGTAATGTCCCGTCGACCGGAAGGGGCCGACGGCATCTAAAACCCTTAACCCGTCGGTTTTGCGAAGGAATTGGCGGAATTAAACAAATCTTGATCCGCTCGGCGCTAACGTGGTCGAATGACCCGAAATGCGCTGCTTCGCTTGGCGCGGGTCATGCAAGGCTTTGATCGGCAAGGATCAAAGCGGGAATAGGACGGACGGATTGTCCGGGAGAGCTTATGAGTAAGGCCAGCGGCGGCGAGTCCAAGAACACGCTCTACTGTTCCTTTTGCGGCAAGAGCCAGCACGAGGTCCGCAAGCTCATCGCCGGTCCAACGGTCTTCATCTGTGACGAGTGCGTCGAACTCTGCATGGAGATCATCCGGGAGGAGAACAAGACCTCCTTCATGAAGTCGAAGGAAGGCGTTCCGACTCCTCAGGAAATTTACAAAGTACTCGATGACTATGTGGTCGGTCAGCAGCACGCCAAAAAGGTGCTTTCGGTCGCCGTCCACAACCATTACAAGCGCATCAATTCGTCCGGGAAGAACGGCGACGTCGAGTTGGCGAAGTCCAACATCATGCTGATCGGCCCGACGGGCTGCGGCAAGACGCTGTTGGCGCAGACGCTGGCGCGCATCCTCGACGTACCGTTCACCATGGCCGATGCGACGACTTTGACCGAAGCGGGCTATGTCGGCGAAGACGTCGAGAATATCATCCTCAAGCTGCTGCAGAACGCCGACTACAACGTCGAGCGCGCGCAGCGCGGCATCGTCTACATCGATGAAGTCGACAAGATCAGCCGCAAATCGGACAACCCGTCGATCACCCGTGACGTCTCGGGCGAAGGCGTGCAGCAGGCACTCCTCAAGATCATGGAGGGCACCGTTGCCTCCGTGCCACCGCAGGGCGGTCGCAAACACCCGCAGCAGGAATTCCTGCAGGTCGACACCACAAACATCCTTTTCATCGTCGGTGGCGCTTTTGCTGGTCTCGACAAGATTA
>Ga0310811_10014610_pt1 | contig 10244 bp, 7 predicted proteins | sample YCmetagenome_FD_207642 | JGI IMG/M metagenome (GOLD analysis project Ga0310811, IMG submission 207642) | Soil microbial communities from experimental microcosm in Duke University, North Carolina, United States - YC | ecosystem: Engineered > Artificial ecosystem > Soil microcosm > Unclassified ... | reverse complement strand
GCGCGCAGCCGGCCTCGCGGCAGCCGACGCTGATACCGGCGACGACGGCGGCGCCGATCTCGGGCTCGAGCTTTCCACAGGCAAAGTAGTCGAGGAAGAACAGCGGCTCCGCGCCCTGCACGACGAGGTCGTTCACCGACATGGCCACCAGGTCGATGCCGATGGTATCGTGGCGCCCGGTGTCGATGGCGATCTTCACCTTCGTGCCGACGCCATCATTCGCCGCCACCAGAATGGGATCTTTGAAGCCGAGTGGTTTGAGGTCGAACAGGCCGCCGAAGCCGCCGATTTCCGCGTCGGCGCCCGGCCGCGCGGTGGCGCGGACCAGCGGCTTGATCAACTCAACCATCCGGTTGCCGGCGTCGATGTCGACACCCGCTTGCGCGTAAGTGAGCCCGCGCTCGTTTTCTGCCATGATGGTCCTCGTTCGCGTCGGGGTCCTACGTTGAAATCGTCAGTCGTGCAATGGTCCGCCCGTCGTTATACTCTGCTCAAGGGATTGGCGCGTTTCCGGTCGGGTGGGCGGAGGCGGGCCAGCCAGCCGGGACCGCCTTGAGTATTCCGAACTTAATTACGTTGGGCCGCATACTGCTGGTGCCGGTCGTCGTCTGGGCGATCGCGCAGGGGCTGATGTTGCTCGCCTTCCTGCTGTTCGTCGCCGCCGGGGTGAGCGATGCCGTCGATGGCTTCCTCGCCAAGCGGTTCGGCATGACCACGGTGCTCGGCGCCTATCTCGATCCGCTCGCCGACAAGGCGCTGATCGTCTCGATCTACGTCACCCTGGGCATCAACGGGCTGATCCCCCGCTGGCTGGTCATCCTCGTGGTCTCGCGCGACATCATGATCATCGGCGGCATCATGCTGTCCTGGGTGATGGGCAACCCGCTCAAGATCAGGCCGCTGCTTGTGTCGAAATTGAACACCGTGGCGCAGATCGTGTTCGCCTGCGTCGTGCTCGGCTCGCTCGGCTTCGGGCTCGAGGTGCCGCTGGTGACCCTGGTGTTGACGGGGCTGGTGGCGGTCTTGACCTTGCTGTCGGTCGCCGCCTATGTCGCGGAATGGGCGCGGCACATGAACAAGACGATGGCAGGGCCGTGAGCGGGCGCACGCCAGTGCCCGTGGCTCCTTCGGCCGCCGGACGCAGCGGCGCGTTCCAGCGGCAGATCTTCTTCTGGCTCGGCGCGCTGGTCGTCTTTGTCCTGCTGCTCTGGCTGCTGAGCGAGATCCTGCTGCCTTTCGTCGCGGGCCTCGCCATCGCCTATCTGCTGACCCCTGCGACCGACCGCCTGACGCGGCTCGGGCTCAACCGTCTGGTGGCGTCGCTGCTGCTGATCACCGTCCTGGTGCTGGCCTTCGTGCTGATCATCCTGTTGGTCGTGCCGATCCTCGGCAGCCAGCTCGGCTCCTTCATCGAGAACATCCCCGGCTATGTGAGCAAGCTGCAATCGCTGCTGAGCGATCCGAGCCGGCCGTGGGTACAGAAGCTGCTCGGCGCCGGCTTCAGTCCCGACAAAGGGTTCGGCGACCTGGTGTCGCAGGGCGTGAGCTGGGTGACCACGTTCCTCAAATCGCTGTGGTCGGGCGGGCGGGCGCTGGTGTCGCTGTTCTCGCTCATCGTGGTGACGCCGGTGGTGGCGTTCTATCTGATTTACGATTGGCACCGGATGATCGACACGGTCGACAGTTGGGTGCCGGTCCAGCACCGCGAGACGGTGCGGCAGCTTGCCCGCGAGGTCGACAGCGCGATCGCCGGATTCGTGCGCGGGCAGAGCGCGGTCTGCCTTATCCTCGGCTCGTTCTATGCGGTGGCGCTGACCGTGTGCGGGCTGAATTTCGGGCTGTTGATCGGGCTCATTTCCGGCCTCATCACCTTCATCCCTTACGTCGGATCGATGACCGGACTGGTGCTGTCGCTTGGTGTCGCGGTGGCGCAGTTTTGGCCGCACTACTACTCGATCATCGCGGTGCTTGCGGTGTTCCTGGTCGGCCAGTTCCTCGAAGGCAATGTGCTGTCGCCGAAGCTGGTCGGTGAAAGCGTCGGGCTGCACCCGGTGTGGCTGATCTTCGCGCTGCTCGCCTTCGGCTACCTGTTCGGCTTCGTCGGCCTCCTGGTCGCGGTGCCGCTCGCTGCCACGATTGGCGTGCTCGCGCGCTTCGGCTTGCGGCGCTATCTCGAGAGCTCTTTCTATACCGGCGAAAAGACGGGTTGAGCCGATGCCCGTGACCTCTGCTCCGCGTCAGCTCGTGCTCGCGCTCGACCATCCCGTCAGTTTCGCGCGCGAGGATTTCCTCGAAGGCCCATCGAATGCGGCGGCGCTGAGCCTGATCGAGAGCTGGCCGGACTGGCCCAACCGCGTGATGGCGCTCACGGGGCCGGAAGGCGCGGGCAAGAGCCATCTCGCGACGATCTGGGCGGAGGCCGCGGGCGCGCGCACGCTCTCGGCGAAACTCTTGGGTGAGACCGATCTGCCGGCGGCTTTCGCGACCGGCGCGTTGGTGGTGGAGGACCTCGAGCCCGCCGGCCTCGAAGAGCGCGCGCTGTTCCACCTCTTGAACCTGGCGCGCGAGGAAAGCGCGTACGTGCTCGTCACCGCGCGTGCGGCGCCGTCCAGCTTTGCCGTGAACATCCGCGACCTCGCGTCACGTTTGCGGGCGCTGCCGGCGGTCGCACTGGCGCCGCCGGATGACGGCCTGCTGCGTTCGCTGATCATCAAGCTCGCCGCCGATCGCCAACTGACGGTCGACGAGCCGCTGGTGAACTATCTCGCCAATCGGATCGAGCGCTCCTTCGCTGCGGCCCGTTCGGCGGTGGCACTGCTCGACGAGGAGGCCATGCGCCAGCACCGCCCGGTGACGCGCGCGCTTGCCGCCGAGCTGTTCCGCGAGGCCGGCGCTTAACCGCGGTCGGCGGGTCGCCTTGACAGCGACAACGGTCCCGGCGCGAACTGTCATCCGGACGCCACTATTCTTCGATACGCTAAATGGCATTTATTGGAACGTCCTTCTCATGCCTGATCATGTGCAAGTCGCTGACGTAAAAGATGAAACTGCGCCGATGCCGGATAGCGCGGCGATTGCCGCGGCGGTCCTGACGTCGGTCGACATGCCGTTGGCGGACAGCCCGGCGCGCTTCATTAACCGTGAGCTGTCCTGGCTCCATTTCAATCGGCGCGTCCTCGAAGAGGCCGCCAACGCGCATCACCCGATTCTGGAGCGGGTGCGCTTCCTGTCGATTTCGGCCAACAACCTCGATGAATTCTTCATGGTGCGCGTCGCTGGCCTCAAGGGCCAGGTGCGGCAGGGCATTCTGACCCACAGCCCGGACGGGCTCTCGCCGTCCGAACAGCTTGCGCGCGTGCGCGAAGCGGTGGCGAGCCTGTCGCACGATCAGCAGCAGCGCTGGATCGAGTTGCGGCCGGACCTCGCCGCTGCGGGTGTGACCTTGCTCGACGGGCACGACCTGAAGAAGGCGGAGCGCGCCTGGCTCGAAGAGCATTTCCTCACGCACGTGTTTCCGCTGCTGACGCCGCTCGCGATCGATCCGGCGCATCCGTTCCCCTTCATCCCCAATCTCGCCTTCTCGATCGCGCTGCAGCTTGCGCGCGCGAAGGACGGCAAGGCGATGAACGCGCTCATTCGCATGCCGCAGAGGATCGAGCGCTTCATCCGGTTGCCGAGCGCGGCCGATGCCGGCGTGCGCCTGATCACGCTCGAGGATGCCACCGCGCTCTTTGTCGGCCGCCTGTTCCCGGGCTACACCGTGAAGGGGCAGGGCGCATTCCGCGCGATCCGCGACTCCGAAGTGGAAATCGAGGAAGAGGCCGAGGATCTGGTGCGGCTGTTCGAGACGGCGCTCAAGCAGCGCCGCCGCGGTTCGGTGATCCGTCTCGAGCTCGATGCGAAGATGCCGGCTGAATTGTGCGCCTTCGTGCAGCGCGCGCTGGCGGTCGCCGACGACGAAGTCTTCATGGTCAACGGCGTGCTCGCGCTGAACGACCTGTCGCAGCTCACGCGCATCGACCGGCCCGATCTCGAATTCGTGCCGTACAATCCGCGCTATCCGGAGCGCATCCGCGACCACGGCGGCGACGCTTTCGCGGCCATCCGCCAGAAGGATCTGGTCGTCCACCACCCGTATGAATCGTTCGACGTGGTGGTGCAGTTCCTGCAACAAGCGGCGCGCGATCCGAACGTGGTCGCGATCAAGCAGACGTTGTACCGCACCTCGGCGGAATCCCCGATCGTCAAGACGCTGGTGGAAGCCGCGGAAGCCGGCAAGTCGGTGACCGCGCTGGTCGAGCTCAAGGCGCGCTTCGACGAGGAAGCCAACATCCGCTGGGCGCGCGATCTCGAGCGTGCCGGCGCGCAGGTGGTCTACGGCTTCATCGAACTCAAGACGCACGCCAAGCTCTCTTACGTCGTGCGGCGCGAGAGTGGGACGCTCGCGACATACGTCCACGTCGGCACCGGCAACTATCATCCGGTGACCGCGCGCATCTATACCGATCTGTCCTACTTCACGGCCGACGCCGTGATCGGCCGCGACGTCGCGCGCATCTTCAACTACATCACCGGCTACGCGGAGCCTGGCGAGCTGGAGAAGATGGCGATTTCGCCGATCAATCTGCGTCAGCGCATCCTCGACCACATCGATCAGGAAATCGGCCACGCCAAGGCCGGCAAGCCGGCGGCGATCTGGATGAAGATGAACTCGCTGGTCGATCCGGAAATCATCGATGCGCTCTATGAGGCCTCGACAGCCGGCGTCTCCGTCGATCTCGTAGTGCGCGGCATATGCTGCCTGCGCCCCGGCGTGCCCGGGCTGTCGGACAACATCCGCGTCAAATCGATCGTCGGCCGCTTCCTCGAGCACGGCCGCATCTACTGTTTCGGCAACGGCAACGCGCTGCCGCATGCGAAGGCCGCCGTCTACATCTCGTCGGCGGACATGATGCCGCGCAATCTCGACCGCCGCGTCGAGGCTTTGTGCCCGATCCTCAATCCTACCGTGCACGAACAGGTGCTCGGGCAGATCATGGTGGCCAATTTCAAGGACAATGAGCAGAGCTGGAAGGTCTTGCCGGATGGCAGCTCCACGCGCATAAAGGCGGAGCCGGGCGAAGAACCCTTCAACGCCCACAAGTATTTTATGACCAATCCGAGCCTCTCCGGACGTGGCAAATCGCTCAAAGAGTCGTCGCCCCGCAGCCTCATCCGCCGCCTCGTCGAAGGCGCGTAAGCGCCTATCCGCCACGCACACCTCCGCCAAGGGGCGGCTCGATCACGGGCCGCCGATCGCGGTCATCGATATCGGTTCGAACTCGGTCCGCCTCGTCATCTATGAGGGGCTGACGCGTTCGCCGACGCCGATCTTCAACGAAAAGGTCCTCGCGGGGTTGGGCCGCCAGGTGCAGACCACCGGGCTTCTGGCGCAGGACGCGATGAATACCGCGCTGGCGGCTCTGCGGCGGTTCCGCGCGCTCTGCGATCTTCTGAACGTGAAGCGGATGTGGGCGATCGCCACCGCCGCCTGCCGCGACGCGCGCAACGGCCACGTGTTCATCGCCGAGGCCGAGCGTATCTGCCGCACCGAGATCAGCATTCTCTCCGGCAGACGCGAAGCCCACCTGACGGCGCTCGGCATCGTTTCCGGTATTCACAAGCCGGATGGCATCGTCGGCGATCTCGGCGGCGGCTCGTTGGAGCTCGTCGACGTCCATGGCTCGCGCGTGCGCGGTGGTATGACGCTGCCGCTCGGCGGTCTCGCCTTGCAGGACATCGCCGGCAAGTCGATCAAGAAAGCCGAGAAGTTTGTCGTCGAGGCTTTCGAAGACCTGGACCTCTTGCACGCCGGCGAGAACCGCACCTTCTATGCGGTCGGCGGTACGTGGCGCGCGTTGGCGCGGCTGCACATGTGGCAGACCGGCTATCCGTTCCACGTCATGCACAACTATCGCATCCCGGCGCGCGAGGCGCTGGAGTTTTCGCGGCTGGTGCATCGCGTCGACACCGAGACGCTGTCGAAGATCGAAGTCGTGAACGCCGCGCGGCGGCCGCTGCTCGCTTACGCCGCGCTGGTGATGGAAAATCTGGTGCGCACCATCAAGCCGAAGGACGTGGTGATCTCCGTTCTCGGCGTGCGCGAGGGGCTCCTGTATTCACTGCTCAACGCGCGCGAACGCACGCGCGATCCGCTGATCACCGCGGCGGCCGACCTCAATCTGCTGCGCTCGCGCTCTCCGCGCCACGGCGAGGAACTGATCGCCTGGACCGACCGCTTCATCGAGTCGTCCGGCCTTGATGAAAACGCCGACGAGCGGCGCCTGCGTCACGCTGCCTGTCTCCTCGGCGACATCGGCTGGCGCGCGCATCCCGACTATCGCGGCGAGCAGTCGATGAACATCATCGCGCACGGCAACTTCGTGTCGATCGATCATCCAGGACGGGCCTATCTGGCGCTGGCCGTCTATTTCCGGCACATGGGCCTGGCCGAAGAAGACCTGTCGCCGCGCCTGCGCGAACTGGCGACCACACGCATGCTCGACCGCGCCCGCGTGCTCGGCGCCACGATGCGGGTGGCTTACATTTTGACGGCGGGGCAGGGCGGCCTATTGCCGAAGACGCCAATGGTTGTGAAGCGCGGCAAGCTGACGTTGAAACTGCCGGGCGCGATCATGGGGCTTGCGAGCGACCGCCTCGCCGGGCGTCTGAAGCAGCTCGCGCGCTTGGTCGGGCGCGACGCGGCGATCGAAACATAAACCAGCGGCTGAGCAGCCGCTGCCGTCGCAAAATTCGACTACGGTTGCTCGCGCGCCAATGTAACGCGGCTGGCTCCAGGAGCTGGTAACACCGGCTCTTGAGCTTCCTGAGCGTCGGCCAGCCGTTGAGCTTGGGCGCTGCCAACATGCCCGGATTTCATGCCGAAGAACGGCCGCACGAACCAGAACGGCCGCACGAGGTAGATGTAGACGGCCGCGCTGCCGAGGAACGTCGCCGCCGTCGTCAGCAAATATCCCAAAAGCGGGGGCGTGCCGCTCTTGAGCACGGCATAGACCACGAACATCATGACGGTCTGGTGGATGAGATAGAGCGGGTAGACCGCTTCCGTGGCGATGACGAGGACCGCAGACGGATGCGCGAGGTAACGGTTGGCCAGGCCGATAATCGCGAACAGCCAGGCCATCGTGTTCACTGCCGATATGAGCGCATAAGCCGGCAACTCCATCCTGGCGATCTGCGGATGGATCTCGCCATCGATGTAGATGCTGTAGAACATGACATAGACCGCCATCGCGATGGCGAGCGACATGAAGCATTGGCGGTTGAGCGCGGCCAAAAGCTCCGGAGAGCCGTAGATGAACGCGCCATAGAGCAGCAGCACGCTGTAGTAGCTCAATCCATACCAGGGACCGATCAGGTTAAAGCCGCTGCCGTCGGAGATCGGCGTCAGCCACAGGATAGTTGCGGCGAGCGGCAGCGGCATCAGCCATTGCAATCCGCGGCGGGCCGTTGCGCGCCCGATCCTGGCATGGAGCGCGCGTCCCTGCGCGGTGCGCAGCAATAGAAAACACGGCAGCAAGATGAAGGTAAGCGCCAGCACATAGGCGAGGAACCACAGATGATGCGGGCTCAACTTGCCGGCCGGATAGTGTCCGGCGAACGCCTGCGCCATCCAGTTGAGAAACGAGCCGTGGAAGCGGCCGTCGTAGATGAATGCAAGATAATCCTGCGGCGGCACCAGCACGACCATGCCGAATGCGAGCGGCAAGAGCAGGCGGCGCAGGCGATCGGCGGCGAAATCGATCGGAGAGCGTGCGCTCAGCGCGAAGACAATGGCGGCGCCCGACACGACGAAGATCAGCGGCATGCGCCAACGGTTCATGAAGCGCAGGATTTCGCGCAGCCAATGAATGCTGTCGGCGCTTGTGATATGGAACGTCCACCCCGACCAGGCCAGCCCGGAGTGATAGAAGATCAACAACCCGAAAGCGATCACGCGAAGCCAATCGAGATCGGCGCGGCGGACAACATTGTTTGGTGATGTCATGCAATTGATCTTCGTGTAATCTTTGCACGGTTGCGCAGTCGATCTAAGACGACCGGCGAAAAACGGTCGAGCGGAACTCAAAAGCATTTCAAGATCATTGGTGGTACGGCCAAAGCATAGGGACGCTTGTGATCGCGCCTTTATGCTGATAGGCCAAAAAACTTATACGAATTTTATATGGCCGCCGCGGGTTCGCGTTTGCGCGAGGACAGCTATCGTTGTCGCGCCGATGCGATGACGGTGCGGCCGCCTCAAAACGTGCGAAACAAGACGGTGATGGAATAAGATACGATGTGCAGGAGACGAAAATATTGGTGAACCACAGCCTGCGTCTGATCGGCGCCAGCATACTGCTCATTCTTGGAATTGAGGCCTCGCCAGCGGCGGCGCGGCCGCTCTCGGCGATCGAAGCCAGTGGCACGTTGAAAGTCGGGCTCACGGGCGATTACGCACCGTATTCACTGCGCCACGCAGACGGCATGTTCACGGGCGCCGACGTAACGATGGCGCAGGCGCTGGCAAAAACCCTCGGCGTCAAACTCATCATCGTGCCGACGACGTGGAAGACGATGCAGGCGGACCTGCAAGGCGACCGCTTCGATATCGCCATGGGCGGCGTCAGTGTAACGCCGGATCGCGCCGCCGTCGGCGATTTCTCGGTCACCGTCATGCACGACGGCAAGCGGCCGATCGTACGGTGCACCGATAAAGATCGTTACACCTCGGTCGCCGCCATCGACCGCCCCGGGGTGCGCGTGGTGGTCAATCCCGGCGGCACCAATGAACGTTTTGCCAAGGCCAACTTCCCGCACGCGCGGCTCGACGAGCACGCCGACAATCGCACGATCTTCGACGATCTCATGGATCATCAGGCCGACGTGATGGTGACCGACGGCGCCGAGGTCGACTATCAGGCGCGGCGGCATCCGGGCGTGCTGTGTCCGGCCGACGTGGCGGATTCATTCGACCATTTCGACAAAGCTTATTGGATGACGCGCGACAAGGCCTTGAAAAGCGCGGTCGATGCGTGGCTCGAAAAGGCCCTCAAATCCGGCGACTATCAGAAGGCCCTGGCCGCGGCCGCCGATAAGCGCTAGCGGCCGGCTTGGCTCACTGCACGTAACCCGGCGGCGTTTTCTGCCAGGGATATCCGGCGTGGGCTTTGTCATATCCATACGCGTAGAGGGCGCGCATATATCCTGTGTCGAACGGGCCCTTGTACGGCACGGTGAAGTCGTCGCCGATCGAGGCAAGATTGAAACCGACGCCATCGCGCTTGGTGGTGAGGTAAATGCGATATGTGTCGTTCACGCCGCTCGATGCGGTCATCGTCGAGATGGCCTGCTTGGCGATGGCGAGCGTTTCCCTTTCGATTTTGGCTTCCGGCCGGGAGAGTCGTCCGTTGCGGATTACATAGGCCGTGCGTTTTCGCTGCGTCCTGAAGAGCGCGGGGTTGATGCCGAGGCTGGCGGTCGCGTTGGAAAGAGAAAAAGAAGGAGGATAGAGAAAGGCCTGCTCGACGGCGCCGCCGTCGACATGCATTTCCTGATATCGCTGCCCGCTGACAGTCACGTCGATCATCACCGGTGGAAACATCGCGGGGACGGAGGCGGAGGCCAACAGGACGTCGATCATGAGTTCGCGGCTGCGCGGATGGCCGCTGGCGGCGATCGCGCCCATGTTCCAGATCACCGGCCGCCCTTGATCGAGGTTGGTCGTGAGAATGAAGAGCAGCCGTCCTTTGTTGTATTCCTCGGCGATCTGCCGAACGACGTCATCATTGACGTAGTGGCCGATCATCTTCCGCAACGGCGCGCTGTCGGCCATCGCGTCGTCCGTCACGGCCGCGAGGATGGGCCGCTGCCTGAAGATCTCGTCGGCGCTGGAGTCTGTATAGACCTGCTTGAGCTGTTGATCGTAGGCGCTGCCGAGAAACGCGAATGGAGCGGAGAGGGCGCCGGTGCTCACGCCGGTGACGACGCCGAAGACCGGCCGGTCGCCGCGCGCGGTCCAGCCGACCAGCAGCCCGGCGCCGAACGCGCCGTCATCGCCGCCACCGGAAATCGCCAAGAAGTTCTGCGGTGCCGTGGTCTTCTGGAATTTGCTACGCCGTTGGTACGCGGCCACCGCGATCGCGGTCATGCGCGATGTGTCCGTCGTGTAGAAGCGGACATCGGAGATGTCGAGGATGTTGGCT
>Ga0310811_10014609_pt1 | contig 10244 bp, 10 predicted proteins | sample YCmetagenome_FD_207642 | JGI IMG/M metagenome (GOLD analysis project Ga0310811, IMG submission 207642) | Soil microbial communities from experimental microcosm in Duke University, North Carolina, United States - YC | ecosystem: Engineered > Artificial ecosystem > Soil microcosm > Unclassified ... | reverse complement strand
GGGTCGATTGTGCGGGCGGCGGGAGACGACCTCGTGGTCGCCTGTGGTGACGGCGCGCTCCGCATCCTCGAGATCCAACCCGAGGGGCGCCGGACAATGACGGCTCGCGAGTTCCTTGCCGGCAGACGGCTGACCGCCGGCGACCGGTTCGGACTGTGATCGCGCCAGCACGTTCGGCCGCCTACGCAACACTGATCGCAATCGAGCGTGGGCCGGTGGACCTCGCGTCGGCCCTCGCGCGGGCCAGGACCGGCGTGACCGACGAGCGTGACCGGGCGCTCGCCGGCGAAATCGCGACAGGGACGCTTCGATGGCGTGCCGCCTTCGACCACGTGATCGCAGAGTTTGCGAACCGCCCTCTCAACCGCCTCGATCCCGAGGTCCTCACCATCCTTCGCCTCAGCCTGTTTCAGCTCCTGCACCTCGATCGTGTGCCCGCGGCGGCAATCGTGGACGACGCGGTGCAGATGGCGCGCAAGGCCGGGAAGACGAGCGCGGCGCCGTTCGTCAACGCGCTCTTGCGCCGTGCGTCGCGGGAGCGGCGAAATTTGCCTTTGCCGCGGCGTCCCGGTCAAGACGCTTCGGATGAAGACTGGGGCGCGTACCTCGCGATCTCGCTCGCGCATCCGCGTTGGCTCGTCGACCGCTGGGTCGCCCGCTACGGCCGCGAGGCGACCGAGGCGTGGGAGACGTTCGATAACTCCCCCGCCCCGTTGACCCTCCGCGCAAACACGCTGCGCATCTCGCGTGACGATCTGGCCGCCCGACTCCACGACGCCGGCGTCGTCACCGAGCGGTGCACACGCGCACGCGACGGACTCGTCGTGCGCAGCGGCAACCCGCTCGCGACCGCGCTCGCTCATTCCGGAGCTTTCTTCATCCAGGACGAAGCGTCGCAGCTCGTCGCCGAGTTCGCCGATGCGCGGCCCGGCGAACGGGTCCTCGACGCCTGCGCTTCACCAGGCAACAAAACGACCGCGATGGCGGCCCACATGCGCGACGATGGTGTCATCGTTGCGTGTGACGTCCGCGAACGACGCGTTCGCCTGCTGGACCGCACGATCCGGGAGTCCGGATCCCGCGCGGTTCGCATAGCCGCGCTGGACGCCTCGCGGCCGCTCCCCTTCGGGGCCGCCTTCGATCTCGTGCTGATCGACGCGCCCTGCTCCGGCCTGGGAGTCCTCCGCCGCGATCCGGACATCAAGTGGCGTCGGTCTTGGGAGGATCTGCCTCCTCTCGCGGCACTCCAGCGGCAGATGCTCGCAGCGGCCGCAGCCGTCGTGCGCCCGGGGGGCCGCATCGTGTATTCGACGTGTTCGAGCGAGCCCGACGAAAACGAGGACGTCGTTGCGGGATTCCTGGCAGAGACTCCCGGGTTCGAGAAGTCCGGCGACCCGCTGCGAACGCTGCCGTTCGGAGACGGGCTCGAGGCGTTCTACGCCTGCCGTCTGATTCGAGTAAACTGTTGAATTCATGGCCTTATCGAGCCGCGTCTGGGGAGCGGGAAGGCGCCTGCTCATCGCCGGCGGCCTGCTGCTCACGTACGTCGTGTTCGCCGCGGCGTCGATGCGGATCGCGCTGAGGTCGCGCGACACGATCGTCCCCTCGCTCAACGGCAAGACGGTGAACGACGCCAGCACGCTGCTGATCAATTCCGGCCTGAACCTCAAGGTGGAAGAAGCTCGGCGGCCCGATCCTGTCGTTCCCGCCGGAAAGATCCTCAGCCAGGATCCTGAGGCAGGCACGCGGACGCGCCGCGAACGAAGCGTGAAGGTGTGGGTCAGCGCCGGCCCTCGCGTGACGCAGGTTCCGCTGCTCGTCGGCGAATCCGAGCGATCGGCCCAACTGGTCGCGCAGCAGAACGGCCTGACGCTCCTGCCAGAAGCGGAGATCCGCTCGGCCGACTACCCGGTCGGTGCAGTCGTCGCACAGAACCCGCCGGCGAAGACGAACGCCGAGCAGGTCGCACTGCTCGTGAATCGCGGCCAGCAGAGCGCCACGTACGTCATGCCCGATCTCATCGGCGTCAACGGGGATCGCGCGGCCGACGTGCTCCGGGCGAGCGGGTTCCGCGTATCAGTCGTCGGAGATCACCCGTATCCCGGGGTGCCAGCGGGCATCGTGCTCCGTCAAAGTCCGCAAGGGGGCTTTCAGGTGAGCCCCGGTGAGGCGATTTCGCTGGAGGTCAGCCGCTGATGAAGCCGGCAGGCCACCTGCAAATCGCTCCTTCACTGCTGTCAGCCGACTTCGCCGCCCTCGGGGACGCGATTGCGTGCGTCGAAGCCGGCGGCGCCGACCTCATTCACGTCGACGTGATGGACGGCCATTTCGTCCCGAACATCACGCTCGGTCCACCGATCGTGAAGGCCATCCGGAAGCGCGCGCACGTTCCGCTCGACGTGCATCTGATGATCGAGTCGCCCGATTTGTTCGTCGAGGCGTTCGTCGAGGCAGGCGCCGGCAGCCTGACCGTGCACGCGGAAGCGGTCGTCCACCTCAACCGGACGATCCATTTCATCAAGAGCCTCGGGGTGAAGGCCGGCGTGGCGCTCAACCCTTCGACCCCCGTCGGCGCGCTCGAAGAAGTGGCCGGGGACGTCGATTACGTGCTGGTGATGACGGTCAATCCGGGCTTCGGCGGCCAGACTTTCATCCCGCGGTCGGAGTCAAAAGTACGACGAGTGCGCGAGTTGCTGCAGCGGGAAGGCAACACGGCTCCGATCGAGGTGGATGGCGGGATCGACGTTCATACCGCGCCGCGAATCGTGGCCGCGGGCGCAGATATTCTGGTTGCGGGCAACTCCATCTTCAACACGCCGGATCCGGCGGCGGCGACGCGCGCGCTGCGCGCCGCCGCGCTGGAGTCCGCGTCCTGATGCCCTCGTCGGTGACGCGGCTTCGGGTGCGGTACGCCGAAACCGATAAGATGGGGGTCGTCTACTACGCCAACTATTTCGTCTGGTTCGAGGTCGCGCGGACCGACTTGCTGCGCGCTCTCGGGTGGTCGTACCGCGAGATGGAACACGCGGGCGTTTCGCTGCCGGTGATCGATGCCCGGTGCGAGTACAAACGCCCTGCGAAGTACGACGACGACATCGAAGTGAGAACCAGCGGCCGCATGCTGTCCCCGATCAGAATGCAGTTCGAGTATGAAGTCGTGCGCGTGCACGACAGCGTGGTCGCGGCGTCGGGGCACACCGTGCACGCGGCGCTCGACCCATCCGGACGGCCCTGCCGGCTGCCCGCGCGGATTGCGGAGCTGTTCCAGTGAAGGCGCTCGTCACCGGCGCCGCCGGCTTCATCGGATCGCATCTCGCAGGCGCGCTGCTGGATCGTGGCGCGGCGGTGGTCGCCATCGACTCCTTCACCGACTACTATCCGCGCGCGATCAAGGAATCCAACGTCGCCGCCAATCGCGGCCGCCCGGGATTCACCTTTCTCGAGGCACGCATCCAGGACGCGGATCTGGCGGCGCTGCTCGACGACGTGACCCACGTCTTTCACCTGGCGGCCCAGGCGGGCGTGCGCAAAAGCTGGGGACGCGATTTTCGGACGTATACCGAAAACAACATCGAGGCGACGCAGGTGCTGCTCGAGGCATGCGTCGGCCGCCCCATCGAGCGTTTCGTGCACGCGTCGAGCTCGTCGGTGTATGGCGACAGCGCATCGATCCCCATGCGGGAAGACGCGCTGCCGCGGCCCGTTTCGCCGTATGGCGTCACGAAGCTGTCCGCCGAGCAGCTCGGGTATCTCTATTACGTCAATCACCGCGTGCCGGTCGTGGCGATGCGGTATTTCACGGTCTATGGACCACGCCAGCGTCCCGACATGGCGTTCCATCGGTTCATCCGTGCCGCGATCCGCGACGAGGAGTTGCCGCTGTACGGCGACGGCGAACAGACACGCGACTTCACCTTCGTGACCGACGCCGTGGCCGCGACGATTGCCGCGTCGATCCGCGGCGTTGCCGGCCGCTCGTACAACATCGGCGGCGGCTCGCGTGTCTCGATGAACCACGTGCTCGAGATCCTCGAACGGATCGCCGGACACCCGCTGCGCGTCCGGCGTGAAGGCACACAGAAAGGCGACATGCGCGATACCTACGCGGACACGTCGCTCGCGCGACAGGACCTGGCGTTTGCACCATCGGTATCGCTCGAGGAAGGGATCAAGGCTGAATTTCAATGGTTACGTTCACTCGCGGCCTGACGGTTCTGGCGCTGGCCATCGCCGCGGCCGGATGTGCCTCGGGCAGCGCGCGCAAGCCGCCGACCGGCACGCCGGAACCGGACAAGTTCCTGTTCGAGCGCGGCACCGACGCGCTCAACAACAAGCATTGGGTCGTGGCGCGGGAATATTTCCGACAGCTGGTGGACACCTATCCGCAGAGCCAGTACCGCGCCGACGCCAAGCTCGGACTGGGCGACACCTACCTCGGCGAGAACACCCCCGAGAACTACGTGCTCGCGATCAACGAATTCCGCGAGTTCCTCAGCTTCTATCCGACCAACCCGCGAGCAGACTACGCGCAGTACAAGCTCGCGATGGCGCACTTCTATCAGATGCGCAAGCCCGAACGGGATCAGTCCGAAACGCGCGAAGCCATCGCCGCGCTCCAGACGTTCGTGGACCGCTATCCGCGTTCGCCCCTCATCGACGAAGGCCGCAAGCACCTGCGCGAAGCGAAAGACCGGCTCGACGACTCGGACTACCGCGTCGGGCTGTTCTATTACCGCGCTAAGTGGTATCCGGGCGCCGTCGATCGCCTGAAGGCGCTGAAGGAGCGCGATCCCGAGTACTCGCGACGCGATGCCGTCTACTACTACCTGGCTGAATCCTACGTCGCGGTGAAGAAGGAAGCCGAGGCGCTGCCCCTCTACGAGCAGCTCGTGAAAGAGTTCGAACAGAGCGAGTTCCTCGACGCTACGAAGAAGAGGATCGAGGAGTTGAAGGGTTCGGTGGTAGAGAAAGAGAGTTAAGAGAGGCCGGGGAGAGATCTAACTAAGAGGCCACGGAGGGCACGGAGGCTCTTTGCACGGGTCGGCCGCCCTCAAATCTTCACGACTGGCTGAACCTGCGGTAGTAGTCGAACCCCGACACCAGCGCGGCGATCATCGCGATCCACAGCGCGATGATGCCGAGCATGAACAGCTGCGGCAGCTGATCGCTGCCGAGGATCAGCAGCAGGATCGCCACCACCTCCGAGATCATCTTCACCTTTCCGAGCGGCGACGCCGGGATGATGACGCCGCGCGCCTGGGCCAGGCTGCGCAGGCCGGTCACCGCAAACTCGCGCCCGATAATCACCGCCGCCATCCACGCGGGCGCGAGTTCCATCGCGACGAGCGAAATGAGCGCGGCCGTGATGAGCAGCTTGTCCGCGAGCGGATCCATCAGCTGTCCGAGCGTCGTGATCTGCTTGCGCCGCCTCGCGAGGTACCCATCCAGGACGTCGGTCAGCGACGCCAGCCCGAAGATCGCGGCGCCGACGATCTCTTTCCTCACGCCGAGAATCACCCGGCCTTCGAACTTCGTCAGCAGCACGACGACCAGCAGCGGTACGAGGAAAATGCGGCCGATCGTCAGCGCATTCGGGAGGTTCACGCCGCGCAGATTCTATCAAAAGGGGCTAGAATGGCGGATTGTCATGAAGGCCATTCTCCTCGCAGGAGGCAAGGGAACGCGGCTGAGGCCGCTCACCGTTCACACGCCGAAACCGATCGTTCCGATCCTGAATCGGCCGTTCCTCTACTACCAGATCGATCTGCTGAAGCAGGTCCCCGAGATCGACGAAGTCATCCTCAGTCTGAACTACCAGCCCCGCCGCATCGAGGAGATGCTCGGCGAAGGCGAAGGCCTCGGCGTGCGTATCCGCTACGTCGTCGAGCCGATGCCGCTCGGGACCGGCGGCGCCGTGCGCTACGCAGGCGACTCGCTGACGGAATCCGTGGTCGTGTTCAACGGCGACGTGCTCACGCAGGTGGATCTCGCAGCGGTGCTGCGTCTCCACCGCGAGCGCAAGGCAAAGGCAACGATCGTGCTGACGCCGGTCGAGAACCCGCGCGCCTATGGTCTCGTCGAAACCGACGCGAGCGCGAACATCCTGCGGTTTCTCGAGAAACCCGGCGACAGCGAGATCACGTGCAACACGATCAACGCCGGCATTTACGTGCTCGAGCCGGACACGTTCGACCGCATCCCGAAGGATACGGCGTGGTCGATCGAGCGGAGCTTTTTCCCGTCGCTCATCGAGCGCGGCGAAACATTCGTCGCCTACGTGTACGACGGCTACTGGATCGACATCGGCACTCCGGCCAAATACTTGCAGGTCCACCGGGACATCATGGATGGCCGGTATTCGGCTCCGCCGTTCAACGGCGCTCCCGTCGCATGGATCTCACCTGATGCGCGCGTCGAGTCGGCGGCCGAGGTGCACGGCCCGTGTTTCATCGACGAAGGAGCGGTCGTGAAGCCGGGCGCGAAGGTGCTGCCCTACTCGGTCATCGGGCGGCAGACGCACGTTGAGGAAGGCGCGCACGTCGAGGGAACCATCGTCTGGCCGAACGGATGGATCGGGCCGGATGCCTCGTTGCGCGGCGCCATTCTCGGCCGCAACTGCCACGTCGGCCGCAGCGCCGTCATCGACTCCGCCGCCGTGCTGGGGGACAAAACGGTCATCACCGACTACAGCCGGTTGTGAGATCTTCGCATGCCAATCAATCCCGCCATCTTCAAGGCGTATGACGTTCGCGGGCTCTACCCGCAGGAGATCGACGAGACGGCCGCCCGGGATATCGGCCGCGGATTCGTCGCGTATCTGAATGCCAGGCGCATCGCGGTGTCGCGTGACATGCGGCTCTCGTCGCCATCCGTGGCTGCCGCCTTCATCGAGGGCGCGCGCACGCAGGGCTGCGACGTCGTCGACTACGGGATGCTCGGCACCGACATGATGTATTTCGCCGTCGCGCGCGACGGCCACGACGGCGGCGCACAGATCACCGCCTCGCACAATCCGAAGGAATACAACGGCATCAAGCTCGTGCGACGCCAGGCTTTTCCACTCTCGGGCGACGCGGGCATCGGCGACATCCGCGACATGATCGCAGCCAACCAGCTGCCCCCGCCTGCCGCCAGGCAGGGATCACTCTCGACGATGGATGTCGTCGACGATTACGTGAAGCACGTCTTCACCTTCATCGATCCGTCGATCATCAAGCCGTTCAACGTCGTCCTCGACGCCGGCAATGGCATCGCCGGCATGGTCGCGCCGAAACTGTTCGACAGGCTGCCGTGCAGGACCACACGCCTCTGTTTCGACGTCGACGGCACGTTTCCCAATCACGAGGCCAACCCGCTCATCGAGGAAAATCGCCGCGACATCGTCGAGCGGGTGATCGCCGACAAGGCCGACATCGGGATCGCATGGGACGGCGACGCCGACCGCTGCTTCTTCATCGATGGCGCCGGGGAATTCATCGCCGGCGACTTCATCACCGCGCTCCTGGCTGAGGCGTTCCTCATCAGGCATCCCGGCGCAAAGATCGTGTACGACGTCCGGGCAAGCTACGCCGTCAAGGACACTGCCGCCCGCTACGGAGGAACGGCGCTGATGAACCGCGTCGGCCACGCGTTCTTCAAGCGGCGCATGCGGGAGGAAAATGCCATCTTCGGCGGCGAGGTCACCGGCCACTACTACTTCCGCGACAACTTCTACGCGGACAACGGCTTCATCCCGGCGCTGCTGATCCTCGAGCTCATGTCGAAACGGGACATGACGCTCCGGGATCTGCTCGAGCCGCTGCGCGAAAAGTACTTCATCTCCGGCGAGATCAATACGAAGGTCGGCGACATGCAGACCGTGCAGCGCAAGATCGACGGTCTGAGCGCGAAGTATCACGGAGGCCAGGTGTACACGCTGGACGGCGTCTCCGCGGAGTTCCCTGACTGGCACTTCAACGTGCGGGCGTCCAACACCGAGCCGATGCTCCGGCTGAACCTGGAAGCGACGACGGCCGCGGAGATGGAACGGAAGCGCGACGAGGTGCTGTCGTTCATCAGGAGCTGAGGGTCGGCCTTGATGGTGTGGTGAGTGTGCTCGATGCGCAATCCCGGCACTGCGGCGGTGCTCAGCGCGATCCTTCCGGGGATCGGCCAGTTCTACAACGGCGACTTCCTCCGCGGGATCTTCTGGCTGATTGTGACGCCGGGCATGTGGATCGGGACCGGCGGGCTGTTCGGATGGGTGTGCCACGTGATCGCGGCGTTCACCGCGCATCGCCGAGCCCGCATCAAGAATCTGGCGGGTGCGTAGGCCGGCAACGGTGCGCGCGTGTGTGATGCCGCGTTCGGCGGCGAACTGCGCGTATGAACGAGCGGGCTACGGGGATCGAACCCGTCTAACTGGCTTGGGAAGCCAGGGCATTACCACTATGCTAAGCCCGCGTCGGCCTTTGATCGTATCACGCCGAACTGCTGGTGCCCTGGTCACGCGGCCTTCCGCCGCGCGACGCGCGGTTCAGTTCGTCACCCGGATCGCCACCAGCCGCTGCGCGTTCTGATTCGGCTCCGTCGTGGTCAATGAGAGCACGTAGTCGCCCGGCCCCAGCGGCGCCAGCGTGATGTCCGCGGTCAACCACCGCTTTCCCGTGTCGGCATCCGTGCGCTCGGCGGTCGTGACGGGAACGACGGTCGCCTTGCCAGTGCGATCGAGCAGCACCCCCGACCACGTGATTCCCGCCGCGGGCGCTTCCAGCTCGAGATGCAGTCGCTCGGATCGCGGAAAGATGCGCGCGGCTGCCGGTTCGACCTTGTTGCCTGTCGTCGGACCGCGGTGGAAGACGAGCGGTTCGTCGCGGCTGCGATATTTTGACGACGCGCCGTGCGCGTCTGCTTCGAGAGAGCCCAGCGCGTGCGTCAGCGCAGCCTTCGCTTCCGACACGGGCGCAGTGGCGGCTGCCCGCGCCGCATCGACTTCCTCCTGCGTCGGGGCTCGATAGCCGCGTCGGGCGCGCAGGTCGATTCCGCTGCGTTTGCTGACCACCTTGATCTGCCGATACCTGCCGTCGAGTTTCGTATTTGTCGAGTAATAGCCGAGCAGGTAGTACGAGGTGAGATCGTCGGCGACCTTGCGAATCTGTTTGCTCAGATCGTTGTTGCCCAGCAGCGCGATGCCGTCGGTGTTCTCGGCAAGCGTGCGAATGCTGTCGGCGCGCTGTCTCAGCATGGCCAGGTCCGCGGTCAGCGGTGGCGGCGGTTCCGGGCCTATTTCGGAGTCGAAGACCGGCATGCCGCGCGGATCGATCGGATAGAAGCTCACGTCGGCGCGGTTCGCCTCGCCAAACATGTCGCGGAATCGCTGGTCATCGTCCATCATGGCCAGTTGCATGCGATCGCGGTCGCACTGATATTTGAAGCCCTCGGCGGAATTGTCTTTCGTCGCAGTCGTGAGCCCTGCGTTCGGACCGAGACCGCCGATGGGCGCCCTGCCTGGGACGTGTTCCTGGCCGCCTGGATATGTCTGAAGCTGCGTGATGCGCTCGTCGGGCCTGTAAAGCGCCCAGCCTGGCGTTACGGCAATGACAGCTGTGCGCCCCTCGCGGGCTCCGCCCATGTATCGAATCAGCTCCTCGAGACTGTCCATGGCGATCTGTTCGCGGCGCCGCGCGATCATCTCGCTCGCGATCGGCGACAGCGTACCGGGGCTGCTGTCGGTCTTCGGCCAGCACTGCTCGTACCGCTCTTCCGTGTCATCGAGCCGCAGCGAATTCGACCGGCCCCAGTTCCAGTGCTTGCTCAACTGCTCTTCGATGACATCGGTCCGGCGCGCGAACGTGATCTGCATCGGATTCATGTCCGCCGTCATGACGCCGAACAGGTCGTCGGGGCCGATGATGCGCGTCAGGAGTTCGACGAGCGGCTTCCGGATGTCGTGGGAACCGGCCACGGTCACGTTGCCGGTGTCGAGGAAGATCACGAATACGCGGCGGTGCGGATCCTGGATCAGCTGCCGCGCCTCGGGAACGGAATTCGGCTCGATGCGCTCTTCAGCCGGTCCGGCAGGCTCGACGACGATGTGCTCGAAGGATTCGATGGTCTGACGGGCGCCGTCTTCGAAGACATCGAAGTCCCCCGCGATCAGGTCCTTGACAGGCGTCCCACCTCGCGTCGCGAAGACGTCGACGCGAACCAGGTTCGCTCCGCCCCGGAACCGTGGAAGTTGCCCGGGCCGGGCGGGCTGCTGAGCA
>Ga0310811_10014608_pt1 | contig 10244 bp, 6 predicted proteins | sample YCmetagenome_FD_207642 | JGI IMG/M metagenome (GOLD analysis project Ga0310811, IMG submission 207642) | Soil microbial communities from experimental microcosm in Duke University, North Carolina, United States - YC | ecosystem: Engineered > Artificial ecosystem > Soil microcosm > Unclassified ... | reverse complement strand
CAATTCCTTCATGCTCCTGGTCGTGTCTTCGATCACCTGTTCCATGCAGCCAGGTTTGAACAGCGATATCTTGATCTGATAGAGGCCCGGCTTGTCATAGGTCGCAGCCGGCGCCAGATAGCCGACATTGCCATTGACGATATTGAGCACCAGCACGGCATGGCCGGGGAAGCGCCTGCGGATTTCCTGCTGGAACACGGCATAGGCTTCGGCCGGCGCGCCCACCAGAAAGGCGTCTCCCAGTTGCAACAGCGTCACCGCGACCTTGCGTGAGGTGCCGTCGCCGACATCCCGGCGCACCATCAGCCGGCGTTCCAGCCGTTCCTTCAGCGGGCGGTCATTGCAGCCGTGGAGCTGCTTCAACAGCTCGGCCTCGGTCGGCAGATCGACGTAAGGCAGTTCGGTTCCCGTCCGGGTGATCTTCAACGTTGTGCTGGCGGGCTTGGGGCGCAGGGACCAGCGGCCCAGCCGGGCGCCGGAATCCTCGATACGGTCGAAGGCGATTTCCTGCTCCGGCGGCAGCATGCCCGTGAGCGTCGATAGCGCCGCATAACCCAGCTGTCGGCCATTCTGGTCGGCGATGGCCGTATCGGCCTCGTAAGAGCGCAAAGGCGTCATGTCGCCAGAGGCGCCGTGCAGGAACAGGCAGGGCGCCCCGCCCGTGTCACGCTCCACCACTTCGCGCATCGCGCCATAATAGTCGGGCGAGATCAGCTTGTTGCCGCCGCCCAGCGAGACCGGATGGCAGGCATAGTTGACCATGGTGGCGATGATCTTGCCCGACATATCGGTGATCCGGCCGACCAGCACCGTGTCGTCGCTGGGACCTTCGGGATTGACGCTGCAAAGGAAGGTCTCGCTGTCCAGCACCAGATCGCGGTTGCGCGCAAGATCGCAGCGACCGGTTGCCCAAGACGCAACGGCTGCCTGTGCATTGGCTTTGGACTGTTTGATGACCTCGACCGCACCCTCGACGATCTTCTCGCGATAGGCCGGGATCAGATGGCCGCCCTGGCGCTCAAGATTCTGCAGATTGGTGATCGGGCCCGAATGGGTATGGCCCATATGGGTGAGAAGCTGATCATCGCGGATGCCGGACTTTTCCAGAATGGCCTGGCGGATGACCGCCTCATGGGCATTGTCGTACCACCAGCCCAGGTCGAAGCAGACCAGATAAAGCTCGAGCTGCGGGGTGCCGCCGCGCAGAAACAGGCTGGTGACGAAGAGCGGGCGATGAATGCCCTCGGCGGCATCGTGCAGGGCACTGCCCCAGGAACGAGAATAGATGCCGGCGGGTGGGGTGATATCGGCGCGCGCCACACCCATCTCGCCCTTGAACTCCGATTGCCGGATCACCAGCTCGGAAAGATTTTTCTTGTTCATCGCCCTACCTCACCCGTGAAGAAAAGCTGCGAGAAGATCAGCATCGCCGCCAGGGTCAGCACCAGCGACAAGCCGGCCCACAGCACCACACTGTTGTACCATTTATCACCAAGCCCGGCCCGCAAAGTTTCCCCCGAATTCCAGAAGGTCACGGGGTTTTCCTGGGTACCCGGAGTGGGTACCGGATGGATCAGGGTACCGGCGACGCAGGCCAGCATGGAAATCGCCAGGCAAACCGGCGCCTGGTTGCCGAAGGGATAGTACCAGGGCGGCATGTCCCAGATGGCGCCAGCGAGTTTGAGCCCAATGCCGCAGGCAAAGCCGGCGATGATCGCCGCGATCGCCCCTGCGCCATTGGTGCGCTTCCAGAGCAATCCCACCCACAGGATGGCGGCGAAGGGCGGCGCCACCAGCGCATTGACGGTCTGCATATATTCATAGATGCCGGCGCTCATCCGGCTGATGGCGATGGCCATGGCGATGCCGGCGATGATCGCCGCCATCGAAGCCCAGATGCCGAAACGGACTTTCTGCTTTTCCGTGGCGCTCCGGTTGATCAGCGGCACATAGATGTCCAGGGTCAGGATGGCGGCCGTGGCGTTGACCACCGAGCTGACGGTGGACTGGACGGCACAGATCAGCACCGCCAGCAACAATCCGCGCAATCCCGCAGGGAAAAATTCCCGCACCAGCACGACAAAGCCGCCATCGGCGCGATGATTGGCCTTGGCCCAGTCGCCCATCATGAATTCGGGATGGCGCGCGAACAGGATCAGGCCGGGCAACACGATGATCAGCGGCAGGAACAGCTTGGCATAACCGGCCATGGTCAGTCCCATGCGCGCATGCCAGATGTCGCGCGCGCCCAAGACGCGCTGGACGATGAACTGGTTCATCACCCCGTACCACACGCCCACTGCAAGGAAGCCCAGGAAGGTGCCAGTCCAGGGTGTCAACACATGGTCAGGTGGTTGGAACACCGTCAGTCGATTATAGGTGCCGTAATGGGTGAGATGCGGGCTGGAAGCCAGCAGCGCATCCCGCCACGGCCCGTGATCGGCCATATTGGCGCGGATGGTCGCAACGAACCCGTCGATGATCCCACCAGATGGCGTCATCGCCTTCAGCGCCAGAATGGTCAGCAAGGTGACGCCACCGATCTTGACGATGGCAGTGAACACGCCCGTCCAGGCCACGGTGTTGAGGCCACCATAGACCGCCCAGCCGCCGGCAAAAAGTCCGGTACCGACGATGCACCAAAGCAGCGGCCAGCCGAAAAAACCGGAGAGTGCCAGCCCGCCGGCATACATCACCGCCGCCATAAAGATTGTGATGTTGGCGAAGATGGTCAGAGCCGCGAAAGCCAGGCGCACGCCCGGCCCGAAACGCTGGGCCAGATATTCCGGCACGGTGGTCACCTGGGCGCGGATCAGAAAGGGCACGAACAGAAAGACGATCACCACCTCGGCAATGGTGGTCTGCCACTGCGCCAGAGCCGGCGGCATCCCCAAGATGTAGCTGGCTCCCACCAGGCCGATAAAATGCTCGGTGGAGACATTGGCGGCCACATAACTGCCGCCCACCGCGTACCAGGGCAGCCGCCGCCCGGCTAAAAAATAATCGGTCGAATTGTCGCGTTCGCCGCGGCCCGAGACCACCCCCACCACGCCCAGTACCGCCAGGAAGATGAAGAATTCGACGTAATCCAGCGGCAATAGCGCCAATGTGGAATGAGCCACCGGTCCCCCTTGGTCGCAGCCGCCTTCAGGCGCTTTTTCCGCTGCCCCTTTTGCGGTTAGTGTAGCGGTAGAAAAGTGCGGGCGTCATCAGCAAAGGCCCGGAAAAACAGGGCAATATGGGGAGCATGATGCAGCGCATGATCGTTCGGAGCGGCATTTTCGCAGGGCTTCTGGCGCTGCCCATCGGCCTTGCCGCGCAGGAACCGCCGCGTCCGCCGACAACGGCGGGCGACAGCCGGGAATTTCCCGCGCCCCGCATGGTGGAAGGCCAGCCTGTCGAGACCAGGCCGCCGGAAAAAGCCGACGACAAGCCGCTTTTCCCCGAACAGACCCGCGCGCCCTATCACAAGACGCATCCCTATAAAGTCACAACCATCACCGACAAGCTGCACCTGCCCTGGAGCCTCGCTTTCCTGCCGGACGGCAAGATGCTGGTGACGGAAAAATTCCCCGCGCATCTGCGCATTGTCAGTCCCGACGGCAGCTTGTCGGAGCCGCTGACCGGCCTTGGCGGGTTGGCCTCGGCCAGAACGCTTGGCGTATTGGATGTCGCTTTGGCGCCCGACTTCAAGAAAAGCCATCGCGTCTATTTTTCCTTCTTCGACACATTGCCCAAGGGCAACAGCAATACTTACCTCGCCCATGCCGTGCTGGATGAAGCCGGCAACGCGCTGCATGACGTCACCGTGATCTATCGCGGCGTGCCGGAACTGCCGGAGCATAACTTCTCCATGAAGCAGGGTGGCCGCATCGCCATTGCGAGAGACGGCACCATCTTCATGACGGTGGGCGACCGCGACGGCAACAAACAGGCCGACTATGACCAGCAGCTCGCGCAGAAGCTGGACATCGACGTGGGCAAGATCATCCATCTGACCGCCGAAGGCGCGCCGGCATCGGACAATCCCTTCCTGAACCGTCCCGATGTCCGCCCGGAGATCTGGGCCTATGGCATCCGCAGCCCCGAAGGCTTTGCGGTTGCACCTGACGGCACCTTGTGGGAGACCGAACATGGTCCCCGCGGCGGCGATGAGCTCAACATCATCCGCAAAGGGAAGAATTATGGCTGGCCACTCATCGCTCACGGCATCGACTATGCCGGGGGGCCGATGTTCAAGGGCCAGACCGCCATGGAGGGTATGGAACAGCCGGTCTATTACTGGGATCCGGTGATCGCGCCTTCGGGCCTGGCTTATTATAACGGTCGGCTTTTCCCGCAGTGGCGCGGCAGCTTGCTGGCCGGCGGCCTGCGCGGCATCGGCGTCTATCGCCTGCAGCTCAAGAACAACAAGGTGGTGGCCGAAGAGCCGCTGCTGACCGAGCTCAAGACCCGCATTCGTGACGTGCGGGTGGGCCCGGATGGCGCGGTCTATGTGCTGACCGAGCAGAAAGCGCTGCTCAAGCTCACGCCGCAATAGCCGACACGGAAGTGTCACGATCGCCGGGCTAGTGTCCGGCATGACGGACATCGCCCGCACCCTGGCAAGCTTCGGCCTGGCGGGCGCGTTGTTTGTGTCCACGCTCGCATGCGCGCAGGCGCCCATCACCATTGCCATCGAGGCCAGCGGAGAGCTGCCGGGCTTTCGTATTCAAGATGCATCGCCCTATCTGGCATCGAAGATGGAAGGCGCCGGCCTTGCCGGCTGGCACTTCATCGCGCGCGATCAGGGACGGGCCGCGCCAGACCGCATCGAATGGCGTTTCACCCTGCTGCCTTACGCCGGCGGAGAAGTGCGCCGCTTCTTCCCCATGCGCGAGACAGCTGGCATGGACCTGCACCTGGGCGCGCACCGGTTGATCGCGGCCGAGGCCAGGCTCTATCTGGGCGGCGAGTATCAGACCGCGGCTTTTGGCCAGGAAGCCGTGCAAGGCGGCGATAGCGATCCGGATCTGGCGGCGTTTCTGGTGAAGCTCACCCGCAATCTGGAGAATGGCTATCGTGCCATCGACATGGCGCCGGCCATTCACCGCAGCGGCGCGCCCTGATGCGCTGGCTGTTGAGCCTGATCGCGGCGCTGCTGCTGGCCCTGCCCGCGCAGGCGCAGGTGCTGAATTACGATGCGGTTTTCGAGCAGCCCACCTTGACCGGCGATTGGGGCGGCATCCGCGCCCGGCTGGAGGATCAGGGCATTCAGCTGGGCGGCGACGAGATCGCTGAAACCTTGGGCAATCCGGAAGGCGGGAGCCGCCAAGGCTGGGTGGGAGAAGGCCGGTTTGAAGTCTTCGCCAATCTGGACCTGAGCAAGCTGCTGGATTGGCACGGCGCCATCTTCCACGCCAATGCCTATCAGATTCATGGGATGGGCCTGACCGCGCACGATCTCGGCAATCTGGTCACGGTCAGCAACATCGAGTCGCGGCCCGGCACGCGGCTGTTCGATCTTTGGGTGCAGCAATCCTTGCTGGACGATGCGCTGTCTTTACGCATCGGCCAGCTTGCGGCCGATGACGAGTTCTTTGTCAGCCAGTATGCACCCCTTTTCATCAACTCCACTTTCGGCTGGCCGGCGATCCTGGGCATCAATCTGCCGGATGGTGGCCCCGCCTATCCGGTGGCGCGGCCGGGGGTGCGCGCGCGGCTGGCGCTGTCGCCGCGCCTGACCGTGACAACGGGCCTTTTCAGCGGCGATCCCGTTACGGATGAGAGCGGCTTTGATTTTCACATGAATGGCGATGTCTTCGCCATCGGCGAGCTGGCCGCCAGCATGACCAACTTCGCGCTTCCCGCCATGTTCAAGCTGGGCGGCTGGGTTCACAGCGGTCATTTCCAGGACCAGCGTTTCGATGCGGATCATTTGTCACTGGCCGATCCCGCTTCCAGCGGCATTCCCGCAACCCGACGCGGCGATTATGGCGGCTATGCCATTCTGGACCAGCTCTTGTGGCGCAAGGACGGCACCAGTGACTCAGGGCTTGGCGCCTTCCTGCGGCTGGGCGGCAATTCCGCCGAGCGCAACCTGATCCAATTCCATGCCGATGGGGGCTTGAGTTTTGCCGGTCCCTTCGGCCGCGACAATGACACCATCGGTCTTGCCATGAGCTACGAGGATGTGAGCGCGGCCCAGCGCGCCCTCGCCGCGGACGAGCGCCGCCTCAACGGCACGGCTGTGCCGTCGCCAGACTTCGAATCCGCGCTCGAACTGACCTATCAGGGACAACTCGCCAGTTGGTGGATCATCCAGCCTGACCTGCAATGGATCATCCATCCCGGCGGGCGGGTGCTGAACCTTCAAAACCCGCTAACCCGCCCCAGCGCCGGAGCGCTGGTGCTGGGACTGCGCACGGCGGTCGCGCTGTAGGCCGGTTCCTTGGGTTGCACCGGGTCGCTGAATGGTCTGAAATCGGACGCGAGAAAGCCAGGGACTTGAAAGGGATCGGCCCATGAAAATAGGTGTATTCACCCCGCTGCTGTCTGCCCTGCCGCTGGACCAGGTGCTCAAGAAGCTGAAGGGTATGGGCATCGAGATGGTGGAATTCGGCACCGGCGGCTATCCGGGCGATGCGCATGCCCATCTCTCCCTGCTGGACGATCCCGCCGCGCTCAAGGATTTCAAAAGCAAGATTGCCGACAGCGGCCTGACCATTTCGGCCCTTTCCTCTCATGGCAATCCGCTGCATCCCGACAAGGCGGTCGCAGCCAAATTCGCAGAGACCAGCAAGAAGACCATCCGGCTGGCCGAGAAGCTGGGCGTGTCCACCGTGGTGGATTTCTCAGGCTGCCCCGGAGACTCCGCGAACGCAAAATTCCCCAACTGGGTCACCTGCCCCTGGCCGCCGGAATATCTGGAGGTCCTGAACTGGCAGTGGGAGGAGGTGGTGACGCCTTACTGGAAAGAGCATGGCAAATTCGCCGCCGATCATGGCGTGAAGGTCGCCATCGAAATGCATCCCGGCTTTGTCGTCTACAACCCCGAGACCATGTTGCGCCTGCGCGCCATTGCCGGACCGTCGGTGGGCGCCAATCTCGATCCCAGCCATCTCTTCTGGCAGGGCATCGATCCCATCGGCGCCATCCGGGTGCTGGGCGATGCGATTCACTATGTCCATGCCAAAGACACCCAGCTTTATCCGGCCAACATGCCCAAGACCGGGGTGCTGGACACCAAGCCCTATACCGATGAGCGCGACCGGTCGTGGATCTTCCGCACCGTGGGCTATGGCCACAGCGCCGAATGGTGGAGCGAATTCATCTCCACCCTACGCATGTATGGCTATGACTATGTCCTCTCCATCGAGCATGAAGACAGCCTGATGGCGCCTGAGGAAGGCTTGACCAAGGCGGCGGCACTGCTTTCACAGGTCGTGATCAAGGAAAAACCCGCCGCGGCCTGGTGGGTCTAGATGGATCGCATTCGCGCCGCGGTGATCGGCACCGGCTTCATGGGCCGCAGCCATCTGGAAGCCTTGCGCCGGGTGGAGAATGTGGATGTGGTGGAGGTGGCCGGCACCTCGCTCGACAAAGCGAGGGACGCCGGCGCCGGGTATAACGTGCTGAACGCCACCGGCGACTGGCATGACGTGATCGCGGACCCTTCGATCGACGCGGTGCATATCACCACGCCCAATGTCTCGCATTTTCCCATCGCCAAGGCCGCCTTCGAAGCGGGCAAGCATGTGCTGTGCGAAAAGCCGCTCGCCATGAGCGTGGCCGAAGCCGAGGAGCTGGTGGCGTTGCAGGCGCAGAAGAAGCTGCGCGGCGGGCTGAATCACAATCTGCGCTATTACCCCATGGTGCAGCAGATGCGGCGGATGCGCGAAGCCGGCGACTTCGGCGATATATTGGTGGTCCAGGGCACTTATTCCCAGGACTGGATGCTGTATCAGACCGACTGGAACTGGCGAGTGGACCCGGCGGTCAGCGGCGCCTCGCGGGTGATGGCCGATATCGGCTCGCACTTCTTCGACATGGCCGAGCATGTCACCGGCTTGAAAGTGACGGCCGTGTGCAGCGACTTCACGACATTCTGGCCGACCCGCAAGCGCCCGCAAGGGGGCGGAGAGACCTTCTCGGGCAAGCTGGGTTCAGCCGGTGCGACCGTGGACACGCCGGTAACGACGGAAGATTTCGGCGCCACCCTGTTCCGCATGGAGCGGGCCCGCGGTGCCATGACTGCCAGCCAGGTCTCGGCTGGGCGCAAAAACGGCCTCGTGCTGGAGATCTATGGCACCAAGGGCGGCGCGACCTGGCGGCAGGAAGTGCCGGACGAATTGTGGCTGGGCCATCGCGATGCGCCGAACCAGATTCTGCTGAAAGACCCCTCGTTGATGGACGAGAAGGCGCGCAGCTATGCCGACTATCCCGGCGGCCATGGCGAAGGCTATCCCGATACCTTCAAGCAACTTTTCCGCCGCTTCTATGCCTCGATCGCCGATCCCGCGCTGACGCCGGACTACCCGCAAATGGCCGACGGCTTGAGGCAGCTTCGGATTCTGGAAGCGGAACTCGCCAGCCACCAGGCGCATGCCTGGATGGATGTGCCGGCCTGATTACCAGTCGAGTTGAAACAGCGATATCGAATGAGACGGCATGACCGTGCTCACAGTGATAGCCCCGTCGCGCACATCCATCGCATGCGGCGGCTCAAGCTGCTGCAGCCCATCCTTGGCTTTCAGCTCTGCGAACTGGGCCGGCGTCGGCGTCTGCGGCGAGCCCATCGCCTTCCAGACGGTATAGGCATTGGAATGCAGATCATCGATCCGATAATGGGTCAGCCGCAGCCGTGACACGCCTTTCGGCAGGCCCCGCACCGTAACCGACGCCGGCTTGGCCTCACCGGCCTTTTCGGCGTCGTGATAATTCCACAGCATCACCGCGGCCTGATGCCCATCCATGGTCGCCAGGGCATCGACATCCTCGGCGCCACGCACGCCGCCGGCCATGATGTCGTCCAGCCCGACTTGCCCGCTGCTGGTGGTGGCGACACGGTTGCCCTTCATCAGCGCCGCCATGCGGAAGAAATTCAACACCGGCTTGTCCACGCCATTGGTCGACAGCGAGCGAAAGCCCTCGAAATAGTCCTTGCCCTCGAACTCGAAAGACCAGCTCAGCATCGAGATCAGATTGACCTGGTGCCGGTCGGCCAACTCGAACAGGCCCTTGTAGGCCGCTGCCGTGTAGGAAGGATAAAGCGTGCCGTTGCGGTAGGCATTGGCCGGATTGACCTTCATGGAACAGGCGGCACACCCCTCCGGGTCCGCCTCGCTGAGAATGATCGGCAACTTGTTCATGCCGTGGCGGGCGATGATGTCAAAGCCGATATCGGCATCCTTCATCTCCTTGGCCAGGCCCATCACCACCTCATTGTCCTGGATGCGCGGCATGCCCTTCACATGGAAGGAGACGAAATCCAGCGGCACATGCGCCGCGGCGACATGGGTGAGGAAACCGTCGAGGAACGTGGAGGCATGCGCGATGGAAGGCCCGGTCGCCGCCGGCCCGCCTACTTTCGCGCCGGGCAGCGCCGCGCGCACGCCAGCAACGGCGCGGTCGTACAGTTCCCAATATTGCTGCGGCGTGCCGTGCCAGTAATCGATGTCCGGCTCGTTCCAGACCTCGAAATACCATTGGCGAACCGTATCGGCGCCATAGCGCTGGGCCAGATGCGCCGTCACCACCCGGATCAGCTCCTGCCATTTGGCATAGTCCTTGGGCGGGGCCTGCACGCTGCCCGAAGTGGTGCGGCCGGGATAATGGACCTGATAGTCGTTGGTGCCGCTGGTGAGGTCTTTGGGCATGAAGCCCAGCTCGACCATCGGGATCACGCCGGCGGCTTTATATTCGTCGAAAATGCCGTCCAGGATGGTGAAATCGTAGATCGGCTTGCCGTTCGCATCTTCGCGATAGACGTTGGTGGAGCTCCATTTCAGCTCCGGCACGCCGTTGCCGGAGGTCAGCAGATGATGGGCGCGAATATGCACCGGCACGGGGGCCAGATCGTGCAGCTCGCGCAGCAGCTTCTTGCCATCGCGGCCGGTGGTGAAATTGGCCTCGTCATAGCCGAACCAGGCGTAGATCGGCTTGTAAGGGCCAACCGGCTTGCCGAGATCCACAGAGACCGCAACCGGCACGGGCTGCGCCAGAGCCGGCCCAACGGCCAGCATCATCAAGGCAGCGAGTACAAC
>Ga0310811_10014607_pt1 | contig 10245 bp, 8 predicted proteins | sample YCmetagenome_FD_207642 | JGI IMG/M metagenome (GOLD analysis project Ga0310811, IMG submission 207642) | Soil microbial communities from experimental microcosm in Duke University, North Carolina, United States - YC | ecosystem: Engineered > Artificial ecosystem > Soil microcosm > Unclassified ... | reverse complement strand
CACGCCACGCTGCTCACCAGCGGCGAGGAAATCTCGATCGGTCCGATCGAGAAGATGTCGAAGTCGAAGAAGAACACCGTCGATCCCGACGACATCATCGCGACCTATGGCGCCGACGTCGCCCGCTGGTTCATGCTGTCGGACTCCCCGCCGGATCGCGATGTGATCTGGAGCGATGAACGCGTGCAGGGTGCCTCGCGCTTCGTGCAGCGTCTGTGGCGTCTGGTCAATGAATCAGCTGAAGCCGCCGGGACGACAGCGGCCACAAGGCCTGCTTCATTCGGAACCGAGGCGCTGGCGCTCCGCAAGGCTGCACATGGCGCACTCGACAAGGTCACCGGCGGCATCGAACGGCTGCATTTCAATGTCTGCCTTGCTCACATTCGCGAATTCGCCAACGCGCTGGCCGACGTGCTGGCGCGGGAGGAGAAGGCGGCGCCGGACCTCGGCTGGGCCATTCACGAGGCGGCCACCATCCTGATCCAGTTGTTTGCCCCGATGATGCCGCATCTGGCCGAGGAATGCTGGCAGGTGATGGGCCAGCCCGGCCTTGTTTCCGAAGCCGGCTGGCCGCAAATCGAACGCGATTTGCTGGTTGAGGACACCATGACCCTGGTGGTCCAGGTCAACGGCAAGAAGCGGGGTGAGGTCACCGTCGCAAGCGGTGCCCAGAATCCGGAAATTGAGGCTGCCGTTTTGGCGCTCGATGCGGTAAAACAGGCTTTGGGTGGCAACGCCGTCCGCAAGGTGATCATAGTTCCCAAGAGGATCGTGAATGTCGTTGGCTAGGACGCGCATTGCCGTTCGGCTCATAGCCGTCACCGCGCTTGCTGCCCTGACGGCGGGCTGCTTTCAGCCGATGTATGCCAAACATGAAGACGGCTCCCCCGGCCTGCGCGACAAGCTGATGACGGTGGAAGTTCCACCGATCGACAAGCCCAACGCCTCGCAGGAAGCTCGTCTCGGCGTCGAAATTCGCAACGCGCTGGCGTTCAAGATGTATGGTGCGGCCACGGCCGACGTGCCGCCCCTCTACAGGCTTGTCATCAGATTCACCAGCAGCCGCTCGTCGCTGATCGTTAACGTGAATACCGGGCTGCCCAGCACTGAAAATTATGGCATCGACGCCCAGTACAACCTGGTCGAGATCGCTACCAATAAGTCGGTGATGACGGGTACGACGTTCTCGCACGTTTCCTACGACATTCCCGGTAGCTACCAGCGCTTCGCCCGCGCGCGCGCCATCCGCGACGCCGAGGATCGCGCCAGTGAGGAAATCGCCTCCAATATCCAGACCCGGCTGGCGTCTTATTTCTTTAGCGGCAGCTGATTTGGTCGCGCTGCGCGGAAGGGACATCGACGCCTATCTCGCCCGGCCCGACTCCGCGCGTCCGATTGTTCTGCTCTATGGTCCCGATACGGGATTGGTGCGCGAACGCGCCGACGCGTTGATGGCCTCAGCGGTCGATGATCCCAACGATCCGTTTTCGCTGGTCCGGCTTGACGGCGACGAACTTGCCGCCGAGCCGTCGCGCCTGGTCGACGAAGCGATGACGGTGCCGCTGTTCGGCGGCCGCCGCGCGATCCGCGTCCGGGCCGGCTCACGTAGTTTCGCAAGCGGCGTCGATGCCCTCGCGGAGTCCGACGTGAAGGACTGCCGCATCGTCATCGAGGCCGGCGATCTCAGGCCGGAAGCGCCGCTCCGCAAGGCCTGCGAGCGGGCCAAGAACGCGGTCGCGATCGCCTGCTATCCCGATGGTGAGCGCGACCTCGCCCGATTGATCGACGATGAATTGCGGCTGTCGAATCTGCGCATCGCATCTGACGCCCGCGCCACCCTGACATCACTGCTCGGCGGCGACCGCCAGGCTTCGCGCAACGAGCTGCGCAAGCTGACGCTCTACGCGCATGGCAGCAGTGAGGTCACGCTCGACGACGTGATGGCGGTTGTGGCCGATGCCTCCGAGCTGAAGATAGACCCGATCGTCGATGGTGCCTTTGCGGGAAAGGCCGATCTGGTCGAAACCGAATTCGCCAAGGCGATGGTGGCCGGCACCTATCCCGGCGTGATCATTTCTGCGGCGCAGCGCCAGGCCGCCTGGCTGCACAAATCGGCGCTTTCAGTCGCCGAGGGCACGCCGATCTCCACACTGCTCGACAGCGGATTTCCGCGGCTGCATTTTTCACGGAAGGCCAATGTCGAGATCGCGCTGAAGCAATTCAGCGCGACACGGTTGCTGTTGATCATCGACCAGCTCGCCAGCGCCGCGCTCGAGATGCGCAAGCAGGCCTCGCTTGCCGCCGTGATCGCCCAGCGCACGCTGATGTCGATCGCGGTGAACGCCAAGCGGCGAGGGTGAGGTAAAGCGTTAGCTCGCCTCGCCCAGCCGCCGCACGATTTCATCGAGCTGCTCGAGTTCGCGATAGCGGATCGATACCGTCCCGCCGGAATCGCGGTGATCGATGTTGACCGCAAGGCCGAGCGCATCGCTGACACGCTTTTCCAACGCGATCGTATCGGGGTCCTTCACCTTGCCGCCACCGCTGCGCGGCTTTTGCGGCTTGCGCACGGGAACGCCTTCGTCATGAGCCAGCGCTTCGGCCTGGCGGACATTGAGGCCTTCCTCGACGATACGCTTGGCCGCGCCTAAGGGATCGTCGACGCCGATCAATGCACGTGCGTGACCGGCTGATAGCTGACCGGAGGAGATATAGGCCTGTACTTCAGCCGGCAGTTTAGTGAGCCGCATCATGTTGGCGACATGGCTGCGGCTCTTGCCGACGATCTTTGCGATATCCTCCTGGCTGCGTTTGAACTCGTCGGCAAGCGCGTGATAGCCCAGCGCTTCTTCCATCGCGTTCAGGTTTTCACGCTGCACGTTTTCGATGATCGCGATCTCGAGCGCATCGCTGTCGCTGACCTCAACCGGAACGATCGGCACTTCGTGCAGGCCAGCGAGCTGCGAGGAACGCCAGCGGCGTTCGCCGGCAATGATCTCGAACCTATCCGTTGCGCCCTTGACCGCGCGCACCACGATCGGCTGGATCACGCCGTGCTGCTTGATTGAATCGGCAAGTTCGCGCAATTCGGCTTCGGCAAACTCGCGGCGCGGATTGCGCGGATTCGGCTTGAGGAATTCGATCGGCACCTTGCGCTGTGTACGCGGCCGCTCCTTGTGCGCAGCCTCGCCGCCGACATCGCCGATCAGACTTGCAAGACCGCGGCCCAGTCGCGAACGCGCTTCTTCGGCCATCGCCAGCTCCCTTGGATTCACCCGCAGTACTCCTATTCACTTGGAAGTCTGCCGTCATTCCGGGGCGCACGTGAAACGGGCGAACCCGGAATCCCGACATTAGGTTCCGAGAAGCCTTGGTCCGACTAGCTCGGGATTCCGGATCAATCCGCTGATGCGTATTGTCCGGAATGACATCGTGTCGTTCAGTGCGTGCGCAGCTCACGCTCGCGTTGGATCACCTCGGTCGCAAGCTTCAGATACGCTTCACTGCCGACGCATTTGAGATCGTAGACCAGCACCGGCTTGCCATAGGACGGCGCTTCGGAGATGCGCACGTTGCGGGGGATCATGGTGTTGTAGACCTTGCTGCCCATGAATTGCCGGACGTCGGCGACCACCTGGTTCGACAGATTGTTGCGCGAGTCGAACATGGTCAGCACGATGCCGTGGATCGACAGGTTCGGGTTCAGCGTGGAGCGTACCTGCTCGACCGTCTGCAGCAATTGTGAAAGACCTTCGAGTGCGAAGAACTCGCATTGCAGCGGCACCAGGATCGCGTCCGACGCCGCCATTGCGTTCACGGTGAGAAGATTGAGCGACGGCGGGCAATCGATCAGCACATAGGTGTAGTCGTTGTTCTCGCCTGCGTCCGTGTTGAGCCCTGCGATTGCGTCGCGCAACCGGAAGGCGCGATCGCGCGCCGAACCCAATTCCAGTTCGAGGCCGGACAGATCCATGGTGGAGGCGGCGATGTGCAGGCGCGGCACCGCAGTCGACACCACGGCCTCGCGCAGCGGCGCTTCGCCGATCAGCACGTCATAGGTGGAGACGTTGCGGCTGCGGCGATCGATGCCGAGCCCGGTCGAGGCGTTACCCTGCGGATCGAGGTCGACGACCAACACGCGCTCGCCGATGGCGGCGAGTGCGGTGCCGAGATTGATCGCAGTGGTTGTCTTGCCGACCCCGCCCTTTTGATTGGCCAGCGCCAGGATGCGCGGCTGGCCAGCCGGTTTTGGCGCTCTATCTTCCTGATAAATCTGATCAATTACGGTCATATCTGAACGCCATGTGCTGCTGCGGATGGATTATCGTCGCTCGACCCGGTCGAGTTCGACGATCCAACCATGTCCGCCGGTGAGGCTGGAATGGAGTCGCGGGTTGATATTCCAATATTTAGTGGCCTCGGTCAATTCTAACTCTACATCTTGACCCTTGAGAAACAAGGCTTTTGCACCTTGCTCAACCAGTGGCGCCGTCCAACCGATGAGTTGATGTAACGGAGCCAGGGCTCGCGCGGTGATACAATCGATTCGGCTAAGGTTACTATCCACAGTATCCACGATATCCGACAAATGAACGACGCCCGGCGCATTCGTGACACGCAGGGCCTCACGGAGGAACGCCGCTTTCTTGGCGTTGCGCTCGATCAGATGCACGCTCGCATCCGGCGTCTCAGCCAGCGCGCAGGCCAGTACGATGCCCGGAAAGCCGCCACCGCTGCCCAGATCGACCCATCGCCGGGCCGACGGCGCGAGCGATAGGAGCTGCAGCGAATCGGCGACGTGACGGGTCCAGAGATTTGGAAGCGTGGAGGGCGCAACCAGATTGGTCTTGGCCTGCCACTGCCGAAGCAGATCAAGATAGCGGTCTAGCCGCTCTTCCGTTTCACGTGAAACAGGGGTCAGCCGGAGCGCTTCCGCTTTATCGGCTGCCAAAGTTTCTTCGGCGCCGTTCGGTCCAGCTCTGCGCATTGTCGTCCTTTGGATGATCGCGCTCCGACCCTCAAGCCGTCGAATCAGAGCATCATGATGACTCGTTCAAGCGCCGCTTGCGAGACGAGTCATCGTTTCACGTGAAACAATCAGGCCGTCGCCGTCGAGCGCCGCGCTTCGCGGCGCAAATAGGCGGCCAGGATTCCGAGTGCGGCCGGAGTCATGCCGTCGATCCGACCCGCCTGCCCGACTGTTCGAGGACGCGCCTTTTCCAGCTTGCCCCGCACTTCATTGGATAGGCCCGGGACTTCAGCGTAATCGACATCGACCAGGACGAGCCCTTCATCCCGCCGGAAGGCATCAACGTCCGCTGTCTGGCGTTTCAGATAGACGTCGTATTTGGCATCGATCTCCAGATGGATCGCAATCGAAGCGTCGATGGTGGTTAGTTCCGGCCAAATGCCACGCAGCTGATCCCAGCTGACTTCGGGATAGGCCAGCAGCTCAAACGCCGACCTGCGATGTCCATCCCGATTGAGCGCCAACCCATATTTCGCGGCCTCGTTCGGAGTAATCGACAAGGTCTTCGCCAACGACTTTGCCGCCTCGAGCGCCGCCATTTTGGCAGCGTGCCGGATTGCGCGCGTGTTCCCAACGCAACCCAACGCTATTCCCTTATCGGTCAGCCGTTGGTCGGCATTATCCGCCCGCAGCGTCAGCCGGTATTCGGCGCGAGAGGTGAACATTCGATAAGGCTCAGTGACCCCACGGGTGACGAGATCGTCGATCATCACCCCCAGATAGCCATCGGCTCGGTCGAAGATGACGGGCGCAGCTTCGCTCGCAAACAGCGCCGCGTTCAGGCCGGCAACGATCCCCTGCCCGGCTGCCTCTTCATATCCGGTGGTGCCATTGATCTGTCCGGCCAGAAACAGCCCGCCGAGACGCTTGGTCTGCAAGCTGGGCTCGAGTTCGCGCGGATCGATGTGATCATATTCGATCGCATAGCCCGGCCGGATCATCTTCACCCGCTCCAGGCCGGGGATTGTCGCCAGGATGGCGAGCTGAACCTCCCCGGGGAGCGAGGTCGAAATGCCGTTGGGATAAACCGTGTCGTCGTCGAGCCCTTCCGGCTCCAGGAAGATCTGATGACCATCCCGATCGCCGAAGCGGACGATCTTGTCCTCGATTGAAGGACAATAACGCGGCCCGGTGCTCTTGATCTGGCCGGAATACATCGGCGAGCGGTGGACATTGGCACGGATCACATCATGCGTGGCTGATGTGGTGCGGGTAATGCCGCACTGGATCTGCGGCGTCGTAATCCGGTCGGTCATGACCGAAAACGGCTCGGGTGGATCGTCCCCTGGCTGCATTTCGACCGCGGACCAGTCGATCGTCCTTCCATCCAGCCGGGGCGGCGTACCGGTCTTGAGCCGGCCGAGCGTAAAGCCTGCTCGTTCGAACGAAGCCGAAAGTCCCATCGCCGGGGCTTCACCAACGCGGCCCGCAGGCCAATTCTTCTCGCCCAGATGGATCAGGCCACGCAAAAAGGTGCCCGTCGTTACCACAACCGCGCCAGCGCTGAGTTCGCGTCCGTCCGCCAATCTAACGCCGGTTACCCGTTCGTCGGAGACGAGCAGTTCGTCCGCCTCCCCCTCGATCACGCTAAGGTTTGCCGTTTCCGTGATCGCTGCCTGCATCGCTGCCGCATAAAGCTTGCGATCGGCCTGGGCTCGAGGCCCGCGAACCGCAGGACCTTTGCGCCGGTTCAGCATACGAAACTGGATGCCTCCGGCGTCCGCGACCCGCCCCATCAGGCCGTCGAGAGCATCGACCTCGCGGACCAAATGTCCCTTGCCCAGGCCTCCAATCGCCGGATTGCAAGACATCGCACCCACAGTGGCAAACCGATGCGTCACGAGGACGGTCCTGGCACCCATACGGGCAGAAGCGGCTGCGGCCTCACAGCCGGCATGGCCACCGCCAATAACAATGACGTCGAACGATTTGGATGAGGCGATCATGCCGCGTCTTCTATCCCGAGAGATTTGGACTCGAAAGCGGAACTTGGAGTGCTCGTTGTTTCACGTGAAACAGCCGCGCCGAGACGATCAACGTACCCCAAAGATAACTCCCCCCTGTTTCACGTGAAACAGGGGTCCCTGGACCCCGGCCTACTTGCCGATACAAAATTCTCGGAAGATGACGTCCAGGATGTCCTCGACGTCCACGCGGCCAAGCAACCGCCCGAGCGCCTGGGCCGCAACGCGGAGTTCCTCGGCTGCCAATTCCTCGCTGCTCTCTATAACGACGAGGCTGCGCCGGAGAGCATCCACGCTCCGCTGCAGCAGCTTCCGTTGGCGCTCGCGTGTGATCAGACCGCCCTCTCCGGCGCCAAAAAAATCGTGCGCGAATGAAACCAGGCCGGTGACCAGATCTTGGATACCGTCACCCCGGCTCGCCGAAATCGCATACTCGGCCTTTGGCCCCTCAGCCAATGGCCGATTCGTGTTTCCCGGGTCCGACCTGTTTGCATCCAAGTCGATCTTGTTTCGGACCATCCATACCGGCGCCTCGCTTTCATCGATGTGGGTGGCGCCCGGCCGGTCCGAAAGCCACAGCACCAGATCGGCCTCAGATGCCCTCGCCCTCGCCCGGCGCACACCCTCCTGCTCCACCGGATCGTCGGTCTCGCGGATACCCGCGGTGTCGATCACCGTCACTGGATAACCGTCGAGATCAAGCTGAACTTCGATCACGTCACGCGTGGTGCCGGCATGCGGCGAGACGATCGCAACCTCACGCCGCGCCAGCTGGTTCATCAGCGTCGACTTGCCCACATTCGGCGGACCGGCGATCGTGACCACCAGGCCCTCGCGAAGCCGTTCGCCCCGACCGCGTGACGCAAGCGCCGCCTGAATTTCATCGAGCAAGGACTCGATCTTTGCGCGAGCCGGCGCGATCAATTCGGCCGGGACATCACCTTCATCGGAAAAGTCGATGCCGGCCTCGATCAAGGCGGAGGCCTCGATGATCCGCGCCCGCCAGTCGCGCGCCTTGTCACCCAGCAGGCCTTTCAATTGGCGCAGCGCCTGGCGGCGTTGACGATCCGTATCCGCGTGGATCAGGTCATCGAGCGCTTCGGCTTCGGTCAGATCGAGCTTGCCATTCTCGAATGCTCGCCGCGTAAACTCGCCCGGTTCGGCCGGCCGTATATCTGTAAATTTCGAGAGCGACGCGAATACCGACGCGAGCACGGCACGACCACCGTGAACATGAAATTCAGCCACATCCTCACCCGTGGCACTCGCCGGTCCGGGAAACCAAAGCACCACGGCATCATCGATCGGCTGCGATTCGGCATCGTGCAGAACGACGCGGGTCGCAAGTCGCGGCTGAGTCAATTTTCCAGCCAGCCCCTCAAGGGCTGTGCCAGCTTGCGATCCCGAGACCCGGACGAGAGCGATCGCGCTCGGCGTCCGTCCCGATGAAAGCGCAAAGATCGTTTCGTCCCTTGGGTGCATGGCCTATTTGCCCGCGAGATCGTCGGCAGGCAAAATAATTTGCGATATACGCCGCCAATTAAAGTGACATGGTTATTGTGCGTCGCACAAAAGACCATTGAGACGGCTGCAACAGATAAAGCCTCTACCCCGCGCGACCCACCCAAACATCTGGCTTAAGGTATTGTTTTATAATGATTCTTAGCTAACCGATCTCGCACGCTTGGCGCGGACCGGTTGCAGCAGCAACGCAGCAGGACTTGCCATCACAAGCATGAAAAAGGGCGCCTGGCCTCGCCAAGCGCCCTCCTCCGCCAAGCCGCTTCTCCCGGCTCAGGTATTCATGGAATCGAAAAACTCGGAGTTGTTCTTGGTGTTGCGCAGCTTGTCGAGCAGGAAGTCGATGGCATCCATCGTGCCCATCGGATTGAGGATCCGGCGCAGCACATACATTTTCTTCAGGAGCTGCGGATCGGTGATCAGCTCTTCCTTGCGGGTGCCGGAGCGCGAGATATCGATCGCCGGGAAGGTCCGCTTGTCCGAGACCTTGCGGTCGAGGATGAGCTCCGAATTGCCGGTGCCCTTGAACTCTTCGAAGATCACTTCGTCCATTCGGCTGCCGGTATCGACCAGCGCGGTTGCGATGATGGTGAGCGAACCGCCCTCCTCGATATTGCGCGCCGCACCGAAGAACCGCTTCGGCCGTTGCAAGGCATTGGCGTCGACACCGCCGGTCAGCACCTTGCCGGATGACGGCACCACGGTGTTGTAGGCGCGACCGAGCCGCGTGATCGAGTCGAGCAGGATCACGACATCGCGGCCGTGCTCAACCAGCCGCTTGGCCTTTTCGATCACCATCTCGGCAACCTGAACGTGACGTACGGCCGGCTCGTCGAAGGTCGACGAGATCACCTCGCCCTTCACTGAACGCTGCATATCCGTGACTTCTTCGGGTCGCTCGTCGATCAGAAGCACGATCAGATAGCACTCGGGATGATTGGCTGTGATCGAATGAGCGATGTTCTGCATCAGCACCGTTTTGCCGGTGCGCGGCGGCGCCACGATCAGCGCGCGCTGGCCCTTGCCGATCGGAGCAACGATATCGATCACGCGTGCAGAAAGGTCTTTCCTGGTCGGATCTTCGAGCTCGAGGCGAAAACGCTGATCCGGAAACAGCGGCGTCAAATTGTCAAAATTGACCTTGTGCTTGGACTTTTCAGGGTCCTCGAAATTCAGCGTATTGACTTTCAACAACGCAAAGTAGCGCTCGCCCTCCTTCGGGCTGCGAATATGACCTTCGATCGTATCGCCGGTGCGCAAGCCGAAACGGCGGATCTGCGACGGCGAGACATAGATGTCGTCAGGCCCCGGCAGATAATTCGCATCGGATGAGCGAAGAAATCCGAAGCCGTCGGAAAGAACCTCGACGACGCCCTCGCCGATGATATCGGTCTCCGCAATCGCGAGCTGCTTGAGGATGGCGAACATCAGCTCCTGCTTGCGCATGGTGCTGGCGTTTTCGACCCCATTCTCCTCCGCGAACGAGACCAGCTCGGCCGGCGTTTTGGTTTTGAGGTCTTGAAGTTTTATTTCCCGCATTGGGGTGGTCCTGTGGAGTAGCTTTAGGGAAGGGGATGCGAGGTGGCTTTAGGGAATTGCGGACGTGCAAATGAAAGTCCGCAGGTCTGAGCAAGGAAAGCGCCGGTAAGGCTTCAAACCCGATGCCGTGGCCGATCCGACAAGAACCGGAACGCGACCGCATCCGCCTGCGTTTGGTGGGATACCCCGAAT
>Ga0310811_10014606_pt1 | contig 10245 bp, 6 predicted proteins | sample YCmetagenome_FD_207642 | JGI IMG/M metagenome (GOLD analysis project Ga0310811, IMG submission 207642) | Soil microbial communities from experimental microcosm in Duke University, North Carolina, United States - YC | ecosystem: Engineered > Artificial ecosystem > Soil microcosm > Unclassified ... | reverse complement strand
GTGTTTGGAGCGGTCATGCACCGCGCGCTTTACGCCCGCGGGTTCAGCAAATCCCAGGAGAGCGGTGAGCGCTGGGTCCGGCAGGGGACGCTTGGCAAATACATCGGCCGCCTACTCACGCCGTGGGGTGTGATGCGGCGCGAGCTGGTGCTCAAAGAAATGCGGCTCTTCTTTCGCGACACCACTCAGTGGTCACAGTTGATTCTGTTGACCGTGCTCGTCGTCGTCTACGTGTTCAACATCAAGTTCCTGCCGCTGCGTGGCGAGGGTGTGACATTCTTCCTCGCCAACGTGATCCCGTTCGTGAATCTGATCCTGGCGGGTTTTGTTCTCGCATCGATCGCCGCGCGCTTCATATTCCCGGGAATCAGTCTCGAGGGACGCACGCTCTGGCTCCTGAGATCGAGTCCGCTCGAGATGCGCGAGCTGCTGTGGTCGAAGTTCTGGGTCGGAACGCTTCCTCTGCTGGTGCTGGCACTGGCACTCGTGTTCGCGACGGACGTGCTGCTCCAGGTGAGCGGATTCATGATGGCGGTATCCATCTTCACGATCACGCTGATGACTTTCGCGATCGCCGGCCTCGCGCTCGGATTCGGGGCGCTCTTCCCGAAATTCAACACTGAGAACGCCGCCCAGATTCCGACTTCCTTCGGTGGGCTGGTGCTCATGATGGCGTCGGTGGTACTCATAGGCCTCGTAATCGTACTCGAGGCGCGGCCGGTGTATCAGTTTGTGGGTGCACGGATGATGCATCTGGATCCGGATCCGTCGGCGATGTGGCTTGGCTTTGGTGGCGCGACGCTCGTCTGTCTAGCGACAACCTTCGTCCCGATACGGATCGCGGTAAAGCGAATGAAGGAGCTGGAGCGATAGCAGGAGGACGCAATCTCGAGCTTGCTGACGAAGACAAAACCGTTCTGGCCACAGCCATTTCTCCTGCGTCACGTTGCTGTGCGCGCGGCTGTCGTCTGGATTCTCCTCCACGGAATCATCTTCGCCGTGAGCGGCGGTGCCGTGACTCGACTCGCGTGGCGCGCTTCGATCGTCCTCGCCATTGCCGCCGCGTGGCTAGGCTACGTAGACGCGAAGCGTCGAAGCGAGCTGTTGTTCCTGGGTAACCTGGGAATCCATCGCGCGAGCGTTCCGGCGATCTGGTTCCTGGTCGTCGCGCTCCTCGAGATTCTCGTATCGCAGCTCACCGGGGTCTTCGCGCGATGAATCGCGGTACCGCGGATTACACGGACCGTCCCCCAATGAATCCCACACTGCACGCGGATTGTCTGAGCTGGAGACACAGCGCCGAACAGGTGCTCACCTCGGCGACTCTTCGCGCGTGGCCGGGCAAGATCGTCGCGCTAATCGGTCGAGTGGGGTCTGGAAAGTCGACTCTCCTGAAGATCTGCGCTGGACTTCTCGAGCCGCACGACGGTTGGATCCAACTGAATGGGCGGCTCTTCACCCAGCCGCGGTTGTCGCAAATGGCTGGCAATGGACTGTTCTATCTGGGCGAGGACAAAAACCTGGTGCCGGGGATCACGTTGCAGGAGCATTTCGACGCGATTCAATATCGGTTTGGGGCTGGCGACACCGAGCACGCGATCACGAGCCTGCAGCTTTCCGACCTGCTGCGTCGAGCGCCGCGGACCTACTCGGGCGGTGAACGCCGGCGGGCGGAGCTGGGACTCGCGCTCGTCCGAAATCCGGCGTGCCTGCTGGTGGACGAGGTGTTTCGGGGAATCGATCCGATCGCCGTAGATCTAATGGGGCGGTCACTCAGGACGTTGGCGGCGCGGGGCTGTGCGATCGTGGTGAGCGGTCACGAAATGAGAGCGATCCTTCCGATCGCGGATGCGGTTACCTGGGTGACCGCGGGAACCACGTATGATCTGGGCAGCGCCACCGATGCGATGACGAACCACAATTTTCGTCGAGAGTATCTGGGAAGCTAATCCAGCGCGTTCTCGCGAAGAAATCCGATCGCTTCGCTCGGCGACGTGAAGACTTTTTTAGCCAGCGTGCCGTCCTCGTATCGCACCTCCACCGCGATGCTGAGCGGAACCTGGGTCTCCTCACGGCGGTCGCTGGTATCGATGTCGAGCGCAGCCGCGACGCCCTCACCCTGTAGAAGTCGCACGATCTCGCGGCGAAGAGTGGGCTCGGTGAGTCCCGCGGCCGCCAGCGCCTGCGCCGCCAGGCCCTGATTCTCACGAATGAGTCCAAGTAGGAGGTGCTGGGTTCCGACGTACCCGTCGCCGAATTCATGCGCCACCGCAATCGCCTGGTCGAGCACAACTCTCGCGCGCGGCGTATAGGGGAGGTCCGGCAGCCGCGGCTTCTGGCTCGGCGCGCCGTTCTGGATCAGGTGCTCGACCGTAGCCCGGATCTCGTGGGGCCTGGCGCCCAGGTTCTCGAGCACGTCCATCACCAGCGCGTCGTCCTCCTCCAGCAGTCCGATGAGGAGATGCTCGGTACCCACGTAATCGTGATGGCGGCGATGCGCTTCCTCTCGCGCCTTGATCAACGCGCCACGCACTCTTTGTGTGAAATCGTACCCAGGCAGAAAAACCTCCTCGTCGAGACCCAAAGATTTGCGCTGGCGGCCGATATCGCAAGCTTCCTTATTTTGCTGCTACCTTTATCGTCGCCGGGACGCATTAATGCGGGTTAAGTGGCCACGGGCGCAAGACAGGGAGGCGAACGATGAACCTCACGCAACGAGAGACCGCAGGACTCGACGTCCTCTGCGATACCTTCGTCCCCTCGCTTGCCTTTACGAAGGATGAAGATCCCGTTCTGTTCAGTATGTCCGCGGCCGACCTCGGAGTCAGCGCCCGGGTCGCCGAGGCTCTGGACAGAATAGAACCGGCCAAGAGCGAGGGATTCCGTCTCTTTCTGCGGTTGCTCGAGAATCCGCTGTTCATCGCAACCGTATCGTCGAACGCGACCAGATTTTCGCGGCTATCCCAAGCCGCGCGCGAACGGGTGCTGCAGCGGTTGTCGCGGAGCATGGTCCCACAGCTGCGATCCGCGTTCCAGGGTGCCCGGAGCCTCGTGCTGTTGCACGCCTACGCCGCGAACGGCACACCTGAATCGAGCGCGATACTGAGCGCGATCGGCTATGAACCGGAGATCAATCAGAAGGCCACCGCACCGCGCATTCCGATCTGGAAGCCCGGACCAGATGCCAGGCTCGAATGCGATGTCTGCGTCGTCGGTTCGGGCGCCGCCGGAAGCGTGGTGGCCGCCGAGCTCGCAGCCGGCGGACAGAACGTGATCGTCGTCGAGGCGGCCGGGGCGTGGAGCAGCAGCGACTTCGATCAGCACGAACTGATCGGAATGCAGCGGCTGTTTCGCGAGGGCGGACTGGCCGGGACTCGGGATCTGAGCGTGACGCTCCTTTCCGGCGCATCCATCGGCGGCGGCACGACGGTCAACTGGCAGTCGTGCTTTCGCACTCCGGACGATGTCCGCGAGGAATGGGCGGAGCTATCGGGATGCGGCTTTTTCACCAGCGATTCATTCAGCGAGTCTCTCGACGCGGTATGGCGCCGCATCGGGGCGTCGACGGAGGAGAGCGAGATCAACGAGAACAACTCCGTCATCTCCCGCGGGGCCAAGTCACTCGGCTACAGCTGGAACGTGATAGCGCGCAACTCGCTCGGCTGCGATCCCGCACAATGCGGCAACTGCATATTCGGGTGCAGGGTCGGCGGAAAGCAGAGCGCGGCGACGACTTACCTCACCGATGCGATTCGCTCGGGCGCACAAGTCATCGCGCCATTCGCGGCTAAAAAACTGGTTCAGAGCAAGGGGAAGGTGACAGGCGTCGAGGGTACGTACTTCGATCCGGAGGGAGCGCCAAGGCCGATGACAGTTGTCGCGCCACGTGTGGTGTTGGCGGCGGGAGGGTTCGAAACCCCTGCCCTCTTGATGCGCTCCGGACTCAAGTCGCTTCACGTCGGGCAGCACCTCTTCATCCATCCTACTGTCGCGGTCACCGGTCTTTACTCTTCGCCGATCGAGGCGTGGAAGGGACCTCCCCAGACGATCGTGTGCGATGAGTTCAGCGGTTTGTCGGAGGGTTACGGGTACCGTATCGAGGCCGCACCAGGGCATCCGGGGTTGATGTCGGTTGCGATTCCGTGGACGGGGGCGCGCGATCACCGGCGCGAGATGCAGCGCGTGCGATACGAGGCGCCGTTCATCGTTCTCACGCGGGACTCGAACGAAGGCCAGGTGCGCATCACGAGCGCAGGACAGCCCTACGTCGACTACCGGCTGGGCAAAGAGGAAAAGCGGCTGATCAAACACGGTATGTCGGCGGTCGCGCGGATCCACCACGCCGCGGGCGCGGATCGCATTTTGACGCTGCACACGGCGAAACTCGCCTGGGATCGCGAGGGCGATGGCTCGATCGACAAGTTCTGCAAGCAGATCGAAGCGGCGCCTACCTCTCCGAACCGACTGCCGTTATTCAGCGCGCACCAGATGGGCACCGCCCGCATCGGGACCGACAAAGCATCGGCCGTGTGCGATCCCCACGGCGCGGTGTTCGGAATGAGCGGCGCCTACGTTGCGGACGCGAGCCTTTTTCCCTCGGCGTCGGGGGTGAATCCCATGGTCACCATCATGGCGTTAGCCAGGGTGATTGGAAGAGGGATGATTCGCTAGCCGACTCTACTTGACTCGCGCCTTCTCCAAGTGCGCGGTTGCCCCGTCGCGCACGGCCAGGTAGACCACTCCGCCCGCACCAAATCCAGCGAGAACCCGATTCGCGGGTAACTGCACACGATCGATCAGCTCACCCTTCCGATTGATGATGTTGTAAACCGGGCGGGCATCCACGTTCTGACTCGTTCTGATCCAGAGATTCCCGTCTGGGTCTGCGCGCGTCGAACCCGGTGCGAATGCCGGTTTGTAATCCGGCAGCTCGCTCGGCGCTACCATCGTGAGTGGCGGCAGCTGTCCGCCGAAAGCGCCCCCTCCGGGACCGGCAGTTGTGACTGCCGTGTTGCCGCCGGCGGTAACAGAAACGGTACCCGGCTGTGCGGTGGTCGCAGGAGCTGGACCCGTTTGCCCGTTCGGCGCCCGTGCCGGTGCTGAACCGGTGCGCAGCGCGTCACCGCCGCCGGCGCCATCGCGGCGTTGGGCGCCCCCCGCTCCGTCTACCGTGCCCGTGAATAACTGGGGACCTCCTCCGTCGCGGCCGAGCTGACCACTCGCGCGCTGCTTCTCGATCGCGATCTTGGCGGAATCGACGAACGCCACCTTGGCTTCATCGGTGAGACGCTCCCACTGAAATGGGATCTTCGGCGACGCCGTCGTGGTTCCGTCGGGGTTCAGCCAGTCGACGTGAAAATCCTTCGTGCGCACGAGCGCGATCGTTCCGTCAGGAAGGAGGGCCCAGTCGTCGCCCTGTGGAAGCGGATTCGTCGTCGTTGACACGCGTACGCCCCCATCGGGCGACTGCGTGATGGTCACATTGAACTTTGGCGTCTTGAAAAACGTCGCGGTGTCCGTCTGTCTCGTTGCGAGATCGAAACGGACCAGCGCCGCCGAATCCGGAAAAGGCGGAATTTGGGGCAGCCGGTTTCCCGAGGCCCCGGGAGCGCCGGGAGCGCCGAGAATCGGCCGAAACCCTGCGAAGCTCGGCGGCGCACGATACACCAGCCTGCCCTTCGGATCGAATCCCGGATTCCCAAACGGTCCGCCGACAAGGAATCCCACGCCGTTCGCCCGCGGCGCGGCCATCACGCGCGCGATTTTTCCGTTGGGATCGATGAGCAGCATCGAAAGCGACGCGGGATCGACGAACAGGGTCGAATCGCCTTTGTAGGCGATGAGCCCGCCCGGCTGCACGCCGTACGCGTTCGCGGTCGCGCTGGTCGTGTCAGCGACAACAGCCACGAGCGAAAGCGCGGAATCGAACATCACCACTCGCCGGCCGACAATGTCGTTGACGAGAACGCGGCCATCCGGCAGGTGTCGCACGGTCGTGACCGAGCCGAGCGGTTCTTTTGCGACGGCGGTGACGGGGCCGAGCTGCCTCACTGGCGGTAGCGATTGCGAGAGGCAGAGCGAACTTGTTGTTGCCGAGAGCGCGATCAATGTGATGCCGAGCGTAGCGTGCTTCATAATGGCTTCCCTTGAGGGGTGCGATTGGTTTCTGTGATCATTTCAACTGCAACTGAAGACTACCTCCCGGGTGCTTTGAGCGGAGCGGCTATTGGCTACGAGCTGACTTCGCTACAGCGCAGATTCCGACGAACTGAGCATCTATCAAACTGACATCGATCAGTTACGGATGATGATGACGTTTCCTCCGCCTCCGCCACCATCAGTCCGTATCGTGCCAAATCCTCCCCCGAAACCACCGAACATCATCGGACCGTTGCCTCCGCCGGCGGTTCCGGAGCGAATCGACGCCAGGTAGCGCGTGTCGAGATAGCTCGCGATGAATGCCGGCAGCTTCCGTCTCTGCTCGGGCGTCAGCAGCCGCTTGATGTCCGGTACGAGCTTGATCAGCATGTCGACCGAAGCTTCACGCGCGCGCTGATATCGCGAGTACGCCTCGTCCTTGTTGTAGTTGTCCGGAAGAGCCGCGAGATACTTCGCGACCGGCGACCAGATCGAGTCGAGACTTATAACGTAGCGGCGATTCATCGTCGCTATGCTGTCCGCCTGTGGACCAGTGAGCTCCAGCGTGTCGGCCTGCCGGAGGATCGTCGACAGAGGATTGGGAATTCCTCCGCCGCCATACATCGCCTTGAGCATCGGCTCCGGCGCCTTGTTCCCCCTCAACGTTCGCCCGCGATCGAGCTGTTGTGTGAGCACCTGCCGCTCGCGCGTCGGTCCGAGGTCGAAGCGCATCATAGCCGTTACAGTGACAGGCGCTCTCACAGCAGTGAGTGCAGGTAACGTCGAGCCGAATCTCTGGTTCACATCATACTTGTAACGCTGCGTTGCCGGATCGAATCCGCGAACCGCGAGCAGCGTCGGATCTGGGAACGCGAACTGACCCCAGCCCCGCAGATTGCTGTTGCCGTGAAAAAGCATGTCGGCGGCGCCGAGCGGGTTCGCGACCTGCAGCGAGAGCGTGGCACGCTGCGGCATGCGGAACTTGAGAGGATTGAATGACAGGGACATAGTCGCCTGCGATGTCCACGGCCCCTGACAGCTGTTCCGCGCAGCAAGATTCCCCAGCTGCTTCAAAAGGCAATCACGCGCCCCGCCGGTCGCGCCGTTGAGGAGCGACTGCATCGCCGCCGCGAGCGCAGGGTCGGCGGTCGTCGCCGGGTTGTAGACGAAGGCGCGATCGTTCGAGTATCCGTCGCCGTTGATGTCGCCCGAGACGATCGGCGTGTACGGCGATCCCGAGCGGAAGTTGCCGAACCAGTTCACGCGCACCGCGTCGAAGAAGTTGTAACCCAGGTTGTATTGGATCTGATGCCGCGAGTCGAAGGGTGATCTCGCCCACTCGATGTCGAGCGGATTGCCGGCCGTGTTGTTGAAGCCGCGAATACGCTCGCGCAAATTGGAGTAGACGTACGTGACTCCCCAACTGTAGTTGCTGTTGAAGGTCGATGGCGACACGCCGAATCTCAGCTGGCGGCTGTCGGATCTGAGATCCGACCTCAGCTCCGTCACACGCGAGAAGAGCTGGCTCACTCGCGCGTCGCGCGATGCGATGGTGCCGGTCGTTGGAACGATACTGGTCGTTTGGACGAACACGGGCCGATGCGCCTCGTCGGGAAGCGTGAACTGCACGACGGGGTTGAAGTTGAGATCGACGATTCCCGACTGATTCATGTTGCGCGAGTAAGTCGCCTCGATATTTCCGGTGAAGAGATTGTTGAGGAGCGGGCCACTCCAGTTGAGATTCGATCTCAGGCTCCTCGGCGCTGCGTAGTCCTTCGCGAAGAACGTGACATTGGGAACGCTGCTGGCGAATACGCTGCCGTCCGCGCACTGCGCCGGCACGCTGGAAGGATCGTTCACATACGTTCCCCAATCAGGGGTTGGCGCCGACGGTCCAGCGCACAGAACCTGTTGCAGCGCGCTGGCTAATCCGGTGTTGTCGATCGCTCCGCTGATGAGCGTCGTATTTGGCGTATTCTGAAAGAGTCCGATTCCGCCGCGCACGACGGCGCGCGGGCCGCGAACGGCTCCGGCAAACCCCGCGACCTGTGGCGCGGTCCCGTAACTCCACGAGAAGCCAAGACGTGGGCTTAGATAAACGTGGTTCGGCGCGCGGTCATTGCGCTCACCGAAAACCGTCTCGAGGTCCGGGTTGAATGTTGGTGTGGACGAGAACCTGTTGCCGTCCAGGCGCACGCCGTACTGGAGCTGGAGATTGTCGCTCCTCTTGTACGAATCGCCCAGCGACAGTCCGCCGATGAACTGGCTGCCGCTCCTCACCCTTGGTGAGAGCTGTCTGCTGAAGGACGACGGACGCTGCGCCTGGAGATCGGCGAGCGAGTTGAACGTGAAGGAGCCGAGCGTGTTCGTCTGTTGATTCAAAGTGAACGCGTCTCGGCGCGCCTCGGTCGTGAACTTGATGCGGTGCTTGTTGCTGGCGCTGAACCAGGAGAGCTGATTGGTGAACTCCGTGCCGGTATTCGTCTGGCTCGTGTTCATGTTCGAGCTGCCACCGAACGACACCGGCTTGATTCCGGTCGATCCATCCGGGAACGTCGAAGTGATCAGCACCGTCCCGCTCGGCATCGCGAGATACGGGGTTCCGTAGTTGCGGGAGCGACTGAGACCGACCGATGTCTCGCTCAGAATTCCGATCCCGAAATAGTTGGTGTGCCGCCCCTGGAGTCCGCCGTTCCAGTTGGTCCGGTCGCCACTGTGCGCCGGAAGCTCGTTGGTGAGCGACGACGCCGGCGTCTGCTGGTTCCAGCTTCCGTTGTACGACAGGCTGAGCGCGCGTCCACTTTCGGATGACTGTGGGGCGAAGTCGAAGCCGCCAAAGATGGATCCCTGTTCGCCCAGTCTGCTCGACGGCAGCTTGTTCGTGACCGTCGGAACTCCGAGGCCCTGAAGAATCGAGAGCAGCCTCGCCACCGAATCGGGCGCAATGCCAGAGGTCTGCAGTCCGATCGCGTCGGTGTTGAGCAGCGAGCGCAGATCGTTCGCGCGTCGCCCGATCTGATAAGAGAAGTTGTAGAACGAGGCGTCCTGCTTGATGGGACCCACGAACAGTCCGCCGAGTGAGAGATTGCTGTACTGCTGCCCGAGCGATCTCGCGGCGGGATCCGTCCACTGCAGCTGCGGCGCGTCGACGTTGAGGCTCATCGTGCGCGTGATGAAGTTCGAGCCGGGTCGTCCGCGGATCTGGAACTGCGCGCCGCTGAATCCGCCGCGAGAAACGTCGTAAGGCGTGGTCACGAGCGACGTCGACACGTTGGCGTCACGCGGAAGATTCGATCCGCCGAAGTTCATCCCGTTGAGCGTCGTGTTGTTCTGATCGGGAGAAAGTCCGAGCACGGAGAATCCCGACGGATCGCCATCCTGACCTGGAACGAGCGTGACTCCGGGGAGAGACGCGGCCATCGACGCAATGTCGCCCTGCTGGTCTGCCGGAACGGCGCTGTTGTCGACGGGCCGCTCGGTGCCGCTCAAGTCGGGCGTCGCGTCGTTGCGATTCGGCCTGTCGCGCGCGCCGGTCACCTTCACCGTGTCGAGCTGCCCGGCTGTGCGCAGCAGCTTCGCGTCCGCAACGAGGATCTCCTGATCGGCGGTGCGTTTGACCTCGAATCGCCGCGCTCCGTAACCGATCGCGGAGACTTCAACGAAGTAGTCGCCTTCCCCGCCGGGAAACGTGATCGTATACCGTCCATTCTTATCGGTGCGGGCACTGCGATTCACGTTGCCGGAGAGTGAGGTCGCGGTGACCTTCGCGTCCTCCAGCGGCTTGTTCTCGGGGCCGAGGACCTGGCCGCGGATCACGTCGAGCTGCTGGGCACGCGCGGGCAGCGCGATGGCGAACGAGATTATTGTGGCAATAACTACAGCGCGGAGCTTGTCAGCTGAGGGCATGCTGTGTTTGACTCCGTGTTGTTCTAGAGGGTTGCCCTTGTCGGCATCTCGGCGTTTGGTGCGGGGCACCGATCAGGCATCCACAGTACTGAAGCAAGGAGCTGACAGCGTTCCAGCTAATCGCTCGGAGCTTGTCCGGCGGATTCAGGGATTGTGCTACCAAGGGTCTAACTGGCTTGCGAATGATAATGCCCGCCGATC
>Ga0310811_10014605_pt1 | contig 10245 bp, 8 predicted proteins | sample YCmetagenome_FD_207642 | JGI IMG/M metagenome (GOLD analysis project Ga0310811, IMG submission 207642) | Soil microbial communities from experimental microcosm in Duke University, North Carolina, United States - YC | ecosystem: Engineered > Artificial ecosystem > Soil microcosm > Unclassified ... | reverse complement strand
TCGTCTCGTCGCTCATCGCCGGGACGTACGCGCCGCCCGCCGTGCACGCGCCGAGCACCGCGGCCAGCTGCGGGATGCCCGCGCCGGACATCCGGGCCTGGTTGAAGAAGATCCGGCCGAAGTGCTCCCGGTCCGGGAAGACCTCGTCCTGGAGCGGCAGGTAGGCGCCGCCGGAGTCGACGAGGTAGAGGCAGGGGATGCGGTTTTCGGCGGCGACCTGCTGGGCCCGCAGGTGCTTCTTCACCGTCATCGGGTAGTAGGTGCCGCCCTTGACGGTCGCGTCGTTCGCCACGATGAGACACGGCCGGCCGTGCACCCGGCCGATCCCGGCGACGATCCCGGCCGAGGGCACCGGACCGCCGTGCTCGGCGTAGAGGCCGTAGGCGGCGAGCGGGGCGAGTTCGAGGAAGGGGGAGCCCGGGTCGAGCAGCCGGTCGATCCGGTCCCGCGGCAGCAGCTTGCCACGGGAGAGATGGCGGGCGCGGGAGCGCTCGTCCCCGCCGAGGCGCACCTCGGCCAGGCGTTCGCGCAGCTGCCCGGACAGCTCGCGCAGCGTGGAGGGCGCTGAGCGCGACGTGGATGGCACGGTCGAGCTGGACGGCACCGTCGCCGCCTTTCCTAGGTACTGGCCGGGCGGCTTGTGGCGCCCGGTACGTCGTGATCGGCCGGTGGTGTTCGGCCTCCTCGTACCCATGAGTAACACAGCGGAAGCGGTCTAGGAAAGCGCGGGGCCGAACGGGTGAAGCGGCGGCCTCGCCTGCCCGCCCGGCCACCAGGGTCTTTCTAGGCTGGGCCGGGAACACGGAAGGATCTCCCGACCGGAAGGGCGGCCCGCGTGACCCCGAACCGGCGGCCGCGGCCGTCCCAGACCCGCCGCAGCGCGCCCTCGCCGCTGACCCGGCTGCGCCTTCCACGCGGCCTGCGGATCGGCCTGCGGGCGCTGTCCGGCACGCTCGCGGTGATCATCCTGGCCACCGCCGCGACCGGCTGGTACATGGACCGGACGATCCTCGGCACGCTCACCACGTCCGACGCGCTGAGCGGCCTCGGCGACCACCCGGAGACCGACCAGAACATCCTGCTGATGGGCCTGGACTCGCGCAAGGACATGAACGGCAACGACCTGCCCGCCGACATCCTGGACAAGCTGCACGCCGGCTCCACCAGCGACATCGGCGGCTACAACACCAACACCCTGATCCTGCTGCACGTGCCGGCCGACGGCTCGCGCGCCGTCGCGCTGTCCATCCCGCGCGACGACTACGTGAACCTCCCGGAGGGCCTCGGCCAGCACAAGATCAAGGAGGCGTACGGCCGGGCCAAGGCGCTCGCCGAGCAGCAGGCCCAGCAGAGCGGCGTGACCGGCCAGGCGCAGCTCGAGACCGTCGGCCGCGAGGCCGGGCGCAAGGCCGCGGTCGAGGCCGTGCAGGACCTGCTCGGCGTGCAGGTGGACCACTTCGCCGAGATCAACCTCGCGGGCTTCTACGACCTCGCGAACGCCCTCGGCGGCGTCACCGTCTGCCTCAAGCAGCCCGCGCACGACGACTACTCCGGCGCGAACTTCCCGGCCGGCGTGCAGACGCTCGACGGCCAGCAGGCCCTCGAATTCGTCCGCCAGCGCCACAACCTGAGCGGCGGCGACCTCGACCGGACGCACCGTCAGCAGGCTTTCCTCGCCTCCGCCGCCGCCAAGCTGGAGTCCGACGGCGTCTTCGGCAGCCTCAGCAAGCTCAGCGCGCTGCTCGACGTGGCCCACCGGGACGTCGTCGTCGACTCGGGCTTCAACCCGCTGACGTTCATCCGGCAGGCGGGCGCGCTCACCTCGGGACGGGTGAGCTTCTACACGCTCCCGATCGAGGGCTTCGCCACCGAGGGCGGCGAGTCGGTCAACATCATCGACCCGGCCAAGGTGCGTGCCGACGCCCAGGAGCTCATCGCCGGCAAGGTGCCGGCGGGCATGAGCTCGGGCACCGGCGCCATTCCCCAGGTGCCGCAGGGCGCGGCCACCGAGAGCGGCTCCGGCGACTCGCAGGCGCTCACCGGGGTCGGCGCCGGCCAGGCCGGGTCGGTCCAGTCCCACGGCTCGTCGGCGGCCACGGCCGCCAGGACCGCTGCGCCGACCGCCGTGGCGTCGACCTCCTCCGCGCCTGTCGACTTCAACCCGCCGCCCGGCGTCCCCTGCGTCGACTGATGCGCCGTCGGCAGCCCGCGGAGGCGGCCTGCCCCCGAATCAGCCGTCTAGGCCTTGCCTCGGGGCGCCGTCGCCTGCCGGTCCTTGCCGGCAGCGGACGACGCCGAGCGGGAGCGACTGGGCTGGCGGTCGACCGGCGTGCGGACGGCGAGTACCTGGCGCTGGGTGCGGCGCGGGCCGGACCAAGGTGCGGCGACGGCGTCGATCCGGTAGGCCAGCGTGTAGGCGAGCGCCTCGTAGTTCACCCGCCAGCCGCGGAAGTGGGCCCAGGCGTCCTCCGGAGAGCGCTCCATCGGGTAGTTGGCGTACCGCAGCATGTCCACGCCCTGCGAGAACTCGGCGTAGCTCAGCTGGATCTCGCTGTCCGGGTCCGGGTCGACGTCGTACGGGATGCCCTCGACGTCGGCGATCTCGCGCAGGCAGGTGAATCCGCCACGCAGCGTCATCCGCATGGTCGCCTTGGGCTTCGAGGGGTTCAGGGCCAGCTCCAGGGCCGCCGCGTCCATGATCGCCAGCAGTGCGATCAGCCAGTTGCGGGTGGCGCGCGGGGAGCGGAAGTGGATCAGCACGGGGTAGCTCGTATGGCTCTCCGCGATCTGCGCCGCCCAGCGCTCCCAGCCCTGGTAGAGCGCGGTCAGCTGGGTGATCAGGCCGGGCACCTGGACGTGCCGCATCAGGATCTCCGGGCCCCAGGCCGGCACGCCCGCGCGAGCCTGAAGCAACGTCACCTCGGCCTCGCGCTGCGAGTACGCGCTGTACATCGCCGGCAGGTATCCGACCAGCAGCCCGATCATCACCGGACCGGTGGCCGCCGCGCAGAAGTCGACGAAGGTCTGCTGGCTGTCCGAGCTGCTCAGGAAGCCGAGCGTGAACACCGAGGAGCCCGACTCCAGCATGCCCTTGCCGGGATTGATGCCGCCCACCCCGGCCAGCACGAACCCGAAGCCCACGACGGACAGCCCGAGCCAGCTCAGCAGCGTCGCCAGGATGGACAGCGGAGCGGCCCACGCCAGGATCAGGTCCTTGCTCTCGAAGGTGCGGCAGCGGTCGGCCGCGGCCTGGAACGGCACCCGCACGAGGTCCCGGATCATCCGCGTGTAGCGGGAGCGCAGCCCGCGCGGAACCACCAGGTTGGCCACCACCGACACCCACGTGGCGAGCACGAGCAGCGAGCCGACCACGATCTCCAGAATCCTCACGCGTTCATTCTGCCGCCGGGCCGTCGCGGGGCGCTCGCCGGAGCCTCCCGGGGCGCCCGGCACCCGCGATACACCATGCGTCCGCCGCCTGCTTGTGACACGCCCGTGAAACTCCGTAAAGACTCGGAAATCGCCTTGTGACCCCCCTGATTCCCGATTACTTGTTTATACAAGGCTGCCACCAGGGAGGATATCCAGCCATGAGGACCGTCAGCACCCGTCGATGCGTCTCCGTCATCGCCACCGCGGGCACCGCCGCCGCGTTGACCCTGTTCGCGACGGGCGCCGCCCACGCCGCGACCTACACCAACTACGTCGCCCTCGGCGACTCGTACTCGTCCGGCGTCGGTTCCGGCAGCTACATCAACAGCTGCGACGTCAGCGAGAGCGCGTACCCCTACCTGTACGACAAGGCCCACTCGTCGATCGCGTTCACCGACGAGGCCTGCTCCGGCGCCAAGACCTCGGACGTGATCAGCAGCCAGCTCGGCGCGCTGAGCTCGTCCACCAACCTGGTGTCGATCACCATCGGCGGCAACGACGCGGGCTTCAGCACGGTCATGGAGGACTGCGTCCTCGAGGGCACCAGCGGCTGCGTCTCGGCCGTGGACAGCGCCGAGAGCTACGCGAAGAACACCCTGCCCGGCCTGCTCGACACCACCTACGCCGACATCCGCAAGGACGCGCCGAACGCCCACGTCATCGTCCTCGGCTACCCCGAGTTCTACGACCTGTCCCAGTCCAGCGGCTGCGTCGGCCTGTCCGGCACCAGCCGGACCGCGGTCAACGGCGCCGCCGACGAGCTCGACAGCGTCATCGCGACGGAGGCGGCGAAGTACGGCAACTTCGTCTACGAGGACGTCCGCTCGAACTTCTCCGGCCACGAGATCTGCGACAGCAGCCCGTGGCTGCACTCGCTCAACTGGCTGGACATCTCCGAGTCCTACCACCCGACCGCCGACGGCCAGCAGTACGGGTACTACCCGGCGCTCGAGGCGGGCCTGTAGGCCACGACGGCGTGAGATCGCCGTAACAATGTGACAAAACGCTGAGTCACCCCGGCAAGCGAAGGACCCTCGCGTCGACAAGGGCGTCGAAGCGAGGGTCCTCCTTTCCGTATCCGGGTCCGGACCGGAGCCGGTGCGCGGGGATCAGCCCACGTGCACGACCGGCCGGTCGACCGGGGCTCCGGCCACCGCACCCTCGTGCTCCGGGTCCTTGCGGATCAGCGCGAAGATGATCACCGCTGCGGCGACCAGCAGGAAGGCGCTGACCATGAAGGCCACGTTGTAGCCGTGGATCGCGCCGAGCACATTCGCCTGCACCACTCCCAATGTGGCCGTGTGCGCGGTGACGTAGGTCGCGGTCGCAGTCGTGAAGAAGGTGTTCAGCAGCGCCACGCCGAGCGAGCCGCCGATCTGCTGGGTCGTGTTGACCATCGCGCTCGCCACACCCGCGTCGTGCTCGGACACGCCGGTCAGCGCGGTGTTGGCCAGCGGCACGAACACGCAGCCCATGCCGTGCGCCATCAGGATCATCGAGGGCAGGATCATCCCCGCGTACGACGAGTCCAGCTTCAGCTGGGTCAGCCAGAACAGGCCGCCCGCCGCCACCAGCGAGCCGTAGGTCATCAGGATGCGCGGACCGATCCGCGGCAGCAGCGGGCTGACGGCGCCGGCGGTGACGATCAGGGCGCCGGTGAAGGGCAGGTAGAGCAGGCCGGTCTTGAGCGGCGAGTACCCCAGCGACTGCTGGAAGTAGTACGTGAAGAACATGAACATGCCGAACATGCCCGCGCCCATGAACACCGAGGCCGCGTAGGAGCCGCCCCGGTTGCCGTTCCAGATCACCCGCAGCGGCAGCAGCGGGTTGGACACGCGCGCCTCGACCAGCACGAAGGCCACCAGCGCCAGGCCGCCGCCGATCAGGAACAGCAGCGTCTCGCTCGCGCCCCAGCCCTGGCCGGGCTTGGCCGCGTTGGTGAAGCCGTAGACCACGCTCGCGAGGCCGGCCGTGGCCAGGATCGCGCCGGGGATGTCGTACCGGGTGTTGCCGTGCGCCTTCGACTCGTGCAGCAGCGGGACGGCGGCGACGAAGGCCACGACGGCCATGATGATGTTCACGAACAGGCACCAGCGCCAGCTGAAGTCCTGGGTCAGCCAGCCGCCCATGACCAGGCCGATCGCCGCGCCGACGCCGCTGATCGCGCCGAGCATGCCGAACGCGCGGGCGCGCTCCTTGACGTCGGTGAAGGTCACGGTGATCAGCGAGAGCGAGGCCGGGGCCAGGATCGCGCCGAACGCGCCCTGCAGGGCGCGGGCGCCGAAGAGCATGCCCTCGTTCTGGGCGAGTCCGCCGAGCGCGGAGGCCAGCGCGAAGCCGACCAGGCCGATCAGGAACACCCGCTTGCGACCCACGTAGTCGGCGATCCGGCCGCCGAGCAGCAGCAGGCCGCCGAAGGTCAGCGTGTAGGCCGTCAGCATCCACTGCCGGTTGGCGTCGGTGATGTGCAGGGCCGCCTGGGCCTGCGGCATCGCGATGTTCACGACCGTGCTGTCGAGCACGACCATGAGCTGGGCGAAGAGCATGACCACGAGGGCCAGCCAACGCCTCGAATCCTTGGGCGGGGCATCCGCCGTGAGGAGGTCTGACATGTTCGGTCCCCTCTGGGATGACGAATTGGTGAACAAATGTTCGAATCGAGGGGACGGACGGTCCCCCGGCGGGACGGCCCCACGCTACGGGGCGGCTCCGACAGTTTCGTGCGGTATCGAGGTCCAGTTGCGTGCGAAGGACTGCGCGGCGGCCGGAAAAGGCCAGGTCAGGTCAGGGTTTCCGGTACGTCATGACCGGAATCAGGATGTCGTCCACCACGTGCCGGATGTACGCGTCGTCGAGCGGCCCGAGCATCCAGGTCATGCGTCCGGAGATCAGCGAGTGGATGACCTCGTGGATCAGCGCCGGATCGGTGTCGGGGTGCACCTCGCCCCGTTCCGCCGCCCGCCGCACCAGGTCCACGTGCATCTTGGCCTTGTCCGCGAAGACGGTCTGGCTGAGCGTCTCCGCCAGCCGCGGATCGTGCGCCGCGGCGGTCATCACGCCCACGATGATCTCGCCGATCTCGCTGGTCGCGGCCTCGCAGGCGAGCGTCATCAGCGCCGTCAGGTCCCCGCGCAGCGAGCCGGTGTTCGGTACGTCGGAGTTCTCGCTGAACTGGCACTTGAGCGCCTCTGCCACCAGTTGCGGCTTGTCCGGCCACATCCGGTAGATGGTCGCCTTGCTCGCCTTGGCCTGGGTGGCGATGGCGTCCATCGTCATCCGGTCGTAGCCCACCTTCGCCAGCAGCTCGCACGTCGCCTGGCAGATCGCCGTGCGGCGGCCGGCTCCGCGCCGGGAGCCGGTCACGTCCTTCGCGGCGACGTCGATGTCGACCATGTCCGACTCCTTTCGCGGCCGATTCCGGTGACGGCCGCGCTCACTGGCCGGATGATACCGCCCCAGCATGTGAACGAAACCGTTTCGTACGGCATCGACCCTACCCCGGCCCGCGCATGTACGAAACCGTTTCGTACACCGGATGGGTGTGATCTGGATCACATGGGATGACGTGCCTGGTGAGAGCGCCGAAAAGCGCCGCTTCGAGGACTGATTGGGACTGGTCCGGACGGGTACCCGCAGGTGCCTGGGACGGCGCTCCGGTCCCTAGGATGGCGCGCATGGAATGGCAGCAGAAGCACCGGGTTCGCACGGGGGACGAGCCGACGCACGCCCGCAGCCCGCTGCGGATGCGCCTGGTGCTGGCCGTCCTCGGCCTGGTCAACGGGCTGGCCGGGATCGCGATCTTCGGGTTCTGGCTGCGCACTCTGCCCTTCCTGGTCTTCTTCGCGCTGGTCGCGCTCCTGTCGCTGGGCAACATCGTCGTCGTCTCGGTCCGGATCCGGCAGGGGGCTCACTACCAGCCGGGACGCGACGTGCCGCCGTACCACCTGGTCGACCCGGAGCCGAACTCGCCGAAACCGCCGAAGCCGATCACCGAGCAGCGGCGCCACCTGCGTTACTTCCTGATCATGGGCGCCTGCCTGCTGCTGATCGTGCTCGCCTGGACCTGGGTGCGGTACTACTCGGTGTTCGCCGCGGGCGTGATGAGCGTCGTCGCGGCGCTGCTGCCGCCGCTCGCCGCGGTGGTGACCAACGCGGACAGCCCGATCTTCCGGGAGGGCGGCGACGGCGGCGAGGACGCCTCGGACGGGTCGTTCGGCGAGGGGCCGCCGCCCGAGTGGTTCGATAGTTCGGACGGCCGGCCGGGCGACGGTCCGCGTGGCGGCGACTCGTCACGTGATTGATGCCGAGTTCACGACCGGTTAACAAGGCGGAAACGAGCCGCTGTGAGCCTGGTGGCACCAAAAACCGCTGACGCCTGCTGAGGACTGCCCGTGAGTTACAAGGCCGAGTACATCTGGATCGACGGCACCAAGCCGACCGCGCAACTGCGGTCGAAGACGAAGATTCTCGCCGACGGCGCCGAGCCGGGCATCTGGGGCTTCGACGGGTCCAGCACCAACCAGGCCGAGGGCCACGCCTCGGACCGCGTCCTGCAGCCGGTCCTGTCCGTGCCGGACCCGGTGCGCGGCGGCGACAACATCCTCGTGCTGTGCGAGGTGCAGAACATCGACTTCACGCCGCACGAGTCCAACACCCGCGCCGCGAACGCCGAGGTGGCCGAACGCTTCGCCGCGCAGGAGCCGTGGTTCGGCATCGAGCAGGAGTACACCCTCTTCGACGGCGAGCGCCCGCTCGGCTTCCCCGAGGGCGGCGGCTTCCCCGGCCCGCAGGGCCCGTACTACTGCGGCGTCGGCGCGTCCAACATCGTCGGCCGCGAGATCGTCGAGAAGCACCTGGACTACTGCCTCGAGGCGGGCCTGAAGATCTCCGGCATCAACGCCGAGGTCATGCCCGGCCAGTGGGAGTTCCAGGTCGGCCCGGCCGGCACCACCGAGGTGGCCGACCACCTGTGGATCGCGCGCTGGCTGCTGCACCGCGTCGCCGAGGACTACGGCGTGACCGTCAGCTTCGGCGCCAAGCCGGTGAGGGGCGACTGGAACGGCGCCGGCGCGCACACCAACTTCTCCACCAAGGCGATGCGCGAGGCCTACGAGCCGATCATCACCGCCGCCGAGTCGCTCGGCGCCGAGGGCAAGCCGCTCGAGCACGTCGCGGGCTACGGCGACGGCATCCAGGACCGGCTCACCGGCCTGCACGAGACCGCCCCGTGGAACGAGTACAGCTACGGCGTGTCGAACCGCGGCGCGTCGGTGCGCATCCCGTGGCAGGTCGAGGTGGACCAGAAGGGCTACCTCGAGGACCGTCGCCCGAACGCCAACTGCGACCCCTACAACGTGACCCGGCTCATCACCGACACCTGCTGCACCGCGCTGGAGAAGGCCGACCAGGTCTGACCTCCGGCCGCGGGGGCGCTCGATTCGCGGGCGCGCGCGGTGCGTGTGACGGCGTTTCAGGTCCCTCCGACCCCGGATCAGGGGTCGGAGGGACCTGCGTTTATCACGGAAAGCGGACGCGAAGGGGACTTTGCGTAGCTCGAAAGAGTTGCACTGATGCAAAGTGCATCCGCAATCGCCTTCGCACGGCCTACTCTCGGATGAGACAACGGATGACGCGCCGCGAACGAGGCGGACCGTCGGACCGCGCAACCGAGAGGTAGTGGTCTGCGATGCGCACCATGATGCACGAAGCGCCACCAGTCGAAGCGGAGGCCGAGAGCGCGCCCGGACCGGCCGACGGAGTCTGGTGGACCTTTCCGGCCCTGCCGGTGCACGCCCGGCTGGCCCGGATCTGGCTGGAGGGCTGGCTCGACGCGCAGTGCCCCGGCAAGGAGGACCGGGCGTTCGGCGCGCTGGTCGCCTTCAGCGAGCTGGTGACGAACTCGGTGCTGCACGGCGCCGGCCCGATCACCGTGCACGCCCGGCTCGTCTACGGGCCGCGCGAGCTGCAGCTGAACCCGGGGACCGAGCCGCGTCGGCTGCTGTGCGAGGTGACCGACCGCTGCGTGGACCTGCCGATGATGCTGAACGCGGGTCCCGAGGACGAGCACCACCGGGGCCTGAGCCTGGTGGACGCGCTGACCGCGAACTGGTGGGTTCGCGCCGCCCCCGGGGGCGGGAAGACCACGTCCTTCCTGGTGGAACTGGACGAGGGTTAGCCGGAGTCCGGCGCAGGCGCAGTCGGCCGACGCGGCGTCAGACCGCTGGCTGGTCCTCGCCGACTTCGCAGCGGGCCCAGAACTCCAGCAGCGCCTCGGCCAGCAGGCCGGGCTGCTCGACGTTGACCGAGTGGCCGCCGCCCGGGATGGCGGCGAAGGGGGCGTCGAGCCGCGCGGCCATGGCGCGCTGCTCGGCGACGCTCCAGGTGGTCTCGTCCGCGCCGCACACCACGGTGCACGGCAGCCGGTGCCGCAGCAGCGCCGCCGCCAGCTCGTCGACCCGGTCCGGCTCGGTCAGCAGCCAGCGCGCGATCGCGCGCAGCGAGCGGGTGTCGTTGCCCCGGATCCGGCGCCGGATGAACGCCTGGACCTGCGGATCGCGGTGCCGGTCCAGCAGCAGCACGCGGTTGCCAAGGACCGGGTTGAGCACCCGGGTCACGCCGAGGAAGAACCGCACTCGGTCGGAGGCCGGCCGCGGGACGGCGCCGGGCCCGGTGCCCAGCAGCGTCACCGAGGCCAGCGGCAGCCGCGGGCCCTCCACCAGCGCCTGCCTGGCCACGTAGCCGCCGAAGGAGTGCGCGAGCAGGTGCACCGGCACGCCGGACTCGGCCCGCTGCCCGATCAGCTCGCGCAGCTCC
>Ga0310811_10014604_pt1 | contig 10246 bp, 7 predicted proteins | sample YCmetagenome_FD_207642 | JGI IMG/M metagenome (GOLD analysis project Ga0310811, IMG submission 207642) | Soil microbial communities from experimental microcosm in Duke University, North Carolina, United States - YC | ecosystem: Engineered > Artificial ecosystem > Soil microcosm > Unclassified ... | reverse complement strand
CGGCTGTTCGCGGAAGTGGGCTATCACGCCGCCAACAACGCCATGATCGCCGACGCCGCCAAGCTGACCCGCGGCGCGATGCTCTACCACTTCGCCACTCGCGAGGAGCTGGTGGAGGCCGCCGTGGCGCATATCGAGCTGGAGCGCGCGCGCCTGTTCGAACAGGCCGCGGCGAGCCCGCCCTCGGGCGTCGACGCGGCCGAGCACGCCATCGACGCCTACTGGGCCATGCTGCACGAGACGCCGTTCGTGGCCTTCGCCGAGTTGGAGGCGGCCGCGCGCACCGATCGCATGCTGCGCGAGCGGTTGGCGGCGGCGCAGAGCGGCTTCGACCGCGCCCAGGTGGGCGACCGCTTCGGCGCCATGGTGCAGGCCGGCGCCGACCCCCGCTTCCAGACCAGCCGCGACCTCGGCCGCTTCCTGCTCGAAGGCCTGGCGCGCGGCGCCATGACCTATGACGAGGAGGCCCGCCGCGAGCGGCTGCTGGCGGTGGTCAAGCGCGCCATCCGGATGCTCAACCGCAAGGGCGACATCCAGGAGCTCTGGGCGGAGTAGCAGCATAGCTGCATCCTTCTCCCCTTGCGGGAGAAGGTGGCCTGCGAAGCAGGTCGGATGAGGGGGCGCTAGGCTTTCAGCCCTGTTGGCGCGGCAGCGCCGCTCAGTGGTCCACGAACCACACGAACCACACGAACCGGCCCTGCCCACGGCTCGGCTTGCGACCTGAGGGGCCCCCGGTCGTGTGGTTCGTCGAAAAGGACAGCGCCTGCGGCGCGCTTGGACTGCGAGCGCGAGTGGAGAGCGCAAACGAAAACGCCCGGCCTCCTTGGGGAGACCGGGCGTTCGTCGGTGTCGCGCGCGGCGCTACTTGCCGCTGGTGGGCGGGCTCGTGGGCTTGGCGGGCGCCGCCGCCGGAGCGGCCTCGGCCTGCCGGCGCCGGCCCATCATCGCCTGGGCCGCCTTCAGCTCGTTGGCTTCCAGATAGCCGTCGTGGTTGACGTCGATCTGGTCGAAGTACTTCAGCAGCGTGGCGCCGATGTTCCCCTTCAGCTCGGCCTTCTCGAGCTTGCCGTCGATGTTGTCGTCCATCATGCCCATGAACCGGTTGGAGTTCAGGTCCTCGTCGTAGTTGACGAGGTGTTTGGACGTCTCGTCGAGCCAGCGGTAGCGCACCGCCGTGTAGAGCATCTCTTCGAAGGACTGATCGCCCCAGACCACCTGCTTGTTGGGGTCCGGATTGTGCGGGTTACGCTTCGAGTTGTCGTAGATGTAGTGGACGATCAGCTTCGAGCCGGCCGGCACCTTCACCGGCGTGGCGAAGGTGTAGTCGCGCTGCCAGTTGAAGTCGTAGCGCGGCAGGCTGAGCAGCAGCTTCTCCTTGCCGTCGGGATAGCGGATCCACAGGTCCGACGCCGCGCCCCGGTAGTGGGCGTGCGGGAAGGCCGAGTAGAGCAGCGCGTCGTGCGGGAACTCCAGGTAGGCGATCTCCTGGTGGTGGCCGTCGTTCGGCGGCAGGACGATGGTGTTGTCGACCACCACCGAGTTATGCATGACGAGGTCCGGCGTCTTGTCCTTGGCGTAGAAGTAGAGGCCGATCTCCGAGTTATCGACCGCCTCCTTGCCGAAGGGCGTGTAGTGCGCCTGGATGCCGATGCCGCCGCCGGGGGGAAGATAGGTCCCGGCGTTGGTCGGCGCGATGGTCGATTCCGACCCCACCGCATAGCCGCCCACCGAGGCGCCCCAGCGGCTCTCGTTGCCCTGGCCGTCGGCCGGCACGTCCTTCATGTAGCCGGTCAGGATGTGGTGCACGCCCTGGCGCTGGCTGACGTTGACGGTGGAGGCGCGGATCCAGCGCCCTTCGGTCACCGGGTTGGGGATGAAGGGCCGCTGGTAGTCGACGACCCCCGAGGCGGGGATGTCGAAGGCCGGCACCTTGAGGATGACGTCCGGCGTGCCCAGCGGCCACTTCTGCGCCACGTGGCGCTTGGCGGCCAGCGGGTCGGGCCCGTCGCCGCGCGGGGCGCCGGCTTCGATCCAGTGGACGACGGTCTTGATCTGGTCGGGGCTCAGGCTCTTGTCGTCCTGGAAGGCGCCCACGTGGGGGTCGGCGTTCCACGGCGGCATGCGGTGGGTGCGGATCACCTCGCGGATCATCGGCGAGAAGCCCTTGACCATGTCGTAGCTGCTCATGGCGAAGGGACCGATGCCGCCTTCCTGGTGACAGGCGACGCACTTGGCTTCGAGGATCGGCGCCACGTCCTTGGCGTAGGAGATCTTCGTCATCGCCGCGGCGGAGCGCTGCGGGAAGTCGATCAGGCAGCCCTTGGTCTGCAGGGCGGCCTGCTGGACATAGGGCTTGCCGGCCAGGAGCGCGTCGAGCGCATTGGCGGCATAGGGCGTGACATTGGCCTTCTGGGCGCCGCCGTAGTCGGTCCGGTCGTCCAGCGGGCCGTGGTAGACCACCTGCCAGGTCTTCGGGTTGATCACGAAGACTTCCGCGGTGCGGGTGACCCCCAGGCTCTCGCCCACCAGCTGGTTGGAATCCAGCAGGACCGGCATCTCATAGCCGTAGTCCTTGGCCTCCTTCTGGATCGCCTCGCGGGTGTCCTGCAGGTTGGAGTTCAGCATCATGAACTCCACGCCCTTGGCGGCGTAGGCGGCCTTCAGGGCCTTCAGGCCCGGCGCCATGCTGCGCGCGATCGGGCAGCCGTTGCCGGTGGTGACGATCACCACGGCCGGCGCGTCGGCCAGGCGGTAGAGCTCGTGGGCCTCGAGGTTCTGGTCGACGAGCATGAAGTTGTCGACGGTCTTCGGCGTCGCCGCGGCGACGGCGGCGGTCGTCTGGGCATACTGGGCCGCGTTCGGCGCGCCGGTGTCGGTGGAGCAGCCGAAGAGCAGCGCCGAAGCGCTCACGCCGGCGGCCAGCACGCCAATTCGTGCGAAGTTCATATGCAAAATCTCCTCCCAAAGACGGCGTCTTGTCGCGACGTATCCCCGTCCCGCGCCTCAAAATGGTGTGGCAACTTAACACTGTTTAGCTGGCATATCCAGCATACCGGCGTTTCTATATCTGGTTTTTTGACGGGTGTGTCAGCGGCGCCGCGCGGGCCTGTTCGGCGGCGATCCAGGCGTCGATCCGGGCCTCCAGGAGGTCCAGCGGCAGGGGCCCGGCCAGCAGCACGGCGTCGTGGAAACGGCGGATGTCGAACCGGGAGCCCAGCGCGTCCTGGGCCTTGCGGCGCAGCTGGAGGATCTTCAGCTCGCCGACCTTGTAGGCCAGCGCCTGGCCGGGCCAGGAGACGTAGCGGGCGATCTCCACGTCGATGTTCAGCGGGCTGAGCGCGGTGTTGTCGACAAAGCACTGGCGGGCCTGGCCGAGGTCCCAGCCCAACCAGTGGATGCCGGTGTCGGCGACCAGCCGGCAGGCGCGCCACATCTCGTAGCTGAGCTTGCCGAACCGCTCGTAGGCGTCGCGGTAGACGCCCATCTCGCCGCCCAGGGTCTCGGCATAGAGGCCCCAGCCTTCGGTGAAGGCGGTGACGTCGGCGTTGCGGCGGAAGGCGGGGACGCCTTGCAGCTCCTGGGCGAGGGCGATCTGGATGTGGTGGCCGGGGGCCGCCTCGTGCAGCGTCAGGGCCGGCAGCTCGTAGAGCGGCCGCTGGTCGAGGTGCGAGGTGTTGACCATGTAGCCGCCGGCGATCCCCAGCTTCGGCGAGCCCTCGTAATAGCGCCCGGTGGTGTAGGTCTCCTCGATCTCGGCGGGCACCGGGCGCACCCCGTAGGTGAGGCGCGGCAGGGTGGCGAAATAGCGCGGCAGGCGGTCGTCCACCCGCTTGGCGATCTCGGACGCCTTCTCCAGCAGGTCCTGGCGCGAGACGGCGTAGAAGCGCGGGTCGGCATGCAGCCGGGCGACGAAGGCCTTCAGGTCGCCCTTGAAGCCGGTCTCCGCCATCGTCGCCTGCATGGCGGTGCGGATGCGGGCGACCTCGGAGAGGCCGAGCGCATGGACCTGGTCCGGCGTCAGCGTCGTGGTGGTGTGGTCGGCCACCAGCCAGCGGTAGTAGGCCTCGCCGCCGGGGAGGCTGCGGACCGCCAGCTTCGCGCGGCTGGCGGGCAGGTATTCGGTCTCGAGGAAGACCGCGAAGTCGCGCTGGGCGGGCCGGATGCGGTCGCCGATCACTGCCTGCGCCTCGGCCTTCAACGCCGCCAGCCGCTCCGGCGGAATGGACGTGGCCGCGGTGTCGAACGGCTTCAGCAGGGCGTCGCCCTCCACCGGGGCGGCGGCCGCCGCCCGGGCGCGGGCCAGCACCGCCTCGACGGTGCTGCGCGGCTGGGTCCAGCCGGTGCGCACGCCGCGCCGGGCGTTGGCGATGCTGGCGGCGTAGTAGGCCGGCAGGGCCTTCAGGCGGTCGAGCCAGGCCTCGGCGTCGGCGACGCTGTCGAGGTTGGTGGTGGCGGCCAGGTAGCCCAGGTCCTGGTCGAAGCCGGAGTCGCTGTTGAAGGCGAAGCGCGCCTCGTCGAAGGCCAGGCTCTGCAGCCGCCGCTCGAGGGTCCAGCGCAGGAAGTCGTGGTTCAGCCGCGCCTCCTCCGAGAGGCCTGCGGCGGGAATCCGGTCCAGCCGGGCGCGGAAACCGAGGAGGGCCTGCTTGCGGGCGGCGTCGGCCGCCGGCGTCACGTCGGGCAGGCGGGAAAGCGCGGCGCGGTCGCCTTCATGGCCGGCGGTGATGGGGTCCTGCGACAGGTCCCAGGCGTCGAACTCGGCCACCAGGCGGGTCAACGGCGCGTCGCCGGACGCGGCGGGCGCGGCGAAAGCCGGCGCGGCAATCAATGCCAGCACAAGGGCCAGGACGAGGCGGCGCATGCTCAGTATCCCCCGATTCAGGGGGTCAAGCTGGCGCAAGCCCCGGCCGGCGCCAAGACTTGTCGCCCCGCGCCGACGCGGCCATGGTGGCGCTCGATTTCGGGGGAGCCGTCCATGAGTTTCGTCACGCGCCGCAAAGCCATCGAGCCCCCGGCGCACCACCAGGACGGCCACCGCCTGAAGCGCTCGCTGGGCTGGCCGCAGCTGATGGCCATGGGCGTGGGCGCCATCATCGGCACCGGCATCTACACCCTGATCGGCGTCGGCGCGGGCCAGGCCGGCCCGGCGGTGATCCTGTCCTTCGCCATCGCCGGCGCGGTCTGCGCCTTCGCCGCGCTCTGCTATTCCGAGATGGCGACCATGATGCCCCAGGCGGGCTCGGCCTATACCTACGCCTACGCCGGCATGGGCGAGCTGGTGGGCTGGGTCGTCGGCTGGAGCCTGATCCTCGAATACACCGTGGTCTGCTCCACCGTGGCGGTGGGCTGGTCCGGTTACGCCCAAGGCTTCCTGGTCAGCCACGGCTGGGGCCTGCCCGCCGCGCTGGCGGCCGGGCCCTGGGGCGACCCCGCCGGCCTCGTCAACCTGCCGGCCGTCTTCATCACCCTGGCGGTGACCGGCCTGCTGCTGGTCGGCACGCGGGAGAGCGCGACGGTCAACTTCTATCTGGTGATCTTCAAGGTCATCGCCCTGATCGCCTTCGTGGCGCTGACCCTGCCGGGCTTCGACGCCAGCCACTTCCACCCCTTCATGCCCTTCGGCTTCAGCGCCCACCAGGACCCCGACGGAGTGAAGCGCGGGGTGATGGCGGCGGCGGCGGTGATCTTCTTCGCCTTCTACGGCTTCGACGCCATCTCCACGGCGGCGGAGGAGGCGAAGAATCCCGGCCGCGACCTGACCATCGCCATCGTCGGTTCGATGGTCGCCTGCGCAGCCATCTACATGGTCGTGGCGGCCGCCGCCCTGGGCGCCTCGCCCTATACCGTCTTCTCGAAAAGCGGCGAGCCGCTGGCCTTCATCCTGCGCGAAATGCGCCATCCGCTGGCCGCGGTGCTGATCGCCGCCGCGGCGGTGATCGCCCTGCCAACGGTGATCATGGCCTTCATGTTCGGCCAGAGCCGGGTGTTCTTCGCCATGTCGCGGGACGGCCTGTTGCCGACCGGCCTGTCGGCGGTGAACCGCCGCGGCGTGCCGGCGCCGGTGACGCTGCTGACGGGCCTGTGCGCGGCGCTGATGGCCGGCTTCCTGCCGCTGAAGTTCATCGCCGAGGTGGCCAACGCCGGCACCCTCGCCGCCTTCATCGCCACCGCCATCGCCATGATGGTGCTGCGCCGCCAGCGCCCGGAGCTGCCGCGGCCGTTCAAGACGCCGTTCTGGTGGCTGGTCGGGCCGCTGGCGGTGCTGGGCTGCCTCTACCTGTTCTCCAGCCTGGCGCTGATCACCCAGGAGATGTTCTTCGTCTGGAACGTCCTCGGGCTGGCCGTCTACCTGGTCTACGGCCGCTCGAAGAGCCGGCTGGCGGCGGCGTAGCGCTCAAGGCGGCGAAAGATGCTGAGGCTCAGCGCGACCCCTCATCCGCCGGCCTTCGGCCGCCACCTTCTCCCGCAAGGGGAGAAGGAAGCATCGCCCCCAGCACCCCTTCTCCCACAGGGGGAGAAGGAAATACGGATTACTCCGCCGGCTCTTCGTTGGTCAGCGGGCGCTCGGCGAGTTGGCGCAGGTATTGGCCGTATTCGCTCTTGCCCTGGGCGGCGCCGATGGCCCCGAGCTGGCGGGCGTCGATCCAGCCCTGACGGTAGGCGATCTCCTCGATGCAGCCGATGCGCAGCCCCTGCCGCTGCTCGAAGGTGCGGATCAGCTCGCCGGCCTGGATCAGGCTGTCGTGGGTGCCGGCGTCCTCCCAGGCGAAGCCGCGGCCCAAGAGCTCCACGTGCAGCTGCCCTTCCTCGAGGTAGAGCTGGTTCAGCGCGGTGATCTCCAGCTCGCCGCGGGCCGAGCGGGTCAGGGTCTTGGCCATCTGGCTGGCGCGGCCGTCGTAGAAGTAGAGGCCGGTGACCGCATAGTTGGACTTCGGCTTGGCGGGCTTCTCGTCGATGGAAAGCGCCCGGTTGTCGGCGTCGAGCTCGACGACGCCATAGCGTTCGGGATCCTGCACCGGATAGCCGAACACGGTGGCGCCGTGCTCGCGGCCGTTGGCCGAGCGCAGCATCTGGCCGAAGTTCTGGCCGAAGAAGATGTTGTCGCCGAGGATCAGCACGCTGGGCTCGCCGGCGACGAACTCCTCGCCGAGGATATAGGCCTCGGCCAGGCCGCCGGGGCTCGGCTGCACCACATATTCGAAGCGGACCCCGATCCGCGAACCGTCGCCCAGCAGCCGCTTGAAGGCGGGCTGGTCCTCCGGCGTGGTGATGATCAGCACCTCGCGGACGCCGGCCAGCAGCAGCACCGACAGCGGGTAGTAGATCATCGGCTTGTCGTAGACCGGCAGCAGCTGCTTGGACGTGGCGAGCGTCAGCGGATGCAGGCGGGTGCCCGACCCGCCGGCCAGGATGATGCCGCGCCTCATGCCTGGGCCTCCGTGCTCTGGTTCATCTGGGCGACGACGGCGGCCAGCGCCGCGCGCCATGGCCGCAGCTGGGTTCCGAACACCGCCTGCAGGCGGGTGGTGTCAAGCTCGGCGTTGAGGGCGCGGCGGGCCGGCGTCGGGAAGGCGCTGGTGGGCACCGGCTCCATGGCCGATCTCGAACAGGGCCCGGGCCATCTCGAAGCGGGTGGCGGGCTCCGGGCTGACGAGGTGCAGCAGGCCCCACTCGGCCGCCCCGGCCGGCGCCTGGGCCAGGCGCTCGGCGTTGGCCAGCAGGAAGGCGGCCACGTCGCCGCTGGCGGTGGGCCGGGCGCGCTGGTCGTCGACCACCTTCACCACCGGCTGGGTGCGGGCGAGCCGCAGCATGATCTGGACGAAGTTCTGGCCGTAGGCGGAGAACAGCCAGGTGACCCGGGCGACCAGCGCGCGCTCGCAGTGGGCCAGCACCGCCTGCTCGCCCATCAGCTTGGACGCGCCATAGACGTGCAGCGGCGCCGGCGGGTCGCTTTCCAGGTAGGGCCCGGCCTTGGCGCCGGAGAAGACCATGTCGGTGGAGATGTGCACCAGCGGGACGCCGCGGGCCTGGCAGGCCCTGGCCATGGCCTCAGGCGCGCGGGCGTTGACCGCATAGGCGAGGTCCGGCTCGCTTTCGGCGCGGTCGACGACGGTGTAGCCGGCGGCGTTCAACACCAGGTGGACCTCGCCGGCCTCCAGGATCGCGCGGCGCACGGCGTCGGGGTCGGTCAGGTCGACCTCGGCGCGGGAGAGGGCGGCGACCTCCAGCCCGGGCCCGACGCGGTCGAGCACTTCGCGGGCGAGCTGGCCGGTCCTGCCGAACTGCAGGATCCGGACGGTCATGACGCCTTCACGAGCCCCAGCCGCTCCGACTCGAAGCCCCGCTGGCGGATGCCTTCCACCCAGTCGCGGTTGTCGACGTACCAGCGCACGGTGTCCTCCAGGCCTTCGGGGACCGTGCGGCGCGGCGCCCAGCCGAGCTCGGCCTTCAGCTTGGAGGCGTCGATGGAATAGCGGAAGTCGTGGCCCGGCCGGTCGGCGACGAACTCGATCCGCTCGGCGTGGGGCACGTTGGCCGGCGCCATGCGGTCGAGGTGCGCGCAGATCAGCTGGATGACCTCGATGTTGCGCCGGCTCGAATCGCCGCCGATGCAGTAGGTCTCGCCCAGCCGCCCCTTGCCCAGCACCAGCAGCAGGGCCTCGGCGTGGTCGTCCACGTGCAGCCAGTCGCGCACCTGCCGGCCATCGCCGTAGACCGGGATCGACTTGCCCTCCAGGGCGCGGCTGATCACCGTCGGGATCAGCTTCTCGGGGAATTGGAAGGGGCCGTAGTTGTTGGCGCAGTTGGTCAGCACCACCGGCAGGCCGAAGGTCCGGCCCCAGGCGCGCACCAGGTGGTCGGCGCCGGCCTTGGAGGCGGAGTAGGGCGAATTGGGGTCGTAGGGGGTCTCTTCGGTGAAGTGGCCGTCCTCGCCCAGCGCGCCGAACACCTCGTCGGTGGAGACGTGGTGGAAGCGGAAGCCGGCCTTGCGGTCGTCCGGCAGCGCCATCCAGTGGGCGCGGGCGGCCTCCAGCAGGACGGCGGCGCCGAGGACGTTGGAGCGCACGAAATCCAGCGGGCCCTCGATGGCGCGGTCGTTGTGGCTCTCGGCGGCCAGGTGCATCACCGCGTCGGGACTGTGGCGCGCGAACACGGCGGCGACCGCGGCCTCGTCGCAGATGTCGACCTGTTCGAAGGCGTAGCGCGGGCTGTCGGCGACGCTGGCGACGTTCTCCAGGTTCGCCGAGTAGGTGAGCTTGTCGAGGTTCACCACCTCGTGGCCCTCGGCGATCGCCCGCCGCACCACGGCCGATCCGATGAATCCGGCGCCGCCCGTAACCAGGATCTTCATGCAGTCTTTCGTCAGCAAGGCGGCCGGCCGGCCGGGTAAGAAACGCCCATCCCCGCGCCGTCTTACAACGAAACGCGAGAGGCTCAAGCTTTACAGGACGTTGGCTTTTTGCCGGACGGCGCTTGAAGCGGGCCTGCGGCGGGTCGTACAGTCCAGGCAACACCCCTGAGTCAGCCCGGCTTTCCGTCACCGCCGTGAACGCTCGCCTCGGCGGGGAAAAGCGGGTGGGGAGCTGGGGCTGTGACGACGAGCGAGACCGCCAAAAGCGGCGCGGCGACGGTGCGTCGCGGCCCAGGCGGGCCGCCCGGCGGGGGCTTCCCCGGCAAGGGCCAGGACCTGACGACCGGTCCCATCGGCAAGACCCTGATCCTCTTCGCCCTGCCGGTGCTGGGCTCCAACATCCTGCAGTCGCTGAACGGCTCGGCCAACGCCATCTGGGTCAGCCACGTGCTCGGCGAGGCGGCGCTGACCGCCACCTCCAACGCCAATCAGATCTTCTTCCTGATGCTCGGCGCGGTGTTCGGCGTCTCGCAGGCCGCCAACATCATGATCGGCCAGGCGGTGGGGGCGAACGACCGGGCGCTGGCCAAGAAGGTGATCGGCACCTGCACCACCTTCTTCATCGTCCTGTCGGTGGCCGTCGGCGTGGCCGGCGGCCTGCTGACGCCGCACATCCTCGACGCCATGGCCACGCCCGCCGAGGCCCGCGGCGACGCCATCGCCTACCTGCGGGTGATCTTCGCGGCGATGCCGTTCATGTACTTCTTCAGCTTCATGATGATGGCCCAGCGAGGGGTGGGCGATTCCAAGACGCCGTTCTACTTCGCCCTCGTCCAGGTGGGCCTCGACATCACCCTGAACCCGCTGCTGATCATGGGAATCGGGCCGTTCCCGAAG
>Ga0310811_10014603_pt1 | contig 10246 bp, 8 predicted proteins | sample YCmetagenome_FD_207642 | JGI IMG/M metagenome (GOLD analysis project Ga0310811, IMG submission 207642) | Soil microbial communities from experimental microcosm in Duke University, North Carolina, United States - YC | ecosystem: Engineered > Artificial ecosystem > Soil microcosm > Unclassified ... | reverse complement strand
GTCCTGTTCGCACCAGGCGAAGCGAAGCTGAGTCCGCAGTCGGAGAAGACGCTGCGCGCCGTCGCCGAAGTGCTGGCCAAAGTCGACAATAATCTTCAGATTGAAGGGCATACGGACAATGTGCCGATCAACACGCCGATGTTTCCGTCGAACTGGGAATTGTCTTCCGTGCGCGCCAGCAGCGTGGTCCGGCTATTTCTAGAGAGCGGTATCGCCGAACAGCGCATGGTCGCGATGGGACATGCGGCGAACGAACCTGTCGCCTCCAACGACACCCCGGAAGGGCGCTTGCGCAACCGTCGTGTGCAATTGATGATCCTGTCGGGTTTGCCTGAAACGGTTACCGAAGTGCCGGTGACGGCGAACGACTGATTGGAGCGCTTTTTTCAGCGAGAGACACTCGATTCCCGCCCGGGCGGAATTACGAGAACGAAGGGCGGGATCAATCACGCTATCACTGCCGTTCCCGCGTAGGCGGGAACCCAGGATTGTGTTCTTTTACAGAGATCGGCTACTTCCGCCGGCCCCGGCGGGCAAGTGCCGCCGTCACCTTCCCAAGCTTCTTGTATAAGGCGCCATAGCGCTTATTCCATCGTTTGACGTCGCGATACTGTCTGAGCACGGTGGCGACGTCGTCGCGTGCAATCGGGCCCGTCAGCGCGTGTTCCGGACCGATCTGCAGCACATTTTCCATCGTCTCCCTGACCAGCGGCGCCATCATCTTTAACGCAACGTCCGGCGGCACACCGGCCTCACCATAGGTTTGCATCGCGGTGTCGAGCAATGTGACCAGATAGTTGGACGCGAACACTGCTGCTGCGTGATACAGCACCTTCTGCGCGGGATCGATCTCGACAAAGCCGGCGCCAATGGCGGCGAATAACGGCCGCAACACCTCGAGTGCCCGGCGATCACCTTCGACGCCGCAGTAGGTGCCGGCAAATTCACGGATAACTTTTTCTGGCATGGCAAAGCTGCGCACCGGATGGACGCTCGCTACCGCCGCACTACGTTCACGCGCGCTCTGCAGCACAGCAGCAGGTAGCGCGCCGCTGCAGTGAAATACGATGGTACCGGAGGTAATGCAGCGGGTCTGCGCGATCGCCTCGCAGCACGCCCCCACATGGTCGTCCGGCGTTGCAATCAATACGATGTCGGCCGAACGCAAGTCGGCGAAACGCGCGACTGCTGTGCCGGCACCGATGAATTGTGTTGCTTGCTCACCGCTCTCGACCGAGGTGTTCAGGACGTCATGAATGACGACGCAGCCATTCATCTGCCACAGCCGCGCCAGCGTCCGGCCAAGCTTGCCGCAGCCGATGATGGTGAGCGTAGGACGTGTTGACATGACGGATCCTGTGACGACTACGCGTTGATCTGTTCCAGCTCTTCCTGCTGTTCCAGCCATTGCGCTTCCAGCTCTGCCACTTCCTTCGTGTAAAACGCCTGGTCGGCCAGCAGTTGTTTCAGCTCTTTCTTTTTTGCAGCGTCATAGATCAGCGGGTCCGCAAGCTTTTCATCGACGCTTGCTTTTTGCGCATTGCGTTTGGCGAGCTGCTCTTCCAGCTTCTTCAACTTTGCTTCAATCGGCTTTCTTTTCGCTGCGAGCTTCTGGCGTTCCTCGGCTTCCAGTTTTTTCTGCCCACGCTTGTCGACAGGAGTCGCGGCTAGCGTCGCGGGCGCAACAGCGCTGGCAGATTTATTTGCCACCGGCGGCAGGGCCGCATCGGTTCCGGCATTCTTCGCCGCGAGCTTAGTCTTGAACAGCCAATCCTTGTAGTCATCCAGATCGCCGTCGAACGGCTGCAATTTGCCGTCGGCGACGATGATGAACTGATCAGTGGTCGCGCGTAGTAGATGGCGATCATGTGACACCACGACCAGCGTGCCTTCAAACTGCGCCAGGGCCATCGTCAGCGCTTCGCGCGTTTCCAGATCCAGATGGTTGGTCGGCTCATCGAGCAGCAGCAGGTTGGGGCGCTGCCACACGATTAGCGCAAGCGCGAGACGCGCTTTCTCGCCGCCGGAAAACGGCGCGATCTTGCTTGTCACCATAGCGCCGTTGAAGTTGAAGCTGCCGAGAAAATTGCGCAGCTCTTGTTCGCGTACGGTAGGTGCAATGTGCGCCAGATGCCAAAGCGGCGATTCATCGTGGCGCAGCATTTCCACCTGGTGCTGCGCAAAATACCCGATTGCCAAACCTTTGCCGAGCTGCGACGAACCGTTCAGCGGCGCAAGTTCGCCGGCGATGGTTTTGATGAGGGTCGACTTGCCTGCGCCATTGACGCCGAGCAGGCCGATGCGCTGACCGATCTGCAGCGAGAAGTTGATGCCGGAGACGATTTTCTTCTCGGTGATTGAATAATCTTGTTCATCCTCGATGCGATAACCCGCGTCAACATCTTCCATCACCAGCAAGGGATTCGGCGCGTTTGCCGGCTCGCGGAACTCAAACGAGAATTCGGCAGCGGCCCGCAAAGGCGCCAGTTCTTCCATCTTCGACAGCGCCTTCATGCGGCTTTGCGCCTGACGCGCCTTGCTGGCCTGCGCCTTGAAGCGATTGATGAAGGATTCCAGATGCGCACGCTGACGCACCTGCTTTTCCATCGCACTTTGCGCCAGCACCATTTGCGCCGCACGCTGGCGTTCAAAGCCTGAGTAGTTACCGGAATAGCGTTTGAGCTTGCGTTCGTCGATATGCACGATGACGTTAACCACGCCATCGAGAAAGTCGCGATCGTGCGAGATGACGAGCAACGTGCCGGCATAGCGTTTGAGCCAGTCTTCCAGCCAGATGATGGCGTCCAGATCCAGGTGGTTGGTCGGTTCGTCGAGCAGCAGCAAGTCGGACGGACACATCAGCGCCTGCGCAAGATTGAGACGCATGCGCCAGCCGCCGGAAAAACTTGCGACCGGTTGCTCCATCTGCGCCATCGTGAAGCCGAGGCCGAGCAGTAATTGTTCGGCGCGCGAACGCACGGTATAGGCGTCGGCATCGGCCAATGCGCTGTACATCTCGCCGATCAGCGTGCCGTTATCGGCGGTATCAGGTTCGCTTTCGAGAAATGCCAGCTCTTCCTCGAGCCTGCGCAGCGTCACGTCGCCGTCAATCGCATATTCGATCGCCGGGCGATCGAGCGGTGGCGTTTCCTGTGCGACGTATGCCACGCGCCACTTTGCAGGAAAATCGATAGTGCCCTGGTCGGCGTGCAACTCGCCGCGCAGCATGCCGAACAGGCTCGATTTGCCGGCACCATTGGCGCCGATCAGGCCGATCTTGTCGCCGGGGTTGAGCGTGACATCAACGTTGTCGAGCAGCGGCTTGACGCCGCGCATGAGTGAAACTTGTTGAAAACGAATCATGTGGTGGTTGAAGGGCGCTTGGCCCGTCTGTCCTGTTTCTGCGTATGGGTGAAAAATATATCTTCGTCATTCCCGCGCGGGCCAGCCAAGCCGCGGAACGACGGATTATTGCAATTGGTCTGCGGTGACCAGAAACACCATGTCGTCTCCTGCACTGGTCGAGAGCCAAGTCAATTCGAGTTCCGGAAAGGCGGCTTCTGCAAACGCGCGCTCATTGCCGATCTCAACGACCAGCAAGCCGTTTGGCGTCAGCCGCTTGGCTGCGCCGGCGACAATCTTGCGCACCAGGTCCATGCCGTCTTCGCCGCCAGCCAGTGCGATCTGCGGTTCGCGCAGATATTCTTGCGGTAGATTGCCCATCGACGTGGAATTAACGTAAGGCGGATTGCTGACGATCAGGTCGTACTTGTTTTCCGGCACGTTCTCGTACAGGTCGGATTGGATCAGCGCGATGCGATGCTGGAGCTCGTAGTCATCGACATTGCGCTGGGCAACGGCCAGCGCATCGGCTGAAATATCGACCGCATCGATTTGCGCGTTCGGAAAGGCGTCGGCCAGCATGATCGGCAGGCAGCCGGAGCCGGTGCAGAGTTCAAGAATATTCGTCACGCCTTCGGCGTCGTTGATCCATGGCGAGAACTGGTCCGGAATCAATTCTGCGATGAAGGAGCGTGGCACGATGACACGTTCGTCAACATAGAAGCGGTAACCGCCAAGCCACCCTTCATTCGTGATGTAGGCTGCCGGCACGCGCTGTTCGGCGCGGCGCTGGATCACCTGTAATACCGCATCCACTTCTTCGTGCAACAGTCGTGCATCGAGAAACGGGTCGAGCTTGTCCAGCGGCAGTTTCAGCGTATGCAGGATCAGGTAAGCGGCCTCGTCCAGCGCATTGCTGGTGCCGTGTCCAAAGAAAAGTTCAGCAGTATTGAAGCGCGTTACGGCGTAGCGCAGCAGATCGCGCACGGTAGAAAATTCGCTGGCAGAAATCGGCATGGCATGCTCACTGGAAGAGAAATGGCCGCGTTTGCGACGTGGGGTAGCGGCAGAATTCGGAGGTACAAGACGCGGCTGATGCGAGCACATCAGCCGCCGGGATTACAACAGCAGGTTCTCCATCGTCCGCCTGTAAATGTTTTTCAGCGGGTCGATGAAGCGCACTTCGATATGTTCGTCGATCTTGTGGATGCTGCCGTTCGGCGGGCCAAACTCGACGACCTGCGGGCAAATTTTCGCGATGAACCGACCGTCCGAAGTGCCGCCGGTGGTCGATAGTTCGGTATCGACGCCAGTTTCACTCTTGATCGCGTTGCTGAGCGCATCGCTCAGGCTGCCTTTCGGGGTCAGGAAAGGATGACCGCTGATCGACCAGCTAAGCTCGTATTCGAGGCCATGCTTGTCGAGGATCGCATGCACGCGCTGCTGCAAACCTTCCACTGTGCTGGCGGTGCAGAAGCGGAAATTGAAATCGATCACGACATCGCCCGGAATCACGTTCGAGGCGCCGGTGCCGGCATGCATGTTGGAAATCTGGAAGGAAGTCGGCAGATAGTATTCGTTGCCGTCGTCCCATTTTTCGGCGACCAGCTCGGCAATGGCGGGCGCCGATTGATGGATCGGGTTGCGTGCCAGCTGTGGATACGCGATATGACCTTGTATGCCCTTGATTGTCAGCCGGCCGGACATGCTGCCTCGGCGGCCGTTCTTGATCATATCGCCGAGTACGTTCGACGAAGTCGGTTCACCCACGACGCAGTAATCGAGCTGTTCGCCGCGCGCTTTCAGCGCATCGCAGACGATGACCGTGCCGTCAATGGCTGGCCCTTCCTCGTCGCTCGTGATCAGGAAGCCGATCGAGCCCTTGTGATCCGGATGGGCAGCGACGAACTCTTCGACGGCCACAACCATCGCTGCAATCGACGTCTTCATGTCGGCAGCGCCGCGGCCGTAGAGCTTGCCATCCCGCTGCGTCGGTTGGAACGGCGGCGAAGTCCACTGTTCCAGCGGCCCGGTCGGCACAACATCGGTATGGCCGGCGAATACCAGCAGCGGCTGTGCTGTGCCCTTGCGTGCCCACAGGTTCGTGACGCCGCCGGCGGCGATCGTTTCGCACCGGAAGCCGAGCGGCTCCAGCAAGTTGATCAAGCGCGTCTGGCAACCTTCGTCGCGGGGCGTGATGGAGGTTAGCGCGATCAGTTCTTCAGTCAACGCGAGCGTTTTGCTCATGGATTATTTCTGGAAAATTTGTTGATAGGCATCGGCGGAAAAACCGACGCTGGTCTTGCCCGCGCCGCACAGCACGGGACGCTTGATAACGGAGGGCGATGCGAGCATCAGCTCAGTCGCACTGGCCGCATCGATGACTGCGTCCTTCTGTTCATCGCTCAAGTTGCGCCAGGTGGTGCCTTTGCGATTAACGAGAACGTCCCACGGGACATCGCGCAGCCAGCCGGCGATCATTTCACGGGTGATGCCGTTCTTCTTGAAATCGTGGAAAGCGTAGCTGGTGCCATTTGCCTCCAGCCAGGTGCGCGCCTTCTTGACAGTGTCGCAGTTGGGAATGCCGTACAGCGTGATGTTCATGCTTACATTTTTAGGGTGAATTCGGTAAAGCTGGCGCCTTGTTCTTCCTGCGGTTCTTCCACTTCGACTTTCTTCGCCGAATTGTTCAGCAGCCAGAACAGGTTGCTGGCGGAATCGGCATGCGCCAGCGCTTCTTCCTGTGTGACGACGCCATCCTGGATCAGCGCCATCAAGGCCTGTTCGAAAGTTTGCGAACCGGATGACAGGCTGTTCTCGATCGCTTCCTTGATCTGCGTGATCTCGCCTTTTTCGATCAATTCCGCCACGTGCGGTGTATTCAGCATCACTTCCACTGCGGGGCGGCGGCCGCCATCAATCGCGGCAACCAGGCGTTGTGAAACAACGGCGCGCAAGGTGGTGGCCAAGTCGTTCAGCAGCGACTGACGCGTCTCGAGCGGGAAGAAGTTAATGACGCGCGTCAGGGCCTGGTAACTGTTGTTGGCGTGCAGCGTCGCCACTACTAGATGGCCGGATTGCGCATAGGCCAGTGCGGCCGCCATCGTTTCCTTGTCACGGATCTCGCCGATCATGATGCAGTCGGGCGCCTGGCGCAGCGCATTCTTCAGCGCGATCGATAGATCATTCGCATCATTGCCGATCTCGCGCTGGTTGACGATGGAACGCTTGTTCTTGAACAGGAATTCGATCGGGTCTTCCAGCGTCAGGATGTGGCCGGTACGCAGCAGGTTGCGATGATCCAGCATCGACGCAATCGTGGTCGACTTGCCGGAACCGGTGGAACCGACTACCAGCAACAGGCCACGTTTTTCCATGATGAGGTCGGCCACGACCGGCGGCAGGTGTAGCGTATGCAGCTCGGGGATTTCGCTCGGGATGAAACGCAGCACCGCGGAAATGCTCCCGCGCTGGCGAAATGCCGACAGGCGGAAGCTGCCGACGCCACTGACCGGAATACCGATGTTCAGCTCGTTGGTGCGCTCCAGTTCCTGCAACTTGGCGGCCGATACCACTTCACCGAGCAAGGAGAGGATCGCTTTCTGATCTAGCTTCTGCTGATTGACGGGAATTACCTGGCCGTTGATCTTGATATGGATCGGTGAATTGACCGCGATAAAAAGGTCGGAGGCCGCCTTTTCTTTCATCAACTGAAATAACCGATCCATTGCCATGAGCTTGTCCCCGGTGAAGTGGAAATCGAATCCGTCGCGACGGACGAATCAGTCGCGCAGCAGTTCGTTGATGGCAGTCTTCGAGCGTGTCTGTGCGTCGACCTTTTTCACGATCACCGCACAGTACAGGCTGTACTTGCCATCGGCTGACGGCAGGTTGCCGGAGACCACGACGGAGCCGGCAGGAATACGGCCATAGCTGACTTCGCCAGTCGCGCGGTCATAGATCTTGGTCGATTTGCCGATGTACACGCCCATCGAAATGACCGAGTTTTCTTCAACGATTACGCCTTCGACGATCTCGGAACGTGCGCCGATGAAGCAGTTGTCTTCGATGATGGTCGGATTCGCTTGCATTGGTTCCAGCACGCCGCCGATGCCGACGCCGCCGGACAGGTGAACGTTCTTGCCGATTTGTGCGCACGAACCGACGGTGGCCCAGGTATCGACCATCGCACCTTCATCCACGTAGGCGCCGATGTTTACATACGACGGCATCAGCACGACGTTCTTGCCGATGAAGCTGCCGTGGCGTGCGACCGCAGGCGGCACAACGCGGAAACCGCCAGCTGCAAAATCGGCCTCGGTGTAGTTGGCAAACTTGGTAGGCACCTTGTCGTAGAACTGCATGTTGCCGCCAGCTGGCAGCGCGACGTTGTCTTCCAGGCGGAACGACAGCAACACGGCTTTCTTGATCCACTGGTTGACGATCCATTCGCCATTGACCTTCTGCGCGACGCGCAGTGTGCCCTTGTTCAGCTGATCGATAACGGAGGCGACGGCATTGCGTACATCGGCCGGTGCGTTTTTAGGCGAGAAGTCGGCACGGTTTTCCCAAGCCTGGTCGATCAGTTGTTCGAGTTGTTGAGTCATGTTTTTGCTTGTTGAGTTGAATGTAAATGTTTATAGGGAACAGATCAGGCGGCCAGCGTCTTGCAGAAGGCGACGATGCGTTGCGCGGCTTCCAGACATTCATCGACTTCCGCCACCAGCGCCATGCGTACGCGATTGCTGCCGGGGTTGCTGCCGTGCGCTTCGCGACCGAGATAGCTACCCGGGAGGACCGTCACATTATATTCGGCGTACAGGCGCTTCGCGAATTCGATGTCGCTGATATCGGCCAGCTTGTTGACGCGTGCCCACAGGTAGAAGCCGGCATCCGGCAATGCGACGTCGACCACTTCCTGCAGCAGCGGGGTCACCTGCTTGAACTTGGCGATGTATTTCTGGCGGTTTTCGATCACGTGCTGTTCGTCGTTCCAAGCGGCGATCGATGCGCTCTGTACGGACGGGCTCATCGCGCTGCCGTGATAGGTGCGATACAGCAGGAACTGCTTCAGGATAGCGGCATCGCCGGCGACGAAGCCGGAGCGCATGCCTGGTACGTTGGAACGCTTCGACAGACTAGAGAAGCCGATCAGGCGCGGATAGCCGGTACGGCCGAGCTTGTGCGCCGCTTCCAGCGCACCGAGCGGCGCGTCGTTCTTGAAATAAATTTCGGAATAGCACTCGTCGGCTGCAATCACGAAGCCATAGCGGTCGGACAGTTCGAACAATTCCTTCCAGTCGTCCAGCGTCAGCACTGCGCCGGCCGGGTTGCCGGGTGAACAAACGTATACCAGTTGTACGCGTGACCAGACATTCGGCGTTGCGCTGGCGAAGTCGGGAGCAAAATTACGCGCCGGATCGCAATTGACGAAATAAGGCTCGGCGCCTGCCAGATAGGCGGCGCCTTCATAGATCTGGTAGAGCGGGTTCGGACACATCACGAGCGCGTTCTTGCCTGGATCAACGACCGTCTGCGCCAGTGCAAACAGCGCTTCACGCGAACCGTTGACCGGTAGCACCTGCGTGGCGATGTCCAGCTTAGGCAGGCCGTAACGGCGTTCCAGCCAGCTGGCGATCGTGACGCGCAAGGCATCGCTGCCGGCGGTCGTCGGATAAATCGCCAGTCCGTCCAGATTGTCGGCCAGCGCTTGCTGGATGAAGGCGGGAGTCGGATGCTTGGGCTCGCCGATGCCGAGGCTGATCGCACGGTAGGCTGGATTGGGCGTCACGCCGGCAAACAGCTGTTTCAGTTTTTCGAAGGGGTAGGGCTGCAGTTGATTCAGGAGTGGATTCACGGTGCGGACGACAGCGTTAAAAATGCGAGATGCGATCGGGATTCAAAGTGGCAACATTATACGCTGTGCAGGCGGTGCACCGACGATCGGCCAAAAGCTTGGATTCGTTGCTTCAAATGCTATGATGGGCCCCTTTTACGGCCTGGCCGAGCTGCGTAGGCCGGCCGCGTCTGCCACTCCGGCGGCAACCTCAAAATCAACTGAACATCCTGGGAACGGTCGATAACGTGCGTTTAACTTCCATCAAATTATCGGGTTTCAAGTCTTTCGTCGATCCAACGAATTTTCAGGTGCCGGGCCAACTGGTCGGCGTGGTAGGCCCTAACGGCTGCGGCAAGTCCAACATCATCGACGCGGTGCGCTGGGTACTTGGCGAGTCCAAGGCATCGGAGCTGCGCGGCGAATCGATGCAGGACGTGATCTTCAACGGCACCACGCATCGCAAGCCGGCGGGCCGTTCATCGGTGGAGCTGGTGTTCGACAACAGCGCCGGCAAGGCTGCCGGCCAGTGGAGCCAGTACGCGGAGATCGCGGTCAAGCGCACGCTGACACGTGACGGCACCTCGACCTATTACATCAATAACCAGGCGGTGCGCCGCCGCGACATCCAGGACATCTTCCTCGGTACTGGCCTCGGTCCGCGCGCGTACGCGATCATCGGACAGGGCATGATTTCGCGCATCATCGAAGCACGCCCCGAAGAGCTACGCATCTTTCTGGAAGAAGCCGCAGGTGTATCGAAGTACAAGGAACGCCGCCGTGAAACCGAAAACCGTTTGCAGGACACGCGTGAAAATCTGTTGCGCGTCGAGGACATCCTGCGCGAACTGAATACGAATCTGGAAAAGCTGCAGGGCCAGGCTGCGGTCGCGCAGAAGTTTCACGAGCTGCAAGCCGACCAGGACGAGAAGCAAAAATTGCTGTGGCTGCTGCGCAAAAACGAAGCGAAGACCGAACAGGAAAAATTCTTCCGCGATATCGAGAAGGCACAGATCGATCTGGAAGAGCAGACCGCGAAACTGCGTCATGTGGAAGCCGAGCTGGAGA